>Ga0070706_100005953_pt1 | contig 11535 bp, 13 predicted proteins | sample KBSK5501metaG_FD_65476 | JGI IMG/M metagenome (GOLD analysis project Ga0070706, IMG submission 65476) | Corn, switchgrass and miscanthus rhizosphere microbial communities from Kellogg Biological Station, Michigan, USA - KBS K5-50-1 metaG | ecosystem: Host-associated > Plants > Roots >...
CACCTTTAGCTGGAACACCACGGGACTCGTCGCCGGTGCCTACAACGTCGGGATATGGGCTCGCGCGGTGGGCTCGACCGCTGACTCCGAGACATCGAACCAGCAGAGCTACAGCCTTTTGCCCTAAGGTCAGCCGTAATCACTAGAAGTGCGGTCGGAGCGAGTGCTGACTTTCGGCGTTTTCGCGAGTTCGCATGGGCGCGAACAGGTTTCGAATCGCACAGCGGATACAGCTGGTCAGTGCTGGAAGATAATGCGACCGATTGATCGGTCACTAGCCCCGGTGTGGGCCGATGGGGACGGCGTGCGCAGTGCTCGCAATCCGGCCCCCCATTCGGGTCAGCCACGAACCTCGAGCTCAGGACTCACGAGCAACGCAACCATTTGATAGAGCCTCGAGCTATGGCCATAAACGAGGTTTACGAAGCCCCATACAAGCGGTAGTTGTGTTGCTCAAGGGCGCCTAGAACGTCGCCTGCTGTGCCTTGTCCCTCATATATGGGGGCAACAAGCAAATTCCGTGTAAACGAGGGCGATCCGATGATCCGCGAGCATGCGATCAGTGCCGCGCAGAGCCTCTAGCTCGCCTCCCTCGATATCCAGCTTCAGGATGTCGACTCGGTCGAACCGCGCAACGCGGATCGTGATCGCCCCTGGCGACAGTGGCGAACCGGCCAGCCAAGGACCAAACTGCACGTGCCGAGATCAGAGCTTGCCTGAGGACAAAGTCTCGGACCTATTAGCGGTCAGAGTCACTGGCCAGCGACACTATTTTGGACCAACCCCTCGATGGAATGGGGTGCGATGTCTTAGGGGTTGTCACGAAGACAGGACTTGGGGATCTATCCGTGTCGCATGCGGACACCGCGCCGGACGCCGCCGAGCGCCTCACAAAAAGGGCGTTTCCATCAAATGTCACCGGATCGACGCCGAGGGCACAGAGTACGAGCCCGCTGTCGCGGAGCGTTTCCAATATCTGATCGAATCTGGTCGAACCGACATAAGCGGAGTCACTCAAACTGACTTCCACCAGCACCGCGGAAGTTTTCGCAATCAGCACGCGGCCTCCACGCAGGACAGCCCCTTCTGCACCCTGAACATCGATCTCAGCAGGTCGATATGCCGCAAGTCACGCGTGCCCTCGTGGGTGTCCAGCGTGCTTACCCGCACACGAAATGTGTCGATCTCCACGAGACCCAAGTTGTGCCCCTTCGACTGGTCATCCTCGCCTAGCGGTTCCGGGCAGCGAACCCTCGTGAAAGTCCTCTTCTCCAACGGCATCCGAAATCGCCTCTTGAAAACACCTGACCCTCGGGTTGCCCCTGTACGCGGCAGCGAGGATCGGATAGTGCCTTTTGGATGGCTCGAACGCGACGATGTCCGCTTGCGGGTACTTCTTAAGTAGGTCAGGGATCTCAAATCCCTGCCATGCCCCGACGATTACGACGCTTCGAATGCTGCGCGGTGGCACACCGAGGTATTTCCAGAACGGTTTCTCGCTGTGCGCCTCGACAAAGAGGTACGGCTCAACACGGGACAGGGCGGCGCCACGAATGCTCACGAGAGTTCGGCGAAGCAGTCGTCTCGCGACTTTCGCTTGTCGCATTGCTCAGTCGCGGTGAAGGACTCGCGGGTTAAGGAAGATCGCGTCCATCTGGTAGAGGCTCGAATCGCGCCCATAGACGAGGTTATAGAGGCCGTACAACCGGTAACCATGACCTTCAAGGGCGCGAAAAATCTCGCCCGCGGTGCCCTGTCCTTCGTATAGAGCACCGATAAGCACTTCGACGTAGACGAGCGTAACCCTGCTTTCACTGAGCATGCGACCCGCGCCGCGCAGCGCCGCCAGTTCGCCTCCTTGGATATCGAGCTTCAGAATCTCTACCTGGTCGATCCTGCGCTGCCGACAGTACTCATCGATCGTCGTCGAATCCGCAATGTCTTTGCCAATGGCATCAAGGAATTCAGAGGGAACGATCTCGCCGGCCCCAATCGCGGGCCGAAATCGAGAGCTTGTAGCCGCAACGCGATTTACGTAGACCTCAACCTGGCCGATTGAGTCTCCCAACGCGAGGCGATTTGCAACGATTCGAGTCGTGGCGGCGGTGACCTGACTGAGACGTGTGAACGACTCGCTCACTGGCTCGAAACAGTGAATCTCCGCGTTCGGAAAAAGTTTGCGATAGAGAAGCGCCGTCTCACCGTGGTACGCGCCTACATCCAAGACCTGGTGTACGTTCATCCCACCCAGGAGCGCGGCCTGATCGGCGAACGGATCTCCATGACGGCCTGGAGGCACCCGCCGCAGCAACAGCCCGCGGCGCGAAGCGACCGTCTTAATCAGACCTTTGAATCTGGTAGCGATACCTTCTCTGGGCTGCGTCAGGCTGTCGGGGACGCGGCCCTGGTGCGTTCGAACCATTCGATCGTCTGTTTAAGTCCGTCGCGGAACGGTGTCCTAGACGTAAACCCGAACTCCCGCTCGGCGCGATCGACATTCAACTTACGACGAGGTTGCCCATCCGGTTTGCTCGCGTCGAACACGACTTGTCCCTTAAAACCGGTTAGTTCAACGATCAGACCGACCAGATCTCGGATGGATATCTCGGTTGAGCTCCCCAGATTCACTGGCTCGGACTTGTCGTAGTGTTCAGTAGCCAGCACGATCGCGCGGGCCGCGTCGTCCACATACAGAAACTCGCGCGTAGCGGACCCGGTTCCCCAAACCTCCACTGATGCCCGACCCGAATCCCTCGCTTCGATGCATTTGCGGATGAGGGCCGGGATGACGTGAGAATCATGCAAATCAATCTTGTCACCAGGGCCATATAGGTTGACCGGAAGCAGGTAGATCGCGTCAAAACCATATTGCTGACGGTAGGCCTGCGCCTGGACAAGAAGCATCTTCTTAGCCAACCCGTATGGCGCATTGGTCTCTTCCGGATAGCCCTTCCACAGGTCATCCTCTGAGAAGGGGATTGGTGCGAACTTCGGGTAGGCGCAGACCGTGCCAACTTGTACGAACTTGGCTACTCCGCTTAGGCGTGCCTGCTCCATCACTTCGACACCCATGACCGCGTTCTCGTAAAAGAATCGACCCGGGTTCTCGCGGTTCGCTCCGATGCCCCCAACGCGGGCTGCAAGATGGATAACGACCTCAGGCCGTAGGTCCTGATACATCCGGGCGACGTCGGTTTGACGCGTCAGGTCATACTCTGCGCTCGAAAAGGTGGAGACCTCGGCGCCCCGCTCTTCGATCATCCTTGTCACCGGTCGCCCGAGAAACCCACGGCCTCCGGTGACCGTCACGCGCTTCCGTTCCCACCAGTTGGCAATCATCGGCAAGACATTCTCCTAGCCAAGCATCGTCGGCCAATACGTTATCCCCCCGATGACCTTCTCGCATGACCGAACTTAAGAACGGCGGGTGAACTCCCACGGCGTTAACCTCCGCCTTATGACACGCGGCGTGTTGACCGGTCTACTCGGTATCGCTCGGAGTCAGACCCCCGTTATCCGCCTTATGAGGCGCGCAGCAACGGCGGTCCTCCGTCGAACGGAAATAGTGGCCACAGCGCGTCTTTTGTCAGGGGATGTTCTCTATGTCGATATGGCAAACGCTGTCGGACGAACTATTTGGCTCCGGGGTGACTACGCCGCCGAGGAGCCAATCACTCGCTTAATAACGTCGAACTTGCGGACGGGAGACGTCTTCTTCGATGTCGGGGCGAACGTCGGGTTCTTCAGCCTGACAGCCTCAAGAATCGTCGGACCCACCGGACACGTTTATGCATTCGAGCCGCTACCCAAGCTTGCGTCGCTTCTGCGCCGCACCGTCAGCGTCAATGGACTCGAGAACGTGACCGTGGCAGAAGCGGCAGTTGGGAGGACCACCGGTGTCGCCTCGATCGCCTCGATGCCCGACTCCGCGTATTCGCACATCATCGATGGCGCGCGACGAGTTGACACCACGCACGGGGGATGGAAGCCAATCCGTGTGGCTTCTCTTTCTCTGGATGACTACGTCGCAAATGTGGTTCACCGACTTCCGACGCTGATAAAGATGGATATCGAGGGCTCTGAAATTGAGGCGATCGCTGGAGCCCATTCGATTCTGTCCGACCCCAAGGGTCCCGACGTGATCTGCGAAGTCGGGGAGACGCACCTCGCGCGTTTTAACCACACGGCTGACGAACTTTTCGAGCGGTTCATCGCCTTCGGCTACCGCCCGCTGAATCCGGACACCGGCGCTGGAATGCGTGTGGGCGATCTCTCGCAGCATGAGTACAACGTCTTCTTCAGTAAGACTCGCGTATGACCCGCAGCGACCTCGAGAACTAGCCGGACGTCCGATGCGTGTATGCCTCGTTTACGGAGACTACCCCCCGAAGCCGATAGGCCAACAGGATGGTGGGGCGGACTTTGTTGCGAGTTTGGCAGAGCGACTGGTTGTACGAGGGGTACTCGTGACCGTTGTGGTGTCGCGTAGAGACGACCGGCAAACGCCCTACGTGACTGAGACCGGCGTTCGGGTGATTCCGTTGATCACGAATTGGACCTTGTGGGGCGCTGCTCGGGGGGAACTAGGTCGTTTAAAGGAAGCGCTCGCCGTCCAACAGCCCGATGTGGTCCATCTCGTCTACCCGGATCCATATCTTCGATATGGAAGCGATTCGTATCATCTGCCCTTCCTCCTAAAGCTCGCGGGCGCCCAGAGGCTTCTGGTGACTTTCTTCGGCTTCGGCGTCACCAGAGCAAGCCTCATCACAAAGTTTGGTCTTATTACCCTCTTTGCCGGTGCCGATCGAATTGTGATCACCGACCTTGGCTTGCTCGACCGGTTTCGCCGAACGTTCGCGTTTTGGGCGGAGAAGGCGAGCCATGGATTCGTGGGGGGCATCACGAGCAACCAGACCGCGCGCTGGTCAGTGTCGGCGCTCGGAGAACGAAGGGCTGAGCTCAGGCTTCCTACACAAGCGAAGCTTGTAGCTTTCTTCGGCTTCTGGAGTCCAGACAAAGGTCTGGAAGACCTCATAGGCGCGATAGCTCGGCTACGCGCAGACGGAGAGACCATAACGCTTGTCCTCATCGGCGGTCGGGAGCCAGCGCTCCGCACCGATTATGAACGGACGATCCAGACACTCATCGCTTCTCATGGCCTCGAGAACGCTGTCATCCAGACCGGACCGCTTTCGCCCCAAGCCGTCGCCGACTATCTCCTCGCGGTCAACGTCTGTGTTTTGCCATTCCACGCCAATCCCTTGGGTCGCAGCAGTCTCGCAATCGGACTGAGCTTAGGCGTCCCTTTGATTGTCAGTCGCCCTCCTCGGGGGGAGGACCTGCTCTCGGGACTGGTTCTTGTAGATCCAAAGAACCTGAACAGTCTCGCGGTGGCGATCCGCGAGGTCCTCTCAAATCCGGACAAGCAGGCCCGTGTCGGCGCGGCCGCCGCGAAAGCGTCCGCTCATTGGTCTTGGAACTCGATCGTCGATGCCTACGTGGCGGAATATCGACGACTCACCGGAGTTCTTGAGTGACCAGCGTCGTTATGAATCATTTCGCCGCTTGGAAGGAATGGCGGTTGCGCGAAACCCGCGTCCGCGTTTTCGGAGTCCTGCTTCTTGCGTCGGTTGGCCTGGATTTCTCTACGTACGTCGCCGGCACCTTTCATCTCTACGTTCACGATTTGGTCGCGGCGCTCGTCGCCTGTTATGGGATTGCCTTGGCCCTCCAGAACCGATCGGTTCTGCCAGTAGGCAGGTTGTCGCTGGTTCCAATGGCGCTGCTCGCGTTTCTCTTAGCCAACAGTGTGGTCCTTGGAGCCGCCTACTACGCGAATGTCCCACCCGACATGCAGAAGTTGTTTTGGTTCGAACACGGTAACGCTGTGCGAATTGTGGGCGAACTCTTGGTGTGGGTCTGGGCCTTGAATCAACTCTCACCGGACAAGAACGAGTCAGCCCTCATTCTGGACTTCGCCCTGTGGGGTTGTGCTGTGAACGTCGCTTTCCTCGGAGCCTACGGGGCGATTACGAAGACGACCCACGCTGGGACGACTGCCTTTGATCTGGACGTGATGGTCGGTCTGCCTCTTGCCATGGTCTTCGTGATGACGCGCGGAATGCGCGCTGACCTCTTTCGGCTGGTCCTATTCTCGGCGGGGAGCTTGTTTCTCTACAGCCGCACTGCAATCGTTGCGGTCCTATTGATGACTGTCGCCGTTCTGATTACGAGCCGGCAACCGCGAGGGGTCGCGAGGTCGCTCGGATGTCTTGGTCTCGGCTGGATTCTTGCTTTCGGTGTGCCTCAGGCAGCCTCAGCCATAGCCGCGTCATTGCGCACGCCAACGGCAACGTCGAGTCAACCTCCGACTACTGTCACAACGCCTACCGCTGTTGACCGCACCGCGAGTGTCGTGAGCTCGGATCTCGCTCCGTATACGATTCCAAGCCGTCTAGCTATCTGGTCAGATGCGTTACGGATGAGCGCGATCTCGCCGATCGTCGGCGTCGGTTACCACGACTACTTCCTTTACAGCCGGGTGACGGAGATAAAAGACCTGAGCTCAGACGATCTCCCCGGCCTGTATTCGTCCCTAATTAAACAGGCCCATAACGATTACCTATCGTGGCTAGTCGAGAGTGGGATCATCGGTTTGACCATATACATGAGCTTCCTAGCAATCTCGATATGGCACGCTTGGCGCTTGTGGATAGGATCGCCCGATGCGCGACCGTGGCATGTCTTCTCGCTCGCGCTGATCACCAGCCTCGCAGCAGTCAGCACCTTCGGCGAGGTACTGATTCCTCGAACGCCGGAGTGGGTAGCGTCCGCCACGGTTTGGTGGATCGTAATCGGACTTGTCTTTGTCGCGGCGGCAGATCGGGAAGGGACATCCAGACGAGTAAATCGGTAGGCGTGATCGTCTTGACCCTGAACGAAGAGCAGAACATCGCCGCATGCCTCGACTCCGTCAGCAAAGCCGACGAAGTAGTCGTTGTGGATTCTGGGAGCACCGACAGTACGCTGGAGATCGCATCTGCGACTGGCGCGAGAGTGGTCGGCCATCAGTTTGTCGACTTTGCTGATCAGCGGAACTATGCGACGTCACTTCTGACGTCGGAATGGGTTTTGCACATCGACGCCGACGAACGTATGACGCCCGAGCTGTGGGACGAGATTCGCACGGTGCTTGCCAGTGGCTCGTCTGACGGATATTTAGTCCCGTGTCTGAACATCATTTTCGGCAAGCCCTTGAAACACGGAGGTTGGTATCCGCAATATCACCTACGACTTCAGCGGCGAGCGAAAGCCCTTTGGTACGGGGCTGTTCATGAAGCGGCAACAGTCGATGGTCCTGTAGGCAAGCTGATCCAGCCCATCGTTCATTTTGGCCATCCCGACGTACACACATTCCTTGCGAAGCTTGACTACTACACGACATTCGAAGCCACCCGTCGGAACGACTCGATCTTTCTCCTCGGCGCGCTCGCGTTACTGACGCCATTCCCCTATTTCGTATACAAGTACGTCCTGCAACTCGGCTTTCTGGACGGCTGGCGTGGGCTTTCAGCCGCGCTGCTCTTGTCGTTTTATCGCTGCGTCACCTACTTGAAGGCGCTGGAGCAACGGTCGCCTCCTGCACGGAAGACGCCGGAGTGAGAGCAGATCGCCAGCCGCTAGTGTCGATCGTAACTCCATCGTTCCAGCAAGCGGCGTATCTATCCGAGAATCTACGGTCTGTAGGAGCACAGTCCTATCGGCCGATCGAACACGTAATCCGCGATGGTGGGTCGACGGACGGGACCGTCGACATCCTGCGATCCGCGCCGAGAGCACGGTGGGTCTCGGAGACCGACCGAGGTCAGACAGACGCGCTCAATAAGGGAGTCGCCGAGTCACGTGGAGAAATCATTGGTTGGCTGAACTCAGACGACTATTTGTACCCGGGAGCCGTTGAGGCAGCCGTGCGCGTGCTCGAGGAAACGGGCGCAGATGCTGTTTACGGCCGCTGCCTCCTGGTAGATGGCGGAGGCGGCAAGATCGGCTTTTACCGGACGGAGCCGTTCTCGTACCAGCGACTTCTTATACGGAACATAATCGCCCAGCCGGCCCTATTTTTTCGCCGGCGACTCTACGACGAGTTCGGTCCGTTCGACGAGAGTCTGATGTTCGCGCTCGATTACGAGTATTGGCTCCGCTGCGGGCGGCGCTCATCGTTCATTTACGTCCCCGAACTGTTCGCGGCCTATCGCATACATCCCGACGCGAAGACATCAACCGGCGCGATGAAACATGCGGCGGAGGCGAACATGCTTAGGCTGCGTTACGGTCGCGGAGTACTCCCGGCCTGGCGCCTCTGGGTTGCCTGTAAGCGCACGTACCTCGGCGGCCTGCTCAAGTCGTCCAAGATGGGCCTCGAGCTCACGAAGGCGGCATCCTGGCGACGTATCAGCGAATAGCAGGAGCCAGCTTCAGCCTGTGCGCGTCCTAATAGCCGCGGCTCGTCCACCCGCGGCTAACGGCAAGGGATATCAGGTGCGGCTTTTTAATCAGATCCTGCAGTTGGCCGGTACGCACGACATAACACTCCTGGCCCTTGCCCATAAGGGGGAAGAGATCGAGCCACAGATGGTTCGGGCCTGCCGTGTCGCCCGACTCATCGAACGGTCTCGTGCGATCGGGCCAGTGCTGGCTCTGGCGCAAACGCCACGCCTACCGTGGTCTGTGGGTCTCTATCGCGATCCACGAATGAGATTGGCGATCCGTGAAAGCCTCAGAACTGGCCGGTTCGATCTTCTTCATCTCCAGCTGGTGCGGATGGGAACATACCTTCGCGAAGGACCCCAGATCCCGGTGCTCTTAGACCTCATGGATGCGGCGGCCCTAAACATGAGGGAGCGAGCAGCCACCGCCCCACTCGGGATGCGGCAACTACTCCAGCTCGAGGCTCGTCGTCTGGCACAGCTGGAACTAAGGCTGATCGAAGAAGCCGACCTTTCGCTCCTGATCTCAGAACGCGACCGGGCGTCTGTTGGCAGCCCGCGTAAGACGCGCGTAAATCCAAACGGGATAGACCCGCCGCCTGACATGTCGAACGCAGTCACAAGGGCCAAGTCAACCGTGATTCTTACTGGCACGATGAGTTACTTCGCGAACTCCGACGCTGCAGCGTGGTTTACGGCTTCCATTCTTCCACTGGTGAAGCTCAGGATCCCGGACGTGCAATTCCGAATCGTCGGGAGAGACCCGGGTCGCGCAGTGACATCGCTGTCGACGGCAGGGGTCATTGTCACTGGCGCGGTGGCGAATATCGCGAATGAGCTCCGTCGTGCCGCGGTTGCGGTGTGTCCGATCAGACTAGGGTCAGGTCTCTCCACGAAGGTGCTGGAAGCAATGGCTACAGGAACCCCAGTAATCGCGACGTCGAAGGCCGTGCAGGGTTTGCCAAGCTCTCTCGCTCGGTACGCACTTATCGCCGACGACGCTGGCACCTTCGCTGATGCTGTAGTCCGCAGTCTCCAAGACTCTGGACCCGCGTTGGACCGAGCCTCCCTAGGTCTAGCGGAAATCAGACGATCGCACACGTGGCGACATTCAGTCGATGAGTTGGAGGCATCCTACGAAGAAGCGATAACGAGTCACGGCATCAGGAACCCCGTCGCGAGCTAGGAACGAGATCCGCTTCGCCCGCGCGCAAACACTGCCAAAGTGCTTCTCAATTCAGGGCTCTTAAGGAGGATGGCCGTTCCGAAGTAAGCCGCAACGCCGATGGCACTCCCCCCAATAGCAGCGAGCGAGCCGCGCGGAGCGGAGAAGAGACCTTCCGTCGCAAGCGCTACCACGCTCATGGCAAGTCCGGCGATGCCTGACCGAAGGAACGATGGGAGCGCCAGGTGCTCCCAGCCCCGATAGGTCTTACCGCGAACCGCGAGCAACACGACTGATAGACCGAAGAGGCTTGACGCAACACTGGCGACCGCAAGGCCGAGATAGCCGGCCGCGTAACCGAATGGCAATGCGAGGACCAAATAGGTGGCGAACGTGGCACCGGAGGCAATCGCAACACGCCCAGACATTTGCTCCGCGTAAAGGAACCGCGTGACGACCGCATTCAATGCAATTGGGACGAGACCAAGCGCCAAGACGGCGGCGCAGATGGTCGTCGTCGCGGCTGCCCTCTCATCGAACGTCCCGCGGAGATAGAGAATCCGAACCAGAGGCGATGCAAGCAACACGAGCAGAAGGCTTGCCGGAAGAAGTAGAAAGACGACGGTGCCATTCGTGCGCCCGAGTTCCCGATATCGAGCTGGATCAGCTTCAGCCCGCATCTGAACGAAGCGGGGATAGGACGCGGTCGCAATGGACTGCCCTACCAGCAACGGCGGACTCACAAGGACCCGACCGTAGTTAAGTGCGGAAACGACGCCAGAACCGACGCCAGCACCTACGATGCGCTCAACTGGGATGGATGCTTGGGCAAGCGTGCCAGCAAAAAGCTGCGCCAGCGATGCACGCCCCAACCGATGGAAGATCGCCCGTCCGTCGTCAAGGCTCGGAAGCCATGGCAAGCCAAGCATCCTGGCGCCTGCGAAGCCGCTTACCATCGCCGCGACGATTGCACCGGTTAACACGCTCGCGGCCAAGGCCTCTACACCGGGCGTGATTTGTCGCCATCCAAAGAGTGCCAGGAGCGAGACGAAACTCGCAACCGGGATCCGCGATGCGGCGGCGAAATAGGCCCGCTCGGCCACGAAGATCGTCCCGCCAAGGGCGACTATTCCGCTCAGAAGGATTAGCGGAGAGAGGATCACGCCCAACTCCATCAGCTTGTCGCCATCGGGGCTAGGTTGAAGCATCGCCAAGGCTCCCGCCCACGAAAAGGCGTACATGATGTTGCAGGCACATAAACCGGCGACCGTCCAGATCACAACTTTCCATCGCTGATCGACCCGCCCGGACGTATGGTTTGGAATCAACTCCGCTAGGAGCTGTGAGTAGATGAGGTCACCGATCAAGATACCGATGACCGCCGGGGGCGCAAGCGCCAAGAGATAGCGATCGAGGTCCTTACTCGCACCGAATGCGGCCGACATCACGACCGTAAACCCGAACGCGAACACGCGGTCCAACACGAGGCTTGCGAGAGTCAACGAAGCAAACCGCGCGGTTGCTACCGACTGCGGCGCGCCGATCGATGTTAGCGACGCGTTATTGGCCGCGGAGCCCAAGGATGGTGAAAAAGGTGCGAATTGCGATGTTCAGGTCTATGAGCGGACCGAGGTGACGCAGATAGAAGAGATCATATTCGAGCTTGGTCAGGTTGTCTTCGATTGAGCCTGCGTATCGGTACTCCACCTGAGCCCAACCGGTGACGCCAGGTCGGACAAGCGTGCGAGCCCGGAAGAGCGGAAGTTCGGTCGCGAGCTGTTCGACGAACTCTGGTCGCTCCGGGCGTGGCCCGATAAGGCTCATTGCGCCGCGAACCACATCCCAGAGTTGCGGAAGTTCATCGAGCCGACTGCGACGGAGAGC
>Ga0070706_100005956_pt1 | contig 11534 bp, 6 predicted proteins | sample KBSK5501metaG_FD_65476 | JGI IMG/M metagenome (GOLD analysis project Ga0070706, IMG submission 65476) | Corn, switchgrass and miscanthus rhizosphere microbial communities from Kellogg Biological Station, Michigan, USA - KBS K5-50-1 metaG | ecosystem: Host-associated > Plants > Roots >...
GGTAGACGGGAGACGAGAGACGGGAGACGGGAACGCGAGATGAGCAATCGTCTTCCGTCTTCCGTCTGCCGTCTCCCGAGGTTCTTCCAGTGAAACGCACCGCTAAACTGTACGGACCGATGGTCGAGCTCTCGAGGCTGCAGAGCGAGCTGAACCGCCTCTTCGCCACCTTCGTCGAAGCCAATCGAGGTGTGGGCGCGACGGCCTCCGCTTGGGACCCGAGCGTGGACGTCCTGGATGATGGCGAGATGATTCGCGTCTTGATCGAGCTGCCCGGCGTCGAGGCCTCGGATGTGCGTGTGACCATCCGCGGGCGCGTGCTGACCGTCAAGGGGCAGAAGAAAGGGCGTATCCGAACGCGCGAGGGCCTTCGCTTCTTTTGCATGGAGCGATACTTCGGTGGTTTCGTGAAATCCGTTCCGTTGCCGCGTCCGGTGAACACGCACCAGGCGCGCTCGAGGCTCAAGGACGGGCTGCTGGAAGTGATTCTGCCGCGCGTGCCCGACCAGCGGGAAAAGGAGTACGAGGTGTCCGTGAAAGGCGAGGAGGAATGAGCTATCAGCTCTCAGCTTTCAGCTCTCAGCTGGAGACCGGAAACGCGGCGCTATCGCCAGGCAGAACCCGAGGCGGGAGACTCGGGGCTGAAGGGTGATAGCTGACAGCTGATAGCTTCAACCATGGCCGAAACGGAAGAGAAAGAGATCGTCACCGAACGGGAGCCGGATCTTCCGATCCCGGACATCCTCCCCGTCTTGCCCCTCAAAGACGTGGTGGTCTTCCCCTTCATCATCCTGCCCCTTTCCGTCTCGCGGGAGAAGTCGATCCTCGCGGTTGACGCGGCCCTGGCCGAGCAGCGAATCATCATGCTGATCGCCCAGAAGGACGCCTCCAACGAAACGCCTCATCCTGACGACCTCTATACCGTCGGCACTGTGGTTGCGATCATGCGGATGCTCAAGCTCCCCGACGGGCGCATCCGGCTTCTCGTTCAGGGCCTGACGCGTGCGCGCGTGGATTCCTTTCTCGCTGAGGAGCCATATCTCAAGGCCAAGATCACGCGGCTGGAAGAGAAAGAGATTCCGAAGGAGCTGCCTCCCGAGCACGAGGCGCTTCTGCGCAGCGTCAAACAAAATCTCGAGAAGTCCGTCTCGCTCGGCAAGAACATCTCTCCCGAAGTGATGGTGATCGCGGCCAACCTCGACGACCCCGCTCGACTGGCAGACCTGGCGGCCTCCAACCTCGATCTGAAGCTCGAGGAAGCCCAGAAGGTGCTCGAATCGACCGATCCGATAGACCGGCTCCGCCACGTCAACGAAAGCCTGGCCAAAGAGATCACGGTCTTGACGATGCAGCAGGAGATCTCCACGCAGGCCCGCGGCGAGATGGATCGCTCGCAGCGCGAGTATTACCTTCGCCAGCAGTTGCGAGCGATCCAGCAGGAGCTCGGCGAGGGTGAGGAGATCAACGAGGAGCTCGCTCACTACCGGCAGCTCATCACCGAGCGGAAAATCCCCGGCGAGGCGGCGACGGAGGTCGAGAAGCAGATCAAGCGTCTGGAGCGCAGCCACCCCGACTCCGCCGAAACGGCGATCATCCGAACCTACCTCGACTGGATGACGGGCCTGCCCTGGGGGGTTCTGTCGTCGGACTCGGAGGACATCGACCGCGCCCGGCAAATTCTCGACGAGGACCACTACGACATCGAGAAGGTCAAGGAACGCATCCTCGAGTTCCTCGCCGTCCATGCGCTGAAGAAGACATTGAAGGGTCCGATCCTCTGCTTCGTGGGCCCTCCGGGCGTGGGAAAAACTTCGCTGGGACGCTCGATCGCGCGGGCCCTCGACCGCAAGTTCGTACGGCTCTCACTGGGCGGCGTGCGAGACGAAGCCGAGATCCGCGGACACCGCCGCACCTACGTCGGGGCCATGCCGGGCCGCATCGTTCAAGGAATTCATCAGGCGGCCACCTCCAACCCCGTCTTCATGCTCGACGAGATCGACAAGATCGGAGCCGACTACCGGGGCGACCCGAGCTCGGCGCTGCTCGAGGTGCTCGACCCGGAGCAGAATTTTTCTTTCCGGGATCACTATCTCAATGTTCCTTACGATCTCTCGCGCGTGCTCTTCATCGCGACGGCGAACATCCTCGACCCGATCCAGCCGGCTTTCCTCGATCGAATGGAGGTGATCCGTCTCTCCGGATACACCCTCGAGGAGAAGCGGGCGATCGCCCGCCGGCATCTGATTCCCAAACAGATGGAGGAAAACGGCGTTTCGGAGGCGAACCTCGAGTTCACTGACGGAGGCGTGGGCAAGATCATCGAGGCCTACACCCGGGAGGCCGGGCTGCGGAATCTCGAGCGGGAGATCGGCGCCATCTGCCGGAAAGTCGCCGTGTCGGTCGCCAAGGGAAAGTCCCGCCGCTACCGAATCACAGGGGCCTCCATCGAGAAGATGCTCGGCCCGGTCAAGCACTTCGCCGACGAGCTCCTGAAAAAGGACCAGGTCGGGGTCGCGACGGGCCTCGCCTGGACCTCGACCGGCGGCGACATTCTCTTTGTCGAGGCACTCGCCGTCCGGGGTAAGGGAGTCCTGCGCCTGACCGGCCAACTGGGTGATGTCATGAAGGAGTCCGCGCAGGCGGCAATGTCCTACGCGCGAGCGCGAGCGCGGGAGCTGGGGATCTCGGACGATTTCTTCGAGACCCACGATGTCCACGTCCACGTGCCCGAAGGCTCGATTCCGAAGGACGGACCATCAGCCGGAATCACGATGGCATCTGCGATGATCTCCGCCTTCACCCACCGACTCGTGCGCCGTGACGTGGCGATGACGGGGGAGATCACGCTTCGAGGCGAAGTGCTCCCCATCGGAGGAGTCAAGGAGAAGGTCTTGGCGGCGCGGCAGGCCCGGATCAAGACGATTGTGTTGCCCCGACTGAACCGCCGTGACGTGCTCCAGATCTCTTCCCGGATGGTGCATGACCTGACATTCCGCTACGTCGAGACCGTTCAGGAAGTGATCGACGTCGCGCTCTTGCCGGCGACAGAGGTCTCCCTCGCCGAGACCTCCACCCCGCCGGTGGCGCCGCCTCCCAGAGAAATCGCCGTCGCGCCTTCGAGACGACAGACGCCGGTGAGGCCCTGAGGAAGGTGGTAGGTCGTAGGTGATGGGTGGTAGGGAGGAAACGATCCTTTGTTCCCTACCACCTACCGCCTAACACCTAACACCTTTCTCCGAAATAATCCCGTCCCGTGAAGGGGGAGGACCGCTTCGTCGAGAAGCTTCGAGCTTTGCTCCCCCCCTCGGAGCGCGTGCGGATCGGTCCGGGGGATGACGCGGCGGTCGTCGCGGCGTCCGGGAGCGATCTCGTTTTGACGACGGATCTCCTCGTCGAGAACGTCGACTTCCTTCCTGAGGAAGACCCGGAGGCCATCGGACGGCGCGCGCTCGCTATCAATCTCTCGGACCTGGCAGCGATGGGAGCGCGGCCCGAATTCTTCTTGCTCTCGATCGCTTTCCGGCCCGAACGGGGCGAAGAGTTTCCACTCGCCGTCGCGCGCGGCGCCTTGACGCGCGCCGAGCCGCTCGGCCTCGATCTGGTCGGAGGAGATCTCTCGGCCGCGGAAGAAACAGTCGTCTGCGTTCTGCTCGGAGGCCGCGCCGAAGGCGAGCTGATGACCCGAGCGGGCGCAAAGCCGGGGGACCTGCTCTTTCTCTCGGGTTGGCCGGGGCGGGCCGCCGCAGGGTTGCGCCTGGCTCGGCGGCGCGGGAGAGCCTTCGATTCGGTCTCGTCGCCGGTGTCGACGGCTCTTTCCCCGGAAGAAGAACAGGAGCTTCTGTCCGCCTATCGGGATCCGGAACCTCGGCTGACGCTCGGACTCTTTCTCGGGCGCGAGAGAATCGCCCACGCGGCCATCGACGTCTCCGATGGTCTCGGCATCGACGCTTCTCGCCTTGCGCGCGGCTCCCAGGTTCGCGTCGTCCTGGAGCAGGAGAGGATCCCGATCTCCCGGGCGGTCGCTTCCCTCGCCAACGCCGAGGCGGAAGACGCCATGGAGTGGAGCCTCTCCGGCGGCGACGACTACGAGCTCCTCTTCGCCGCGCCCCCGATCTTCGCCCCGCGGCTCGAAGAGGGCCGCGCCGACTGGGGAGTGCCGGTCACCCGCGTCGGATGGATCGAGCAAGGGTCCGGAACGGTCCTCCGGGGACCTGACGGCGAGGTGGACGTCTCGGGACTGGGCCACGACCACCTGGAGCGGTCGTGAAGAAGCTCCACACCTCGCGGGCGTTTCGACGACGCAAACACCATCGCTGGAAGTGGCGCCGGCGGTGGAAGATTCTGCTTCTCGACCTGCTTGGCCGCGAAGAGCCGCCGGAACGAGTCGCGGCAGCGATCGGTCTCGGAGTGGCGGTCGGGTTTTCCCCTTTCATCGGACTCCATCTCTTGATCGCATTGGGGCTGGCACTCCTTTTCCGCTTGAACAAGATCGACACAGTATTGGGAACCTTCAGCGGCAACGTTCCGACGTGGACGCCCATCTTTCCCATTGGGTACCGGCTCGGGCGGACACTGCTCGGCTATAGCCGGCGAGCGGTGCCGCGGCCAAATTGGAATGCGCTTTTGCACGCCGATATTACGTGGGTCTTCCACCCTATTGAGAGTCTCCACGTCGTCTTCGGGTATCACGCATTCCTCCCCCGGCTTCTCTCCTTTCTGGTGGGAACGACAATTCTGGCGATCCTGTTGGGCCTCGCCGCATACGCAATCGTTCTCTGGCTACTGCAGCTCTACCACCGCAGGCACCCGCGGGTTGCCATTCGAGCGGCCAGCAAGCGGGAACGAGAATCGGGCGGATAGCGTCTCAGATCCGAGGTCTGAGGTTCAATGCGAAACAACTTTGGACTTTAGACTTTAGACTTCAACCCCAGACGCCCGAACCGCCGCGCATAGGCTTCATCTCGCGCAGCGAGACTCTCCAGCGCGGAGAAGTCTTCCCGCGAGCGCGTGAGGCGGTAGATCCGTTCGAGAGCCAGAGCCTCCGCGAGCGCCATCTTTTCCGTTCGCGCCCGGTCGGCCAGAAGACGAAGCGCCGGCAGGCATGCGGGGTCGCGCCGCAGCGCCTCGCGAGCTTCGCGCGCCGCCTCGTCCGTGCGGCCCTCCCGCCAGAGCCAACGGGCATGCTCCGCGCGCACGATCGCCGTTCCAGAACCCAGTTTGATGGCCCGTTGCCACTCCGCCTCGGCGGTCGGCCGGCTCAGGCGGCCTGCGAGCAACGCGAGGCGGTAGGCCAGCGGCAGAGAGTTGGGAATCTTTTCGAGTCCCCGGCGGTAAGCGCTCTCGGCCCCGGCGCCATCGCCCAGGGCCTCGCGCACATCCCCCAGGCTGAAGTATCCGTTTTCGTAGTCGCGATTGGCGGCTATTGCCCTTTCGTAGGACCGTTCCGCTGCCGAAAGCCTTCCCATCTCCTTCAGCGTCCGCCCGCGGCCCGCCCAAGCGTCCCAGTATCCCGGATAGATCTCGACCGCGCGCGAATACTCGGCGAGCGCCTGCGTGTAGCGGCGGTTGGCCACCGCGAGGTACGCCACGTCGTAGTGGGCCTTGGCACTGTCGGGAGAGGTTGCAACCAGGTTGGCGAAGAGTCCCTCGTCGGTCCACCACACCGCGTTGCGCAGAATCGTGCGCCCGGCGAAGAGCAGGATGAGGAGAAGGAGCACGCGTCTCCTCCCCGTCAGGAGCGACCCCAGTACGAGGCAGACGCCCACCGAGGGGAGATAGGCCAGTCGCTCCGCAAAGATGGTTCCAATCGGAAAAAGCAGGTTGCTCGTCGGAAGCAGCGCGATGAAGAAGAAGAGAAAACCCAAAGCGAGAGCAGAACGCCCGGGCGGTCGCGCCAGCGCGGCGAGGAGCAGAGCGATCAGAAGGACGGCGGCGGCGAGCGCCAGCGGCGAAAGCGCGCGGAGCGGACGGATCGACCAGGCGGACTCATCTCCCGAGAGATGCAGCGGAAAGAGGCAGCGACCCAGGTAGCGGAGAACGGTCACGCTCGCATTGGCCGCTCGGGGGGCCGCAGAAAGCGGCGCGAGGATGTTCTCGACCTCGAAAACGCCGCTGCTTCGGGCGCGCAGAGGCCCGCCGAGCACCCAGGTCCTCAGCCGGAATTCACCCGCGAGAACTCCGGTAGAGAGGAGCCAGAGAGGCCACCCCCGCGCCAGGGCCGTGGCGACACGCCGCGGGAGAGTTCCTTGCGCCAGAAACAGGAAGAGGAGAAACGCGAGAGCCGGGGCGACGACCGCGCTCTCTTTGCTCAGGAGGGCCGCGGCGTAGCAGAGGAGAGCGAGCAGGAGAGTCGGTAGTCGGTAGTCGGTAGTCGGTAGTCCTCGCCTAGCGGCCCAGCGGAGCGCCAGGTGCAGATAGAGAAGCACAAAGATCGCCGCCTGCGTCTCGCCGCGGCCCACGAGGCTCGTGACTGCCTCGACGTGGATGGGATGCACCGCGAAAAGAAGTGAGGAGGCCGCGACCGACGGTGGGGGAAGATTGAGCCGAAGCAGAAGCGTCGCCAGAAGCAGAGTGGCGGCCGCATGGAAGAGCACGTTCACGACGTGAAAAGCGACGACGTCCTTCCCGTGGATCCACCACTGTGTTGCGTAAGACAGCAAGAGCAGAGGGCGATAAGCGGATCCGGTCCCTCGCGGCCCTCCGAAGTAAGGAGTGGTGAGGATCTGGCGAACGTTTCGCGACGAACGGATCCGCGGGTTATCGCGTATGACGGCTTTGTCGTCGTACGTGAAGGCGCCGAAGGTGCCGTTGGCGTAGACGACGGCGCACGCTGCCAGGAGCAGCGCGGCCCAGAGCCGTTTGTCGCGCTTCGACGGCGAGTCGGTAGTCGATAGTCGGTAGTCGGTAGCCAAGCCGGACAGGATTCTCCCCTATCGACTACCAACTACGGACGGACACCGAGTCGGCAGTCGACAGTCGGTAGTCGGTAGTCGGTAGGCGGTAGTCAAGCCGGACGAGACTCTTCCCTACTGACTGCTGACTACCGACTACTGACTTCTCCCTAGTGGCCCGAGCGCGGTCTCGCCGGTACGTTCAATTCCCGAATGAGGTACAGCAAGGCTTGGCGCGAAAGCCCCAGATGCCGAGCCGCCCGCGTCCGGTTCCCGCCGGTCCGCTCGAGCGCCTCGACGATCAGTCCCCGGCGATGTGCGTCGACTCGTGAGCGGTATCCCTCCGTCGGAGCCGGGCGCCGATCCCGACGCAGAGGCTCGGGGAGGAGCTCTGGTGTAATGGTTCCGTTCATTTCTGCGAGCGCCGCGGCTTGCGCAATCACGTTCTGCAACTCGCGGACGTTCCCGGGCCAGGCGTGGGATGCGAGCGCCGAGAGGGTTTCCGGGGCGAGGTGGAGCTGTCCACGCCCGTATTCTTTCGCGAAGCGCGCCAGAAAATGGCGGGCGAGCAGAAACACGTCCCGGCCCCGATCGCGCAGCGGCGGCAGCGCGATAACCGCCACGTGGAGTCGGTAATAAAGATCCTCGCGGAAGACGCCGCGCTCCACCGCGTCGCCGAGCTGCCGAGAGGTCGCGGAGATGACACGCACATCGATGGAGCGCGCGCGGTTCTCTCCGACACGCCGGATTTCTCTCTCCTGCAGCGCGCGTAGCAACTTGGCCTGAAGCGACAAAGGCAGATCGCCGATCTCGTCGAAGAAAACCGTGCCTCCCTGTGCTTCCTCGAGAAGGCCCCGCCGTTCCTGGTCCGCGCCGGTAAACGCTCCGCGGGCATGACCGAAGAGCTCGCTCTCTAAGAGCGGCGCGGGAATCGCGGGAACGTTAACCGCGACGAAGGGCCGGGGCGCGCGCGAGGAAAGCTCGTGTACGGCCCGGGAGACCGCTTCCTTGCCGCTGCCGGACTCGCCCAGCACGAGGACTGTCACAGGCTGGGAGGCGAACCGGACGAGACGCCGGTACGGCTCCTCCATCGAGGCGTCGCCGGTCACGACCTGAAATCGACGCCATCCTTCCGCGAATTCAACCGGCGGGCTCGGCGGCGCACTGCGATAGAAGAGAGTCTCCACGAGCAATCCGATCGCTTCCGCGCACTCCAAAGAGGGCGAAGGCCACAAGGAGAGCTCGTAGCGGGCGGTTCCGGCCGAGAGAGCTCCGGTCCACGGCGCGCCGGAGCGCTCAGGCGGATTTGAACCGAGACGAATGACCTCGCGACCCTCTCCGTCGCGAACCAGCAGCTCCGAGATCCCGAGAGACGCGGGAAGAGATGGCGTTTCCTCCCCCGCCATCGCCGCAGCGACGGCGTCGCGCAGATTCCGGAGCGCCCCGGCCTGGATGCCACCGGTCTGCGCCGCGCCCGGTCCGAAGACGCGGTCGGCCAGCGCAGCCCCTCCGCGGGTGCGCAGAAGCTCTTGCGCGCGGCGAGAGAGGCTGGGCGGCGCTCCCGCTGCGGACTGGAAGAGCACGTGCCAGCGCGCGACGCGTTCCGCCGCGGAGTAGTCGCCGCGGTCGAGAGCCTCCTCCAACTCCTCGACTGCCGCCGCGGGCGGGCCTTCTCCGTCTCGACAGGCTAGGTCTCGGAGCCGTTCAGACGCCCGCAGGTTTGTGTCGAACCGATTGGAAGGACCCTCGGAGGCTGTCTGCCAGGCCCGGCGCGCCGAGTCGAGATCCCCCATCAGAAGCGCGCGATCTCCCTCCTCGAGCCACAGCTCCCCAACCTCCAGCCAGTCATTCAAGCGGGTCGCGAGCTCGCGCGCCTCCGCGTTGTCCCGCTGTGCCTCCTCGAGATACCCTCGACGGAGGGCGAGGCGGCTGCGCTGGTGCAAGCCGACTAGGCGACGCAGCTGGTCCTCTTTCGCCGCGGCGGCGCGCAGGATCGCGTCGATTCCGCGCGCGGCCTGGTCCCAATCCGTTCCTTCGACCGCCATTTCTGCCAGGTTCGCCTGCGCGGCAAGCGCCAGATGGTCGCGCCCGACGGAGGAAGCGAGTGCCAGCGCCTCTTCGAGAACCGGCACGCACGAGACGGAGCGGCCGGAATGGAAGAGCTCCGTGGCGAGGTCGAGCAGGAGATTGGCCCGCTCCGCCGCGTCGTCGCGACAGACGGCGAGCGCCTGCTCGAGCCTTGCGATCGAGCCGGCGAAATCTCGCCGATCCGAAAGGCTCAATGCCTCATGAGCGAGCAGACGTGCCGTCAGTCGCTCATCCTCGGCGACGGCGGCTCGCCACTGTTCGTAAATCTCACTTTCCTCTCTCCGGCGCCCGGCCCGCCAGTAGACGTCGGCCCGCACCAATGCCGTTTCGAGCCGCTCGGCAAGGGGGCCGGCCGCGGCCTGTCGCTCTGCGGCAGCGAGGAGGATCAAAGCCTTCTCGTGCTCCCCTTCGCGGGCGCGCGCGGACGCCTCGAGCCGCAGCGCTCGAACCTGTTCCTGCGGCGGAGCGTCGGGAAAGTCGGTGCGCCACACCGCAGCTTCGCCGGCGGCCTGGCCGAAGCGGCCGTCGCGAGCGAGCAGTTCCGCTGCGCGGAGACGTGCCGAGGCTTTCTCTTCCGGGGATGAGCTCGCAGCCGCCGCTACTGCGAGAAGGCGCGAGCGGGCCTCCTCGGGACGACCCCCGGCGATTTCGCGCTCCGCCTCGAGCAACTCGAGCCAGGGCGGAGGAGAGAGCTCGGCCGCGGCGGTCAGGCGCGCGGAGAGCGCGAACCAGCGCTCCGGCGGACCCGCGCCCGCTTCGCTGTGCCACTGCTGTGCCTGTGCGAGAGCCTCGTCGAGGTCCCCAATATCGATCAGAAGTTCTACCCTCTTCCCGACGTCGGGCTCGATTTGCGCCCAGCGCCGGCAGAGGGCGCGGCGCCGCGCCGGCGTGGACAGCGCCTTTTCGCGGCCGGCCGCCGAGACACACCAACGCCCGGAAGCATCGCGCGTGACGTCTGCACGGGAGCGCAGGCGCTCGAGACTCGACGACACCGCTCGTCGTGGAAAGAGACGGGAGACGCGGGCTCCGGTGACCGGTCCGCCATAGGCTGCGAGAGCCTGGAGAATCTCTCGCTCAAGCCCCGCCGGCTGTCGAGCTTCGGGAAGAGCTCGAGCCTCGTCCGGCGCTGGAAGCGAGCCGTCTCCGGTCGGATCGCCTACGAAGCGCGCCCACAGGCAGGAACCTGTCAGCATTTCCGCTAGCGAGCGGGCAGAAGCCGGCTCAGCCTGCACGAGTTGCGCGAACGCCTCGTAGAAACGCAGGGACGCGGACAGGGTTCCGCAAGGCACGAAGATCTCTCGCCGCCACTCGTCCGGCAGTGCGGGCACCGGAAGTTCGCCGTCGAGAGAAACGACTTCGATTTCCTGGGAGAGTGCGCGCCGGGCGGTCTCGAACGCCTGGCGAGAGACGGGATCCCAGCGATCCGGCTCGACGGCGATCCAGACCGGGCGCCGGGAGCCCCGCTGATCATGGGCCTTCCGGAGAGCGCGCGCGGCCGCGGCGACGCCGGTAGGGATCTCCGGCAACCCCAGCGCCGCTCCGGGGGTGAGCGCGGAATCGCCCGCGGAAAAAACACGCGCCTCTCGTCCCTGCGCGAGCGCGCGGGCCTGGCTGATCAACGCGCGGACGGAGACATGCCGCAAGAAAGAACCGGCGAGACCGATTGTTCGCTTTCGAGCACCGGCCGCAGCGGGACCGGCTAGCTCGGGAAAGGCGCGATAGGCTCCGGCGAGCCAGAATTCTCCGCGGCGCAACGCCGCATCCTCGGAGAGCATGCTTTCGAAAAGAGCTCGGGCTGCGGGATGCCAGAGGCGGCGACCGCGTCCAAATAGGTGGTGGAGAAAGGCAGCGAGAACCGCCGAGGGCGCGGGGCCCGGCCCGCCCAGGGACACGGACGCGGGCGTGCGCGTCAGCCAGAGGCGGGGACCGTCCTCCGAAGTGTCGTGCACCGCCTCCGTGAGATCCTCTTGCGCCAACCAGAAGCCGAAGGCTTGAAGAAAAGAACAGAGGCCGGCGGCCTGGAGGAACAGAAGCGGAGCGTGCTCTCGGGCAATGCGCCCTGCCGAGATCTTACGGCCGGCGATGGGGGCGCGTCGGACGAGAAGGTCATCTGCATCCCGCTCGAACCCGATCGGGAGAGGTAACGTCGCGTGTTCGAGCACGGAGAACTCGAGCCATCGCTCGCGCGCGAGGGGAAGCGGAAACCGCTCGACCCCGGACTCGGAATCCTGGCGCGAAGCAATCATCTGTACGTCTCGGAAGAGTGCGCGGGATCATATAACGGACGGGGCGCTGGGCGATGGGCGCTTGGCGCTGGAGACGGAATCGAGTTGCGATCTCTTCCGCCCAGTGCCTAACGCCTAGCTGTCAATTCTCAAGAGGTTGTTCCCGGCATGTTAGCCGCCCCGGCCCTGCGGCGTTCCCCGGGGGACCACGCGGCCGCCCTCGCGAGACCGAAGGGAAAGCAGCCCAGGCGGCCGCTCGCGAAATCGGTGCAAAGGGAAAGTCGTGCAACGGTCTGCTCACTTTCGTGCACACCCACGCGATTTCGAGGGT
>Ga0070706_100005959_pt1 | contig 11530 bp, 10 predicted proteins | sample KBSK5501metaG_FD_65476 | JGI IMG/M metagenome (GOLD analysis project Ga0070706, IMG submission 65476) | Corn, switchgrass and miscanthus rhizosphere microbial communities from Kellogg Biological Station, Michigan, USA - KBS K5-50-1 metaG | ecosystem: Host-associated > Plants > Roots >...
CTCCGACGAGAACGCGATCAGCAGCGCCGACGCGCCGACCGCTGTGCCCAGCGGGAGCTGCACGCGCAGCTCGTCCCACAGCGCCACGCTGAAGCGCGCCCGGAGTTCCTCGGCCCTGATCAGCGCGCCGAAAACCGCGTCCACGAACCAGGCGAGCACGACCAGCAGGGCCATCACGGCCAGCGCCAGCCACCAGTGCTGCCGGATCAGCGGGGTGGGCGCGAGCGGCCGGAACACGAAGGCGACGCAGGCGACCGCGATGAGCCGCGAGGCCATCCCGGCGAGCTTGGCCGGGCGGCCGGCGGCCAGGTGCGGCAGCGCGCCGACGATCATGCCGCCGGCCGTGATCACGATCACCTGCAAGGCCGACTGGACGGCGGGCTTGTTGCCGATCCCCAGCAGCAGCGCGTAGCCGAGCGCGCCGCCGGCCGCGATCGGCGCCGACTCGCGGTTGCCGGGCAGCGTGATCCGCAGCAGCTCGCCGAGGGCGACCAGGGACCCGAACGCCACCGCGTCCCCGACCTGCACGAGGCCGGCCGCCGCGGTCTGGGCGATCGCGGCGACGGCGAGCATCCCCGCCGCCGCGATGAGCAGCATCTGGCCCGAGTCCATGGCCTGCCACGAGGCACCGCGAGGCCAGGGTTGCTGGGCGGCCACGGGCGGCTCAGCGGCTTTCGACGATCCGCAGCGGCGCGGTCGGGTCGTCGTGATCCTGGGCGGTGACCCCGTCCGCGGGGCTCGACGGCGGGGTGACGGGCGCCGGCCGCTCCCAGCCGTCCCGCTGCAGCGCGGTCACGAACGCGTCCACCAGCGCCGGGTCGAACTGGGTGCCGGACCACTTGCGCAGCTCCGCCACGGCCTCGTCGATCCGCCGTGCCCCCCGGTACGACCGGGTGGAGGTCATCGAGTCGAACGCGTCGGCCACCGCGATGACCCTGGCGAACTCGGGAATCTCGTCGCCCGCGAGCCCGAGCGGGTAGCCGCGGCCGTCGATCCGCTCGTGGTGGTGCATGATCCCGGCGAGCGCCTCGTCCAGGAAGCCGATCTCCCGGACGATCTCCAGCCCGCGCATGGGGTGCAGCTGGATCGCCGCGTACTCCTCCTCCGACAGCGACCCGGTCTTCTGCAGCACCTTGGTGGGGACGCCGAGCTTGCCGACGTCGTGCAGCATGCCGGCGTACGTGATCGCCTCGATCCGGTCTGCGCGCATGCCGATCTCGCGGGCCAGCATGGACGACCCGCGGGAGACGCGCTCGCTGTGCCCCCGGGTGTAGAAGTCCTTGGTCTCGACCGCCTTGCACAGCGCCGCCATCGTCGCCTCGTAGGCCTGCCGCTGCGCCGCGTACTGGCCGATCGCCCACCTGGCCACGAACAGCGGGATCAGCACCAGGATGGCCGCGAAAGCCCCCACCACGCTCCACAGCGCCGCGATCAGCAGCCCGAACGCGGCGTAGCCGAGGTCAGAGAGCATCAGCGCCAGGTCGAGCCCCGGCCGCGCCTTCCGCCCGGCCCCGGTACCGCTGCTGGTCAGCCGCAGCACCCCGGCGACGAGCCCGTGATTCACGATCACGTGCACGGCGGCGGCACCGGCGAACGGGCCGATGACGGCCGGGAACGAGGACCGGCCCGGCACACCGACGTGGCCGTGCAGCGAGACGAACGTCCAGCCGGCCGCGTAGGCGCTCAGCGCGTACATGCCGCCGTTGAACAGCCGCTGCGTGACGTGCAGGCCGCGCCGCACGCTCAGCGCCGACACGGCCCCGACGATCGCCGCGCCGACCGGGCCCAGCAGCACGACGGACGCGAGCGTGGCCGACGAGCTCGGCGACCAGGCCGACGACCGGGTCATCAGCGGGGTCGGCGTGGAGTCGCACACCAGGAACAGCAGGGCCAGCACGCCGAGCTCGAACAGGTCGACCTTGGCGAAGGGGCCGCGGGCGAGGAGCACGCAGGCCGCGATGACGACCGCAGCTATGTAAGCCCATGCGGTACGCGAGAGCCTCCGCAACGACCCCCCTCAAGATCTGGTTCACGCCGCATGCGCGCGCCCGGCGATCACCCCCAGGTGATGCCCCTGCGCGGCACGACGATGCTCCGTGCCGGATCGCGCGCCTGCATGCGGCCACCTCCTGAACCCACTTGCGCAGGCGTCAGTCCTCCATGGTTGCGGCCTGCGACATAGGGTAACCCGGACGACGCCGCCAGCGCAGGCCCAATCACCATCGTACGCAAATCGTGACTCACGACGTACAGATAGTGATCACAGGTCGCTTCTGGGCGAGTTCAGTCCACCCGGAACTCGGTGACCTCGAGCTCCACGCGCACCTGCTGGATGCGGGTGAGCACCCGGGCGCGCAGATCGCCCGGCACCACCTCTCTGCCGCAGTGCTTGTGGACGAGCTTCTTCACGACCTCTTCCAGGCCGTACTCGCGCAGGCACGGCCCGCACTCGTCGAGGTGCTGGCGGATCTTCGACAGGTCCTTGTTGCCTATCTCGCCGTCGAGGTAGTTGTACACGCGCGCGAGCACCTCGCTGCACGGGGTCTCGTGCGGGTTCCCGCAGCTCATGCGTCGTCCTCCTGTGGCTCATCCGCCGAGGAGGAAGACGCCTCGGACGCAGACCTCACCAAGCCGCGCTCCTCCGCGTAGTCCTGCAGGAGCTCGCGCAGCTGCCGACGGCCCCGGTGCAGCCGCGACATGACCGTTCCGATCGGCGTCCCCATGATGTCGGCGATCTCGCGGTAGGCGAAACCCTCCACATCGGCCAAGTAGACGGCGATCCTGAAGTCCTCGGGCAGGGACTGCAGCGCGTTCTTGACGTCGGAGTCGGGCAGCCGCTCCAGCGCCTCGGCCTCCGCCGACTTCAGCCCCGAGGAGGTGTGCTCGGCCGCCCTGGCCAGCTGCCAGTCCTCGATGTCCTCGGTGCCGGCGCGCTGCGGCTCGCGCTGCCGCTTGCGGTAGGTGTTGATGAACGTGTTGGTCAGGATCCTGAACAGCCACGCCTTCAGGTTGGTCCCCGGCTGGAACTGGTGGAACGACGCGTACGCCTTGGCGAACGTCTCCTGCACCAGATCCTGGGCGTCCGAGGGGTTGCGGGTCATCCGCATCGCGGCGGAGTACAGCTGATCGAGGTAAGGCAGGACATCCTGCTCGAAGCGCTCGCTGCGCTCGGTGAGGGTCTCCGGGACCGGACTCACCCCCTCGCCCATCGCCGCCTCGGATCGCCACGCGCCGACACGACTCTTGTCGAGACCATATGGGCGGGAGGATACATCCTCGGGGCGCGCCGGCCTGAAGCGAGGCGCTGCCGGAGGGGTCTGGTTCGGCCTGGAGCCGACTGCAAGCATGTCGGTGGAACGCACCGGTCGGCGGCTTCATTCCTGGCCGTGGGCGAGTGAAGGCCCGGGAGCGGGGAAAGCTGTCATGGGGAACACGCGCAACGGACAGGGGTGACGGTGGCAGCTCCGGCCAGCCCGCTCGCCGTAGCCGGGGACGCTTCGCTGGCGGACTACTGGCGTTTCCACCGGGCCGTCGCGACCGCGCAGCTCGCCTCGTGGCTGCCGCTGGACCCGCAGCTGCTGGTGGACATTTCCGGCCCGCACGGACGGTACGCCGCCCAGGCGGCAAGGGCAGGGCACAAGGTGCTCCGGGTGGAGCACGGGCCGCCGCCCGCGAACCGGCCGCCGCGCGGGACCGGTCAGGGCGTGGTGACGGTCAGCGCCGACCCGGGCAGCCTGCGCTTCCTCGCCGACGCCTGTGCGGACGGGGTGATCGCCGACGACCGCACCCTGTCCCGCTACATCGCGGCGGAGTACCTCGCCGCCGAGATCGCCCGGGTGCTCAAGCCCGGCGGGCGCCTGCTGGCCAGCGTGGACTCGCTGGTCCTGGGCATGGCGATCCTCGCCGAGCAGCGGCACTGGGCGGAGCTGACCGACGTGCCGAGCGCAGAGGTGCTGCTCATCCCGTGGCCGGACGGCACGTTCACCCGCTGCTACGGCGCCGCGCACCTCCGGGATCTCTGCACCGAGGCCGGCCTGCGGCCCGGCACGATCAAGCCGCGGACCGTCCTGTCACCGTCCATGGTCACGCGCGTGCTGCACAAGGACCGCAAGGCGATGTCGCGGCTGGTGCAGGCCGAGCTGACGGCCGAGGCCGACGAGTCCGTCGGCATCCAGCTGGTCGTCACGGCCCGCAAGCCAGCCTGACCGGGCTGTCGCCCGCCCGTCGACCGAGGCATCTGGCGGATTTCCGCCCACCGGTGGGCGATTTCATGCCAACGATCATGGAAGGCTACGGCGGACACCGGGCACTGGCGAGCCGCCGGACCGCCACTGCCGCGGCCGCGCGCCGCGCCGGACAGGGGTCAGTGCCGGGCCCGGTCGCGCTTGGCCTGGCAGCGGACGCAGCGGGCCGCCTCCGGGCGCGCCTCGAGCCGCCCGTCCGGAACGTGATCGCCACAGTCAATGCAGGTGCCGTACGCCCCGTCCTCCAGCCGGCCGAGCGCCTCCAGCACCCGGCGGCGCTGCTGCTGCGCTGCCTCGAGGACCGCCGCGCTGCGGTCGGCCTCGGACAGGTTGGCGCCGGCGTCCGCGGCATCCTGCGGGTACCCGCCGGCTCCGTTCTCCGCGTGGTTCTCCCCCCGCAGCACCGCGATGGACCTGTCGAGGTCGTCGCGGATCTCCTCGAGGCGCCGGCGCGCTGTGACGGTATTCACGGATCCTTACCTCCTGTCCGCAGGGCCCGGCAGAGTGGATCTAGGGTGGTGGACTGCCCGGCCGGTACGGGTTTCAGAACAATGTCTCGCCGGACCCGGCGGGCGCGCCATCCGGCGGATGCGCGCCGGACGGCCCCGACCTGGGCAGCGAGCTGGGCGAGGCTGAGGCGGGACCGTCCTGCACCAGCAGGTCGGTCAGCTGCGGCCCGTTGTTGCGCACGTTGTTCACGGCGGTCGAGACCGGACGCGAAGTGAGGCCGCCCGACATCGCGGGCACCAGGAGCCTGCGCACGTCGGCGGCGTCGGAGTTGTCCGGGTCGAGCCAGTCCGGCCAGGCGGCGGACTCGATCACCATCGGCATCCGGTCGTGGATCCGGCCGACCTCGTCCTGCGCGTCGGTAGTGATGATCGTCGTCGTCCAGAGCCAGCCGCTCTCGTGGTCCTCGGGGACCGAGGGATCGCGCCACAGCTCGTACAGGCCGGCAAAGGCCAGCACGCCGCCGTCGGCGCGGTAGATGTAGTACGGCTGCTTGCGCTTCTTGTCGCCGTCGGTGACCTGCTGCCACTCGTAGAAGCCGTCCGCCGGGAGCAGGCACCTGCGGCGCGTGAAGGCGCGCCGGAACGCCGGCTTCTCCGCTATGGTCTCGGCCCGGGCGTTGATCATGCGGCTGCCGATGGCGGGGTCCTTCGCCCAGTACGGGACCAGGCCCCAGCGCACGACGCGAAGCTGGCGCTCGGCCGGGGCGGCCGGCTCGGCCTGGGCGGCCGGCTCGGCCGGGGCGTCGTCGCCGTGCGACGCGTGGCGGGTGAGCACGGCGTAGACCTTCTTGGTCGGCGCGACGTTGTAGTCGGGTTCCAGGTCAGCGTCGACGCGGTCGCGCTGCACACCGAACTCCTCGAGGAGCTCGATGCGCTTGCGCGCAGACGCGAATCGACCGCACATACCGTGTCCCCCTGATCCCGCTCTCCTGTCCGCACAGCCATCGTCAGCACATCTGCCCGGAATATGATTGTTTACCCTATCTCCCCTCTGTGGCCAACCCCCCGCTACTAAAGAGCTTCTTTCCCCGGCCGCAGCGGCCAGTACGCTCGCACCATGCAGCACGCACCGCAGCTTCCCCCCGGCGGCGCGCCGTGGCCTGCCCCGGCCGCGGACGGGCCGGTCCGCGCGGTGCTGCGGGTGTCGGGCTCGAAGTCGATGACCAACCGCGCGCTCATCCTCGCCGCGCTCGCCGACGCACCCACGCTGATCACGGACCCGCTGCAGGCTCGCGACACGATGCTGATGGCGGCAGCCGTTCGGGCGCTGTGCGGAAGCCTGCAAACCGGGCGGGATGCGTGGCTGTTCCGGCCGGCCGCGATGGACCATGGCGCGCGGATCGACGTGGGCAACGCGGGCACGGTGATGCGGTTCGTGCCGCCGGTGGCCCCGCTCGCCGCCGGGGACGTCGCGTTCAGCGGCGACCCGCGGGCCTCGCAGCGGCCGGTCGGCCCGCTCATCGGCGCGTTGCGGGCGCTGGGCGCCGACGTCGAGGACGGCGGCCGCGGCGCCGTGCCCTTCACCGTTCGCGGGACCGGCCGGCTGGGCGGCGGCCCGGTCACGCTGAACGCCTCGGCGTCGTCCCAGCTGGTGTCGGGGCTACTGCTGGCCGGCTGCCGCTACGACAAGGGCGTGGAGGTGCGGCACCAGGGCCCGCCCGTGCCGTCCGCGCCTCACATCGCGATGACCGTGGGCATGCTGCGGGACGCGGGCGCCGAGGTCGAGGAGCATGGCGGCGCCGGGCCGGCCGGCTCGCGGCCGGACGCCTGGCTGGTCCATCCCGGGCCGCTGCGCCCGGGGCGCATCATGATCGAGCCAGACCTGGTCAACTCCGCCCCGTTCCTCGCGGCCGCGCTGGTCACCGGCGGCACGGTGACGATCGCCGGCTGGCCGGCCCGGACCCGGCAGCCGGCCGGGCACATCACGGACCTGCTGACCCGGATGGGCGCGGCCTGCACGGCCGGCGCCGGCGGGCTGACCGTGACCGGGACCGGGACCGTCACCGGCGTCACCGCCGACCTGCGGGATTGCAATGAGCTGGCGCCCGTGCTCACCGCCGTCGCCGCGCTGGCCTCCTCCCCCTCGGTGTTCACCGGCATCGGGCACATGCGCGCCCACGAGACCGACCGGCTGGCCGCGCTGGCCGCGCAGGTCAATGCGCTCGGCGGGCAGGTGACCGAGCTGGCCGACGGGCTGGAGATCCGCCCCCGCCCGCTCGCCGCTGGCTCCGGCGTGTTCGACAGCCACGACGATCACCGGATGGTGATGACCGCGGCGGTGCTCGGCCTGGCCGTCCCCGGCATCCGGGTGCGCAACGCCGGCACGGTGGCCAAGACCTTCCCCGATTTCACCGCGCTATGGGCGCAGATGCTGGGCCGCGAGACCGGGATTTTCCCGAACGGCTACGCCGCCGGACCCGCCCCGCAAGGCGCTGACGTGGCGCCGGAGCGTCCGTCCTGACCCGGCGGCCCGGTCACGCCGGCCTGGACGAGGACGATATCAGGGTCCGGCCGGGCCGGGGGTCGCGGCCGCGGACGCGCCGGCGGCCCGCGCACTCCGACGCCGCCGAGGCGTTCGTGGCCAGCGTCGACCGCGGCCGGTACGGCTGCCTGATCGGCGACCAGCCGGTCACCGCGATAAAGGCGCGGGAGCTGGGCCATCGCGGCGTGGTCGTCGGCGACCGGGTGGCGCTGACCGGGGACACCTCCGGCGCGCCGGACGCGCTGGCCCGGATCGTCCGGGTGCGGGCGCGGACGTCGGCGCTGCGCCGGTCGGCCGACGACACGGACCCGGTCGAGCGCGTGATCGTGGCGAACGCCGACCAGATGGTGATCGTCTCGGCGCTGGCGAACCCGGCGCCGGGGCTCCGCTTCATCGACCGCTGCCTGGTCGCGGCGTACGACGCCGGCCTGCACCCGCTGCTGGTCCTGACCAAGGCGGATCTCGCGCCGCCGGACGACGTGCTGGCCGTCTACGAGCCGATCGGGCTCGACACCGTGGTGACCAGCCGGCCGCTGCGCGAGGAGGTACTCGGCGATCTCGACGCCCGGCTGGCCGGGCACGAGAGCGTGCTCATCGGGCACTCGGGCGTGGGTAAGTCCACGCTGGTCAACGCCCTGATACCGGAGGCAGGGCGGGCGGTCGGCGGGGTGAACCCGGTCACCGGCCGCGGCCGGCACACGTCGTCGTCGGCGGTTGCGCTGCGGCTCGGCGGCCCGGCCGGCCAGGGCTGGGTGATCGACACGCCGGGGCTGCGCAGCTTCGGGCTCGGGCACGTCTCGGCCGACCGCGTGGTGCAGGCGTTCCCGGATCTGGCCGAGGCCGCGGCCGGCTGCCCGCCCGGCTGCACGCACCTGGCGGAAGACTGCGCGCTCGACGACTGGGTGGCCGAGCACGGCGGCGCGGCCAGGCTCGACTCGCTCCGCCGCATCCTGGCCAGCCGCGAGGGCGGCGACGCCTGACCCGGCGCGCGGGTGACGCGGGCCTGGGGTAGTCCGGTGGGCGCGCCGCCTTTAGGGTGGCAACCGAGGTCACCATCGGATGGGTACCGATCAGGAGGGATCCATGAAGACCAAGGCTGCGATCCTGCGCGGGGTTGGCCAGGACTTTGAGATCACGGAGCTCGAGCTCGATCCCCCGAAGGCCGGCGAGGTGCTCATCCGTTACGTCGCGGCGGGCCTCTGCCACTCCGACGAGCACCTGCGGCACGGTGACATCGTTCCGCGCTTCCCGATCGTCGGCGGGCACGAGGGCGCCGGGATCATCGAGGAAGTCGGCGAGGGCGTCACCCGGCTGCGCCCGGGCGACCACGTCATCTGCTCGTTCCTGCCGGTCTGCGGGCACTGCCGGTGGTGCTCGACGGGCAAGTCGAACCTGTGCGACATGGGCGCCACGATCCTGGACGGGTGCCTGCCAGACGGCACCTACCGGTTCCACGGCGGCGGCGAGGACCTCGGCGGCATGTGCATGCTCGGCACGTTCTCCCAGTACTCGACCATCTCCGAGAACTCCGCCGTCAAGGTGGACCCGGATCTGCCGCTGGACAAGGTCGTGCTCATCGGCTGCGGGGTGCCCACGGGCTTCGGCTCCGCGGTGCACGCCGCGGCGACCGAGCCGGGCGACACCATCGCCATCTACGGCGTGGGGGGCATCGGCATCAACGCCGTGCAGGGAGCGGCGCTGGCCGGCGCCCGTAACGTCGTGGCGATCGACCCGCTCGCCAACAAGCGGGAGGCGGCGGAGCAGATGGGGGCCACGCACAGCTGCGAGTCGGCCGAAGAGGCCCAGCAGCTGATCACCGAGCTGACCCGGGGCGTGGGCGCCGACAAGGCGATCGTCACGGTCGGCGTCGTGACCTCAGACGTCGTCACGAACGCGTTCAACGCGATCCGCAAGGGCGGCACCGTGGTGGTGACCGGGCTGGCCGACCCCACGAAGACCACGATCGAGCTGCCGGGCGCGATCCTGACCCTGTTCGAGAAGCGCATCCAGGGCAGCCTGTTCGGGTCCGGCGATCCGTTCCACGACATCCCGCGGATGGTCGAGCTGTACCAGTCCGGCGACCTGAAGCTGGACGAGCTGGTCACCACCACGTACACGCTGGACCAGATCAACCAGGGATACCAGGACCTGCTGGACGGCAAGAACATCCGCGGCGTGATACTGCATGACAGCGCCTGAGCCGGACCCGGCCCGGGGATCCCCCGGCCGGAGCCCGCCCGTCGTGGGGCTGCGCCGGGAGCGGGAAGTGCTCACCGTCGCGCTGGAGACCGGCCGCCACGTGGTGATCGAGGGGCCGCCAGGCACCGGCAAGTCGACGCTGCTGCGCGACATCGCCCGCCAGGCGGGCCGGGCCGTCGTGTTCGCCGAGGGCAACGCGGAGCTGACCCCGGCCCGGCTGATCGGCCAGTACGACCCCGCCCTGGTGCTCGCCGACGGCTACGTGCCGGCCAGCTTCACCGACGGGCCGCTGCTGCGGGCCATGCGGTCGGGCGCCCTGCTGTACCTGGAAGAGTTCAACCGGGTGCCGGAGGAGACGCTCAACGTCCTGATCACCGTGCTCACCGAGGGCGAGATCGCGGTGCCCAGGCTCGGCGCGGTGGCGGCGGACCCCGGGTTCCGGCTCGTCGCCGCCATGAACCCGTTCGACGCGATCGGCACGGCGCGGGTGAGCCACGCCATCGCCGACCGGATCTGCCGGGTCGTGCTCGGCTACCAGGACGCCGCCGCCGAGCGGCGGATCACCACAGCGATCACCGGCGAGAACGGCCAGGTGGTGGACTTCGCGGTGACCCTGACCCGGGCCACCCGCGAGCACCCCGGCGTGTTCATGGGCTCGTCGGTGCGCGGCGCGATCGACCTGGTCCTGCTCATGGCCGGCCTGACCCGGTTGCGCGGCGAGGACCGCATGGTCCGGGCCACGGCCCGGGACGCCGCGTACGCCGCCCTGTCCGGGCGGATCCGGCTCGCCGACGGGTGGGACGGCACGCCGGAGTCGGTGCTCGATGAGCTGCTCGGCCGGCTGTGGCCGGCCGGCACGCCGCAGCCGGTCGCACCGGAGGCGGTCGCGGAGGCCGGGACGCCCGGCCCCGGCGGGAACGCGGACGCGCCGGACGGCCGGGGAAAAGCTGACCGCCTGCCGGCACCCGCGGCAGGCACCAGCCAGCGCCGCGCCTCGGCCTCGGCGGTCCGCCGCGACCGGGCGAGCGGCGGCCCGCGGCGGACCATCGGCCGGGCCGAACTGGCCGCCCGGCACGCGTCCTTCGGCGCGGTATCCCCGGAGGCCGGCCGCCTCGACGAGGAGGCGCTCGCCGCGCTGCTGGCCGCCGACCCGGACGCGGCGGTGACGCTGCTGGCCGACCTGGCCCGCGCCACCGACCGCGACCTGCGCGCCGCCGCGCGGCGGCTCGCCGCGCGGGTCTTCCTGCGGCTCGGCCGCACGGGCGGGCCGAGGGCCCGGGGCACTCGTCAGCTCGGAGCCGGCCGCGCCGAGGGGGATCTGGATCTCGACCTGACCCTGGACCGCTGGTCAGGGCCCTGGCCGCCGGCCCCCGACGATCTGGTGACCCGGTCCTGGCGCGCGCGCCGCCGGGCGCTGTGCCTGCTCGTGGACCGCAGCGGATCGATGTCTGGCCGCGCGGTGGCGATCGCGGCCGTGGCGGCGGCCGGCGTGGCGCTCGCCGCCGACGGGCGGCTGACACCCGCGATCATCGCGTTCAGCGGCAGCGTCACCGTGCTGCAGCCGCTGGGCACCCGGCGCGAGCCCGGGCAGCTCGTCGGCGAGCTGCTGGCGCTGCGCGCGCACGGGATGACCGACCTGGCTGCGGCGCTTCGCGCGGCGGCCGGCCAGATGGCCGGGACGCCCGCTGACGAGAGGGTCGTCGCGCTGCTCTCCGACTGCCTGCCGACCGCGGGCGTCGACCCGGCGCTGGCGCTCGCCGGGATCGGCCGGCTGCACGTGCTCTGCCCGCTGCCCACTCCCGACGCGGAGCGGGCCGCCTTCGCTCTCGCCCGCCGCGGCGGCGGACTGTGCCGGCCGCTCAGCGCGCTCGCCGACGTGGCCCCCGCCCTCACCCGTGTCCTGTCCTGACGTCCAAACCCAGCTGTCTCCCACCCCTCCGTTTCTTGATCACATCGACTTTCCATCCGGAACGCAAATTTTTTGTCCCGATCTGTCCTGGTTTGTGGTGGCGGCGAGAATGGAAAGTGGTAACGATCATGGAACTCTGGCCATGCGAGGAAGGAAAACCGGGCGGACCGCGGCGAGGCTGCGGGCG
>Ga0070706_100005960_pt1 | contig 11529 bp, 12 predicted proteins | sample KBSK5501metaG_FD_65476 | JGI IMG/M metagenome (GOLD analysis project Ga0070706, IMG submission 65476) | Corn, switchgrass and miscanthus rhizosphere microbial communities from Kellogg Biological Station, Michigan, USA - KBS K5-50-1 metaG | ecosystem: Host-associated > Plants > Roots >...
TTACCTGCGGATGATAAAGCTCGGCCCCAATGGCAATGTGTCGTTCACTAATGTGCCAGCGCAGACAATGTGGCTGGTCGCGATCGTGCCTTACGGGAATCAGCATTTTGTCTGGAATTTGCGGGTCGATGTTAAACCGGGTACTAACTCCATCACTTTTGATAAAAGCAATCTCGCAGTCGTTTATTGATCGCAAATCACCGGAATGAGATTTGTTCTTCCAATGCTGTGCATTTGGGACGGGACGATTACTCTGGGACACGAAATCCGGGCGCGAGCAACACAGCTTCCGGATCGACCGAAGAAGGTTCCATGAGGAGTCGTCGTCAGACGTTCCCATTGACAATTCAAACGCGAAGGCCTAACTTGCCCGAGTCTCAAACTCTCTAAGCTCGTCCAAGTCCTCAACAATCGAAGGAGAATCAGCATGGCAATTCAAGTAGTCATTCAGCAAGCTGGGCCGTTACCAATAACTGTGAACTTCCAGGCCCCTGGAGATTCGCCGATGGTTTTAGAAGTCAACGGATCGGTTTGGACCCAAAGTGCGAACACTATGATTGGGATCGGAATAAAACTCGACGGTAAAGCGATTGGGGCAGCCCAAATCTATTCCAATGGCAACACCACGCATCGGGCAGTCGTACCCGCATACGTTCCGATTCAGCTTAGCCAGGGCCAGCACACGCTCTCCCTTTACTCTAACACCGCAGCGACAGTCTCCGATCTTAATGACTTTGTCACTGCGGTAATTCGTTACTAAGAACTAACCGGGCGAGGCCGTAACGCCTCGCCTTTCATTTATTCTCACTCTTCTTAACACTAAAGTACGATCAAAACCCACCCGCTACCGCGTGGTGGTACTGACTCCATTTCAATGCCGGCTCGGCGTTACAGCGGTATATTTCCGTGCTTCTTCGGTGGGTTCGTGTCGCGCTTGTTTTCGAGCAGGGCAAGGGCCTTGATGAGTTTGGGTCTTGTGTGTGCGGGTTCGATAACTTCGTCGATGAAGCCGCGCTCGGCGGCCACGTAAGGATTCGCAAACTTGTCTTCCAACTCCAATATGCGAGCGCGGCGCGTCGCCTCTGTGTCATTCGCTTCGCTAATCTCACGCCGGTACAAAACGCCAACCGCTCCTTCCGCTCCCATCACTGCAATCTCGGCAGTCGGCCAGGCAAAGTTAACGTCGGTGCGAATATGCTTCGAGGCCATCACACAATAGGCGCCACCATACGCTTTCCGAGTTATTACAGTTAACTTCGGCACCGTCGCTTCGGCGAATGCGTAAAGCAACTTCGCCCCGTGACGGATGATCCCGCCGTGTTCCTGCTCAACGCCGGGCAGGAAGCCGGGCACGTCTTCGAAGGTGATGAGCGGAATATTGAAACAGTCGCAGAACCTGACGAAGCGCGCGGCTTTCACCGACGCGTCGATATCGAGAACGCCGGCCAGGAACGCCGGCTGATTCGCAACGATTCCCACCGAACGACCATCGAGCCGCGCAAAGCCTACGCAGATGTTTGGCGCGTGGTGCTGTTGCACTTCAAAAAAGTAACCGTCATCGACGATCTCGTTGATAACTTCGCGTATGTCGTAGGGCTGGTTGGAAGCTTCAGGGACAAGCGTGTTCAGTTTAGCTTCAGTTCTATCTGGCCGGTCGGTTGGATTTACACGCGGCGCGTCTTCAAGGTTGTTTGAAGGGATAAACGAAAGCAGCTCGCGCACCATGCGTAAAGCGTGTTCGTCGGAGTCTGCTGCGAAGTGGGCAACGCCCGAGATTCGATTGTGCGTTAGCGCGCCGCCCAATTCTTCTTTCGTAACATCAGCATGCGTCACAGTCTTGATCACGTCAGGTCCGGTGATGAACATATAAGACGTGTCTTTGACCATGACGTTGAAGTCCGTGATCGCCGGACTGTAGACCGCGCCGCCGGCGCACGGGCCCATGATGCAACTAATCTGCGGCACAACTCCGCTCGCCAGGGTGTTGCGCAGGAAGATGTCGGCGTATCCTCCCAAACTCACCACGCCTTCCTGAATGCGCGCGCCGCCGGAATCGTTCAAGCCGATAACCGGAACGCCGACCTTCATCGCCAGGTCGAGAACTTTGCAGATTTTTTCTGCGTGCGTTTCCGAGAGGGAACCACCGAAGACTGTGAAATCCTGGGCAAACACAACCACGCGCCGCCCGTCTATCAGACCATAACCGGTAATCACACCATCGCCGGGATAGAGTTGCTCGTCGAGACCGAAGTCCTTCGAACGATGCACCACGAGTTTGCCAAACTCTTCAAAGCTGTCCTCGTCAAGCAGGAAGTCGATCCGCTCGCGCGCGGTCATCTTATTGGCCAGATGCTGCTTCTCGACGCGCTCGGCTCCACCACCCTGTTCCGCCTTCAGCGAACGTTCTCGCAGAACTTCGAGTTTGGTTTTGGACTGCTTTGGCTGTTGTTTGGTCATCGCTGGTTAATCACCCGCACAGTTTGCGTTATAAATCGGTAAACGGAAAGGCGTGGCTTTCAATCATTTTTCCGAGCCCTTCGAGTGCCTGCCGCGCGTTAGCCTGCACTTCTTCAGTGTAGCCATAACGCTTAGCATTTCTTTCAAAGTCTGCGACGTCGAGCACTCTGTAAGAAAAGTCCGGATCGACCAGAATGTCCAGGTCCAAATCCACGTAACTCAAGGTTTTGCCGTCAAAGCTGGCCGGCACGTTAACATTGCAGTAGTAGTTTCTCAGCGTGCCATCGGGCTGTGCGAAGCGAAAGACGTTGTACCAACGGTCCAGCCAGTAGTACTCAAGACTTTGCGTTCCGACCGCAATCGTGCCCAGAAGATCGTGAACAACCTCGTCAGGAAACCTGGCGTCGAGGACGATAAGGCTGCCCTCCCGGCGAACCAGCTCCGCGTCCCAGGTTCGGTGAAGCACGCCGTCGTACTTGTAAGCGCGAACTTCGATAGGTGCCTTGGCGATCTGTCCTACTTCCTGCCGCTCTTGCGCCAGTCGGCCAGAAACTGCGCCTGACCCTTATCCGTCAACGGGTGATTGAACATCTGATCGATTACTTTGAAAGGCATCGTGGCGATGTCTGCACCCATGCGCGCGGCTTCAATCGCATGAATGGGGTTGCGAATGCTGGCTGCAAGCACTTCCGTTTTCCAATCGTAGGGTCTGTAAACTTCAATAATATCCTGCAACAACAGCAAGCCATTCTCGCCAATATCATCAAGCCGGCCCAGGAACGGACTGATAAACGAGGCGCCGGCTTTTGCCGCAAGGATCGCCTGGGCTGCAGAAAAGCAAAGCGTGACGTTGACCTTTATACCTTCACTCGACAGCTTGTTGGTGGCTTTCAAACCTTCGCGCGTCAACGGGCACTTGATGACAACATTGGGCGCAATCTTCGCGTAGTCGTGCCCCTGGCTAATCATCCCTTCAGCATCTTCGCTGGTGCATTCAGCGGAAACTGGTCCGCTCACAATCTTACAAATGGCCGCGATGTGTTCTTTGAAATCAACGTTACCTTCTTTGGCGATCAGCGAAGGATTGGTGGTAACTCCGTCAGCTATACCGAACGCTGCTGCATTGCGTATCTCGTCGAGATTTGCTGTATCAAGAAAAAACTTCATAAGACCTCCAGGTTATTTAGGGCCACAAACAATTCCAATTTGCGGGAGCGATCCACGAAATCTGTTCGTGTTGTTTCATTTAATCTCATGGATCGCATACCAATCATACCAACTGACTTGCGTTCACTCACGCAGCATCGCACACAGGGTTTTGCAGTACTCCAATTCCTTCTATCTCAACCTCTACCACGTCTCCATTCTTCATTGCTGAAACGCCCGCCGGCGTTCCGGTAGCAATCAGATCTCCGGGATAGAGCGTCATGATATTGCTTATGTACCTGATCAGGAAGGGAACTGAAAACGCCATATCAGCGGTGCGTCCGTTTTGTTTTACTGTGTCGTTCAGGCGAGTCGTAACCACCAGGTTCAACGGATCCAATCCGTCTACAATGAAGGGTCCGACGGGACAAAACGTGTCGAAAGATTTGGCGCGAGTAAACTGAACATCTTTTCGTTGCAAGTCGCGCGCAGTCACATCGTTCACGCACGTGTAACCAAGAACATAGCCGAGCGGGTCATCGCCCTCGCTGAGTTTTCGCGCTAACCTGCCAATCACAACGCCCAGCTCCCCTTCGTGCTCCACTTGTTGCGACTGCGGCGGTCGCTCAATCGACGCTCCATTCGCGATAATCGCTGAAGGCGCTTTGAGAAAAAGCAGCGGCTCGTCCGGCATTTTGTTCCCCAACTCAGCGGCGTGTTCTTTGTAGTTTCGTCCGACGCAAACGATCTTGGAAGGTGAAACTGGAGCACGGAACTCGACTTCAGCGACAGGAATAGGTTCGCCGGTGCGCGGGTTCGGAAACAATTCGATTGTCTCGCCGTCAGCGAAGGGCAAAACAAAACCAGCATCAAGCACGCCGAAGCGTGGTGTCGGTGTTTTGGAAGTTATGAATCTACAGATACGCATCAACTGTTCGCGCTGCGCGCTCATTTGCGGGCGGGGGCGCCCGCGGTCCCAGGATTACGGTTCGCGTTTCAGGTTATGGGACGGTTTCCGAAACTACTTCCGAGAATGGACTAACGTTACCGGCCTGATCGACCGCGGTCAGGTAGTAGTAGTAACGTCTGCCTGACTCCACTTTCTCATCCTGGAAAGTTGTTCGCGTCAGCAGCGCCGGGTTTAGTTTGTTCCAACTTTCCTTCGGAAGATCCGGGTCACTTGATCGATAGATGTTGTAGCCGGCAATATCGGGTTCCGGATTCGCAGGGAAGAAAATTGAAAGTCGCCCGGGGGCCGCGGCCACAGTTATCGACGCGGGCGCTGAAGGCGCGAACGTATCAATCGGTGATACGGAGATCGAATTTGAGTTTACGCTTTCAACCTGGCCGCCTTCAGTCCCCAGCGAAACGGCGCGCACTGTGTAGCGATAGGTTTCGCCAAACTTGAAGTTCCTATCTTCATATTGTGTGCCGGAAATCGGGGCATCGTTTATGGGCTGGCTACTTTCACTGTCCTGACCCGTCACCCGATAGACGTTGTAGCCGAGCAGGTTCACCGGGGTTGATCCGTCAATGTTTGCGACCGGCGGTTGCCAGGCGATCGTAATTGCATCTTCGCTGACTTCCTTGCCGGTCGTGATCATCGTTGGCGGTTGCGAAATGCGTGCAGCCGGCTCGAGCAGGAGGAAGTTTGAAAACGCAGCGCGCTGGCCGGCGGCGTTAACATAGCGAATGGCATAACGCAAACGGGTTGGCTCGCCGGCAAGTTCGAGCGAGTCGGTGTAGGTGAGGACCTCACCGCCTTTCTTGATCTCGTCGTAGGTGACAGAACCAATTAACGTCGAGCGGGTCGCAAACTCTTCCTCCGTTAAGCCAAGGGGCGCGCGTGGCTTTTCCGCGAGCCGGTAGACATCAATACGCCGGATGCTCTGCACGCTCACATCAGAGGCGTTGCGCAACGGCGCGGGCCAGGTAAGGATGACTTGATTTCCACGTTGCACTCCAGACAACAACTCCGTGCGCTGTTGCACTCGCTCGATCGGCGGCAGCGGCGGCCGCCGCTTGCCACAATTCAATAGGCAAACGACAGTCGGCAGGAGGCAGCAGATGAGAAAGACCGACCGCCAACGGGAGAGCGGTGCGTACTGGCCACCCACTCGTAGCGAGCTCTGCTTAAACTGCTTTCTGCCTTCTGCCTTCTCTCTGCTGTTTTTCACAGAATGTACCGGCTGAGGTCCTGATCTTTAACAGTTTCTGCAAGCATCGCCTCGACATAGGCCGCGTCAATTCGCTGACTCTTGGGCTCCAGGTCAGGGCCCTCAAAACTGATCTCTTCGAGCAGCTTTTCCATGATGGTTTGCAGCCTGCGGGCGCCGATATTCTCCGTGTGCTCATTTACCTTGAAGGCAAAATTCGCTATGGAATCTATGGCTTCATCGGTGAAGTCGATTATCACATCTTCGGTGGCCATCATCGCCTGATACTGCTTGATCAAGGCGTTCTTTGGCTCAGTAAGAATGCGCTTGAAGTCGTCAACGGTCAGGGATTCCAATTCGACACGAATGGGGAAGCGCCCCTGCAATTCCGGAATCAGGTCTGAAGGTTTTGAGACGTGAAACGCACCCGCCGCGATAAAAAGAATGTGATCAGTACGCACCATGCCGTAGCGCGAGTTCACGGTTGTGCCCTCCACGATTGGCAATATGTCTCGTTGCACGCCTTCGCGCGAAACATCAGGTCCATGACCCGACTCACGGCCCGCGATCTTGTCGATCTCGTCCAGAAAAATAATTCCGGAAACTTCGACTCGCTCAATAGCGGCGCGCGCCACTGCATCCATATCAACCAGCCGCTCTTCTTCTTCCGCCATCAGGTGCTCGATGGCCTCGTCAACCGTCATCTTTCTTTGTTTGGTGCGTCCCTGGAAAAGATTGCCCAACATGTCCTTCATGTTGATGCCCATCTCCTCCACACCTTGCGGCCCTGCCAACTCAATCACCGGAAAGTTTCTTTCGCGAATTTCAATCTCAACTAAGCGACTATCAAGTTTTCCACTGCGCAGTTGCGTGCGCAGCTTCTCGCGCGTGCGCTGAAACTGATCCTGGTTCGCGGCGTTCGCAGCTTCAGCAGTCGCAGCGTCTGTATCTGCAGTTTCATTTGTAGACGCATCGAAGTCGTAGAAGTTGGATGTCGAACGCGGTGGAGGCAGCAGGAGGTCGAGTATTCTTTCTTCTACATTCAACTCTGCTTTTTCCGCGATTTCGTCAATCTTCTCCTGCCGCGTCATGTCCACTGCGATTTCCGTCAAGTCGCGAATCATGCTTTCGACGTCGCGACCCACGTAACCGACTTCAGTAAACTTCGAGGCTTCGACTTTCAGGAAAGGGGAATTCGACATGCGCGCCAGGCGGCGCGCGATCTCGGTTTTGCCGACGCCGGTGGAGCCGATCATGATCATGTTTTTCGGCATCACGTCTTCAGCCATCTCGGGCGGAAGCTTTTGACGGCGAATACGATTGCGCAAGGCAATCGCCACGGCACGCTTCGCATTGCGTTGTCCCACGACGTGCTTATCAAGCTCAGTGACAATCTGACGCGGAGTCATATCGTCGAGCTTTATTTCTTCGTCTACTTCACCTTCTAAATAAATAACCATCTTAAATAAAAATCCTACTTCTTTGGGTTGTAACGTCCCGCCGCCGCGGATCACAGTTCTTCAACTACGATATTCTGGTTCGAGTAGATACAAATGTCTCCGGCGATCTGCAGCGCTTTGACGGCTATATCGCGCGCCGACAATTCAGTGTGCTGCATCAGGGCCCGCGCTGCAGCCAATGCATAGGAACCCCCCGAGCCGATCGCCAACACGCCATCATCGGGCGCAATCACGTCTCCATTGCCCGACAGCAGAAACGAGCTCTTACTGTCGGCAACGACAAGCAAAGCCTCCAGATGCCGCAGGATTTTGTCGGTGCGCCATTCCTTGCTTAGCTCTATGGCCGCGCGCTCGAGATTTCCATGATACTGTTCCAGCTTGCTCTCAAATCGAGTTAACAGGGAAAAAGCATCGGCGGTGGCCCCGGCAAAGCCGGCAAGTATAGTATCGTTGTAGAGCCGGCGAACTTTTCGGGCATTGGCCTTCATGATGGTTTCGCCCAATGTAACCTGGCCATCACCCGCGAGCGCAACGTGGTTTTCTTTGCGGACGAGCAGCACGGTAGTGCTGCGAACGATTGGTGTTTCTTTAGGCATTTTCGGTAAGGGTCACTATAGGAATTCGCTTGAAGGCAAGTCAAGCGCGGCTTCAGCGGTCGGCGCAGTCTGACAAGTCTATGCAGCAGGTCTTTTAAGTTATGATAGCAGCAGCTATGAACTATAGAGCGTAAGTGAATGGGAGACTACAGAGTAATGAGCGGGAACCGGCCGCGCATTGGCATAACAATGCGACTCGAATTGGAGACTGATCGCTTCTATCTTTCGCGTCACTACAGCGAAGCGATCGAAGCAGCCGGCGGCGCGCCGGTTCACATCAGCCTTATTCCAAATCCGGATTATGTAGCCTCAGTCATGGATGATCTCGACGGAGTATTGCTACCCGGCAGTGATTCCGATATCGACCCTTTGCGATACGGCACCGAGCCACATCCGAATTTGGGAAGCGTGCATCCTGTCAAAGACGAAACAGATTTACTGGTGCTCGATGAAATTGAGAAACGGCGCCTGCCGCTGTTTGCTATTTGCTTCGGCATGCAGGTGCTCAACGTTCATCGCGGCGGCACGCTGATACAGGACATACGTTCTCAACTGCCAAAGGCGATCAAGCATCAGCAGGGTGCGCCCCGAGATCGTCCCTCGCACGCGATCAAGCTGGAGAAAGCTAGTCTCCTGATATCACTAGCAGCAGCCGAGCAAGTTTTAGTCAATAGTCATCATCACCAGGCTGTAGAAAAGGTCGGCCGAGACTTAGTCGCTACTGCCTGGACGTCTGACGGATTGATCGAAGCGGTAGAGGATTCTCGACCGGGACACTTTGGTCTCGGTGTGCAGTGGCACCCGGAGCTTGGCTGGCAGCGCGACCCTTTATCGCAAGCTTTGTTCGAGCGATTTATCGCCGAAGCAAAATTAACCGCCAGGCTAAATTCGACGAAAGAGAAGACTTCGAGTGCATCCAAGTGATCTGCAACTGTGCGGGTGCGGCTCGCGCGATGGGTAATGCTTTACATTAGCTTAGAGCCTCAGTCTCGACTTGAGGTGAAGCCAGAAATAGAGGTTCAGCTTCCTTTTCATAGCATGACTCGAACACATATCAAGCTTGGTCTTGAGAAATTACTTGAAGAGCAACTCGACTTATTAAGCGGAGCCCGGATAGGTTTGATCTGTAACCAGGCTTCTGTAAACCACGAGTTTCGTCACGCCGCTGACCTGTTTCATGAAGAGCCACTCGCCAATCTGAAGGCGCTGTTTGGACCTCAACACGGAATCCGTGGGGACGTTCAGGACAACATGATTGAGACGGAGCACACCATCGATCGCGAAACCGGCTTGCCGATACATTCTCTCTACAGCGAAACTCGCCAACCCACGGAGGCGATGCTCCGAGACCTCGATGTTCTCGTTTTTGACATGCAGGATGTAGGCTGCCGGATTTACACCTTTGCTTATACGATGGCAAATTGCATGTCAGCAGCGCGCAAGTTCGGCAAGAAGGTAATTGTCTGCGACCGTCCAAACCCCATCAATGGCCGCCAAGTAGAAGGGAATGTTCTAGAGCCAGAGCAGGCTTCTTTTGTTGGGCTATTTGCTATTCCGACCAGGCACGGGATGACTCTCGGCGAACTCGCTCGCATGTTTAATGAACATTTCGATATTGGTTGTGATCTGCAAGTAGTGAAGATGGAAGGATGGGAGCGACAACACTGGCTCGATGAAACTGATGCTCCCTGGGTAATGCCATCCCCAAACATCCCGACGCTCGATTCGGCTACGGTGTTTCCTGGAGCAGTTCATTTCGAAGGCACACAATTATCGGAGGGAAGAGGTACGACGCGGCCGTTCGAGCTGATAGGAGCTCCCTATGTTAATCCCGAGGAATACGCGTCGACTCTGAACGAAATGAATTTGCCCGGCGTTTTCTTTCGCAGTTGCATCTTCCGTCCAACTTTCCAAAAACATGCGGGAGTAAGTTGCGGCGGCGCGCAAATTCACGTTCTCGATCGGAATGAGTTTGAACCGGTCATCACCGGGGTTGCCATGGTTAAGGTTGCTTACGAGCTTTACGGGTCGGACTTTCGCTGGAAGGAGCCGCCCTATGAATACGTCTACGACAGAAATCCTTTCGACGTGATAGCCGGGACTTCAAGTATTAGAGAAGCTTTTGAGCAGGGAAGCACGCTCGCGGAAATTCAAAGGAGCTGGGCCGGGCCATTCGACGACTTCACCAAGGTGCGTGAGCGTTATCTCCTTTACTAGTATTGTTAAGGTGAATGTTTAGAGGTCGTGGCGCCGACCGTTAATGTCCGAAGTTAAGTTTCGCAGGTCTTTAGAAATTCAGGTTGAGGGAAAACTTTAAGAGCTGGGATGCGTCGATTGAGACGCAAAGACTGTTTGATGTTTACGGAGGGTTGATTTGACTACGGTTGATGACAGACGAATAGACGTTGAAGGCGCTCCACCAAAGGCCTGGTTGATGGGTGGTGCGGCGTGGCTGATTCCCGGGCTGGGGCATCTACTTCAGGGCAAGTGGTGGCGCGCCCTTTTACTCGGCGGTGCCGTTTGGATTTGCTTTATCGCAGGATTTCGGATGGGAGGCCACTTGTTTAAGTACTCCGGATCCGAACCAGGCCTCTCGCACCTGCTGCAAATCCCTCCGATGATCGGCAACCTTGGCACCGGCCTGCTCTATATTGTTTGCTGGCTTATGGACTACGGTTTTGCGCACGAAGCGCAACAGGCGGCCTTGCCAACCTTCGAATACGGCTGGACCTTCCTCCTCGTCGCCGGTCTGCTTAATTATCTAGCCATGCTTGACGCTTTTGATATCGCCGCCGGGAGGAAATCATGAGGCACTTTCTAATTATGACAGCCTTTGCCGCCCTGGCCGGTATTGTCTTTGGAACGGTTGCAAAGGATTCCAACCGCGACAGGTTAACGTATGGCCTTAAGGTTTTTGCAGAGTTCATGGTCATCGGCCTGGTGTTGGCATGGATACTTTACTTCATTCCTTTCTAGGCCGCGGTGTATTTGTCATTGCCACTAGCGTAACTGTTGGAACGGCATTAGAGGTTTGAATGGCAATTCTCGAGACAGAGGCGCTCGTACTACGGACCTACAACTTTGGCGAAGCTGACAAGATCGTTGTCTGTTTGACGCATACCTCCGGCCTAATCCGAGCTGTCGCCAAAGGCTGCCGCAAGCTTAAGAGCAGATTCGGCGCCGCACTTGAACCCTTTACCCTGGTAAAGATCACTTATTACCAAAAAGAGAATCAGGAACTCGTATCGCTCAATCACGCTGAGATTGTTAAGTCGCACTTCGACCTGTCAGGCCAGGCTGAGACGCTCACTGGACTGGCATACATGGGTGACCTCGTAATCGAGTTCTCGCCTCCCTACGAAGCCAATGAACGGCTGTTTCGCATGGTTAAAGCATGTCTCGACGCGATTTGCGAATCGCAGGCTGATTTGCAGGTGATTTTGCGATACTTCGAGATCTGGTTATTAAAGCTTGAAGGTTATCTTCCGGACATGAAGCGATGTGGCGAGTGTCATCGGGCGTTTGACCTGAAGGAAGCGACCTTCGTGAACACCGATTTAGTGTTTCGCTGTCGCACCTGCAGCCGGGGCGCCGGCAGTGCTTTGTCGATAAAACTGCAAACCCAACTGCGGGCTACCCAGCGACTGGCACCTTTTGTATTCGCACAGGAGTCGCGAGCAATCCCCGAAAGCATTCATCGCGAAATGGCTGAAC
>Ga0070706_100005963_pt1 | contig 11527 bp, 8 predicted proteins | sample KBSK5501metaG_FD_65476 | JGI IMG/M metagenome (GOLD analysis project Ga0070706, IMG submission 65476) | Corn, switchgrass and miscanthus rhizosphere microbial communities from Kellogg Biological Station, Michigan, USA - KBS K5-50-1 metaG | ecosystem: Host-associated > Plants > Roots >...
GGAGCTGTCTACCGCGGAGGGCACGCGCAACGAGCTCCTCGCGCGGATCCCCAACGTTCCCGACCCCACCGCCGCGGACGGCATGGAGGAGGAGGACGCCCAAACCATCCGCACCTGGGGGGAGCCGCCGTCGTTCGGCTTTACCCCGAAGGATGCCCTGGAGCTGGGGTCCAGCACCGGCTGGATCGACATGGAGCGCGGCGCGAGGCTGTCCGGGTCGCGGTTCGCCTACCGGTTCGGCGACGTGGCGCTGGCCGAGATGGCGCTGTACCGGTTCGCGCTGGACCGGCTGGCCAACAAGGGCTTCGTGGCGGTGCTGCCGCCCGTGCTGGCGGGAGAGCCGGCCATGTACGGCACCGGGTTCCTGCCCACCGAGGAGTCCAACCTCTACCACCTGGAGAAGGACAACCTGTACCTGACCGGCACCTCCGAGGTGGCGCTGGCCGGCATCCACGCCGACGAGCGGCTGGAGGAAGACGAGCTCCCGGCTCGGTACGTGGCGTTCTCCACCTGCTTCCGGCGCGAGGCGGGCGCCGCGGGCAAGGACACCCGCGGCATGTTCCGGGTGCACCAGTTCGACAAGGTGGAGATGTACGTGTACTGCTTCCCCGAGCAGTCCGCGCAGGTCCACGAGGAGCTGCTGAGCCACGAAGAGGAGATCGTGCGGGCGCTCGGGCTGCCCTACCGCGTGCAGAACATCGCGGTCGGCGATCTCGGCGCGCCCGCCGCGAAGAAGTACGACATCGAGGCGTGGTTCCCGGTGCAGCAGCGCTACCGGGAGATCACGTCATGCTCGAACACCACCGACTACCAGGCCAGGCGGCTGAACATCAGATTCCGCCGCGGCGGCGGCCTGGACTACGTGCACACGCTCAACGGCACCGGCGCCACGGCCCGCGCGCTGCTCGCGATGATGGAGAACTTCCAGGACGCCGGTGGCCTCGTCACGCTGCCGGAGGTGCTGCGCCCGTACGGCGCGCCGGCCACGCTCGGCGGAGCCGGCTGAGCGTGCCGGGCTGAGCCAGTGCGGCCGCTCCCCCCGGGACATCATGACCGAGGCGAAAGACCGTGTGCTGGACGGGTATGCGGCGGTTTGCACGTGCATTGTTGTGAGCGAAAGGACGAAGCGCACCAGAAATAGTCTTGCCAAACACAAATAGTCTTGCCAAACACCCGGCTCACATAGAGTGTTGGCTGTGCTACTGTTAGTCATCGTCGGCCGGGGGGGCCGCGATAAGTTCAGATCGCGCACGGGGGAACGATGACGCGCATATGCCTGTCAAAGGTGATACGGAAATTCGCGCCCGCGGCCATCGCGGGCACCGCCATGCTTGTCGCCAGCCCAGGAACGGCTCTGGCCTCTTACGGTCCTCCGTTGCCGCCGCCGGGGGTCCCGGGTGGTTATTTCTGCATCCTGGCGAGTCAGGTGGCCGGGGCTGAGAGCCAAGCCATCGAGGGCTTCGGGGCCGGCGGGCTACTGGCCCAGCTCGAGGTCGGCCTCGGCACCTTCTTCGCCCAGGTCCAGGTCACGCTCACCGAACCGTACGGGCAGAACGGGAGCTGCCAGGGTACACCGGACCTCGGCGACGCCGGATTCCCTGGTTTCGCGGCCTTCGCCGGCATAGGGGTCTTTCTCCAGCGCGCCAACGCAGGGGTGCCGTACCAGGGGAAGGTACACAAGCCGCTCACCCTCCGCCTGACCTCGAAAACCATCACCCGGTCAAGCGTCATCGTCGTGCGGCGCGGCAATCGCTTCGTGAAGGTGCCGCACGCTGTGGTCGGCCGCGGGTTCGCCATCGTCAAGGTGAAGGCCAACTCCGATTTCGCGGTGCTCAACCCGGTCAAGAAGCAGCACGGCCATGCCACCACGTCGGCTCTCTACATGGCCGCCGGCTCACCGCTAGCCGGCCCGGCCGTGCTGGCCCTTGCCCAGCCGAACGCGCCCGGCGCCCCCGGCGCCTGATCGGTTCGGCGACGAGCCCGTCCGGTCAATCAGACACCAGTCAGGAAGGCCAGCATGCGCGGCAGGATGCGTGGGGTCGCCGCACTCGTGACGATCTCGGCGGCCATCGTGCTGGCTGCCTGCGGTAATGGTGGACCGGACGCGGGTTCGCGGCATCCAGCCGGGATCGTGCCCGAGCACATCGTGGCGGCACCGAAGAGCCTCATTGCCGTGGCGGAACCGCAGCCGAACGGAACCATGTGGGTCCTGGCCGGCTCATCCAGCGCGGGCCTGTTCAATATCGACGCGCTCAGCGGGCGTGCGGCCGGGAGTGTGCCGGTCAGCGACGCCGCGCGCTCAGTGGCAGAAACCTCCTCGGATGTCATCGGCCTTGCGCTCGGGACAAAGCGCGGGGGAGCACTCGAACTGCTTGACGGCAGCACCGCGACGGTCACCAGGACCATCCCGCTCGCCGCGCCCGCCCGCCAGGTGATAGCGGGAAGTGACGGGACGACGTTCTACGTCCTTACTGCCTGGGCGAGCGCCGCCAGCGTGACAGTCGTCAATACCCGGAATGGAAAGACCGAAGGGAGTGTGCCAGTCCCGGCCGATACCGTGTCCATTGCTCCCAATGTCCAGCAGACCGCGCTTTACGCGTTGCAGGCGGACGGGCTTGTCGATGAGATCAGTGTCTCCGGCGGCAAGATCATGGCGGAATTCAGGGTCAGTGACGGCCAAAGCGCATCAATGGCGCTGAGCCCGGATGGCAGCACCCTTTACGTGCTGAAAGCCGGTCATGATGCGCCCAACGTTGCGGTCGTCGATATGAACACCGAAAGCGTGCGCCGCGTGCTGCCCGCGCCCAGCGGCTGCCTCGAGCTGCTCGTCTCGCCAACCGGGAATCAGCTCTATGAGGTGGTCGGGACGCCTCACTATGGCAACATCCAGATCTTCGACGTCTAGCGACGTCGTCGGCGGCCGGAAACCGCAGCGCGGTGCAGTCGGCCAGGACGGGAGTCGATGGGCGGGACCCGCAATCAGGACGCTGGCGGGGGCATTCGTCGTCACCTGGTCATTCCGGCTTTCCGGGTACCTCACCTTCGACGCGCGGCTGGCAGTCCCGGTGGCGGTGCTCGGGCTGTTCGGTCTGTCAGCCATCATCGCCGCCTGGCTGCCCGAACGGGCGGTCGGGAGCCGCCGTCAGCGTCAGATCGACTGGGCGGTCCTGGTCGCGGTGCTGATCGCGCTGGCCCTGTGGAGCTACTTCCAGGTCTTCACCGCCCCGGACTACGGCACTGACGAGATCGCCTTCGACCAGTACGCGGCGCAGCTGGCCGTGCATGGCATCAACCCGTACCTGCACTCCATGGCGGCCGCGTTCCCCTTGTTCCACGTCTCGCCGAACGGTTACACCTTCCGGCTGAACGGCCAGCCGGTCACCACGCTGTCCTACCCGGCGCTGTCGTTCGAGGCCTATATGCCGTTGCTCGCGCTCGGTATCACCAATCAGGCGGCCGTCTGGATGGACGTCGCAGCCTGGGGTGCAGGCGCTGTCGTCCTTTTCGCCGTGCTGCCCCGGCGGCTGGCCCCGCTGGCGGCCGTGGTCACGAGCATGGACGTGTACATCGGTTATGCCGTCGGCGGCATCACCGACGTCCTGTACGTCCCGCTGCTCGTCGGCGCCGCGGTGCGGTGGGACCGGTTCGCCCACACCCGCGGCCCGGCTGCCTGGCGGGGGCCGGTCCTGCTGGGACTCGCGATGGCAGTGAAGCAGACACCCTGGCTGGTGATCCCGTTCGTGGTGACGGGGATCGTGCTGGAAGCCCGCCGATACGGCGCCTGGGCCCAGGCGCTCCGGACCGGCCTGCGGTACACGGGCATCGCGATGGCAGCCTTCAGTGTGCCGAACCTTCCCTACCTGCTGACCGCTCCGGGTGCCTGGCTGCACGGCATTCTCGCGCCGTTCTCGGCCGCGGTCGTTCCGGCCGGCCAGGGCCTGATCAGCCTGAGCCTCTCGCTCGCGGCTGGCGGCGGATCGCTGAGCGCCTACACGGACGCCGCGGTGATCGTTTTTGCCACGGTGCTCGCTTGCTACGTGGCGACGTACCCCGTGCTCAAGCCGGCCGCCTTCCTCCTCCCGTCGGTCATGCTCTTCTTCGCGACCCGGTCTTTCGGCAGCTACCTGGTGATGCTGATTCCCGCAGCGATCGCGGCCGCCGCCACTGTCACCGGGGGGGCGCAGCACGCGGCCTGCTGGCGGCACTGGAAGTGGGTCGCCCTCGGCGGCGGCCTGGCATGCGCCCTGGCCGTCACCGCTGCCCTGACCGCCGCAAGCCCGCTGGATATTTCCATCCGGTCGGTGGTCACGACGGGCCAGCTCGCCACGGTGGACCAACTGAACCTGGCCGTCAGCAACAACACCGGCAGGAGCCTGCGGCCGGCCTTCACCATCGAGGACGGCACGACCATGACGGCGTTCTGGCGCCGCCAGAGCGGGCCTGCCGTGCTCGGGCCGCATCAGCGGGCCAGTTACGCGATCGCGGCACCCAGTTACTTCGCCATGCCGGCTATCGGCAGCGGTTTCCAGGTCCTCGCGTTCTCGCAGGAACCGCCGTCGGTCAGCAGGACCGACTCCTACCTGGCGAGCCAGTGGCGGGTGGTGCTCCAGCCCGCAGCCATCAGTGAACCCGTCGCGAGAGGGCAGGACATCACGCTGCGGGCGGAGATCGTGAACCGGCTCAACGGTCCCATCCGGGCCAAGAACGTCCCGGTCTACCTCGGCCAGGTGATTTACGCACAGAGCGGCCTGCAGTTCAGCCAGGCCGTCATCAACCGGGGTCAGCCAGGCCAGACGCCCGTCCGGGCGTTCACCAACTCCCAAGGCATCGCGACGTTCACGATCCACTCGCTGGCCGGCGGCGCCGACCCTATCTACTTCGAGGCCAATCTTGTCAACCCGGCCTCGTATTACCCGTACGGCTATTCGCCCATCCTCGCCGTGAGGTTCCGTTCATGAGCGAAGCCACCACGGCGGCAGCGCACCCCATCACCGAGACGCGCGCCACGCGGAGCGAGCCGCTGCTCCTGGTACGCAGGATCGGCTTTGCCGTTCTGGGCCTGAAGCTGGCGGCGTTCGGCTTCTGGAGCACGCTCCTTTACCACCGCTTCGCGCTCACGCCGGACTCCGCGCAGTATCAGCAGGCCTGGTACCTGATCGCGCACGGCAACCTGAACCCCTACGACACCGTGATCAATTTCCCGTTCTGGCAGAACCACGCCGAATTCATCATGTGGCCGCTGGCCCTGCTGTACTGGGTTTTCCCGAACGGCGTGCTCCTGTTCTGGCTTCAAGACATCGGCGTGGTGGGTGCCGAGCTCGTGGCGTTCCTGTGGCTGTGCGAGATCGCGCGACGGCACCTGCCGCTGCGGGACGCGCGATGGCTGGCCGGCGCCGGGCTGGTGCTGCTGGCTCTCAACCCATGGTCGTGGTGGGCGGTCTCCTTCGACTTCCACGCCGAATGCCTGGCCGTCCTATTCGCCGCCCTGCTGGCCTGGGACCTCGCCAACCGCCGCCGCCGCGCATGGGCCTGGGCCCTGCTGCTGCTGGCCTGCGGTGACGTCGCCGGTACCTACATGTTCGGGATCGGTCTCGGCTTCCTGATAACCCGCAGGGACGCACGCATACGGGGCGCGGTCATGGCCTGCCTCGGCGCAGGGGCGTTGCTGCTCATCTCCGTCATTCACGGCAATGAGGGTTCCGGCCACGGCTTCGCGGCGTACGCCTACCTGGCTGCTCCCGGTTACACGAGTTCGCTCAGCCTGCCCGCGCTGGTGCGAGGGCTCGCCACCCATCCGGGCGCGGTGCTGGCGAAACTGTGGTCCACGCGTGTCGACCTATGGGCCAACCTGGCCCCGTCCGGCCTGGTGGGGCTGGCGTTTCCCCTGCTGCTGCCGCTCATCCTGGTGATCGTTATCTCGAACAATCTGTTTCCTGGGGTCTTGTTCTCCGAGCCGCAGTTCCAGAGCCTGCCCGTCTACGTGTTCCTGCCGGTCGGCACGGTGGGGGTACTGGCCTGGCTCACCCGGCGGCACCGGCTGGCTGGCTTGCTGGCCACCGGCTTGGTGGTGGCGCAGGCGATCGGCTGGTCGGCGGCGTGGACGCCGTCGACGGTACAACAGTGGCTGCGGGTGCCCGGGCCGACGGCCGCGACGCTGGCCGGCCTCCAGGCACGCATCCCGGCCGCGGCAGGCGTGTTCGCCTCGCAGGGCGTGGTGGGCGGCTTCGCCGACCGGGCCAACGTGCAGCCGGTGAGAGGGACCATGCCCATTCCTCCTGGCCAGGAGTGGTTCGTCCTCACCCCGTGGGCAGGTGTCGAAACGCAGTCAACCGCAAGCGCCATGGCCTTCGCCGGGCAGCTGGCCGGGCCGCTGCATGCCAGGCTGGTCACGGACGCCAATGACGTGTGGGCGTTCCGGTGGAGTCCGCCACCCGGGATACGCACGCTCACGGTACCTGGCGACGCCTTCCCGCTGCCGGCCTGGACCGCCCCGGGTGCGGCGGGACGCGCGGTGCTGACCGGGTCCGCGGCCGGCTGGCACGTGACGTCAACGGGGCGCGCGGGGTACGTCGCCGACGGGCTCGAGTGGCAGCGGCCGCCCGGGAGGTACCGGGCGTCGGTGACCTTGTCCTCGGCAGGGCCGGTCAGCGTGGAGGTCTGGAACGACACAGGCAACGTGCTCCTGGCCCGGCAGAACATTCCCCCGACGAACGGAATCCAGACGATCACTGTGCCGGTTGATGTGACGGCTGGCAAACCCGCCACCGTTTACGGTGGCTGGGGCCCGTTCCGTGCGGAATTCGGCGGCCCGCCCGGCGGCGCGGCCCTTGAAGTCCGCGTGTGGACGCCGGGAGGCGGGGAGGTGAACGTGTATAGCGCCCGGCTCGCGGGCGGCAGCCGCTGGTAGCTAGTACCGCGTCAAGCTCCAGCCGTTTCAGCCCGATACCGGATTATCTCATCACAAAACTACAGAACCCCTCAACTCAATCGGGAGATGGCTGACCATCCTCCCTGGCCTGTCAGGAGGCGCGACGCAGATAATGTCCCGAAAGTCGATTTGGCTTTTCGCCGCGGCCGTAGTCGTCGCTTGCATACCCGTCTTCGAGGCGCCCGTGGGGAGCGGGACTGCCGTCGGCGAGACGCTGCGCGGCCTGCGGGCCGGGGTAGTCGATGGCTGCAACCCCGGAAGACCCAACAATTACCTCAAGTATTACTGGGATGGTGCAGACAGGGCTGGCGGCACGATAGGCGGGGTTTACGCGTCGATTTCCAACTACGCGCCGTGGGTATCGCCGCCTAGCAGCGATGACGTGAGCGAGTGGGTGATGCTCGATCAGCGACCGTCGTCCGACTTGTATGTCCAGATAGGCTGGATAGAGCTCGCCGGAGGCCGGCGTTACACCTTCGACGAATACTCCTTCGGGCCGAACACTTTCCATGATAACTACTACCCGTCATATCCGGTGAATTCCAGGCCGCGCTACACGGTAATTTACGAGGCCGGGCACAATCAGCGGTTCGTTACCGCGGTGAATGGCCGGACATATGATGCCATCACGAAAATCTTCAAGCCGAACGACGCTCAGATTTTCGCCGAGATACACACGCGTTCCTCACAGATTCCGGGGGGAACTCGTGACCGCGGGAGAAGCGCAAACTCGGTGCAAGATGCGCACGTCTCCTTCGTCGGATCTTCCAAGGGATGGCGGAACTTTGACGGATCCTCCTTCATCACCGGCGGCAGCAAGGGCGCTGGAGCCAGCTGGATGGGAGAGGCTCCGGCGCATTCGTTCGGAGTAAATAGCTGGCGGACATGGGATAAGGCATGTCGGCACTGAAGGATAGATGAGACGAGGTATCCGGATGCGAAGGACTTACTACCGGCATAGCGGTCGCCCGGCCGGGATCCGCGGCTGGGCAAGGGTCTGCGCCAGTGCCGGAACGCTGGCGTTCATCGGCACAGGCGCGGCAGTGCTTGCGGGAGTGTTCGCGGCTGCTCCGTCCGCGGCCGCTCCGTCCGCGGCGGCTCGGTCCGCGGCGGTTCTGTTCGCGGGTCCGTCTCCGGCGATTCCGCCTGACGAGGATCTCTTCACGGCCCCGCCTGGCGAAGATCGGTCTGCGACGGCTCCGTTCGCGGGTCCGTCTCCGGGGCTTCCCCCTGACCAGGCCGAGGATCCGTCTGCGCCGGTTCCGTCCACCGCTCCGTCTGCGCCGGCTTCGTCCACTGCTCCATCTGCGACGGCTCCGCCCAATGCTCCGTCTGCGGGCACCGCACCGCAAGGGAACCCGGCATCCCGCGCGATGATCCAGGCCCTGACCGCGGATAACTCGACGCGGATCACGCCGGTCGCCCCGCAGAGCGCGCCCGCGGCGAAGCCAGCAGCCGCCGCCCGGGCGACGGCACTGGTTCAGCTCGGCCGGCCGGGGTCACGGGTGCTCGGCAATTCTCTCGCATACGCGACCATTCCAGGTCACCGCAGGCCGAAGCTGGTGTGGCTGGTCTCAGTCGACCCGGCCGGCGGGCTGACCAGCGTGAGCTCCGCTTCCCAGCGAGCCAACTTCGTCGTGGAGATGATCAAGGCCCGCAATCTCAGGTGGGTGATGACATCGGTCGGACGGACCGGTCAGTTGCCCGCGCTGCCTAATATTCCCGCGCGATGACGGCAGCGCGTCGGCGTGGTTCTCGCGACGGCAGCGGGGAACGACCGGCCGGCGTTCAGCCTGGATTACCCGCCGGGGGCAGCGGCACGGGGACGACCGGACCGGGCAGGAACAGGCCGCCAGGGTTGGCCGGCACCGGCAGAACCGGGATGACCAGGACCGGCGCGATCTTCTCCCAGCGCTGCTCCTGGCAGCCGTCGACCCTGCTGAACTGGGCCGAGACCGGCTGACCCTGCCAGTATCCGGAGATCGTCGCGGTCTGCGGGCCGTAGTAGATCAATGAGCACATCACGCCCGGCGGAACTGGCGCGAACGGATCGCTGGTACCGCTGAGCGTGTCGCACGCCAGTACCGGGTCCGGGTGCGTGCCGCCATCCGGATTGCAGGTCAGCGACCATGACAGGACTGGCGACGACCCCGACTGCCTGACCGTGACCAGCAGGCTGTCCGGCTGGCCCATCGGCGGCGCTGGCACGGGCGGTGGTGGCACCGGCGGCCCTGGTATCGGCGTGACTGGTACCGGGGAGCCTGTGCCGTCCCGCGGCAGCGTGGCGCCCATCGCGCGGGCCGGCCCCGAGCTGACCAGCAAGGCACTCAAGGCGACCCCCCCGGCCGCGGCAGGCGCCGCCGCCCGGAGCTTGCGAGCACCTGACATTATCCAAAGGGGCTTCATACTTGCAAAGACGCTAAAGCGCCGGATAGCGTTGCTTCTGGAAATCATGGAAAAGGCCCGGCCTGCATTTAGCGTCACCAAAATGCCAGCATACGACACATCTTGTCAGGTCATCTCCACATATAACCTTGCAACATAAAGTGCGCCGGTCGGTATCGGCGTGCAGCCCGTCGATGCGGAAGCAGGTTCTCGCCGTCGGCCTCCGGCGCGCCGGTCACGCTCGGCGGCGCGGGATGAGCGCGGGGCTGGGCCAGCGCGGCCGCTACCGGTGCGCCGGCGCGCAGGCGGCCTGCGCGGCCGTCCGCGCGCCCGGCGGCGCCCAGGCGGCCCGGTGATGCTGGTGCGCCGGCCGCCCGTGCCCATGACCGTGTGACCGTTGCCGCGGCGGCGCCGGCTTGATCACCGGCTGGTCGCTGCGGAGTTCGCCGAACAGCCGGCTCGCCCGGGACTGGTTCCACAGCACGGCGCTCTGGCCGGTCGGCGTCGCGTAGTTCACGTTGCCCAGTGGGACGGTGACGAACGCGACGTCGCGTGAGGTAATCCCGCGCATCTGGTCGGCGAGCGCGGCCACGTTCAGCCCCCTGTCCACCCGGAGCAGCGGCAGCACGGTCCGCAGCAAGTGGTCCAGCCGGAGCGGGTCGGTGAGGGTGCCCGCGCTGAGCAGCCTGGTCAGCGCCGTCGACAGCAGGCTCTGCTGGTCCTGGATTCTGGTCAGGTCCTCCAGCGGGAACGAGTGCCGGTCCCGGGCGTACTTCAGCGCGGTGATCCCGTTCACGTGGTGCTGGCCGGCCGGCAGGTCGAGGCCGCTCGACGGGTCGTGCAGCGCCACCGGCAGGCAAACGTTCACCCCGCCGATCGCGTCGATGATTTTGACGAAGGCGAGGAAGCTCACCTCGACGTAATTGTTGACCGTCAGGCCGGTGGCCTGCTCGACGGTCTGCACCATCAGCTTCGGCCCGCCGAGCGCGTACGCGGCATTGATCTTGTTCATGCCGTGCCCTGGGATGTTCACCCAGGTGTCGCGGGGCAGGCTGACCACCGTCACGCGGCTGTGCGCCGGCGAGATGTGCACCAGCATCATCGTGTCCGTGTTGAGCTCGCCGGAGCTGGCGCCGACGTGCAGGGCGAGCTGCTGGCGCCGGGTGAGGCCGGTCCGACGATCGATGCCGACGACCAGGATGTTCAGCGGCGAGCCTGGCGTCGCGGCGTGCGTCCCGGCGTCCACCCGGCCGACCAGGTGGTTGACGTACCCGGTGAGCGCCCAGCCTGCGCCCGCCACGAACAGCACGAGCGCCGACACGACGCCGCCCGCGACGAGGAAGGCGCGGCGCTGGCGGGCCTTCCTGCCCGCCGCGATCCTGGCCATCAGCCGTTCCTGGGCGCCCGACGGCGCGCCGCGGCGATGCGGCGCGCCGGACCGGGAAGGCGAGCCGAGCGGCGGAGGAGGCCCTGGCGGCGGAGGCGGGCCGAGCGGCGGAGGCCCTGGCGGAGGAGGCGAGCCGGCGTCCGCGTCGTCGCCGGTGTCATGGGGGTCGCGCGCCCGGAAGAAGCGCTCGTACGCGTCGCCGTCGTCCGCCATAACACCCCCATGCCCGGGCTGATCCGCACAATACCCCGCTTCGGCTGGCCGGATCGCGTCTCGCGGTCGCGGCGGAACGGCGTGTCACCACTTGGAGGAGAAATGAAATACCGAACGGCGCAGGCCGGCTGTTGCGCCGTGCCTGCGCCGTTCGGCTGGCCGCGTGCGGCTGCGGTAGTTTCCGCTGGCTGGTCAGCCTTCCTGCGGCTGGTCTTCCTCTTCGTCGCGCTTGCTGCGCAGTCGCAGGAACAGCCCCGCGCCGACGGCGGCGATGGCCAGGCCGAGCAGGGCGGCCAGCGGAGCGCCAGTGGTGGGCAGCGTGCCCTGCTGTGAGGCTGCCGAATTCGAGCTGGCTGGCGCGTTAGGAGCGGTCGTGCTGCTTACGCCCGTCGGCTGCGCGGCGGTGCTGGCTCCGTTGGCGCGGGACTTTCCCGCCGAGCCCGTCTGGCCTGGTGCCCCAGAGCGGTGGTGGCCCTTGCCTCTCGTCCCGGCCGGAGCGTGGGCGGCGCCGCCGTGGTGCGCGCCCGCGTGGCCCTTACCCGGCGCCCGGCCGCCGGGAGAGGGTGCTCCCGGCGCGGTGCCGGTGCCGGGAGTGGTGCCGGTGCCGGGGGTCG
>Ga0070706_100005964_pt1 | contig 11527 bp, 11 predicted proteins | sample KBSK5501metaG_FD_65476 | JGI IMG/M metagenome (GOLD analysis project Ga0070706, IMG submission 65476) | Corn, switchgrass and miscanthus rhizosphere microbial communities from Kellogg Biological Station, Michigan, USA - KBS K5-50-1 metaG | ecosystem: Host-associated > Plants > Roots >...
GCCGGAGGCGGCCAGCCAGCCGTCCATCTCGTCCAGGCTGCGGCGGGCCCGGACCGCGGCGAGCGCCTGAGCCAGGCGGGCGTCCCCCGGGGCGGCGTAGTGCACGTTGCCGGTGGCGATCGCCGTCGTGCCGGTGGCGTCGGCCAGCTCGTACAGGATGTCGTTGCGCTCGTCGTCCTCGGGGAGGTCGTGGCCGGTGAGCTCGACTACGACGTTGTCGCGGCCGAACATGGCGCGCAGCGCGTCGAGCTCACGGCGCGCCGCGACCGGGCCTTTTGTGGCGAGCGCGGCGCGGACCGCCCCCTTGCGGCAGCCGGTGAGGATCACCCAGTGCCCGCCGTGCGCCCGGGCGAGTTCGTCGAGGTCGTAGACGGGCCGGCCCTTCTCGCCCCCGGCGAGCTGCGCTTTGCTGATCGCCCAGCACAGGCGGCTGTACCCGTCCGGGTCGCGGGCGAGCACCAGCAGGTGCCGGCCGGCCGGGTCGGGGATGCCGCCCTGGCCTTTGTCGAGGCCGAGACTCAACTCGGCGCCGAAGACCGTGCCGAGCTTGATGCCGGTCTGCTCCGCCAGCTTGGCGGCCGCCTGGGCGAACTGGGGCACCCCGTACATGCCGTCGTGGTCGGTGATGGCGAGCGCCTCGAGGCCGCGCTGGGCCGCCTCGGCGACCAGCTCGGCCGGGTCCGAGGCGCCGTCCAGGAAGCTGTAGGACGAGTGGCAGTGCAGCTCGGCCCAGGCCGGGCCGGCGGGGGTGGCCGGGCGGGGGACGGGCAGGCGGGTGACCGGGGCCGGTGCCTGCTGGGGGGCCTCCGGCTCGGCACGGGGGGTTCCCCAGGACAGCCGCCGCGCGAGTTCCCGCCACGGCATAGGCGGGTTGTCCCACCCCATGCTCTGCCATCCTTCCCGTCACTCTCGCCACACATTCGCTCAACCGTCACCTCGTCCCAGCGAGGTTTGTCCACTATGCGGACCGCTCACAGCCACTTATCACGGTTTTTGGTCGTTTTCCTGCGTGATTTGTCCTGGTTTGGGGAACCACAACGCGTGAAATCAAGGGTTGCGGTCGGCGCGGAGACGCCGAGAGCGGCTCAGTCATACCTGGCCTCGATCAGCCAGCGGCCGTCCTGGACGGCCGCGAGCCAGGCGGCCCCGTCGGCGGTGACCAGCTGGAACCTGGCCCGCCTGCGGGCGAGCCGGGGCTGCCACCAGCGTTCGGCAACGGGCCAGGGGCCGGCCCAGGAGGTGACCTCCAGCCACGGCCCGCCGTTGACGGACACCCGGGCGGGGGGCGCGGAGACCTGGGCGCGCCCGGTGACGGTCACCGCGACCCCACCGGCGTCGGCGACCCTGGCGGGCAGCGGGTCCCGGCAGACGGTGGCCGGCCCCGGCGCGGGAATCCGCCCCGGCCAGGGCCGGTCCGCTGGGAACTCGGGATCTTGCGCGTCGCCGAACGGGATCAGCGTCACCTGCTCGGCCGGGCCGCGCCCGCCGGCCAGCACCGGACGGGTCACCGCGCCGTGGCCGAGCATGGCCTGCACCCGGAGGGCGGCGCGGGCGACCCGGTCGCTGACGACCGCGTCGCCCCACAGGCCGAGCTGGCGGCCCCCGTCGCGGACCAGCTGGTCGGGAACCAGCCGCAACACGGTGATCCCGCCGGCCGGGAGCCGGTCGGCGGGATCCTCGTCCCGGCCCGCCGCGCCCTGGCCCGCCGCGTCCTGGCCCGCCGCGTCCTGGCCCGCCGCGTCCTGGCCCGCCTGCCAGCCGGCCAGCTGCCAGCGGACGCGCTCGGCCACGGCCAGCGCAGAGAGCAGCCCGTCGTGCCGCCACAACCTGCTGACCTGGCGCCCGTCCTCGCAGGTCACCTCCACCTGCACCCGCACGCAGGCAAGGCCGCTGGCGGCAAGGCCAGCGTGCATCCTCATCGCGAGCGCCTTGGCGGCGAACACTACCGGCTCGGCCAGCTGCTCGGGCGGGTCGAACTCGGTGGCGACCGACAGGTCGGCCCGCGCCGGGCGGGCCGCCAGCGGCCGGGGATCCAGGCCGCGCGCCAGCCGGTGCGCGAGCGCCCCCGGTACCCCGAACCGGTTCACCGCCTCGGCGACGGGCAGCGCGGCGAACTCCCCCAGCGTCCTGATGCCCAGCCGCGGCAGCAGGTCCGCCATCTCCTCGCTGTCCAGCACGCTGACCGGGTGCGCGGCGAGAAACTCCCGCGTCTGGCCCCGGGCGACCACGGTGACCACGCCCGGCGCCCCGGCCCTGGCGGCAAGCTGTGCGGCGAACAGACCCTCGGCGAGGCCGACCTGGCAGGCGAAGCCGCGCCCGGTCACGGCCTCGACGATCTTCCGGGCGAGAACCTCTTCCCCGCCGAAGTACCGGGCCGGGCCGCGGGCCCCGACCGCGCAGGCGCCGGGGCGCAGCACCTCCACCCGGGGGCAGAACTCCTCCACCACGGACAGCACCTGCTCGAAGGCCCGCGCCTCCGCGGCCTGGCCGGTCTGCGGCCAGTCCGGGCACCACAGCACCAGGACCCGGACGGGCCCGGCTGCCGTCACCCCGTCTCCCGTAGGACCTGCCCGGCAGTGCCGGCCAGGTCCGCCGCCCTGGCCGGGTCCGCCGTGCTGGCCGGGTCCGCCGTGCTGGCCAGGTCCGCCAGGCCCACCGAGCCGTCCGGGCCGGGCAGCCACAGCCACCGCGCCCGCGACCGCGCCGCCGCGCCCCGGCCGTCCGCCACTACCTGTACCCGCCGGGCCCGCAGCCGCCCGTGACCGGCCCCGATCCCCGCCCATTCCTGGCGGGTCACCAGCAGCCTGGCCTGCGCGCCCTCCCAGTCTCCCGCCACCACGAGCACCCCGCCGCGGCGGCGCAGGCTGGCCTCGAGCCTCCTGCGCACCCCGGCGGACGGCCGGTCGGGCGGGCGGAGGAGCACCAGTTCGCAGCCGTCGAGCAGGGAAATCACCACCTGCGGCCAGCCCGCGCCCGGATCGGGGACCAGCAGCACCCGGCCCGGGTCGAGGCCCACCCCGGCCGCCGCCGTCACCCCGAGTTGAGGCACCCCGGCAACGGCACACCAGGCCCCGGCCGCGGACGCACCGGCGGCCAGCGCCAGGCAGAGCAGGCCCCAGCCCCCGGCCGCCGCCACCGTCCCGCGCGGCAGTCCTCCCGGGAGCAGTTCGCCCAGGGCGGGCAGGACGGGCAACGCGGGCAGGACAGGCGGTGTAGGCAGGGCGGGCAGCGCCCCCCGGACCGCTGGCGCGGCACCGCTTGGTGACGCTCCGTAATCATTTCCCCGAACCGGCAGCCGGCTGACCTGCGAAATCCCCACTACCACCCTAACAATATCGAACACAGATTCGATATATGTCAAGGTCACAGCGCCCTCGGCGGCCCTTAACGCAGAGTGACGACGGGCAGGCCCGGGGGGGCGGCTCAGCCCGCCGCAGCCACGATGAAAGCCAGAATCTCGGCCTCGTAACGCAGCCGGTCGTAGCGTCCCGCCGGGCCCACGTGCGCTCCCGCGCCCAGTTCGGCGCGGAACAGCAGCCGGCTGCCCGCGGTGTCGGTGGCGCGGAGCCTGGCGACCCACTTGGCCGGCTCGTGGATCAGCACCCGCGGGTCGTGCACGCTTCCGGTGACCAGCAGGCCCGGCCGCGGTCCGACCGGGACGTTGTCGTACGGGCTGTAGGACGCCAGGTAGGCGCGGGCCTCGGGGTCTCCCGTGGGTCGCCCCACTCCGCATACTCCTGGACCGCGAGGGGGATGCCCGGGTCCAGCATGGTCGTCACGCAGTCTACGAACGGGACCTCGGCCACCACGGCCCGCCAGCGTCCCGGCGCCATCGAGAACACCGCGCCCTGCAGCAGGCCGCCCGCGGAGAGCCCGCGCGACACGATCCGCCCGGGTGCCGCCCAGCCCCGGTCCGACAGCATGCCGGCGACGGCGATGAAGTCGGTGAAGGTGTTGCGCTTGCGGTCCAGCCGCCCGTCCAACCACCAGCGCCGCCCGCCCTCGCCCCCGCCCCGGATGTGTGCCACCGCGTACACGAAACCCCGGTCCAGCAGGCTCGGGGTCGCCACGCTGAACTCCGGCCATTCGCACGACTCGTAGGCGCCGTATCCGTAAAGCACACATGGCGAGGTGCCGTCGGGCCGCATCCCTGCGCGGTAGGCGAGGGTCACAGGGATGAGCGTCCCGTCCGCGGCGGGCGCGGTGACCCGCTCCGTGACGTACCGCGCGAGGTCGTAGCCCGGCACTTCCTGCCGCTTGCGCAGCTGCCAGCCGCCGCTGGCCAGATCCACGTCATGCCAGGCCGGCGGGTCGATGAGGGACTGCGTGCGGACGGTCACCGCCGTAGCGCCGTAGTCCTCGTTGACCGCCAGGGCGAGCGAGAAGTGCGCCCCGCCGCTCTCGATGAGCCGCTGCTCACCCGAGCGGCGGTCCACCACGCGCAACTGGGTCGCGGCCCCGCGCCGCTGCTCCACCACCAGGTACGGCCCGAACACGTCGCAGGACACCAGGCGGGTGTCCGGCGACCCGGCGATGACCTCGGTCCACGCCTCGCGCCCTGGCCTGCGGGCGGGGCAGCGCACCAGCCGGAACTCCTCGGCTCCGTCGTTGGTGACCAGGTAGAACTCTCCGCCGTCCGGCCCGTCCGCATGATCGGCGCGGTATTCGACGCCTTCTCTTCTTTTTTGCAGAACGGCTGCCGCCGCGCTGGTGTCCCCCGCCGGCATGACGAGCGTCTCGGTGCTGTCCCGAGACTCCGTCTCGATGAGCAGGTACGCCCCGCTGCGGGTGGCCCGGACGGTCAGCTCGAACCGCTGGTCGTCCTCACGGAAGACTTTTCCAGCGGAAGAGTCGCACCTTGCATCGGGGTTGGCCTGCGACGAAGGCTGGTCGCGGTCGGAACTAGCTCAGCCCGTGCCAGGCTGATCGACGTGAACCTAAAGGTGCCTGTGGTCTGGAGCGAGGACTGCCTGCGGCACGAGCCGGGCGGTGGGGTCTGGCTGGGCGTTCGGGACCAAGCCGACGAGGTGCCCGCCCGGGCGCTCGTCCTGCGCGGCGCGCTGGCCGCGGCCGGCGCGCCGGTGGTCCCGGCCGAGCCGCACGGTGACGAGATCGTGCGCACCGTGCACGACCCCGCGCTGGTCGATCACCTGGCCGGGATCTGGCGCTCCTGGGTGGCGGCCGGCTTCCCGGCCGAGCACGGCCGCGACCGGGTCGTCCCCTACGTCTTCCCGACCGATGGCCTGCTGGCGGGCCTGCCGCTGCGGTCCCCGCCGGCGGTGCACGGGCGGGCGGGGCGGTTCTGCTACGACACCATGACGCTGATCGGCCCGGGCAGCTGGGAGGCGATCCGGGGCGCCGCGGACGCGGCGCTGACCGCCGCCGGTCTCGTCAGCTCGGGTGAGCCCGTCGCGTACGCGCTGTGCCGGCCGCCGGGTCACCACGTGACCAGAAGCTCCTACGGCGGCTCCTGCTACCTCAACAACGCCGCGATCGCCGCGCAGGCGCTGCTGGCCGGCGGGGCGCGGCGGGTGGCGATCATCGACATCGACGCCCACCACGGCAACGGCACCCAGATGATCTTCTACGAGCGGGCCGACGTCTGGTACGGCTCGCTGCACGTGGACCCGGGCGCGGGCTGGTTCCCGCACTACGCCGGCTATGCCGAGGAACGCGGGCGCGGCGCGGGCGAGGGGTTCAACCGCAACCTGCCGCTGGCGCCCGGAACCGGCGACGACGGCTGGCTCGCCGCCCTGGACGCCCTGTGCCGCGAGGCGCGCGCGCTGGAGCCCGACGCCGTCGTGGTGTCGCTGGGGCTGGACGCCGCGGCCACCGACCCGGAGAGCCCGCTGGAGGTCACCGAGGCCGGCTACCGGGCCGCCGGCCGGCGGGTCGCCGCCTTGGGGCCGACGGTGCTGATCCAGGAAGGCGGCTACGACCTGGCCTCGCTCGGCGGGCTCGCCGTGGCGGCGCTGGAGGGCGCCGCGGCCAGCGCGCACGGGTAAACCGAACTCAGGCGATCTTGCGCGCGCCCGGGCCTGGCAGCGGGGTGACCTCACGCGCCGACTCGAGCCGGTGCCCGGCCGCGCAGGTGAGCTGGAGCCGGACGGGCTCACCACAGTCGCGGTGCGTAAGCAGCGCCTGCGGGCCCGCCGGATCAGCCTCGTACCGGTCGCCCCACTCCATCAGGGAGACAAGCACGGGGTACAGGTCCAGGCCCTTGACGGTCAGCTTGTACTCGTGCCGGCTCCGCTGCCCGTGCTCCTGGTAGGGAACCCGGCGCAGCATGCCTTCCCGGACAAGGCGGGACAGCCGGTCGCTGAGAATCTGCCGGGGTGCACCGGTGCGGCGCCGCATGTCGTCGAACCGGCGGACCCCGTTGAACGCCTCGCGCAGCACGAGGAAGGTCCACTTCTCGCCGATGACGGACACGGCCGCGCCGATCGCGCAGTTGGCCGTGTCGTACTCTTGCATGCCTCGCGGTGCCATACGTGCATGCTAAATCTAGTTGACAGACTCAGCAACCTGGAGAATGCTGGGTCCGTGAGCCGAACTCAGGTAAGGACAGGGCAGCGCGGGCTGATGATCCGGCAGGCGTGCGACTCCGATTCCGCGGCGATCAGGGACTTTCTCGGCGGCCTGTCGCTGCGGGCCCGGTACCTGCGGTTCTTCACGGGCGCCGTATCGACGAGCCCGGCGATGATGCGCATCCTCGCGGGCGGGCGCGACCGTACCGACGTCGTCGTGGCCATCGAGGACGGCGCGATCGTCGGTCACGGGATGGCCGCCGACGCGGCCGGCTCCAGCAGCACCCCCCTGACCGAGATCGGCGTGGTGGTGACCGACGCGTGCCAGGGCCGGGGCATCGGCTCCGCGCTCGTGCGCACGCTGGCCGCCAGGGCGCAGGCCCGCGGCGTCACCGGCACCACGATGGAGGTGCTGGCCGAGAACAGGCAGGTGCTCGCGATGATCACCGACCACTGGCCAGCCGCCAGCGTGCAGCGGTCAGGAGCGTTCGTCACGATTCAGGCCCAGCTGCCCCTACCGGGGGAGAGCGAGCCGCCGCGGTGGGCGGAGCAACGGGCGCCACGCTGGTCCTGGGCGATGTCGCGGCCGGGCGACAGGCGGCCGCCGCAGCCCAGGCACGGCCGGCCGGCACGACACGGGGAGGAACAGCCCAGTGGACGACTCGCCCTCTCGCGCTGAGCCCGGCGGCTAAGGCAACCGCACTGGCCAGCCAGTTGCTGCTCACAGCGGTGTGATCCGCTCAGGTAGCCTTCCCCCCGGATCCGGGATGCTTGTCATGGAGGTGGCGGGTGCACGACCTGCGTTATGACCTGGAGCGGGACGCGGTGCGCGTGGTACTCGCCGATGCCAGCGGGCGGATCCTGCTGTTTCACGTGCTCACCCCCGATGAGGCGCCGGACGGCTGGTGGGAGCTTCCCGGCGGGGGGATCGACCCGGGCGAAACCTACCTGGAGGCAGCGGTCAGGGAGATCCGCGAGGAGACCGGCCTGGCCCTCGACCCTGGCCGGGTCGGCCCCCCGTCGTGGCGGCGCGACACCACCTGGCGTTCCCGTGGCATCCGCCGGCTCCAGCACGAGGTCGTGGTGTTCGCCCAGGTGGCGGCGGACCGGCCGGCGATCGTCGATGGCGGGCGGACGCGGGAGGAGGTCGAGGACTACGTCGCCGCCCGGTGGTGGCAGCCTGCCGAGATCGCGCTGAGCCAGGTGCGCTTCTACCCCGGCCGGCTGCCCGAGCTGCTGCCGGCGTTTCTGGCCGGGGAAAGCATCGATGAGCCCTTCGAGCGCTGGAACTGACCGGGGTTCCGGGATACCGCAGGGCGGGATGGGCGTCCGGCCGCGGCCCGCGATCAGGAGCGCAGCCGCTCGGCGAGGAAGGCCATCACCCGCTCGAGCGCGGCCCGGGTCGGGTGACCGGGGGTGTCGACAAGGTCCTCGGTGAGCACCCGCGTCCACCAGGCGCTGCCCGAACGCGGTGACGCCCGGGTGCAGGCCCGGCAACTCGTGCATGACGACCACCGCCGGCCCGGTCCCGGCCTGGTAGACCTCGTGCGCGCGGCCGCCGTGCGCGAACGTGGTGACGTCGAAGCCGGGCACGGCATCGGTCATGGTCCGCTCCCTACCGGGAACCAGGCTCAGCCGAGCCTGTCACGGCCTGGCGCCTCGTCCCAGTCGGCGAGGCGGGGCTCGACCTTGATCCGCCACGGCGCCTCACTGACGAACGTCGGCTTCGGCCCGCGGACCAGGCCGGCGAACGACGCGAAGTCGGTGGTCTCCCGGAACGCGGGCAGCTGGTAGAGGTCGCGGGCGTAACCCCACAGGTGCGGGAAGCCGGTGAGGCGGCGCTCTGTGACGCCCGCCAGCGGGTTGTACCCGGTGTCGAAGCGCGCGAGGGTGGGCCACAGGCGCACGTCCGCCTCGGTGACGTCGCCGCCGAACAGGTACCTGCGGGCGGCCAGGCGCCCGTCGAGTTCCTCCAGCATCGCGACCATCGCCTGCCTGAGGTCCTCGTAGTCCTCGGCGGCCGTGGCGCCGGCGACCCGGTAGGGCCCGTTGTTGACGTATGTGTAGACGCGCTCGTTGAGCGCGTCGATCTCGCCGCGGAGCGGCTCCGGGTACAGGTCCGGCGCTGGCCTGGCCCAGGCGCCGAACTGGCCGCCAAGGTCGAGGGTGATGTCGGGGAAGTTGTTGCTGACGATCACGCCGGTCTCCCGGTCCCACAGCGCCGGGACGGAGACGTGCCCGTCGTAGCCGGATTCGGTCGCCTCGTACGCCTCGGCCAGGAAGGCGAAACCGTTGACCGGGTCGGGGCCGCGCCGCTCCCGGAACGCCCAGCCGCGCCCGTCGCGCTCGTCGTCCACGTAGGACAGCGAGACCACGTCCTCGAGCCCCTTCAGCTTCCGCACGATCGCCGTCCGCTGCGCCCACGGGCAGCTCCATGAGATGTACAGGTGATAACGCCCTGGCACGGCCGGGTACCCGCTGGAGCCGTCGGCGGTGAGCCGCCCCTGGAACCGGTAGACCGGCCGCTGGAAACCTTTCCCGCGCTCGAACCCACGCCGCGGCCCGTACAGGCCGTAGGCCTCGTAGTCGACGGGGCTTGCGAAGGAAGGCGCCGAACCGGTCGCGGCGGCTGTGTCGGTCACGATGGCCTCCCGGTGGCTGGGCGCTAGCTTTGCGGCGCCTCCCCGCGATTCTCGCCCTCCGCAGCGCTGCCGCCAAGCGTAGCCGGTGCGCCGTAGCCGCGGAGGACCTCGGGCACGGCGACCGTGCCGCCTTCGTCCTGGAAGTTTTCCATGATCGCCAGAAGCGCCCGCGCGGTGGCTCCGGTGCCGTTCAGCGTGTGCACGAACTCCAGGTTGCCGTCGCGGCGGAACCGGACGTTCAGCCGGCGCGCCTGGTAGTCCGTGGTGTTCGAGCAGGAGGTGATCTCGCGGTAGCGCTGCTGCGCGGGGAACCAGGCCTCGATGTCGAACTTCTTGGCGGCGGGCGCGCCGAGGTCGCCGACGGCGATGTTCATGACCCGGTAGGGCAGCCCGAGGGCCTGGACGATCTCCTCTTCGTAGCCGAGCAGCCGCTCGTGGAACTCACCGGACTGCTCGGGCACGCAGTAGACGTACATCTCCACCTTGTCGAACTGGTGCACGCGGAACATGCCCCGCGTGTCCTTGCCGGCGGCGCCCGCCTCCCGGCGGAAGTTCGTGGTGTACCCCGCGTACAGCGCGGGCAGGTCGCTCTCCTCCAGGCGCTCGTCCATGTGAATGCCGCCGAGCGCGACCTCGGACGTGCCGGTCAGGTACAGGTCGTCCTTTTCCAGGTGGTAAATGTTGGCCTCGTCGGTCGGCAGGAAGCCGGTGCCGTACATCGCCTTCTCCCCCACCAGGACCGGCGGGAGTACCGGAAGGAAGCCGTGGCCGGCCAGCCGGTCCAGCGTGAACCGGTACAGGGCCAGCTCGGTCTGGGCGACGTCGCCGATCCGGTAGGCGAACCTGGCACCCGACAGCCGCGACCCCCTGGCCATGTCGATCCACCCGCGCGGGGAGCCCAGGTCGACGGCGTCGCGGGGCTGGAAGGCGAACGAGGGCTGCTCGCCCCACATCTTCAGGACCTCGGCGTCCTCTTCGGTCATGCCGTCGGCGGCGGTGGGGTCGGGCAGGTTCGGGATGCGGGCGAGGAGCCCGTCCCGCTCGTGGTCGGCGTGCGCCAGTTCGGCCTGGGCCTCGCTCAGGTCGTCGGCGAGCCGCTTCAGCTGCTCGCGCTGCTCGGGCCCGGGCGGCCCGCCCCTGGACAAGCGCTTCTGCTCGGCGCGCAGGGCTTCCGCCCGCTCGGTCAGCTCCCGCCAGGTGGCGTCGACGCGGAGCAGCGCGTCGAAGTCATCGGCCGCTCCGCGGCGGGCCAACGCGGCCCGGTAGCGGCCCGGATCCTGCCGGGCTGCCTTGAGATCAATCACTCAGGTGAGTGTAGTCGCGCGCGCTCCGTCATGACCGGCCTAATACGCTGAGACAGACGGGCTTGCGGCGTTTCCACGGCCGGTTGCGAACTCGTCTGGCTGGACCTGGTCGCGAGGACCGAGCCGGCCAGGATCAGCACGAACGCGGCCACGATGGCGGTCGTGAGCGGCTCACCGAGCACCGCGACTCCGAGCGCGACGGCGACGGCCGGGTTCACGTAGGTGAACACCATCGCCCTGGTGGGCCCGATCTCCGCGATGAGCCGGAAGAACACCACGAAGGCTATGGCCGTGCAGAGGATTCCCAGCGCTGCGAGCGAACCGATCACGGCCATGGAGGGCGTCTCGGCAGGCCAGGTCAGCGCCGCCGCCGGGGCGTACACGATCGTGGCGGCGGCCAGGCACACGGCCGTGACGCCGAGGCCGGGCAGGTCGCCGAGCTTCCGGTTGGCGATCAGCGGCCCCGTCGCGTAGCAAATCGCGGTGAGGATCACCTCGGTAATGGGCCAGGCGCCGCCGCCGGCGGCCATCCGCGGCCCGGCCAGCAGCGCGACCCCGGCAAGGCCGGCCAGCAACCCCACCCCACGGACCACGGTGAGGCGCTCGGTGCCGCCGGTCAACCGCGCCAGCACCAGCCCGATGATCGGGACCGCGGCGATGAGCAGGCCGGTCATGGAACTGGACAAGTGCCGTTCCGCGTCGGACAGAAGCGCCCACGGCACCATGATCTCCACAACGGCGAACACCGCCAGCCAGCGCCAGTGGTCGCGCAGCACGCGGATCTGGCCGCGCCGGATCGCGATCGGCAGGAGCACGGCCGCGCCGATCGCCACCCTGGCGAACACCAGGACCGGGACCGCGACGCCGCGGTCCGCCACCTTGATGAACAGGTAGGGCACGCCCCAGATGACGCTCATCGTCAGGAACAGGACCCAGCCCCGGCGGCTCACCGCGAATCCCCTCTCAGCGGGCGCATGACTTCCTCCTCGGCAGCGGGCTTCCTCCTGGCCCGCCACCATTGAGGTTCGCCGTAAGGCACCCCTTGTCACATCGG
>Ga0070706_100005966_pt1 | contig 11526 bp, 8 predicted proteins | sample KBSK5501metaG_FD_65476 | JGI IMG/M metagenome (GOLD analysis project Ga0070706, IMG submission 65476) | Corn, switchgrass and miscanthus rhizosphere microbial communities from Kellogg Biological Station, Michigan, USA - KBS K5-50-1 metaG | ecosystem: Host-associated > Plants > Roots >...
CTTCCGTGCGCAGCCTTTCAAAAAGTTCGACTGGCTCGTCTCGTAGAGTTCCTCGATTTACTTCGCCAGCGCGTAGCCAATTCCCGAAACGAACGTCAGACGATTCTCTTTGATCAGCTTGCCGATGTCTTCGGTCAGCTCAATAACGGCGCGCGCGCCTCGTTTGTAAGCACGCGCTTTGAAGTACTGGCCGCCTTTCAACTCCAGCAGTGTTCCAATCTCCTGGAGCACAGCGGCGATGGCGAATTTGTCCGGCGCTGATTTCATTGCGACCTGCTCGGCCACGCAATCTTGACCGATATCATCGACCGCCAGAGGTTGGCGATCAGCAAACTTCATTTTATGGCATACAGAGTGCGTTTACACAAACATACGCGTCGGCGGCAGCTTCCGCGAAAAGAAATCCAGTCCGTCGTGAGGAATCTGTAAGAATGGCGAACGAATTGCGCACCGAAGTCGAACAGGTTAAAGAGCAGGAAGACGTCAAGCGTGCGCTGAAACAGACGAGCACCGTCAAGCCCGATGAGAAGCCAAAGGCTGAAACCAAAGACAAACTTTGGCTCGGCACGCACGCGATCATTCTGCTCGCACTCGCTGCCGTTCACTACTTTTTGCAGTTCAAGTTTCTCGGCTTCGCCTCCCGCTTTATTCCGCTGATTCAGAAACTAAATCTGAGCGTGATGGCGGTCGTGCTGCTTTTGGCCGTCGCCAAGATCGTCGATGTTTATCTAATCGGCCGCATCGATAGTCCAGTGTCGCGATACAACCTGCGCCGAGTCGCGAAACTTGCGCTTGGTCTGCTGCTCGCCTTCATCGTCATATCGATCCTCTTTCAAAACTGGTACACAGCGATTGTCTCTGTTGGTTTAATCTCATTGATTATGGGCTTCGCTCTACAGACACCGATTACCAGTTTCATCGGCTGGATCTACATCCTGGCGCGCACGCCGTACCGGGTCGGCGACCGCATCAAGATTGGAGATGCCACGGGCGACGTGATTGATGTCAGTTACCTCGACACGACGCTGTGGGAGTTTGGCGGCGATCTTCTCTCAACCGATCACCCGAGCGGCCGCGTGATTAAGTTTCCGAACTCGAAGATACTGAGTTCGACCGTTTACAACTACACCTGGCCGCTCTTTCCATACATCTGGAACGAGGTCAAGTTCAGCGTAGCATACGAGAGCGACCTGGAGTTCGTCGCCGATACCATGCAAAGGGTTGCCGCAGAAGAGGTAGGCGAGCGAATGATGAAGCAGGTGCGCGTGTTTCGGGAGATCCTGGCCCAAACGCCGGTCGATCAATTGCAAGTGCGCGAATACCCTGCGGTTTTGTTTCGGGTTAATCCGAATACCTGGCTGGACGCGATCGTGCGCTATCTCGTTCATCCGAAAGAGGCCGGTCGCGTTAAGACGCGACTGATCAAGAATCTGCTGGCCGAGCTCAACGCGGCACCGGATCGCGTGCTGTTCCCGAAGAGCAACGCGAGATAGTTGCGACAAAGACACCGGGCGCTTCTGTATGACCAGAATCGAAAGGCTTCGCGCGCAAGGCATCCAAAGAATCGGCACTCCCGAACGCGGATTTGAATTCCAGAGAGCCGACGGGCAAAAAGTAACCCACGCCGAACTGTCAAGAATCGAATCCCTCAAGATTCCGCCTGCGTGGAAGGATGTCTGGATCAATTCAGCTGCTTCCGGAGCAGTACAGGCAATCGGCCAAGACGCGGCGGGACGTTGGCAGTACCTCTATCACGACAATCACGTCAGAGTTCGCGAACAAAAGAAATTTCAAAGGCTCATGGAATTCGCTGAAAAGTTGCCGGCCATGCGAAAGACCATCTCTGGACATCTGCGTCTGCGCGGTCTGCCAAGAGAGCGCGTGATGGCGTCCATTCTGAGGATTCTGTCGCAGAGTTTCATGCGCCCGGGCAGCGAAATTTACGCGAATGAAAATGGCAGCTACGGCATCGCTACGCTGCGACCAAAGCATGTCACGGTCAAGGGCGACACGATCATCTTCGATTTTCCCGGCAAGTCCGGCGTCCGTCAGCACCGTGAGCTGCGCGATCGAATTGTGGCTCGCGTCGTGAGAGAGCTGCTGCGGCATCCGGCTCGCGACGTGTTCAAGTATCAGAACAGCGAAGGCAAGTTCATCGACATAAAGAGACGTGACATAAACGTCTACATCAAGGAAGTCCTGGGACGGAGTTTCAGCGCCAAGGATTTTCGCACGTGGGCAGGGACTTTGATTTGCGCTTGCGCGCTCGCACGCGCCGTGGCCGACGTGAACGGAAAGAAGTCCATCGCAAAACGAAAGTTGGTGGCAGCAGTCAAAGAAACGGCGGAAGCTCTCGGCAACACACCCGCAGTCTGTCGTGATGCATATATTTGTCCCGTGGTCATGACTTGCTTTGAAAAGGGACGCGTAATCGATCGGTATTTCGAGAGCGTCAAGGACCTCATCGCCTATCGTGGAACCAAGTTGCATCCGGCCGAAAAATCGCTGGTACGGTTTCTGAAGGAGCAGAGCCTGAATCATCTGAGATGAGCGGGGCAGTAGTCCGACACAGGCGCTGCGCGCTTTGCGCTCGCACCTGGCTAGCTTCTTCCGCCGCCTTCGGCGCTCGTATTAGTCCTGTTAGAATATCGCCCGCCGTTGCCAAGTTCTTCTCGAAAGGAAGTCCCTATGCGATCCGTTCTCTGGTTTCTTCTGTTAACGATTTTATTCGTCGCCAGCCCCGCCCTCGCACAGAAACGAAACATCACTGAAAAGGATCTATTTAATTTCACCTGGATCGCTGATCCGCAAGTCGCGCCGGATGGCTCGCGCGTGGCATTTGTGAAAGTGACCGTGAATGAAAAGAAAGATGGCTACAACACGTCGATCTGGACGGTGTCGCCCGCGACCGGCGAGACCCATCAATTGACTAACGGCATGCGCGATTCATCACCGCGCTGGTCTCCGGACGGCAAATTCCTGGCCTTCGTTCGCGTCCCTGAAAAAGAAGGCCGGCCGGATCAACCTCAGTTATTCATGTTGTCAATGGCGGGCGGCGAGGCTTTCCAATTCACTTCTCTGCCCCGCGGCGTCGGCAACCCGCAGTGGTCGCCCGACGGAAAGACAATTGCATTTGTGAACGGTGCCGACCCGGAAGAGATTGCGAAGATGACGCCGCGGAGCACGGCCTCACCGACTCCAAGTCCGAGTCCCGGCGAACATGAAAGCGACGTGCGCGTGATCGCGCGCGCGGTGTATCGCTCAAATGGCACCGGCTATCTCGACACGAAACACCCGCAGCATATTTGGATCGTCACCGCGCCTCGCACCGGCGACGACAAAGTCACGCCGAAGCAACTCACCAGCGGACGCTATGACGACGGTAATATCACCTGGGCCAAAGACAACTCGCAGATTTACTTCACCTCGGACCATAGGGACGAGGCCTACTACGATCTGCCGACGACTGACATTTACTCAATTGCCGTCTCGGGCGGCCAACCTACAAAGCTTACCTCGTTCGACATGGGCACTGGCGCTTTTTCGGTCAGCCCGAATGGAAAACAGATCGCGTTCTACGCTTCGCTAAATAAGCCTGTGCAATCCTACACGGAACCCGATTTGTGGGTGATGGACATTGCACCTAATGCACAGCCACGAAATCTCACGCGCGATTTTGATTACGATGTCGGCTCCGGAGTCGGCGGCGACAACACCGCGCCACGTGGTGGAGGTGGCTTTCCGCCGCTATGGACCGCCGATGGTCGGAGCATCATCGCGGTTTACGCTAAAGAAGGTAGCGCGAATCTTGGCACGTTTGATGTGACGACCAGAAAAGAAGCAGATGTGACCAGCGGTAAACAAGCCGTAGTCAGTTTTCGTGCAACACCCGATGCTTCCAGGTTCGTGCTTCTGATTTCCACTCCCACGCGCATCGGCGATCTCTTCTGGCTCGAACGACCAGGCGCTACTCCAAAACAACTGACGCACATCAATGACGACTTATTCTCGAAGCTGAACCTCACCGAGCCCGAAGAGATTTGGTACACGAGCTTCGACGGCAAGAAGGTTCAGGCATGGGTGCAGAAGCCGCCCGACTTTGATGTGAATAAGAAATATCCGCTCATCTTAAACATACACGGTGGTCCGCATGCGGCGTACGGGTTCATTTTCGATCACGAATTTCAGTGGATGGCCGCGAAAGGTTATGTCGTCCTCTATCCGAATCCGCGCGGCAGCACCAGCTACGGTCAGGAGTTCGGCAACATCATTCAGTATCACTATCCCGGAGACGACTATAAGGATTTGATGGCCGGGGTTGACGAAGTGATTCGCCGCGGCTATATCGATGAGAAGAAGTTGGGCGTGACCGGTGGCAGTGGCGGCGGACTGCTCACGAACTGGACCATCACCCAAACCAATCGTTTCGCCGCCGCCGTTTCGCAACGCGACATTGCGAGCTGGTCTGATTGGTGGTATTCGGCCGACTTCACACTTTTTCAAGCCACCTGGTTCAAAGCGCCGCCGTTCGAAGACCCGGAAGACTACAAAGCGCGCTCGCCGATTACTTACATCGCCAACGTGAAGACGCCGCTGATGCTGATTCTGGGCGAGGCCGACTATCGCACGCCACCCGGCGCCGGAGGCGAAGAGATGTTTCGCGCGCTGAAGTATCGAAAGATCCCGACGGTGATGGTGCGCTTTCCCAACGAAACGCACGAGCTTTCGCGTTCAGGCCAGCCGTGGCATCGCATCGAACGACTCCAACACATTGTCGGCTGGTTCGATCACTGGCTGATGGGCGTGCCGAAGCCTGAATACGAAGTAGCGCAATGAACTCAATGAGCACCGACGGTGCGGAATATGGTAGCCAGAGGTAAGCGACGTAGTCGCCCCACCCCTGGATCGAGTCCAACAGGAAACCCAAGCCCTGTAAGGGCGGCGGAAAATCGCGGGCAATCCTCGTAACAGATTTCTCCGCGCACCTTCAGGTAAACCAGGCGCGGCGCGCTTCGCGCTTGCACCTGGCTAACTTCTTCCGCGCCCCTGGCGCTGCTCGTCTTGGCCGCTAATCGGCATTAATGGTGAGTGTTGTTCTCCCCTATGAACCAGATCAAGATCGCTGATAGTACCCGAGGATTATCAGATAGCCACGCAGAGAATCTATGAATCCGCTCGCTATCCATCACACGTGACTTTGCCGGTGATGAAGTAATGGCGGATGCGGGTTGGCCGGATCAGCGGGGCAGTAGCCCGACCGTGAGGGAGGGCGTTCGCCTCGCCAATACTTCGCACGAGATAAATCAAATGAAAACCGTCGGCATTATTGGTGGGATTGGCCCAGAATCAACTATCGAATACTACCGTGGGATCATCGCCGGTTACCGCGCGCGGCAAACAGATGGAAGCTATCCTTAGATAATCATCAACAGCATTGATTTGACTAAGCTGTTGGGTTTGGTTACGGCGAATGAACTCGACAAGGCAACCAATCATCTCGTTAACGAGGTGAAGAAGCTGGAGCGAGCTGGGGCGGACTTCGGCGCAATCGCTGCCGGCACACCACACGTTGTTTTCGACGAGGTTCGGGCGCGATCGCGGATTCCGCTCGTCAGCATTGTCGAGGCTACTTGTGAAGCCGTGGCAAAGTTGAAACTAAAACGAGTTGCTTTGTTCGGCACGAAGTTCACGATGCAGGGCCGCTTCTACGTCGACGTCTTTGCGCGCGCTGGAATCACGCTGGTGGTGCCCGAAGCAAACGAGCAAGTCTACATTCATGACAAGTACATGAACGATCTCGTCAACGACATCATCCTGCCAGAAACGCGCGACCGGCTACTCGCAATCTTAGACAGAATGAAGGAGCGCGACGGCGTCGAAGGCTTGATTCTCGGCGGAACCGAGCTGTCTTTGCTCCTGCGAGACGCCGAGCACAATGGGATTCCGATCCTGGACACAACCAGGATTCACGCGGATCGTATTGTCGAAGAACTACTGTCATAGGTACAATCCGCGTCTCGCTGTTAATTCCAGCTACGAGCTTTAGCAATAGCCAGACCGAAGCGATCAGACATGGCACAAGCACCGCCAGCGGCGCTCATCAAGTTTCTCAAGCCATACGACCGCAAAATTCAGAAGCTGGCGTTGAAGCTTCGGGCGCTGGTGCTCAAGGAGATGGCACCATGTTACGAAAACATCTACGACGCATACAGCGCGGTGGCGATTGGCTATGGCACCAGCGATCGTTTGCGAGATGGAATCTTTCACATCGCCGTTTACTCGAAGCACGTGAACCTTGGTTTCAACGATGGCGCGACCCTCGACGATCCGAAAGGCATTCTTCAAGGTTCGGGCAATCAAATTCGACACATCACGATCAAGTCCATTACCGATTTCGAGCGACCTGAGATTCGTGCTTACGTAAGACGTGCGCGCAAGGTCGCGCTGGCTGAGGCTCGAAAGCTGGGAGAGCCGGCGCCAAAGAAACCAGACGGTGTAATCTCGGCCGTGAAGGCGATCTATCCAAAGAAGCGCCGGCCGACTAAAACCTGAGTCTCAAGTTCCAGGTTTCATGTTTCAGGTTTGTCTTGAGTAACTTGAAACCTGAAACCTTAAACTTGAAACTGCCTGAAAGGATCAACTGATGGTTCGACGATTAGCTGTTTTGTTGAGCTTGTTCGCTTTGGTGAGCATTGCTGTCGCGTCTGCTGCCGACGCTCCTCGCCGCGTGCCTACGGTTGACGACTTGCTCACCATAAAATCGGTCGGCGGCACGCAGATCTCGCCCGACGGAAAGTGGGTCGCTTACACCGTGAGCTACGGCGACTTCAATCAGGACGCGTTCGTTACGCAGATCTGGCTGGTCGAAAGCGACACCGGCAGAAAGTTTCAACTGACCAGGGGCGAAAAGTCTTCAACGAATCCCCGTTGGTCGCCTGATGGACAATGGCTGGCTTTTCTCAGCAATCGTCAGGAAGACAAGAACCAAATATTTGTGATCAATCCACTTGGCGGCGAAGCGCAACAGCTAACTAAATCCGAAACCGCGATTGGTAACTTTGCGTGGTCCGAAGACGGAAAGACCATCGCCTACTCGGCAACTGAACCGACACCCCAGGTGCTCAAGGATCGCAAGGAGTATCTTGGCGATTACGACGTTGTGCGCAACGGCTACAGTTACGTGCAGCTTTGGTCTTTGAATGTTGCCGAAGCGATGAATGCGCCCGTTGTCGGAAAACAGCGCACCAGGAAGAAAGATTTCAGTGTCGATTCATTTTCCTGGTCACCAGATGGTTCGAGCATTGTCTTTAGCGCAACTCTTAATCCTGATTTAATCCAGGGCGTCACGTCGGACATCTACGTGCTGAAGTTGACTGACGACTCGGTAAAAAAGATTGTTTCGCAACCCGGGCCCGACAATAGCCCTCGCTTCTCGCCGGATGGCAAGCAGATAGTTTTTTCTTCAGCGATGGGGAATACGCTGTACTTTGCCACCAACTCACGGTTAGCCGTTGTTGCGGCTGAAGGAGGCACGCCCAAATCCATAACAGACACGTTCGATGAGAATCCCGGCTTGGTCGACTGGAAGAGTGACGGCATCTATTTCACCGGTCTGCAAAAAACGGCTTCGCATCTGTTTCGTGTCGATCCTTCGACGGCAAAGATAAATCGCATTTCTAAACCCGATGATCTGATGGCTGGTTTGTTCTCTCTCACTCGGACCGGAGATCGCATTGCCTTCATCGCCGGTTCGCCAACCAGCATGAACGAAGTGTTCGTCTCTGAAGCGCGGAACTTCTCGCCGCGCAAACTGACCGACATGACGGAACAAGCGCGCGCCTTCGCACTCGGCACGCGTGACGTGATCTCCTGGAAGAGCCAGGACGGAGCAACCATCGAAGGAGTGCTAATCAAGCCGGCAAACTTTGACCCGACAAGGAAGTATCCCCTGCTTTGCATCATTCACGGAGGACCAACGGGCATCGATCGGCCGCTGCTCCTAACTCCGGATGCGCGTTACTATCCGGCGGACATCTGGGCGGCGCGAGGCGCACTGATTCTGAAAGTGAACTATCGTGGCAGCGCCGGTTACGGTGAAGCGTTTCGTAAGCTCAACCTGCGCAATCTCGGTGTTGGCGACGCGTGGGACGTTTTGTCGGGCGTGGACTATCTGATAAGCCGTGGCTGGGTGGATAAGAACAAGGTGGCGTGCATGGGCTGGAGCCAGGGTGGTTACATCTCGGCGTTCCTGACCACGTCGACCGATCGCTTTGCGGCGATCTCAGTCGGCGCGGGGATCTCAAATTGGTCCACCTACTACTACAATACCGACATCACGCCTTTTACAATTAACTATCTGGGGAACGATCCAGCCGAAGACCCGGCGATCTATCAGAAGACCTCGCCGATGTCTTACATCAAGAACGCGCGGACGCCGACGCTGATTCAACACGGTGAACTGGATCGACGTGTGCCGATAGCTAACGCTTACGAACTGCGCCAGGGTTTGGAAGATCGAGGCGTGAAGGTCGAGATGGTCGTCTACAAGGGTTTCGGCCATGGAATTACCAAGCCGAAGTCAATGCGCGCAGTCATGCAGCACAATCTGGCGTGGTTCAATCATTACATCTGGGGCGATCCATTGCCGGATTTCACCGCGCCGGAACTACCGAAGAAGGAAACGAACGACGAGAAGAAAGCGGACGGAAATTGAAAACCGAGTCGTTCTGATCACGTGCGGTTACGGAACCGCTCGCGGTGAGCGGGTAAAGTCTGAGGGAGAACTGGTTCAATGTTGGAAATTCGCCGATTTATCATGAGCGCATTTACGGCAGGTGCAATAGCCTTTTGTTTGTTGATCCTGGCGACGGCTGTAAACGCTCAGCAATACGACTCCAATCTCTATTCCGGCCTGCGCTGGCGCATGATTGGCCCATTCCGAGCCGGGCGCGTTAACGCCGTGAGCGGCGTTGTGGGACAGCCTGAAACTTTTTATTTCGGTTCGGTTGGCGGTGGTGTTTGGAAGTCAACGAACGCCGGGCGCACGTGGAACCCGGTGTTCGATTCACAATCTGCTGCTTCAATCGGCGCGATTGGCATCGCGCCATCGAATGCGAACATCGTTTACGTGGGCACGGGCGAGGCTGACATGCGCGACTCAATCGCTTTCGGCGATGGTGTGTACAAATCTACCGACGCCGGAAAGACATGGAAGCACATCGGCCTCGAGAACACGCGACAGATTGGCCGTGTCATTGTCGATCCGAAAAATCCGAACGTCGTGTTTGTCGCCGCGTTGGGCCATGCATACGGTCCGAGTCCCGACCGCGGCGTCTATCGTTCGCGAGACGGTGGCGCAACCTGGAAGAAAGTTCTTTTCAAGAACGATGAGGTAGGAGCAATCGATCTCGCATTCGATCCCATAGACTCGCAAATCGTTTACGCGACTTTGTGGAACGTGCGTCGTCCGCCCTGGTTTATTTACGCGCCCGCTAATGGGCCCGGCGCGGGCATCTTCAAATCGACTGACGGCGGGACGACATGGAAAGAAATCTCCTATGGAATTCCGACCGAAGGTTTAGGTCGCATCGGCATCGCGGTCGCTCGCACCAGCCGCAACCGAGTCTATGCCATCGTGGACGCGAAAGAGGGCGGCCTATTCATTTCGAACGATGGCGGAGCAACGTGGACGAAAACCTCGAGCGACAATCGCATCTGGGGACGTGGCTGGTATTTTTGCAAGGTCAGCATCGATCCGAAAAACGCTGACACAGTCTATGTAATGAACACGTCCGTCTATCGATCGACCGATGCGGGCAAAACGTGGACGGCAATTAAAGGCGCGCCCGGCGGAGACGATTATCATCAGCTCTGGATCTATCCCGACGATCCGAAGCGAATGGTTCTTGGCAGCGATCAGGGCGCCGTCGTGACCGTCGATGGCGCCGAGACCTGGAGTTCGTGGTACAACCAATCCACGGCGCAGCTCTATCACGTTGCCGCCGACAATCGTTTTCCCTACTGGGTAAGTGGGCCGCAACAAGACAGCGGCGCTGTCGGTGTGCCCTCGCGCAGCAGCCATTCTGAAATTTCAAATCACGACTGGACGGGCGTGTGCGCGGGAGGCGAGTCAGGTTACACGGCGCCCGATCCTCTGCATCCGGAAATTCTTTTCGGCGGCACAGTCTCGCGCTGCAATGTCTTGACCGGCGAAACAAAGAATGTTTCGCCCGAACGCGGCGTGGCGGAAGGAAAGTTTCGGCATGCGTGGACGCAGCCGCTCGTTTTCTCGCAAGCCAACCCGCATGCGCTCTACTATGCCAATCAATTTCTTTTCAAAACAACGAACGGCGGCGAGAGCTGGTCGCAAATCAGCCAGGACATGACCCGCGAAGATCCGGGCGTTCCTTCAAATTTGAATGAAGCAGCCGCCGCAGACGCGCCGACTGACAAGCGGCGCGGCGTGATTTACACGATTGCCCCGTCGTCGCTAAAGGCGCCGCTGATCTGGGTCGGCACCGACGACGGTCTGATCCATTTGACGAACGATGATGGCAAGACCTGGCAGAATGTTACTCCGCCAACGCTCACGTCATGGAGCAAGGTGGTGATGATTGAAGCGTCGCACTTTGATGTGAATGAGGCCTACGCGGCAGTTGAGCGGCATCAACTCGAAGATTACGATCCGCACATCTATCGCACTCGCGACGCCGGGAAAACCTGGACTGAGATTACGCGCGGACTGCCCGCCGGAGTTTATGTGCAAACTGTGAAGGAAGATCCGCAACGACGCGGGCTGCTGTTCGCAGGTACCGAGCGCGCCGTTTTCGTTTCGTTCGACGACGGCGACCACTGGCAGTCTTTGCAACTTAATTTGCCGCCGGCGTCGATGCGCGATCTCGCGATTCACGAAGACGATCTGATCGTGGCAACGCACGGACGCGGCTTCTGGGTGCTCGACGATATTACTACGCTGCGTCAGATCAGTGACGAAGTGGCCAACTTCCGCTCGTTTATATTTCGGCCCGCCGATGCCATCAGCATGCCGCCGGGAACGGACAACGGCACGCCGCAACCTCGCGATGAGTCACTGGCCGAGAATCCCCCGTATGGCGCGATGATTGATTATTACTTGAAGTCCAGAGAATCGGGCCCGGTGATACTCGAGATTCTCGATCCATCGGGCGAAATGATTCGTCGCTACTCGAGCGAAGACAAGCCGCCTCCGATTGATCCCGATAAGCTAAACATTCCGACTTTCTGGGTGCGAACTCCCGAATCGCTCTCTGCCGCGGCCGGCATGCATCGCTGGATCTGGGACCTGCGTCCGACGCCGGCCGCTGGAAGTGGTGGCGCTGCAGCCAACGCCGCAGCGAACTTCTTCGGTGGTCGCGAGCCTACTGTGCTTCCGGGGACCTACACCGTGAAGCTCACCGTCGGCGGCAGGAGTTACACACAACCGCTGTTAGTCAAGATGGATCCGCGGGCGAGACAGTGAAAGGATTAGCTAGAGACTCCCACTTGATT
>Ga0070706_100005969_pt1 | contig 11521 bp, 7 predicted proteins | sample KBSK5501metaG_FD_65476 | JGI IMG/M metagenome (GOLD analysis project Ga0070706, IMG submission 65476) | Corn, switchgrass and miscanthus rhizosphere microbial communities from Kellogg Biological Station, Michigan, USA - KBS K5-50-1 metaG | ecosystem: Host-associated > Plants > Roots >...
AAGGACACGTACCGCGGCCGTATCCATCCCGATTGGTGTCCCGGTTGCGGCGATTTCTCCGTGCTCGCCGCGCTCCAGACCGCGATGTTCGAGCTAGTCCTTCAGCCGCATCAGGTCTGCGTCATCAGCGGCATCGGCTGCTCCTCGAACTTGCCGGGCTACGTCAACACCTATGGCATGCACACGCTGCATGGCCGCTCCCTGGCCGTGGCTACCGGCCTAAAGCTGGCAAACCACGAACTGAAAGTCATCTGCACCGGCGGCGACGGCGACGGTTTCGGCATCGGCGGCAACCATTTCGTTCACACCATGCGGCGCAACGTGGATCTGACCTACATCGTGATGGACAACCAGATTTATGGCCTAACGACCGGCCAATGCTCGCCCACCAGCGTCAAGGGCATGAAGACCAAGAGCACGCCGCACGGCAGCGTGGAGAACCCGATCAATCCGCTCCCGATGGCCATTGTTGGGGGCGCGACCTACGTGGCGCGCGCCTTCAGCGGCAAACAAAAACACATGGTCGAAATGTTTAAAGGCGCCATTCAGCACAAAGGCTTTGCCTTGGTCGACGTATTCAGTCCCTGCGTCACCTACAACAAGGACAACACTTACCAATGGTTTAATCCGCGCGTCAAAATCCTGGAGGAGCAAGGCCACGACCCAACCGATCTACACAAAGCGATCGACCGCGGCTACCAATGGGGTGACGAGATCCCGATCGGCCTGTTCTGGCGCCGCACCGATTTACCGACGCTGGAAGAGCTGGAGCCCGTCCTGCACACCGGCGAAGGTCCCCTTGCTTTTCGCAACACCGGCATCCCCTCGGAGCAGGCGAAAGCCCTGATTCAAGAGTTGCTGTGATTTAGTCGCAAGATGGGCGCGATGCAGCGTTCGAGCTGGATCGCGGTTAAGAAAGCTACTCAAGACAACAAAGGACGAACGCAGATTTGCGTCGGTTCTTGCACAAATCTGCACACTGGACCCGAATGCCCGCCGCGTTACGTAGGAGAGGTCCCGCAGACAAAACGGACAAACACTCCTGCGATATTTTTCTTGAAAGATAAGGACTCCGGCGACCGTATCATCCCTTATAATAATAATGAATACTCAGCGGCGACCCAAATTGAGATCTTGGCGGCCAAAATAGCCGCTTCGCGATGAATGGAGGTGCAATGTTGGCAAGGCGCAGTTCTAGGCGAGTAACATCTTGTAGGACGCCCCAGCTCCGCTCCGAGAATAAACAACACATTATGAACTCCGTCGTCCCATGTTTTCGGGCCGTCCCGGAGCAAATCGACGCGATGTTCGCCTACACAGTTGGTGTCGTCCTGGTGACAATCTTCGTGTCCGTGTCGGTAGCAACAGCGCAAGCGCCCGACAAAAGCGTGCCCCCCGATCAATCCACGTTGCAGGGCGCATCACCGTCGGCGATGGCCAGTGTTGCCGCAAGCGATGCTACCGCGACTCCAGAACCGTCAGCTTCGGAAGCAGCAGGTGGTAAAAAGTCATCGGCTCAAACCGAATGGAAGCCATCGACAGAACTTTGCTCGGTCGACCACGAGTATTGCGTCAAGATTGTAGCAAAGACCCAGGATTCAGATCATCGCACACTGACTGTTTCTTCAAAGGCCCGCGTGCTAGCACAATTCCCTACTTTTGGTTACCTAATGGACGCATTCTGGAGTCCGGACAACAAATATGTCGCAATAAATAATCGGCGAGCGAATGCTGGCGATTATTTGTGGGTTATCTCTCTGAGCGATGGTGCCGCGTTGAAAATACCCGATGATCTCGCAAGCGAAACGGGAAAGAAGAACCTAGGCCACATAAACGGCGACGATCCCTGGGGAAAGACAGTGCGGGAGGTGACTACGCGATTCACTGAGTGCGCGCACCACCGTTTGGATCACCAATTTCTATTTGCGCAAGGCTGGAAAGGCGCAAGCGAGCTAGTGGTTCTGGAAGAGTTGCAGTTTTCAAATGAGCCGCCCCAGAGGGCAACGATTACTGCTCCTGCTCCTGGTCCTGACGGGAAGATTGTAACCCGTTCGGTCACAGCCACAGTTGGCTATTATGGTCCTGGTGCTCCCGGCATTTGGATTACGGTAAACAAAGTATGCCGGGTCACCGGCAACAAGATTACTCTGAAAGGGCAGACGATCGAAAAGAATGAGCATTCGTCTGAATTCGTTAACCGAGCGTGGACATACGGATCCTATTGGATGAAGAATCCTGCTGAAGATTTCTTCATCAGCGCCCAAGCAAAGCAAGCCAAGGGCGATCTGGACGGCGCCATTTCCGACTACAGCAGTGCTATCGAACTCGATCCCACATCCGCCGACGCCTACAACAACCGCGGCAATGCAAAAAATGAAAGGGGGGATCCCGACGGCGCTATTTCCGATTTCAATCAAGCGCTAAAACTCAATCCAAAATACGCCTATGCCTACAACAACCGGGCCCTTGCCAAACAAGCTAAGGGCGATCTGGACGGCGCCATCGCCGACTTCAGCGATGCAATCGAAGTCGATCCCAAATACGCCAACGCTTACGCCAACCGCGGTGTTGCCAAACAAGCCAAGGGCGACCTAGACGGCGCCATCGCCGACTTCAATCGTGCCGTCGAACTCGATCCCAAGCTCTCTAAACCCTACTCCAACCGCGGCTTTGCCAAGCAAGCGAAAGACGATCTAGACGGCGCCATCGCCGACTTCAACCATGTCATCGAAGTCGATCCAAAAAACGCCTTAGCTTACTTCGGCCGCGGCAATGCCAAAGGTGCTAAGGGCGATCTGGACGGAGCCATCGCCGACTATAACCGCACCCTCGAATTAGATCCAAAGAACGTGTATGCGTACAACAACCGAGGCCTTACCAAGCAATCCAAGGGCGATGTGGACGGAGCTATCGCCGACTATAACCGCACCCTCGAATTGGATCCGAAGAACGCGTATCCGTACAACAATCGGGCTCTCGCCAAGGACGGCAAGGGCGACTACGACGGTGCCATTGCAGATTGTAATCGTGCCATCGAACTCGATCCCAAATACGCCAAATCCTACAGAAACCGCGGCTTTGCCAAGGAAGGCAAGGGCGATGTGGACGGAGCTATCGCCGACTATAATCGTGCCATCGAACTCGATCCCAAATACGCCGATGCCTACAACGACCGCGGCCTCGCCAAGGCTCTGTTGCGTGATTGGGCAGGTGCCTTGGCGGACTACGGACATTTCTGTGAGTTGTCGGCGAGCGGGCAGGATTATACCCGCTTATTCACCTGGCTGATTCGTACCCGGCTAGGCGAAACGGAGGCCGCAAGCAAGGAACTCTCCACATACCTCGACAAACGCCAGAAAACTCCATCCAGTGACTGGTTCTCCAAGGTGGCCGAGCATCTTCTTGGCAAAGTCTCAGAAGCCGACCTTTTCGCTGCCGCCGCCTCGCCTGACCCAAAGACAGACAGCGGGCAGCACTGCGAGGCATGGTTTTACGCCGGAATGAAAAAGCTTTTTAGCGGCGACAAGAAGACCGCTGCTAACTACTTTCACAAATGCCTGGCCACAGAACAGAAGGATTTTACGGAGTTCCAACTGGCCCAGTCAGAGTTGCAAGCGCTCGGAAAATAGGAATGGTCAAGTTTCAAGTTTTTAGTGCTTCAATGGATAGATTTGCATTGTTTTTACGTCAACATCGTTGCAAAGATCCTGACGTTGCCGCTTATCCAATGCCTTTCAAGAAGGCGCGGCATTGTCGAGATGTTCCGACTTTTTGCTAATCGGGACAGCACGATGACGAGAGCCGCCCTGGAGCCTACACGGCTCAAACCTGAGATCTGAAGCGGATCTGAATCTGTCGCGTCCGTGTGCAAGAATGAGGACATTTCTACTCGCCTAGCGAGTGAGCGGCCAAATCGCAAATTTTGCACAATTTGGCGCGGCGTGTCTGCGTTAGCAACAAAGTAGGGTCTGCCCGCGTGAAATCATATCGCGATTGTGCAAGAATTTGTGCAAGACTGGCAACCTTTCTGCTCGCCATCTGACACAAAGCAAAATTCGGGAATTTAGCCAATTTACCCAGGTAAATTGAGCTCGATTTGATCGGCTATGCAAAGCGCTGAAATGGCTAAAACCGCAATTTTAAGTCCGTTGCGTCTGCCATTTGGAAGAGAAGGATGGGGTCAGTAAAATGAAAACAACACTCCAGTGCGTAGGCTGGGGGAAAGAGGAGGAGCTGTTTTCCCGCCCCCCTCCCTGGAGGAACAAGGCCACGACCCAACCGATTTACACAAGGCGATCGACCGCGACTACGGTTCTGGCGACAACCTCTGACCGCAGTTACTCGCCGCGGCGAAACCTCTGCTTGCCGCGCCGTAGTCTTGGCGAAGGCGGGACCTCTGACCGCTGACGTCTGACCTCTGATCTTACAGACACTGGAAGAGCTGGAGCCCGTGCTGCACACGGGCGAAGGTCCGCTGGCGTATCGCAGCAACATCGGCATCCCTTCGGAACAGGCGAAAGCCCTGATTCAAGAGTTGCTGTAATTTAGTAGCAACAGAACTCGGTCTTAGGAACCTTTCCTGCGAAGTCGAGCGAGACCGTCAGACTTTTTGGTGTAGCGCGCGTGTACACCAAATCTCAAATGTTTGACGACGCCATTCATCTCCCCCAAGAGGGAACTTTCCAAAGAAAGGTCGGTTAGGTTATTGTGTCAAAATCCAACCGATTACCCTGCAGCTCTACAAAGAAGCTGGGATCCTCGATTTAAAGGCGCGCGTGCGCTAGTGGGTATCTTGTCCTCGCGTCCCAGTTTAGCAGACACGTTGCCAAGAGCGGCGGGCTGGGTGGTGATCTTTTTCATCGCGGCAAAATGCATTTCACTTGAGGAGTTCACGTGGAAAGTGCTCGTAACCATCCCTTTCAAAACAATTTTTCGCTTCTTGATTATGCGCACAAGGTTGCCAGAACGTTGGTTCGTAGCGATTTGCTGAAGCATCGGCTTGAGCGATGCGGTCTGTGTGCCTGGAATGTCGTACACAATCTTCTTGCGTGCAGCTGCGAGTACTGTCGCTAAACATCCTATTGTTGCTAAGACAGCAAGAACTAGACTCCAAATGTTGATAATCATAGAGATTAGTGCCTTGAAAGAACGACGCAGCAAGCACCAGACACAGTTGTGCAAATGAATAACACTATCGACCAGTTCGCTACGAACGAGAAATCGTACACTTCTTGACGAGAAATCATAAAACTAATTTGAGTATAACCTCCTACAGCGACCGCGACAACGAAAAGACATAACGCAGTGCAAACGACCTTAAGAGGAGGAAAGCCTTTTCCACTGCCTGCCAAATCACCTATGCCAGTTCCGGCGATTGCACAGCAGATCAGGAGTAATTCCCCTTGTTGAATGAGTTTTACGATCGACGGATGAATTCCTTGCAGTCTGAGACCGAGAGCAAGAACCCAAAGAGGCGCTAAAGCAAAGAGGACGGTAAAAAACAGCCATCGCGCTAGGCCCGTGATCAACGGATGTTTGTACCACGTCATGGCAGAACGTACTTCTCGATCGCTTCGTTGAGTTCTTTAGGAAGGGATTTAACATCTTCGAGAAATTGCTCGAAAAATGCGGCGAACGGTTTTCTTTCGTAATAAGGTGGGAACCAGGCTTCGATGGCCATGAAGTCTTCCTCGTCGAGCAGATAACGAGACACAATAGAAAGCTCGTTGGCTGCGTTCAGAAAGGCGTAAACGCCAAGAAGATCGTCTTTTGCAGTCGGCGCCAGCCCGACAACAGCTCTGATCAAAAGGCCTCCTTTTTGAGGCCACGCCCAGAAGTCGATGTTTGTTGTATGCGTCGCCTTAAGGATGTCTTCCTCGAATTCCACATCATATCCATAGAACTCGAGGTGCTTGCTGACGCTCTGCACGAGGTTATCCATTCGGCCAAAGATCAAAAAACCACATTATCGAGTCAATGGCTAAATCCATCGAAATCCTCTGTTGCGCGGAAGAAGTCGACGGCAAAATAAGGAAAAAGGGCGAAGGTCCGCTGGCATTTCGCAGCAACATCGGCATCCCTGCGGACCAGGCACAAGCGCTGATTAACGAGTTGCTGTAATTTAGTCGCAATACAACTCGGTCTTAGGGAACCCGACCTTGCCTGTCCAAAGCCTGCTTGCCGTGGCGAGTGGCGGGAGCGGAAGTCGAAAAGGACCGCTGGACTTTTGGTTTAGCGCGCGAAGACAACGACACCGCCCATGCAACCTTTTCTGATGTTCTACTGAGGCGTCGTTTGCAGGCGGATTGACGCTGCGGTTTACTTCTCGCACATTGACCGCCGGTTCCTCCTTCATGCTTTTATGCAGATTCCGATCAAGCTCGATGTAGAGGTCAAAGAAGATTCGAAGGGGTTCCGTAAACTCGTAGAGTTGACCGGGCGGGCGCTGGGGTGGATTGGGGGTCCTTTACACAAATTTCTCGATGCCAAGGCTGACGCATCGGCGGCGATCACCAAAGCCAGAGCGGAAATAGAGGTATCAGACTTGCATCACATCGCGGCTATCCGACGAGAACATTTGGAGATTAGGCGCGTAAAAAACATCCGCGCGGTTGTCGCACAAGCTGCGCCACTGCTGACTGATGAAGTTTCCGATGATCCAGTGGATGACGACTGGGCGGTTCATTTCTTTGAGCAAGTTCAAGACGTTGGCGACGCAGACATGCAAGGATTGTGGGCGCGGATTTTAGCGGACGAGGTTAACAAGCCCGGAAGCTTCGCATTGCGTACTCTTAACTGTTTAAAAACGATTAGCAAAGGAGAAGCGGAGATGTTTGAAAACCTTGTAAAGTTCTCATGGACGAATTCACTTGGCACCCCGTTCATATTCGAGTCGGAAATTCTGCGGCGGCGCTGGCAAAGTGGCGATGAGAGCATCGCACGAATGATATCTGGGGGGGGCGATAAACCATCTTAAAAACATCGGCCTCTTGGTGGCGACGGAGACCCTATACCCAGTATCTGCTTTGAGGCACCAACCTTATTGTTATTTCGGTCGAACGTTTGTATTCGATGTCTCACCGAGTGAGGCAAGGACCGGACTTATAGAAAATATTTTGGGAGTAACGCACTTCACTCAAATCGGGCTCCAGCTGAGGAAGATTGCGAGTAAGGTACCCGTTACAGACTATCCGGAGGAAGAGATGAAATACCAATCCGGTCAATTGAAGATCGGATTTCACGAGCTGACTAAACAGCAGGAGTGTGAATCTAAGTGAAGGGCGTGAGTTGGTTCAAACGCGGGTCGAGTTGCGTGGCTTTTTCGCAAGGTTTTTTAAGGCGGAAAACCAGGGCGAATACACCTTGATCATCCGGACCCATGAAAGTCGGCGGTAGCGAGTGCGCGCTCGCGTGAGAATGGTGCTTTTCGCAAAAAGCACCTGCGCCGTGACCATCCAACTTCGAGAATCACATGCCAGGCATATATGGACACTGATTTCGTTGTAACCACGTGACGGGTTCATGGATGTGTTGTTTTTTATGCATGTCGGCCCCGGCAACTTACCTTGCTCGTTGGCATTTGAGGAATATCCATGAGTGGCCTGACCCCAGAGAATCGTTCACTTGTCTTTGCGGAGGTGCAGAAGCAGCCTTACGCGACTCGCTTCGCCAACGAGGAGATCGATCAAGCTTTGGCCTCGGCGGTGGACATCTTCTCCGAGTCCGAGCAGAAGTTCGTACCAGGATTTTGTGGCGTGCTGTTGCGGTCCGCCGGCGGTCAGAGGCCGACAGACTTCGCACAGGAAGTTATTCCCGGACTGGTCTACGCCCATCGCTTTTTCGGCGACTCGCTACCCAAGGGGCTGAAGGAGAAGCTAAAGAATCAACCGCAAACTCATGACACGCTCTTTGAGCTCATGTGCTTGGGGGCGTTCCAACCACATCACGTCCTTCAATACGAGCCGAGACTGGCGGACGGGAAGACCCCGGAGAATGCTGTCGCTGGCTGCCGGGCAAGCCGTATATGTCGAGTGTAAGTCTCAGAGTCTCATGGGCTCCAAACACCAGCGTCTCTTCACCAAGGCTACAGGTGGCATTTATCAGATCCTCAATCTTAACAAGTCGGCGTTCATCAAGCGGGCATAGGAAGAAGGGCTGCGGAGCGAGGTGCGCTTATCGCACACACCGTCGGAGGCCGATCTAAGACGGTTGGAACAGGGCCTCGACGAGCGCGCACCCCGTGCAGGGATGCCGCCAATTCCATTCGGCCACAGCAGCACTCTCTCCCTAGTGTTTCGGGATGAACCGTTTGACGAAAGGGAACCACCGCCCTCGGCGGTGAGCCTAGTGGGAACAGACCCAACTATCATGCACCACAGAAACGCGCATGTCGCTGTCTATCCTTGGCCGGGCCTGGACATCATCCGCAGGCGATCGCAGCGCCATCTCCTCGCCTCTGCTCGGCGCAAGCTACAATCGTCTGGCTGAATCCCATCGGCGTCGGACAAGTCATCTGCAGAGACGATGCGCTCTTGCTGCGAGATCAGATATTCGGTGCAATGGGTGCGTTGAAAACAGCTCCCCCCTAGAAGGGATTTTAAGGGGATGCGATGAATGCTAGAGAGCACGGGAAGCGACGTCACACCGGAAGCAATCGGGTCAAATCTTTCAAAGATACGACCCCATCATCTCAGACGTTCGTTTTCTCTTCATCCTAAGCGTGACGATCATGTGCTCATAAACACTTTGTCGTTACGATCGAAGCGAGATCGAGTGATACAACCGCGATAGAACGAATTCTCCGCGGCATTCTAGAGTTCGCCTTTAAAAGCTTTGTCGAGGATGGCGGGAAGGAGGGCGTCGAGTTCGACGGCGGTCTCGGCTTGCAGGCGCTTCAACGAGTCCACCTCCGCCTGTAACGCGTCCAGCTCCGCCACGATCCGGTGCTGCTCGGGGAGCGGGGGCAATGCAATGGGCAACGCTTTCAATTTCGTTGCGTTCACGTTTGCTTGACCTGTCATTTGTTTTCGCTCACTGAACATATACGCCCGACCAGCCGGGGAATTGATGTATGACGCGACCAAATGGGGGTTTGCCTTGTCGCTGTCCAGACGAAGACGAATCAAATAGGACGCAAAGGCAAAATCACGTTCAGAGTCAAACACAGCGCACTTGCCAACCAATTCGGCGCTGTTGGTGCGATTAACTACGATGTCACCTCGCTTAAGAACGAGCTTTGCGCGGTCTTTTTCGGCGATGTGCAAGTATTTCAAATAGCGCAGGTCTAACCGCCCGTTCTGAATGTTTCCCATTCGGAGAACTGGTATTCCCGAAGTATCATCGTGGGTCTTCTCCGAACTACCGTAGCAGTCATCAACAACGTAGTCGCCGAGTCGGCCACATTTCCAACCGGAATCCTGCCCGCTCTCAAACAGCGCTTTGATTTGATTTGCGACAAGCGCCTCGGCTTCTTCGGCGGCTTGGTGACGGAGGGTGTGGGCCTCGTGGATTTGACCAGCCACTTCCTCAACCTGCGCCACTACCCGGCGCTGCTCCTCTAACGGTGGCAGCGGGACGAGCACTTCGGGAATTCGCCTGATACTCAAAACGCGGTTGCGCCCGGCCGAGCCAGGGCAAATCTTGACCAGCTGCTGAAGTCCTTCTTCAGTCTTGAAGTAGTTCAGAAGAAAGTGAGGAATGCAGCGGCTTTCATCAACTCGAAAAGTCGGATAGCGCGTCGAGCCGTACATTCCATTCTCAACAGACGAAACGATTGCAACAGCGCCTTCCCACGCAAAGGTGACTTGAAGAATGAAGTCACCCTCCTTCATCATGAATAGGTCTTTGTCTCCAACTTCGAAACCGGTTCGCGGCGTTTTGTGGAAGATGCCGCGTCCGAAACAATAGATACCGATTTCTTGGTAAAGCTTTTCCGGCTCAACCTTAACCGGGCGGCGCTCCAAGCGAAGCAACTCGCCCAGACTGACTGCTGTCCATTTTTTACTCAAACGTCGACTTGGCGAGGAGTTTGCCGATGTTGCCCATGATCTCCGCAATGCGCTCTTCCTTTTGCAGGATGCTGGCGGCTAGTTGGGCGGGCGGCAGGTGGGTGATGTCTTCTTTGGTCCGCGGGTTCTTGCGATCGAGATTGCAGCTGTCAGCCAGCAGTTCGGTGGCGGGCACTTTCCAGGCACGCTCGTTTTCTTCGCGCTTCTGCCACCACGCGACTAAGGGCGCGAATTCCTCAAACTGAATGGGCGCTGTTTTGGTGTAGCTCTTCCTGCCTTCGGGCAATGGCTGCTCGTAATACCACACGTCCTGAGTCGGCCCGGAGCGATCGAAGAATAGAATGTTCGTCGGAATGGGCGTGTAGGGAGCAAATACGCCATTCGGTAGGCGAACGATAGTGTGGAGGTTGAATTCCTTTAGCAATTCTTCTTTAATGCGAGCGCACACGCCATCGCCAAAGAGCGTACCGTTCGGAACGACAACGGCAGCGCGTCCACCTTTCGGGTCCGAGCCGGACGGGCGGTTGCGGCGGACCTTCCGCATGATGAGTTGGAGAAAAAGCAGGGCGGTTTCAGCTGTTTGTTTGTCCTTTGGGAAATTTGCGAGAATTCCACGTTCTTCTTCGCCACCGAATGGTGGATTCGTGAGAATGATATCGACCCGATCTTTATCTCCGAGCTCGGTGATTTTAACCGCGAGAGAGTTACCGGGATTGATCTGGGGCGACTCAAGACCGTGCAGAAGCAAATTCATTTGCGCGAGTAGATACGGCAACGGCTTCGCTTCGCCGCCGAAGATGCTGCGGGTCTGAAGTTTTTCCCGGTCTTCCACGGTTTTGCATTGCCTCTGCAGACTCGAAAACGCTTCGACGAGAAAGCCGCCGGTCCCGCAGGCCGGATCGAGCATCGTTTCGCCGAGTCGAGGATCTGTGACGCTCACCATGAACCGGACAACCGCGCGCGGCGTGTAGAACTCACCCGAATCGCCAGCAGCGTCGCGCATCTCGCGCAGCATCGATTCGTAGAGCGCGCCGAGAGTGTGCAGTTCCTCGCTCGATCCGAAGTGAATGCCTGCCACTTTGTTGATCACATCGCGCAACAGATAGCCATTGACCATGCGGTTGATCGTGCCTTTAAACACCGTCGCGATGACGTCGCGGCGATCCCCGCCTTCGCGTCCGACGAGGCTCCGCAGATATGCGAACAATCCCGGGCCGCGCGTCCCATCCGGTCGAACCGCTTCTTCGTTGTTTACGAAGGAGATCAGTTCATCACCCGTGACGCCGGCCGGGTTGTTCGCCCAATCACGCCATCGATACGGCGGATCAATTGCCCGCTGAAACTTTTTTCCCGCAAGCGCTGCTTCCTCTTCCCGCTGAGACTCCAGATCGTCGAGGAACTTCAGGAACATGATCCAAGTCAGCATCGGCAACCGATCAAGGTCGCCGTTCAACCCCTTGTCCTTGCGCATGATGTCTCGCGCAGACTTGATTAGTGAGCCGAGAGATTGGATC
>Ga0070706_100005971_pt1 | contig 11518 bp, 15 predicted proteins | sample KBSK5501metaG_FD_65476 | JGI IMG/M metagenome (GOLD analysis project Ga0070706, IMG submission 65476) | Corn, switchgrass and miscanthus rhizosphere microbial communities from Kellogg Biological Station, Michigan, USA - KBS K5-50-1 metaG | ecosystem: Host-associated > Plants > Roots >...
CGGCTCGATCCGCCCGACATCTGCCTCATCTACGGCACGCCGGGCCAGATGATCTTCTTCATCAACGGGCTACAGTGGACGGGCTACAAGAAGCTCAGCTTTACCTCGGTGGGCGAGTCGGCCTGCGCGGATTCCTGGGGCAAGGCGCTCAACACCGGCGAGCCCGCGCTGACGATTCCCTGCTATGCCGAGCGGCGCTACGGCGGCGTGGCCGACGACGAGCTGCTGATGGCCATCCCGCCGCGCTTCCTGCCCAAGGTGATCGAGGGCCTGGTGGCGCTGTCCAAGAACGGCCTGCGCTATCCGATCCCGCCCTATGGCATCCAGAGCGACGCCGCGCCGGGTCTCGCGGTGAGCTACGCCGCGAAGGACAAGGGCTGAACTCCTCCTAGCTCCGGCGTACGCGGCGACGGAGTCGCTTGATCTCAGAAAGAAACTCTGTGAATGCCATCTCCGCCCCCTCGGCGGTGCTCCATCGCCTCAGCGCCCTGAGGTTTACGCGACCGCACTGCGATCTCTGCAGCCACTGCCAGGCTCTGGCGATCGTTCCAGTGGTAGAAGGCGGCAAGACGATCCCGGCACGAGTCCGTGGCCGAGAGCATCGGGATCCGCCCCTGTCCGACGCGGCGTTGCACCGGCCGGATGCGATAGTCACCCCCAATCGCGAGCGGCCCGCGCGGGAACTCGACATAGAAGCGGGAGCGCCTATGGACGTACTGATTCTGTCTCCGCGTGAATCCGACCGACCCCATCGCCGCGTCCATCTGGGCTCGAGTGGCAGGTCCGATCACGATGAAGTCGAGATCCTCGGAATAGTACGCACCGTTACTGTAGAGCGTCGCGCACGCTCCGCCCGTTAAGACCGCCCTGATGTCGTGACTCCGGAGCGCTCGTGCGACGGCAGCAGCCACGGCCCCAAGGCTCGATCGCTCGGAGAGCATCAGAGCGGCTTCCCGGTCCGGCGCGGTCTCCGTCGCAAGGCCGCCACCTGCCTGCGGAGTTCCGTCTCCGGCTCGGAGAGTCGTTGCAGGAACTGCCCGAGACTCTCCCGCGCGAAGTAGCGGGGCTCAAGCTGCACCAAGCGGGTCCGCCCTACGGATCGGCTCGCCACAAGCCCGTCCAGCTCCAGGCTTCGCACCGCCTTCTGGACAACAGAAAAGGGCATGCCCAAGAGCCGCGCGAGTTCGCGGGGATAACTCTCGCCGAGGAGGCGGAGGGCAAGCAGGACGCGCGTGCGCGTCGGGTTCCCGAAAGGGCTCGATTGTGACTTGACCTCCATAAGAGGTCATATGACCACTAAAAGAGGTCATAAGTCAAGTAAGGTGATCGAGGGCCTGGCCGCTGCATCGGCCAATTACGTGTCTTCGATCCGCAGCCATTCACGTCGGAGTTTCTCGTCGCTGGCTATCGTGCCGTCCGCCCGCCAGGTTGCCAGATTCGTCAAGTTCACCATGAGCGTGCCGGCGCCATCCCGCGACTTGACGAGGATGACCGCTTCGTCGCCGCTGGCCCAGTAGACATCCTCCGTCGAGTTCTGAGGCCCGTAGTGGGCCTGAACCATGTGCAGGATCCGGAGCTCACCTTCCGTGAGGTCGCGAGCCATTCGGAACCCCTAACTAGATGCTCGCTCGCTTTTCCGCCACAGCCTTGAAGAACGCATAACAAAACGTCCCGTCGGCTTCCGCTGTCCGGTAGAGGTCCCGGATTCCCTTCTCCCATGTCTCTTCGTCGATGAGTCCGGCAGCGAGCGCACGCTCGCGAACACCTTCGACCATGGCGGTGAATGTGTTCTTGGTGAACCCCTCGACAAGTTGTGGGCGGCTGGAGTCAACGTAGACCATTCGTGGCGACACCGTGACGTGTTGGAAACTCGACTCGAGGAGGAGCGGATACAACGTGCGTCCGATCAGCGCATCGCCACCGGCGCGGGCCTGCAGCTCAATGAGACACCGTATGGCTTGCCGGGCATACGGGCTGTCAGGGTGGAAATAAGCCGAACCATGATCACCTTCGATGACAGTGATAGTGCCGCCTGGCTTGAGGACCTGCCTGAGATGCGCCAGGGCTTCGCGAGGTCGTGATAGATGTTCCAGGACAAAGCAGGCGAACACGTGATCAAAGGCGTCGGGCGCGAACGCCATGGAGTATACATCCGCCTGCTGAAACATCACGTTCCTGAATCCAGAAGATCGAATGATCTCCTGGGCAGCAGCCAGGGAGTCCTCGGATATGTCCATGGCGACGATCGTCGCCTCGGGGCTCCGCCTCGCCAGCGTGACAGTTTGAGCACCGACCCCGCACCCGACTTCAAGAACCACGCTTCCCGATGGATAGAACGTATCAGAATGCAGGAGCTCGGCTAGCGTGTCGGCCTGATCGGCGAGGCGTTCCCGCTCGCGGTCTGAATATCCGTGTACATAGTCTTGCCTGGCACCCACTCTGCCTCACTCCTTCTGACTCAGAGCCAGACGAACTCCGAGGCCGATGAGCACGGTGCCCGAGAGCCAATTGCGCATCCGCTCAAGCAAGGGATTCCGGGAAAACGACGCTGCGATGGCACTCCCGGCGACCGCTACCAGCATATTGATTGGCACGCCCGTGACGTGAAACAGGAGCCCGAAGAACAAGGTCTGCCCGGCGACCGATCCCCGAGCAGGGTCGACGAATTGGGGGAGGAACGACAGGAAGAACAATGCGATCTTGGGATTCAGGATTTCGGTCAGCACGCCTTGCCAGTACACCCGACTGAGAGCGAGCCGCGGCGGCACGGCGTCAGGGAGCAGCACGCTGCGCTGTCGCAGAAGACCCACACCGAGGTACACGAGGTACGCCGCCCCGAGATACTTGATCGCCGCGAAGGCCATGGGCGAGTACGCGACAACCGCGGAGAGGCCAAGCGTGGCACCGATCGCGTGGAGGAGACTACCTGTCCCCAGTCCCACGGCTGAGACGAGACCCGCCGTCCGACCCTGACCGAAGCTCCGCGACATCACATACGCGATCGATGGTCCCGGCGTCACGTTGAGCGCCAAGGCGGCCGCCATGAACAATACGATGGTCTCGGTGGCTGGCATCCCCTTTCCTCGCGCCTGCAGTCACCTAGCGTCTAACGCTCGCGGTCAGCAGCCTATCCTATCTGGATTTCAGGCGGCACCTCTGGATTCATCAATGACGCGCCACCGTCGACATAAATCACCTGTCCCGTGATCCAGCGAGCCTTGTCTGAACAGAAGAGCGCGACGACATTCCCGATGTCCTCGGGCGTCCCCAGGCGCCCCATCGGGGTCCAACCGCGCGCGTGCCAATTCCGGATAAGGTCTTGGGCTTGCTCCGGCAGGGTGTTCAAGACGCTGTCCTCTGTCCAGCCGGGGCTGAGCGCATTCACTGTGATACCGCGCTTGGCGACTGCGACGGCGAAGTACCGGACGAGCGACTCCAGGGCCGCTTTCGCTGAACCCATGCCGACCCACGGCTGCAATCCGCCGGTCCGGCTTCCCTCGGCGTACGTGATCGCGAAGATTCTACCCGCGTTGCCCATGAGCGGTCGCCGGCCTATTCAATCACCTGATCCGCCCGCTGCAGCAGCGGCGGCGGGATCTTCAGGCCGAGCGCTTTGGCGGCCTTCAGGTTGACGACCAGCTCGAACTTCGTCGGCCGCTCCACGGGCAGGTCGGCGGGCTTCGCACCTTTCAGGATTCGGTCCACGAAGTAGGCGGCTCGTCTGTGCATACCCGGGTAGCTCGGCCCAAAGGACATCAAGCCGCCCGCCTCGATCAATTCAGGGTGCGTAGGCACTGTCGGGAGGCGCTGTTTGGTAGCGAAGTCCATGATGCGCTGGCGATTGTGCAAGAAAAGACGATCCCCCATCACGCGGAGCGCCCCTGGCCGCGCCCTGACGATCGCTTTGAACGTTTCCTCGAGGTCGCCCGAGGTCCTCACCTCCAAGACCTGCAGTTTGATTCCCAAGACCTGGGCTGCGGCCCGCATCTCCTTCAAGTAGGTCAGGAGAGTCGGATTCTCGGGATTCCAGAACACGGCGACGTGGGAAAGTCTGGGTATCACCTCCCTGAGCAATTCCAGCCGCTTCCCCTCCAGCCCCTCTACGGTCGAGTTTAATCCAGTGATGTTACCGCCGGGCCTCGCGAGGCTCGCGACGAGGCCTGTGTCGACGGGATCGCCGACACCCACCATGATGAGGGGGACCGACGTCGTCGCCTTCTTGACAGCGAGGGAGGCGGGTGTCCCGGCGGTCACGATCAACTCTACCCTCTGGGCGAGCAACTCCGCGATGAGGGCGGGAAAGCGCTCGTAATTCCCTTCCGCCCATCGATACTCGATGACGATATTCTGTCCCTCGACGTAGCCCAACTCGCGCAAGCCCTCGCGGAATGGCCCCACGAGATGGGCCTCGAGGGCAGCCGTGGAGTTCCCGAGGAACCCTATCCGGTGAACTTTCCCCGCCGGCTGCGCCCCGGCGGCGAGCGGCGCGACGAAGAACAGAACGGCGACGACGGAGGTGATCGCCGAGCACGCGCCAAAGCTTTCAAGTAAACGCTTCACAGCGTTCCCCGAGATCTGAAACCGACCGTCTGCGTAGTCATCGTCCTGTCACACTGTCTGCCCAACGCCCGCGCCCACCCGCGCGCGTCAGCGCGTCGGGTGCAGTGCATAGTTAGATTTGCTGTAGGTCGCATCAAGCAACACCATGGCTCAGGCTTCGTCGTACGCGAGAGAGGTCGAAAGACCGCGGTGGGCTTGGGCCTGGCTAAGCAGCGCGTTCGCCTTGGCCTCAAATGTCTCCACGGCGTCGGCGCCCGCAGCGAAGCGGGTGGGCGGCTCCTTGAGCGCGACGAGCTTCACGAGGGCGCCGGCGAGTTTGGCGGGGTCGCCGCCTTGCTTCCCGTCCATGCTCTTCCAAGCCGCGACGATTTCCTTCGTCTTCTCGGCATAGTCATCGATGGAGGGCTTGGCGTATGTGGTCGAGTCACTGGTGAGCAGCTCGGTACGAAAAAAACCGGGCTCAACCAGCATCGTGCGGATTCCGAACGGGGCGATCTCCGGCATGAGAGATTCCATCCACCCCTCGATACCGAACTTCGCAGCGGCATAGGCTGTGCAGAACATTTGACCGGCGATGCCCGCGGTCGAGGAAATGGTGAGCACCAGACCGGAACGCTGCTTACGCATCACCGGCAGCACCGCGCGAGTGACGTTCATCGGGCCAAACAGCAGCGTCTCGATCTGATTGCGGACCTGTTCGGGGCTTAGCTCCTCAAAGAAGCCGGCGAAGAAGTTGCCCGCGTTGTTGACCACGACGTCGATTCGACCGAACTTCGCGACGGCGGCCTCGACTACTGTCTGCGCCTCCTCGCGACGGGTGACGTCGAGTCTGATTGCCAGCAGGCTGTCGTGGTCTCCGATTGCAGCCGTGACCTTCGCAGCATCACGACCGGTGGCGACAAGCGGGTGGCCGGCGGCCAAGACGGCTTTCGAGATGTCGACACCCAACCCACGGCCCGCGCCGGTAATGAGCCACACCTTTGGTTCACTCATATCATGTTCCTCATTATGGTTACGTGCGACCAGAGGTCCCGCACACGACGATGCAAATCTAACGCCCGCGGTGACCGGCCGCGGCGAGCGAACGCGAGCCAGCGGTCCGGTCCACTGCGGGGTTAGCTAGATTCGACAAGACGCTTGCGCAGGAGCAGGTTCTTGTGACCGCGCGGGTGGTCGTCCACCTCCGCCACGACCTCAAAGCCGTGCTTGGCGTAGAACGCCGGAGCCTGGAAAGTGAACGTCATGAGAAAAATCTGCCGGCAGCCTCGCCGGCGAGCCTCTTGCTCTGCTGCCCCAAGCAGCCTCGTCCCCAAGCCCTGTTTGCGCCGCGCCTCCTCCACCCAGAACTGGCGGATTTCCAGACAGCCACCCCACGTGTTCCCGCAGATCCCGGCAACGATTCGATCTTCCTCGTCTCTCACGAAGATCGCCAGCCACTCCCCGTCTGTGATGCCTGTCGCGGTCGAGTTGAACTCGTAGATTCGATCCTCCAAATACTGGACCTCGTCTGGCGTAGGCTCCGTGTTGATGGTGAGTTCGGAAGTACGCATCGCCTGATACCTCGCTGCCAGCTAACGCTCGCGGTCAGCGGCCGGAGGGCGAGCAACGGGAACCCCCGGTCCGCTGCACTGCGTTGTTAGACCGTCCACTATCCGATCTGGATTTCGGTCGGGACCTCTGGGTTCATCAGTGACGCGCCACCGTCCACGTAAATCACCTGCCCCGTGATCCAGCGAGCCTTGTCTGAACAGAAGAGCGCCACGACATCCCCGATGTCCTCGGGCGTCCCCAGGCGCCCCATCGGGGTCCAACCGCGCGCGTGCCAGTTCCGGATAAGGTCTTGGGCTTGCTCCGGCAAGGTGTTCAAGACGCTGTCCTCTGTCCAGCCGGGACTGAGCGCATTCACCGTGATCCCGCGCTTCGCGACCGCGACGGCAAAGTATCGGACGAGCGACTCCAGGGCCGCTTTCGCTGAACCCATGCCGACCCACGGCTGCAATCCGCCGGTCCGGCTTCCCTCGGCGTACGTGATCGCGAAGATTCTACCCCCGTCGCCCATTAGCGGGAGCGCCTCCTTGACCCCGACGAGGAAGGCTTTCGCCTGTGAATCAAAGGCCGCGTCCCATTGCTTCAGGGTAATGTCCAGAGGCGGCTGGAAGAACTCGGGCACCTCGGGCCGTGCGTTGCTCACGAACACGTCGAGTTTGCCGAACTCGGCCTTCACCTTGCGGAACATCGCTGAGATCTGTGCCGGATCCATGACATCGGCCTGCACCAGGACACCGTCCGCCCCGCGTTTGCGGACCTGCGCGAGCGTGTCTCTGGCGGCAGACTCGTTCTGGTAGTAGTGAATCGCGATCTTGACGTGGTCCTCTGCCAGTGCCAGCGCAATTCCTCTTCCGATGCCACGTGAGCTGCCCGTGATCAGTGCGTGTCTCTCACCTTGCGCCATAAGACCCTCCTTGGTTCTGCGCTACTTGCCGGACCCCCGTTTGACAACAGCGGTAACTTCCGCCACGCGCTTGCCCAGGTCGCGGGCGTCTGCCACTTCCTTCTCGTCGATGCCCGGCGAGTCAGGTCCCGTGGTCGCGCTCGCGCCGAATCCTCCACCGCCGCTCACAGCAATCATCTCGTTGAGGAGCATCGCTCCGAGGATCGTAATTATGGTGACTTCCTTCCCGCTGGAGATCCCCCCGCCAGTTGCAAACGCCGCCCCGACCTTGTTCCGCATCTTGCGGTCTCGGAACAGGCCGAACTTGAGCGTCCAGTTGTCAAAGAACGTTTTGACCTCCCCCGCCATATTGCCGAAATAGACTGGCGACCCGACGATGAGGGCATCGGCGGATAAGAGGTCGTTGGCTGCCACTTCGCCGACCCGCTTTAAAATGACGCTCGTGCCGGCGACGGCCCTGGCCCCGTCAGCCACTCCCTGGGCCATCTTCTCGGTGTTGCCAGTAGCCGAGTGGTACGTGACCAGCACGGTGACTGGAGCGGGATCGGCTGCAGTGGCCAGGTTGGCATAGAGCGCCAGAACGGCCACCGTGGATAGGGCTCCAGCCTTCTTCAGGAAAGCTCGCCTGTTCATGACCCATCCTTTCTCATCGACGAGACACTGCGCTGCCTAACTACAAGTAGACGGAACTGTGTAACAGGGTAAGCATGGCGCCGCGGCGCAGCCTAGCACAGATTGGCCTCGGGCTGCGCGCAAAGGCCGGTACGGCCGGCCCCACGCATCGGGTACACTCCCCGCGTGCGCGCCTACCTCATCTCGCGCCTCGGCCAGACGGCGCTGGTGGTCTTCCTCTCGCTCACGGCCGTGTTCTTTCTCATGCGGCTGGGCGGCGATCCGGTGCTGCTCTTCCTGCCGATGGACATCCAGGCCAAGGACGTCAACGAGTTCCGCCAGCGGCTGGGCTTCAACGACCCGCTGGCCGTGCAGTACGGGCGCTTCGTCGCCAATGCCGCGCGCGGCGACTTCGGCGAGTCGCTGCGCTACCGGCGCGATGCCCTAGGCCTCGTGCTCGAGCGGCTGCCCGCCACGCTGTCGCTGGCAGCATGGGCGCTGCTGCTCGCCTTCTCACTGGCCATCCCGATCGGCGTGATCTCGGCGACCAAACGCGGCTCGATCGCCGACTACCTCGGCATGGGCGGCGCGGTGCTCGGCCAGGCGGTGCCGGGCTTCTGGCTCGGGCTCATGCTGATCTATCTCTTCTCGGTGCGGCTCGGCTGGCTGCCGACGGGCGGCATCGGCGGGCCGCTGCACTACATCATGCCCTGTGTGGTGCTGGCCGCCTTCTACGCCGCGCGCATGGCGCGGCTCACGCGCTCCTCGGTGCTCGACACGCTGAACGAGGAGTACGTCCTCGCGGCGCGCGCCAAGGGGCTGGCCGAGTGGGTGGTCATCGGCAAGCACACGCTGAAGAACGCGGCCATCCCCATCGTCACCCTGGCGGGGCTCGAGACGGGGCAGCTCCTGGGCGGCGCCGTCATCACCGAGACCATCTTCGCCTGGCCCGGCCTCGGACGGCTCACCGTTCAAGCGCTGGCCAACCGGGACTTCCCCGTCGTCCTCGCCGCCGTCTTCCTCTTCTCGCTCACCTATACCCTGATCAACTTCGGCGTGGACCTACTCTACGGTTGGCTCGACCCGCGCACCCGCGTGGCAGGCCGCGCGTGACGGCCCAGCGGCTCCGGCGGCACGGCTTGGGCGGGCTCGGGCTCGGCCTCGTCGCGCTCGTCGTGCTGGCGGCGCTGGCGGCGCCCTTGATCGCGCCCCACGATCCGGCCCGGGGCGACTTCGCTGCCGGGCTCAAGCCGCCGGGCACGCCGGGGCACCCGCTCGGCACCGACCTGCTCGGCCGCGACGTGCTCTCCCGCGTCCTCTACGGCGCGCGCATCGCGCTGTTCATCGGGCTCTGCACCGTGCTGGTCACCGCCGTGGTCGGAGGCGTGCTCGGGCTCGTGGCGGGCTTCTTCGGGGGCTGGCCGGGCACTGTGCTCATGCGCATCGTCGACGTCCAGCTCTCCTTCCCGTTCATCCTGCTGGCGCTCACCATCAATGCCATCGTCGGGCTCGGACTGCGCAATATCATCCTCAGTTTGTCAGCGGCCGGCTGGGTCGTGTATGCTCGCGTGGTCCGGGGGGAGGTGCTGTCGGTGAAGCAGCGCGACTACGTGCAGGCGGCCGCGGCGCTCGGGACCCGGCGCGCCCGCATCCTCTTCCGCCACGTACTGCCCAATGTCGCCCCCTCGATCATCATCGTCGCGAGTCTTCAGTTCTCCCAGTTCATCGTGGCCGAGGCCGCCATCTCGTTCCTCGGCTTCGGCGTGCAGCCGCCCACGCCGGCCTGGGGCAGCATGCTGTCGGAGAGCCGCGACTATCTCTACGTCGCGTGGTGGCTGGCCGCCTTTCCCGGCGCCGCGCTGGCGCTGACGGCGCTGGGCATCAACCTGGTCGGCGACTGGCTGCGCGACGTGCTCGATCCCAAGTTGCGCGTCTAGAGAGAGGCACCGATGCCGGCACCCGACATCTCCATCAGGCCATGCCGCAGGGAAGAAGCCGCGGCCGTGCTCGACCTCTGGCGTCACGCCCAGGCCTTCCCCAGCGCCACCGATACGCTCGAGAACCTCCAGCGGCTCTGCCCGCTCGGCATCGGCTTCTGGGACTCCCTGCGCCGGATCGGGTACGAGAACGAGCCGGGCGTGCTTCGCTACGTCAAGACGCTCACACGCTGACGGACTCAAGGAGGATTCACCCATGCGATTCGTGACGATGCTGGCCGCGCTGGTCGCCGTGCTGGGCCTGGCCGTCCCCGGCGCGGCGCAGGACCGGGCCCGGTCCAAGGAGGTCGTGGTCGCCTTCGCGGCGGAGCCGCGCACGCTCCTGCCCGACACCATCGTGGACTGGACCACGAACAATATGGTCGAGCACATGTACGACCGGCTGGTGGACCGCGACCCCAAGACCTACAAGCCCGCGCCCATGCTGGCTACCGGCTGGAAGATCATCAACGACACGACCTGGGAGTTCACGCTGCGACAGGGCGTCAAGTTCCACAACGGCGAGCCCTTCAATGCCCAGAGCGTGAAGGCCACGATGGAGTACATCAAGGATCCCGCGAACAAGACTCACTTCGCGCCACGCTGGGCCTTGATCAAGGACGTCCAGATCGTCAACGACTACACGGTCCGGTTGATCACCGAGAAGCCCTGGCCCAGTCTCATCGACCGGATCGCCGGCACGGACTTTCTCCCCATGCCGCCCAAAGCGCTCAAGGAGCAGGGCGTGCAGGCGCTGGCGGCCAAGCCCATCGGCACCGGCCCCTTCCGCTTCGTCCAGTGGGCCCGCGACGAGAAGCTGGTCGTCGAGCGCAATCCCGACTACTGGCAGCGGCCCGCCGACGTGAGCCGGGTGACCTTCCGCTTCATCCCCGAGTTCAGCGCGCGGCTGGCGGCGCTGCTGGCCGGTGAGGTGGACATCATGAAGGACGTGCCGCCGCAGACGGTGGAGATGGTGGACAAGAGCGGCAAGGGCAAGGTGCGGAGCACGGTGTCCTCGCGGATCAACTACCTGGCGCTGGTCAACCTCAAGCCGGGGCCGCTGCAGGATTTGAAGGTGCGCAAGGCCATCCACGCCGCCGTCAACGTGGACGAGCTGATCCAGCAGGTGCTCAAGGGGCGCGCGACCAAGATGTGCGGGCCGCTGGCGCCGCTCAACGTGGACTACTCGCCCAAGCCCCAATGCCTCAAGTACGACCCGGCCCAGGCGCAGGCGCTATTCAAGGAGGCGGGCATCGATCCGGCCAAGCTCGCGCTCACGCTGGACACGCCCTCGGGGCGCTATCCTCTCGACAAGGACGTCTCCCTCGCCATCGCCTCCCAGCTAGGGCGCCTCGGGATCAAGGTCAACGTGGTGGTGAACGAGTGGGGCGTGCATCTCGACAAGATCAAGAACCGCACTACCGGGGACATGTTCTTCCTGGGCTGGGGGCCATCGCTGGACGCCCAGAACGTGATCGAGTCGCTCTTCCAAGGCAACCAGACGTATTCCTCCTACGGCGGCAACAAGGCGATCGAGGCCAAGATCGCCCAGGCGGTCATCGTGGTGGATCCCAAGAAGCGGCTCGAGGCCTGGGCCGAGCTGCAGCAGATGGTGCGCGACGAGGTGCCCTGGGTCTTTCTCTGGCAACAGCACGACCTCTACGGCGTGGCCAACTGGATCGAGTGGGCGCCGCGCGCGGACGAAAAGATCTGGATGTACGAGGCGAAGGTCGTCGCGCGATAGGAACCGAGCGATTCAGGCGGCGGCCGGCTCGTCGTCCTCTTCGGGCTCAGAGGGGTCCGGTGGCGCGGCCGCCGTCTCCGCCGCGGCCTCGTTGAGCTTTTCCTTCGCCGGGTCGGTCGACTCGTTCAGCTCACGGATGCTCAGGTCGTACCAAGTATCCCACTGCATTGCTGC
>Ga0070706_100005972_pt1 | contig 11518 bp, 5 predicted proteins | sample KBSK5501metaG_FD_65476 | JGI IMG/M metagenome (GOLD analysis project Ga0070706, IMG submission 65476) | Corn, switchgrass and miscanthus rhizosphere microbial communities from Kellogg Biological Station, Michigan, USA - KBS K5-50-1 metaG | ecosystem: Host-associated > Plants > Roots >...
CCGGCGATCACGGCGAATCGCTCGGCGAACATGACGAGCTCACTCACGGTCTGTTGCTCTACGAATCGACGCTACATGTTCCGATGATCATCGCCGGCCCGGAAATCAAGCCCAACGAAGTGCTGCAGCCGGTCAGCACAGTCGAAATTGCTCCGAGGGTCGCAGCGCTCGCGCGAGTGCCGTTCGCGCAACACGACGAAGGCCTCTATGCCGAGTCCGAATACGCAAAGTCGCTCGGATGGAGCGCCCTGACGTCGATTCGCAGCGGCGACATGAAGCTCATTCGCGCCGCGACGTCCGAAATGTTCGATCTGCGCCACGATCCAGGCGAGACGAAAAACATCATCAACGATCAGCGCCGCCTTTACGGTCAGCTCGCAAAACAACTCGATGCCATCACAAAAACGGCCGTGGCATCGACCGGAACCGTCGACGCAGAGACCCGCGCCAAGCTCGCCAGCCTCGGCTACATCGCGCCGACCGGCGCGAAGGGAAGCGGCCGCGATCCGCGAGAGATGGCTCCGCTGTTTCGCCGATATGACCAGGCGCAAGCGAAGAACAGCGTTGCCGATCTCGAAAGACTAGTCGCCGAGGATCCGGCCAATCCCGTTTTTCGTTCGACGCTGGCGCGCGCTTACAAACTGCAAGGGTCAATCGATCGTGCAATCGCGCTTTATCGCGAGGCAATCGCGCTAGCGCCCGCCGATCCCGACGCCTGGTACAACCTCGCTGCTGCGCTGGAAGAGGGTGGGCGGGCGGCCGAGGCGAAACAGGTGGCCGGGGAAGCAGTGCGTCTCGATCCCACACGTCCCGATTCCCACAACATTCTCGGCGTCGCACAGATAGAAGGCGGAGATCCGGCCGCGGCAGAAGCAGAATTTCGAAAAGCAATCGACCTCGATCCACGCAACGCTCGCGGCTGGAACAACCTCGGTAATGTTCTGCGGATTACCGGCCGCATCGACGAAGCGGAATCCGCCTATCGCAAAGCGCTCGAAATCTCGCCGGCCTACGCCGACGCCTTGAATGGGTTGGGAGTCCTGGCCGTGCAGCAGGGGCGGGCGCGGGAAGCGATCGTGCAATTCGATGCTGCTCTTCACGCGAAGCCAGATTTCTACGAAGCGCAGCTCAATCGAGCGATCGCGCTGCAGTTGTCGGGCGACATCTCCGCCGCGCGGACCGAGTTACTACGCCTGCTGACACAGTTGCCAAAGGGAAATGCCCAACGGAAGGCGGCCGAAACACTGCTCGCACGACTACCCCGAACGCGTTAAGTTGGTCTATAGTCGGCGTCAATTTCGGATTAAAGGAGGTCCATTCGTGAAAAGGCTTCTTTTCCTATTTCTCCTGTTACTTCTGATTCCGGCGGCATTACTGGCGCAGACCGGCAGCTCAGCTCTCGGCGGGCGGGTGACCGATGCGTCGGGCGGGGCTTTACCCGGCGTGACTGTCACCGCCACCCACACCGCGACCGGATTCAGCCGCACGGTGGTCACCGGAGCTGATGGAGGCTATCGCTTTGCGTCGCTTCCGGTCGGAACCTACAACGTCGTCGCCGACCTCTCCGGTTTCGCCTCAGTCACCACGCGCAACGTGGAGCTGAACGTCGCCCAGGAGCGTGAGCTGAACATCGCGCTGAGGCAGGCGGCGGTCAAAGAACAGATCACCGTCACTGCGCAGGCGCCCCTGGTCGAGACCACGCCGGCGGTCAGCACGGTCATCAGCCAGCGCGAGATGGAGAATCTGCCGCTCAACGGCCGGCAGTTCGCAAACCTCGGCTCTCTCGCGCCAGGCACGACGCTCTCGGTCAACTCCGACCCCACAAAGCCGGGACAGTTGACCATCGCGCTCAACGGCGGCAGCGGCCGCAACGTGAATTTCCTCATCGACGGCGGCGACAACACCGACGACACCATCGGCGGTGCGCTGCAGAACTTCAATATCGAAGCGGTGCAGGAATTCAATATTCAGACGCAGCAGTACAAAGCGGAATTTGGCCGCACCACTGGCGGCGTGCTGACCGTGGTCACCAAGACCGGCACGAACGACTTCATGGGCAGCGCCTACGAGTTCTTTCGCGACAAGAGCCTCAATGAGAAGACGGAGAGCGAGAAGCTCGCCGGCAGCGGCAAAACACCGTACAAGCGCAACCAATACGGTGCATCGTTCGGAGGCCCGATCGTGCGCGACCGCGCGCATTTCTTCGTCACGGCCGAGCGAACAGATCGCAAGACCCAGTATTTGGTGAACACCGGCGGCATCTATCCGGAGTTCGATAACAAGGCCTTGGCCACACCCTTCAAGGACGACCTGCTTACGACCAAGGCCAGTGCGGACATCAACGCCAGGCAGTTCCTTCAGGTCCGCTACGGCTACCAGAAGAACTCCGACAAATACGGTCCGAGCGCGCTGACCGTTCCCAGCGCTCTCGGCACCATCACCAATAAATACCATTCCATCCTGGGCGGTCACACCTGGCAGATCAGCTCCGACAAACTCAACGAGTTCCTCTTCCAGGACACGCACTTCAAGAATCTGATCAGTGCCGATTCCAATGATCCTGCGCTGGCGTATCCGAACGGCACTCAGGCGGGCCAGAACATCAACACACCGCAGAGTACCAGCCAGATCAAGCGGCAATTCAAAGACGATTTCGCGTGGACGCAAACCTTTGGCGGAATGCGGCACGACTTCAAAGTCGGCGCGAACTACATCGACGAGCCGCTGCTGGGCGGTGATTTCTCCACCGGCCTGGCGGGACAGTTCACACTCAAAGAGGACCGCAAGGGTGCACCGGTTACCGACATCGCGATCTTCGGTGGATTTGCCGGATACAACACGCCGATCAAACAGTACAACTACTACGTGCAGGATGACCTGAACGTAAACAAGAACCTCACGCTTAATGTCGGCGTCCGCTACGACCTCTGGAAAGGATTTGATCTCGACCAGACCAATAATCCGATCTGGAAAACGCTCTCCACTCAGACCAAGTACAACGAATCCTATCTGCAGGATTTCCAGGGAGGAAAGGCAGGAAAGCTCAAAAACGATACCAACAACTGGTCACCCCGCATCGGCTTTACTTACGACATCAACGGCGACTCCAAGAGCATTGTTCGTGGCGGTGCGGGCCGTTACTACGACTTCCCGTACACCAACGCCACCATTCTTTTTCCAGCCGTCGCCATCCAGTCCACCTACGGACAGACCTACTCCTTTCACGATGACAACGGCATCAAGAATGCGAACGGAACCTTCTTCCAGCCTGGGCAGCCGCTGCCGCCGAATCAACTCCAGGGTGCGGACGTCCCGCCTCCGAACGAAGTAGCCTCGCCGACCTTGGCCACGCCGTATTCCGATCAGGTCTCGCTTGGTTACTCAATGCAAGTCAATCCGTGGCTGGGCCTGAACGTCGATGCCTCGCACATCAACTATCGCGACATTCCGTTCCGCTTCCGCGCAAATCCGAGAGATCCAGCGACCGGTAAGCGGCGCTTCCCGCAGTTCGGCAACTTCCGTCTGTGGTACGGCAAAGGGCGCGGGAAATACGACGGCGTGAACCTCGGCGGACATGCGCGCCTCGGCGATCGCTTCGAGCTGCAGGGCTTCTACACCTGGTCGCGCAACAACGGCAACGTGCTCGCCGGCGCGGATGAATTCCGACTGACCGCGCGTGAGTATCAACCCGACCTCCGCACCGTGCGCGACCAGTCGGTTGGCGCGCCTGCGAATCCTCTCTGCAGCGCATGCTTTGGGCCGATGAACACTGACGCCCGTCACAAAGTCACGCTCAGCGTCCTCTATCGCGCTCCGTTCGGACTCAATCTCTCCGGTATCGCTCGCTACCACTCGGCGACGCCGTATACCGACTGGGCAGGTAAGGATCTCGACAACGACGGCTTCGCCTTCGACCTGCCGTCCGATGTGCCTCATGTCAACACCCTGCGCGGTGCTTCTTTCTCGCAGGTGGACGGCCGCGCCTCCTATGCCCTCAAGTTCTTCGGGAATTACGGCGTTGAATTCATCGGCGAAATATTCAACCTGTTGAATTCGAAGAATTCGGCTCACTTCATCGGTAATCGCCTTGCAACCAACTATCGGCAGCCAACGGCGTACGCCGGCGACCCACTCCAGGGCGAGCAGCGCCTGGCTCAGCTTGGTCTGCGGGTGACGTTCTAGTCAATCTGCATCGCTCAGTGCAAAGGGCGCCCGATTTTGGGCGCCCTTTTTGATTCCTGACGGCCGCATTGGCAGATAATGACGTCATGCGCAAGTTGGCCCTGGTTTGCGCCGTGCTTCTTCTCTCTCTCGTCGCTGCCGGACAACAGACCATCGCCCCGCTGACCGAGCGGATCGACGTCACAGTCATCAATGTCGACGTTGCTGTTACCGATCGGGCCGGGCATCCGGTGGGCGGGTTGACCCGTGATGATTTCGAAGTTTTCGAAGACGGAGTGCTGCAGAAGATCACGAATTTCTATGCCATCGAGAACGCCGCAGTTCGGCAGACCGATGGCGCCGGAGACCGTCACCAGTTCCGCCGCAGAGTCGTGCTGATGATCGACAACAACTTCATCGAGAAGCCGGAGCGCAATCTGGCACTTGACAAGGTCGATCAGTTCATCGAGCAGCATTTCAGCGGCGATTCTGACTGGTCCGTGATCGCGGTAGGCCACATGGTGGAGACGATCCAGCCGTTCACCAGCGAAAAGCAGAAGATCCATTCGGCCGTCGAACGTGTTCGCCAGATGGGAACCTATACCCTCCAGCCAAAGATGGATCGCGCGCTGCTGTCGGACGGAACGCGCAAGGCCACCATGGCCGACGCTGCCAGCGGCTTCGCGTTCGGCACCACGGTGAACTTCCACAGCCGTGAGCAGACCATGCGGATTCTCCAGGCCACAACCAATACCGCCAGGTCGATCATCCAGACTTGCAGAGCTTTCGGCTCTGCCGAAGGCAAGAAATTCGTGATCGTGGTGACTGGCGGCATGGAGCGCAACACTTCGTTTCAGGCCTACGAAAGCGGCGAGGATCGCATCCTGGAACAGATGAAGCTCGATACCGGTCGAACTCTGGACGACATGGTCCACGAGGTGAACGCCGCGAACTTCAACCTGTATGTCGTCAAGGCCAGCGGCCGGGGAATGATCGCCCCGCAGCACGACGTGTCCAACAAATCCTCCGGGGTCAATCTCTACTCCACGAACATTTTTCAGCAGGGGGGCGGTGCCGGACCGATCGACACCACCGACGTCGATTCCTCCTCCCTGACCATGGCCCTCGGAACCGGCGGACTTTATCTGACCGGCGGCGAGACAGCGCGCAACTTCGAGCGGATCGACACCGACACTTCGAACTATTACTCGCTCGGTTACTCGCCGCAGCATCCCGAGGATGGCGACTACCACAAGATTTCGGTGAAGGTGAAGAAGCCCGGTTTGAAGATTCGCCACCGCGAAGGTTACGCCAGCCTTTCGTTCGAGCAGCGCCTCGAGCAGACGCTCATCGCCCCTCTCACATTTCAGAAGGAGAGAGGCTCGCTTCCAGTCAAGGTCGAAGTTGGAACTCCAAGCGATCCGGAACACGTCAGGCTTCCCGTCGTGGCGCATTTGCCGATGACTCGAATTACCGTGTTGCCGCTTGGCGACGACTACGTCGGCCGGGTGCACATCTATCTGTCTATCTATGATGGCGCCGGCAACAACGTCGGGTATCACCATCTGATCAAAGACGTCACGGTCGCGAAGGGGGACGTTGCCAGGCTTCAGAACGCGCAGTTTCGCTATCAGATGAATGTGGCGTTAACAAAGGGAGAATTCACGGTTGTCGTGACCTTGCGGGATGACGTCAGCAACGAGATCGGCACCGCCCTTCAAAGCGTTCGGCTCTAAAAAGAGGAATTCCCATATGCGTAGCCTGCTCGTTGCCGCTGTGATGCTGAGCGCCGTCCCGCTGTTCGCTCAGGCGCCTCCCACCCCGCTCACCGAACGCATCGAGGTCAACGTCGTGAATGTCGATGTGACGGTCCTTGACCGTCACCGCAATCCGGTGCGCGGTCTGACAGCCGCCGATTTCGAAGTCTTCGAGGACGGCGTTCCGCAGAAGATCACGAACTTCTACGCCGTCGCGAACTCGGCAGGGGAGTCGGCGGGCACGCCTCAGACGACTCCCGAGCGCTTCCGCCGAAAAGTGCTGGTCGTCATCGACAACTTCGACTTGAGACAACGCCCGCGCCGCGACATGGCGCTGGCTAAACTGGAACAGTTCATCGAGAGCGACTTCAATGCCGATTACGAATGGTCGGTAGCCGCCATCGGACGCCAGGCTCAACTGATGTTGCCGCTGACTACCGACAAGCAGAGGATCCATCGGGCGCTCGAGTCTGTCCGGAGCAACGACGTTCAGAAGAACATCAGCTTTCCCGTCTTGCCGCTCGAAGCCTCCCCCGGCGGCAATAACTGTTTCGTTCAGTGGACCGATGCTCTCGAGCAGTCAATGCTCGCGCCGAGCATGATCAATTCAGTGTTGCAGGCAGAGCGGGCGCTAGCTGCCAGCGAAGGGAAGAAAATCATTTTACTGCTGAGCAGTGGCATACCGATGCCGTCAGTGAGCGTGATGTGTCCGGAGTACGTCAGCCAGGTGCACGCGTTGAGGTCGGAAACGGTTTCGCTCCGCGACTACCTCATTCGCGAAGCGAATGCTTCGAATGTGAATTTCTATGTCATCGACCCGCGGGGCTTGCTCCCGGGTTTTTTTGATTCGTCGACCGATGAGAAGTGGGCGCAACAAGGCAGCGGCGATGTGTTCGCGGTTCCTGACAAGGACATACGCTCTGCCGATACGTCGACACTCTTCTGGCTGGCTACGGAAACCGGCGGCCACTTCATGCCCGGCAATTTCGTCGATCAATCGCTTCGCGAATTCGATACCGCTTCCTCCAATTTTTACTCCCTCGGTTATGCTCCGAGACATGCCGAGGACGGCCGTTATCACAAGATCGCAGTTCGCCTCACGAACCGTCGCGGTTACTCATTGCAGCATCGCGATGGCTATTCGAACGTGCCGAATCAGACCCAGCTAGAGCGCGCGCTTCGCTCTCCCATCGGCGTAAGCATGCTCAACCCCACGCTGCCGGTGACCATGACGTCGGAACAAGCGCTGAGGAATGTCAATCACTTCGAGGTTCCGATTCGAGTCGAGGTGCCGATCGACAAACTGCAGTTCGTCTCTCTTCAGGGAGAGTCTGTAGGACTGGTCGATGTCTATGTGTCGGTTTTCGATGCCGGGGGACACAACCTGCTGCTCAAGCACTTCACGCATCGTTCATCGCATCCGACGGAGAAATCCGCGAGTGAGCAGCGGTTCTCCTCGCTGGACCATGTGAAGCTGCCCGAGGGCACATACCAGATTATTGTTGTTGTGCGCGATCAGCTTTCGGAAGCGGTCGGAATGTCGATTGGGAAGTTGACACTCTAGTCGATGCGACAGCTCGCGCTGCTTTTCGCTACCTCCTCTCTTCTCCTCCAATCCGGCCTGCCACCGCTCGTCGAACGGGTCAACGTTTCGGTCATCAACGTCGACGCTACGGTGTTCGATCGCTCCGGAAAACCGGTCACGAATTTGACGAAGGATGATTTCGAGATCTTTGAAGACGGGAAGCCGCAGAAGATCGCGAATTTCTACGTCATTGAGTCGGCAGTGCCGCGTGTCGAAGCCTCCACGGCTGCTGCACAACCCGCTCCGGTCGAAAAGCGTTTTCGGCGCAAGGCTATCCTGGTGGTCGACAACAACTTCATTGACAAGCGCCGGCGCGATGTCGCGCTCGCCGAAGCGCAGAAGTTCATCGACGCCGGCTTTCAAGGTGGTTACGAGTGGTCGGTAGCCACCATCGGCGCGGGCGTGCACACCATTCAGCCTTTGACGGATGACAAACAGAAGATTGCGGCGGCCATCGACTTCATTCGCCACCGCGGAACGGTTCCGCGCCAGCAGGAGGTCGACCGCGGCATGCTCTCCGACGAGACCTTCAACCGCGACCCCGGGCGCGACTCCATGAACGAGTTTCAGCGGAACATCACAGCGAAATCGGGGCTGGTTGCTCTCGCGGAGTCAGCGAAATCGGTCATCGACGCCTGCCGCGCCTACTCCAGCATCGATGGGAAGAAGATCATCGTGCTGGTAACCGGAGGCATGGAGATCGACAATCGGTCGCCATTGCCGAACGACGCCTCGAATCAACCGGGGTGGATGCTGGACCCCCGAGAGAACCGCCAGCAGGCGGGAAAAATCCTGGAGGCCATGGTCCACGAGGCGAATGCCGCGAATTTCAACATCTACGTCATCAATGCCTCCGGGCCTCTGAATCCGCATCCTATGGATGTGTCGGCACATGGGCCGGAATACAGCGGCAGCAGCGGCGCCGACGGATTCGCCTCCCCGCATTCGACCCAGAATTTCGACTCATTTCCGCTCTCGCTGTCGTGGCAAACCGGCGGCGAATACCTGACCAGCAACGACATCGGAAACTCCTTGCGGCGCGTGGACGTGGCCACTGCAAACTACTACTCACTCGGCTATTCACCCGGACACTTCGAGGATGGCAAGTACCACACCATCGAGGTGCGAGTGAAACGGCCCGGACTCACTGTGCGGCATCGCGCCGGCTACGCCGACCTCTCCACTGAGCAGCGCATCGAAGACGCCCTTCGCGTTTCCGCCGGCCCTTCGGCCCTTCCGCAACAGATTTCGGTCGAGATGCAGATGAGTGCGGCGCAGAAAGAAAACGACAAACTGCACGTCCAGATCACCGTGATCACGCCGATGAAGAACATCACGCTGCTGCCGCAGGACGATCGCAACGTCGGCCGCGTTCATATCTATCTGTCCGTGTTTGACCAGGCAGGAACGAACGTCGGGTTCGAGCATCGCAGGCAGAACCTGGCGTTGACGGCGGCAGAGCTGGAGAAAGTGGGCCAGATCAATGGCAACTTCCGCTATTTCCTGAACCTCGGTCTGAAACCGGGCAAGTATCGCGTGGTGGTGGCCGTGCGCGACGACATCACAAATGAAGTCGGCCTGGCGGCTCAGGACCTAACGCTGTAGGAAACGCTGCAGTATCGGCTGATTCGGATTCAGCTCCAGCGAGCGCCGGAAGTAGCCTTCGGCGGCTGCCCGGTCGCCGAGACACATCTCGGCCAGCCCTGCAGATGCGTAGCCGATAGGATCGTTTGGCCTGATTCGCTGCGCGGCTAGAAAATCCTCCAGCGCTCCGGGGCAATTTTTCTGGTCGATCCGGTAGCGCCCGCGAAACATCCGCAGCTCCGCATCATCGGGCTTGGCGGATACCGCTCCTTCCAGCAGCTTCAAACTCCGATCGGCATGGCCGCCGCGCTGATACTTGATGGCCCGCTCGATGACGTAGTGCGGAGCGTCGGGAAGTCCGTTCGCCAGCGCTTTCAGGAGCAGATCGTCCGCGCGATCCAAATCCTGATGGCGGTCGAAGAGGAGGTCGCTCAAGTTCCACGCCGCCGACGCAAGATTCGGGTCGATGCTCAGCGCACGATCGAATGCGGCGATGGAGTCGGCGATCCGGCCGTCGTGTTTCAGGATCAAGCCTTCGTTGTTAAACGCGCCGGCCGTTTTGGTCGACGTGCCTGCTGCCGTGGGGCGTGGGGCGGTCGACTCGCCCGATCCGATGTATCCGAGGGCGCGCAGCTTCGCGATCTCCTCATTGGAAGCCTGCGCCGTCTGTGTGACCGCCGGCTGGTACGGTGTGAAGTAGCGGCGGTAGTCGACCTGGGCCGGATTTTCGGTCAGCCCGAGCCGGCTGAGAGCCGGCTCCACGTTCGTGGCAGCGGGGAGGCTTGTCAGTGTAAGGAGGGTCGCGCAGACTTGGCGGATCGTTCCGTGAATCGTGTGGCGCTGCTGCGCGCGAACACCGGGGCCCCACAGCAGAATGATCCCTTCGTTGCGATGCCATTTCGCGGCAGTCGCGGTGGCGAAGCTGGAGATGTTGGTCGGCCGCCCTTCCTTCCATTGGAAGCCGTGGTCGGAGGCCAGCATGATGCGCGCGTGCTGACGCTCGGCGGCCGCCAGAAATTCGCCGAGGATCGCATCGACTCGACGAAAGTAGAGCTCCGGCACCTGGTGATAGCGGTCGTACTCTTCCTGAGTGACCTCCGGCTGCTTCGGCGGAGCGTACGGCGCGAAGATGTGGCCGATGGTGTCGGTTCCTTCGAAATAGATGATGGTCAGATTGGCGATCGATTGTCGGACCACCTCGGTTCCGGTGCGCCTGTAAACCTCGGTTTGCACAAGGATCCGCCGCAGAGCGCTGCCCGGTTTTTCGTACGGATTCGGCTCGCGAACGATCGCGTCGTATCGATGCTCGTCGAGCCACGGCAGAAATTTGCGCAGCGTTTTGAAATCCACCGCTGCCTCGGAGGCCTTGACCGCGCTGCGCGCCCACCCCTCGCGCGACGGCGGGAAAATGATTCCTGGTGGTGGCGTGCTCTCCGAGTAGAGAAACGTGAACAGTCGATCGCTGACCATCAGGCCGTGCACCGGTTCAGCGGGATAGGTAGCCCACAGGCCGAAAACGGCCACGCGCTTCCCGCCCATAGTGGCCATGTTCCAGATCGCCGGCACGCGCCGCTCTTCGCTGGTGATCGGTTCCTTTCGGCCGGTCGAAGGATTGAAACGCGTGAAATCGAGGACCTGATGTTCGAGTGGACTGACGCCGGTCATCATGCTGGTCCACAGCAGCGGCGACAGGGGAGGATGTTCGGTGGTCAGGTACCCGCTCGTTCCTTCGCGGACCAGTCGGGCAAGATTCGGCATCAGGCCGTGTGCGATGTAGTCATCCAGCAATTGCCAGTCGGCGCCATCGAGCCCGATGAAGACGACCGGAGGGGCTGCGCGCGCTAGGTGGGCGACCTCTGCGACCGGTCTTGTGCGCTCCCAGCCGGGCGGCAATTCGAAGCGAACCGAGATGCTACTAGTCGTTAGACCGTCTTTTTGCAGATCGCGCTGCAAGGCACTTGCGATGGCATCGCCTGCCTCGCGCGGCGACTCGAGAACTCGCTCGTGCACGTTGGCCAGTTGCGGAATCACGAGTGCCTGAACGCGTTGCGTAAGCGAGTCGCACCACGTCCCGGCTGGCCAACTGGCGGGAAGCTGGGCCGGGGGCTCGTACGTGAAGGTGATCTTAAGATTCCCCGGCTCGGCATGCAGAGTCTTCTCGAACAGAAGACGGCCTGCGGTTGTCGAAACGCCGCAAGCTTCGCCAAAAGGCATTGCGATGCAACCGCGGTAAACGTGGATGGTGTTCCCGCGGCGCACGACGCGTGCGGTATCGGCCGGCCGGCATCCGAACGTGAAAAACAGAAGAAGAGCGGGGAGAAGTCGCCGCATAAAAAAAGGCCCCGCCGAAGCGGGGCCTTGGATGTTACACGATGCTCCTGATTAGAACGTCGCTCGAACTCCGAACCGGATCTGGCGAGGACCGGTGAAA
>Ga0070706_100005973_pt1 | contig 11518 bp, 10 predicted proteins | sample KBSK5501metaG_FD_65476 | JGI IMG/M metagenome (GOLD analysis project Ga0070706, IMG submission 65476) | Corn, switchgrass and miscanthus rhizosphere microbial communities from Kellogg Biological Station, Michigan, USA - KBS K5-50-1 metaG | ecosystem: Host-associated > Plants > Roots >...
GCGCGTCGTGCGCTCCATCATGAAGTTGTGCTGGGGCTGAGGGTGGAAGAAGAGCACCGCCCCCATGGCCTCCGCCGCCTTGAACAGCGGCAGGAACTTCGGCTCGTCCCAGTTCTCGCCGTTCACGATCGTGTCGAGCTCGGCGCCCTTGAGACCGAGGACGGTCACCGCGCGCTCCAGCTCGTCGATCGCCACCTTCACGTCCTGCACGGGCAGCGTGGCGAGACCCGCGAACCGTTGGGGCCACTGGCGGACCATCCCCGCGATCTCGTCGTTGACATCGCGCGCGAGCTGTCGCCCCTGCGCCGGATCCAGGTGGTAGCCGAAGAAGGGTGTGTGGATGGAGACAACCTGCACGTCCACGCCCTGCGCGTCCATGTCGGCCAGGCGCTCTTCCGGCGTGAACCGCACCTTCGGCGAGCTGAAGGCCGTACGCTTGCCGTCTCCCACCATGACGCCAAGACCCGCGCCGGGGTCGTGTCGGAAGCCGTACCAGTCCCGACGCGCTTCGACGGCCTGCCACAGCGACCGCGGCACGAGATGGGCGTGGATGTCGATGGTCCGCATGGAACGCTCCCTCCCTTGGGGCCCGCCCTAGGACTTGAAGAGGTTGTCGAAGCCGCGACGGATGTCGCTGGGCCGCGTGGAATGGGGCGAGGCGTCGCGCTCGACCGTCACGCGAAGCGCGAACGCGGCGCACTCGTTGCGCGCGCTCTTGTCCGCGATGCGCTCGGCGATGGGCTGCGCGCACTCGAAGCGTCGGCTCGCGTCGAAGTGCGTGCACTGGCGGCAGGCGTGGAGGGCGGCCCGGCAGTTCGGGCACTGCTCCAGCGTCGAATTGGCGATCGGCAGGACGGCGCCACACCCGCCACACCGCGATACGGTCCGGTTGGCCAGCATCCCGCCGCTCCGCGGCGCATCGGCCGGCGGCGGCGGTTGTGGTCGACGCGGCTCGGCGTCCTTGGGACGGTAACCTTGCTGACGGTATTTTCGGTCGGCCACGAATCCTCCTTCTGATCAGGTGTCCAGAGTAGGATATCCTGCCGTCCCATGAAGGTCACCACACTCGAGACGTACCTCCTGTCCGCTCCCTTGCCGCAGGCGGTCCGCACCTCGACCACCACGATCAGCCGGGTGAGCGAGGTCATCGTCAAGCTCACGACGGATTCCGGCCTGGTGGGAATCGGCGAGGCTCACGGGCCGTTCCTCTTCCAGCAGGGCGCCGACGGGCTGCGCAGCGTGAGGGGGATCCTGGAAGCGATCACGCCCCTCGTCGTCGGGGGGGATCCCTTCGACGTCGAGCGGATCTGGCAGGACCTGTTCGCGCTGACCTACACGAGTGTTCGCGGCATCCCCGCCCTGGCGCGGCAGCAGCGTCCCCTGGTGACGGCGATCAGCGCCATCGACATCGCGCTCTGGGACCTCAAGGGCCAGGCGATCGGCCGGCCGGTCTATGCCCTGCTCGGCGGGGCCCTGCGGCAGCGCGTACCCGCCTACGTGACTGGCTTTTATTACCGGGATGGCGAGCGACCGGACGATCTGCTGCGCGAGGCGGCGATGTATCTGGAGCTGGGCTATCGGACCCTGAAGGTGAAGGTCGGTGGATTGACGCCGGAGGCGGATGCCGAGCGCGTCGGCCTGATCCGCAAGGCCGTGGGCAAGGACGTCGCGCTCATGCTCGACGCCAACCAGGGCTGGAATCTGCCGACGGCGGTGCGCGCGGCCAAGCTCTGTGCTCCGCACGACATCTTCTGGCTCGAGGACCCGATGCCGTGGTTCGACGAGCGCCACACCCTCGAGCGCCTGAAGGCCGAGGCCGGCATCCCGATCGCGGCGGGGGAGACGGAGTACAGCCCGTTCGGCCTCCGCACGATGGTGGCCGAGGGGCTGGTCGATTACCTGATCATCGATTCGACCTGGGCCGGCGGGTTGACGACGTGGCGCAAGGCGGCCGTGATGGCCGAGCTCTACCAGATCCCGCTCGCCGCCCATCACGATCCGCAGATCCATGTCCATGCGGTGGCCGCGAGCCCCACCGGGTTCATCCTGGAGTCCTTCGCGGACCCGACCCGTGACCCCCTGTGGTTCGAGCTGTTTCGCGCGCGCCCCGCGATCGTCGACGGCTTCATGGCCCTGCCCGAGGCGCCGGGCCTCGGCCTCGAGCTGCGCGAGGAGACCCTGGAAAAATACGGCGTCAAGCTCGGCTGACTCCCGCCTCACGAACCCTCCAGACGGAATCGCCGGAGCTCCGGGAAGCGATGCATCCACAATGCCGCCACGGCCATCGTCCCGATTCCGCCGATCAGGACCGCGGCCACCGGCCCGAACACGGCCGCCAGCAGCCCTGACTCGAACTCGCCGAGCTGGTTCGAGGTCCCGGTGAACAGCGAGTGCACGGCGCTCACCCGGCCGCGCATGTCGTCGGGCGTGCGCAGCTGCACGAGCGAGTGGCGGATGACGACGCTCAGCAGATCCGAGGCGCCGACCACCACGAGCGCGACGAGCGAGAGCACCAGCCCGGTCGAGACCCCGAAGACGACGGTGGCCGCGCCGAAGAGCAGGACGGATCCGAACAGGATCGGGCCGGCGTCACGCTCGACCGGCCGCCTGGCCAGCACGAGCGACATGGCCAGCGCGCCGGTCGCGGGCGCCGCGCGCAGGAGGCCGAGTCCCCACGGCCCCGTGCCGAGGATGTCGCGGGCGTAGATCGGCAGCAGCGCGGTGGCGCCGCCCAGCAACACCGCGAACAGATCCAGCGATAGCGCCCCCAGGACGAGCCGGCGGCGCAGGATGAAGACGATCCCCGAGAACAGGGACGCCACGGTGACGTCCTCGGGCGGACGAGCACGCTCCGCGTCCCGGACGATCGCGACGATGCCCGCGGAGACGAGGTAGAGCGCCGTGACCGTGGCGTAAACCGTGGTCGGGCCCACCTCGTACAGCGCCCCGCCGAGCGCGGGGCCGATGATGCGGGCCGCCTGGCCGGCGGACGTCACGCTCGCGATGGCGCGTGAGAGCAGCGGCGCCGGCACCAGGCGAGGCACCAGCGCCGCCCGGGCGGGATTCTCGAAGGCGCGGGCGGCACCGAGGACGGTCACGAGACCGAGGATGCTCCCGCGGTTCAGCCAACCGCCGATGGTGCCGACAGCGAGCGCCGCGGCGGCCCCGGCCTCGGCGACGTGACAGACGGCCACGACGGCGCGCCGGTCATATCGATCGGCCACCTGCCCGGCGGCGAGGGTCAGGACGACGGTCGGGACGAACTGCGCGAGGCCGACGAGCCCGAGGTCGAGCGCGCTGCCGGTCAACGTATAGAGCTGCCAGCCCACCGCGACCGTTTGCATGTGCAGCGCGAGCGTGGAGAGAACGCGCGAGCTCCAGAACAGGGCGAACGACGGCTGGCGGAAGAGCGGTGCGGCCGCCGGACGGCGCCCGCTCAGGCGGGCCGCCTCGCCAGCAAGAACGGGGCGAGATCGAGCCCGCTCTTGCCGGTAAGGACGAGCTCGGCGATGGCTTCACCGATCGCCGCGGAGTGCTTGAACCCGTGCCCGGAGCAGGGAGACGCCACGACGATGCGCTCGGAATCCGGATGCCGGTCGATCAGGAACCGCGAGTCCGGCGTCACGGTATACAGGCACGTCTCGGCGCGCAGGCAGCGATCGGAGATGCCGACGAGGCGCCCGCGGATGTGGGTCGCGTGGAGGCTCGCGATCTCGGCCGGCGACACGCTCCGGGCGACCCGATCGGGATCCGTCGTGTCCGCGAACTGCTCCGTCGCGAGCTTCACCCCCTCGGACGCGACGGGAATCCCGTAGAAGTAGCCCGCGGGGCCGGCGCCGTGGATCCAGATGAAGATCGGAAACGCGCCGGGCGCGAAGGCCGAGGGCTCGTCGGGCGCGAACCAGCAGAGGACCTGCCGGTAGACGCGCAGGAGCTTGGCGAACGGGCCGCCGAGGAGCGTCGGCAGCCACGCGCCGGCGGTGACGACGACCCGTGCCGCCGCATAGACGCCGCGGTCGGTCACGACCTCGACGTCCCTCGGGCCGGGAACGATCCGCATGACCGTCTCTGCCGTGCGCTCGACGGCACCGAGCGCGCGCGCCCGGTCGAGCTGCGCGGCGACGCAGCGTTCCGGGCGGAGGAACCCCGCGCCCGGCTCGTAGTAGCCGATCTCGTCACCGATCAGCCTGAGCTGGGGGAAGCGCTTCTGAACCTCGGAGGCATCCAGAACCTCGTGGGCGATGTCGTGGTGCCGGGCCGTCTCGATCGTCCGCGCGACGAAGTTCGCCTGTCCGTGGTGCTCGGCGTTCTCGTTCGCTCGCCCCAGCAGGAGGCCGCCGACCTGGAAGAGCAGCCCCTCGCCGGTGTCGGCCTCGAGCTCGCGCCAGATCTCGTGCGAGCGCCGCACGAACGGCACGTACTCCTCGCCCTCGCCAATGGCCTGGCGCGTGATCCGGCTCTCCCCATGACTCGACCCCCGATCATGTGGCGGCCGGAACCGGTCGATCCCCACGACACGCGCCCCGCGTCGCGCAAGCTGGTACACACTCGCGCTCCCCATCGCCCCCAGCCCGACAACCACCACGTCCGGGGTCAGACTTTGACTTCTACCCATCTTTGCGGATATCCCCCGCGAACACGCCGGGTATCACCCGAGATGGGTAGAAGTCAAAGTCTGACCCCGTCATCGCGGCTTGAGCTTGAGGTCTTCGTAGGGAGACAAGTAGGGGTGGCCGATGATCGCAGGAGGCTCGGCCAGCCGTGAGCCGATGCCGGTCAGCAGCGCCGGCTCCACGATCGGCGCGAACATCGCGCGCTCGTGCATGAGCTGCTGGATCTTCTGCAGCATGGTCTCGCGCCGTTTCTTGTCCATCTCGGTGGCCTGGTCGCGGAAGAGCGCGTCGATGTCCGGATAGCCGCCGTAGGAGCGGTTGCCGCCGGAGATCACGAACGCCTCGATCCGGGTGGCGGCGTTGCCGGCGGCGGCGCTGCCGACGCGGACGAGGTGCTTGAACTGCTTGTCCTGGTCGGCCTTGTAGAAGCCCGCGCGCTCCAGCGGGCGCAGCCGCGCGCGGATGCCGATCGTCTGCAATCCGTTGATGACGGCCTCCGCCTCCGCCGCGTAGACGGCGTCGGTCGCGATCTCGACCGCGTCGAAGCCTTTCGGATAGCCCGCCTCGGCCAGGAGCTGCTTGGCTCGCGCCGGGTCGTACGGGTACGCGGGCGGCGTCCAGTAGAACTCGAAGTCGCGGGGGATGATGCTCGGCGCCGGCTTTCCGTAGCCGAGGTACTCGGCGTCGCTGAACGTCTTGCGGTCGATGGCGAGGTTCGCGGCGAGCCGGACACGCCGGTCCGCCCACGGAGACTTCGGGTCCCACTGCTCGGTGAAGACGATCCACTCGGTGAAGGTGGGGAACGTGGCCTTCAGGGTGGCCCCCGGCGTGCGCTTGAGCTCCTCGGCGTTCGGGCCGCGGATCGAGTACGCGACATCGACCTCCGCGCGCTTGATCATGGCCAGGCGCGTCGACTCGTCGGGCACCGATTTGAAGACCAGCCGCTTGACGCCCGGCATCTTCCGCCAGTAACCCTCGTAGGCATCGACCACGAGCTCGACGCCCGGGGTGAAGGACACGAAGCGGTACGGCCCGGCCCCGATCGGCGCCTTCTTGAAGCCGTCCTCACCCATGCGCTCGACGTATTTCCTGGGGACGATCCAGGCGGCGCCGGTGGCCGGCGTCGCGTAGAACGTCATGAAGTCGGGCCACGGCTGCTTCATCCGGAACCGGACGCGCTGCGCATCGACGATCTCGACCGCGGCGACGCGCGACTTCAGCGTGGTCGCCCCCGAGCCTTTGTAGCGCTCGAACGAGAATTTCACGTCCTCCGCCGTCACGGGCTCGCCGTTGTGGAACTTGACGCCTCGGCGGAGCACGAACTCGTACGTGAGGCCGTCCTTCGACGCCGTCCACGACTCGGCCAGACCCGGCCCCCACGGGTTGCCGGGCATCGGCTTCACGAGGGCGTCGTGGAGCGCGTAGAGCGTCATGAAGGGGGTGATGACCCCCGGCGTCTCGGCGGGATCGAACCACGCCGGGGCCAGCGAGACGTGCACCGCGAACGTCAGCTGCCCCTCCGGCGCGGCGGCGCCGACGGCGGGCGCTCCGGTCACGCCCAGGACCACCGCGAATGCGATCGACAGCCAGCGAGCCCTCACGCGAGCGTCCTCACTTTCCCTTGAGCTTCAGGTCCTCGTACGGCGACACGAACGGGTGCCCGGTGATCGTGGGCACCTCGGCCATGCGCGGCCCCACGCCGGTGAGCGCGGCCTGCTCCACGATCGGCGCGAACATCGCGCGCTCGTACATGAGCTGCTGGATCTTGTGGAGCAGCCCCTCGCGACGCTTCTTGTCCATCTCGGCGGCCTGGTCGCGGAAGAGCGCGTCGATGTCCGGATAGCCGCCGTAGGAGCGAATCCCGCCGGTGATCACGAACGCCTCGATCCGCGTCGCGGCATTGCCGGCCGCGCCGCTGCCCACGCGGACCAGGTATTTAAACTGCTTCTCCTGGTCGGCCTTGTAGAAGCTCGCTCGCTCCATGGGACGCAACCGGGCACGGATGCCGATGGCCTGGAGCCCGTTGATGACCGTCTCGGCCTCGGGGCCGAACACCGCGTCGGTCGCGACCTCCACGGCGTCGAAGCCCTTCGGATACCCCGCCTCGGCCAGGAGCTGCCTGGCCCGCGCGGGATCGTGCGCATACGTCGGCGCGGGCCAGTAGAACTCGAAGTCGCGGGGAATGATGCTCGGCGCCACCCGGCCGTGGCCGAGATACTCCGCGTCGCTGAACCCCTTGCGATCGATCGCGAGGTTGACGGCGAGGCGGACGCGCCGGTCCGCCCACGGCGACTTCGGGTCCCATTGCTGCGTGAAGACGAGCCACTGGCTGACCGTCGGCAGGATGACCTTGAGGGCCAAGCCCGACGTGCGCTTCACCTCCTCGGCATCCGGTCCTCTGAGCCCGTAGGCGATGTCGGTCTCCCCGCGCTTGAGCATCACGAGGCGGGTCGATTCGTCGGGGACCGACTTGAAGACCACGCGCTTGACCGCGGGGATCTTCCGCCAGTAGCCCTCGTAGGCTTCGACCACGAGCTCGACCCCCGGATTGAACGACACGAAGCGATAGGGTCCGGCCCCGACGGGCGCCCGCTTGAAGCCATCGTCCCCCACCCGCTCGACGTACTTCTTGGGAACGATCCACCCGGCGCTGGTCGCCGGGGTCGCGTAGAAGGTCATGAAGTCGGGCCAGGGCTGCTTCATCCGGAAGCGCACGCGCTGCGTGTCGACGATCTCGACCGCCGCCACGCGCGCCTTCAGCGTCGTCGCGCCGCCGCCCTTGTAGCGCTCGAACGAGAACTTCACGTCCTCGGGCGTGACGGGCTCGCCGTTGTGGAACCGCACGCCCTTGCGGAGCACGAACTCGTACGTGAGGCCGTCGTTCGACGCCGTCCACGATTCGGCCAGGCTCGGCGCCCATGGGTTCCCCGGCATGGGCTTCACGAGCGCGTCGTGGAGCGCGTAGAGCGTGAGGAACGGCGTGATGACGCCCGGCGTCTCGGCGGGATCGAACCACGTCGGCGCGAGGGTGACGGTGGCGGCGAACGTGACCTGTCCCTCGGGCGCCGCGGCGGCCGGCGCGCACATCGGCGGAGCGAGGGGGACGAACAGGCCGAGCACGACCGCGAATGCCAGCGACGAGTGGCGAGGGTTCACGGCGCGATTCCATCCTTTCGGGAGCGAACGTCCTCTCCGCCGGCCCCGCAGGCAGCATACACCGATGTCGCGTTCTATAATCGGACGGCGCGCGACAGCCCATGACAGGAGGCGAGAGCATGGCGCTCACCCGATACGCGGTGGACGACTTCATCCACGAGATGACGGAGCTCGTGTCCGCTCGGCCCGATCAGACGACCCTGTTCGAACGTGGAGCGCGTCTGATCGAGCGGCTGGTGCGCGATCCGGAATCGGTTCCGGAGCGATATCGGCGGCCGGCCGCGGGCGGACGTCGACCCGGCGGCGGGAGCTACCTCCTGCATCGTGGACCGGGGCTGTCGGTCACGAGCGTCGTGTGGGGTCCGGGGTCGCACGTGGGGCCGCACGATCATCGCACCTGGGGGATGATCGGCGTGATGGGCAATGCCATCCAGGAGACGCGCTTCCGGCGCGTCGACGACCGCGACCGCGAGGGTTACGCCACCCTGGAAAAGGACCGTACGGTGCTGGTCAAGCCGGGCGAGGTCTCGTTGCTCGTTCCCGACGCCGACGAGATCCATCAGCTCGACAACTTCAGCGACCGCGCCACCGTCGAGATCCACGTGTACGGACGGGATCTCGTCGGGCTCGAGCGCGCCCGCTACGATCTCGAGACCGGCAAGATCTCGTCGTACGTCCTCGGCAAGTACGACAATTGTTGATTGTTAGACATGGGGGCCCCGCATGACGCGTGAGATCGCGGCGACGACGCTCGCCCATCTGCTGGAGACCGGATCGACGCTCGCGCTGATCGACGTGCGCGAGCATGGCGAGTACAACCTCGCGCACATTCCCGGCGCCAGCTCGGTGCCGCGCCGCCAGCTCGAGGCTCGCGCGGGACGGCTCATTCCCTTCCGCGGCGCGCAGGTGGTGGTGTGCGACGACACCGGTCGGCGCGCGGCGCTGGCGGCGCGCACGCTCGAGCGGATGGGGTACCGCCGCGTGGCCGTGCTGGAGGGAGGCGTCAATCGCTGGGCCAGCCAGAATCTCCCCACCGAGTGGGGAATGAACGTGCCCAGCAAGGACTTCGGCGAGAAGGTCGAGGTCCAGCACCACGTGCCCACGATCGACGCGGAGGAGCTCGCCCGGCGCCAGCGCCGGGGCGACGACCTGCTGATCCTGGACACGCGCACGCCCGAGGAGTATCAGCGCTTCTGCATCCCGGGCGGCCGCAGCGCCCCCGGGGGCGAGCTCGCCCTGCGCATCCACGACCTGCTTCGCGAGCGCCCGAACGCGACCGTCGTGGTCAACTGCGCCGGGCGCACGCGCAGCATCATCGGCGCGCGCGTGTTGCAGCGGATGAAGCTGCCCAACGTCATCAGCCTGCGCAACGGAACATCCGGCTGGCTGCTGGCCGGCCTCGACCTCGAGCGTGGAGGCAACCGGGTCGAGCTGCCCGCACCGTCGCGGGAAGGGCGCGCCGCCGCCGAGGCGTTCGCCGCCCAGGTCGCCACCGAGGACGGCGTGCGGATGCTGACGGTTCCCGAGCTCGAACAACTGATGGCGCGCGCCGCCGAGGAGACCGTGTATCTCATCGACGTGCGCACCCGCGAGGAGTACGCGGCGGGCCATATCCGGGGGTTCTGGTGGTTTCCCGGCGGCCAGGCGGTGCAGCGCGCGGACGACGTGGCGGCCGTACGCAGCGGCAGTGTCGTCTTCTGCTGTGACGGCACGGCGCGCGCGGCCGTGACGGCCTCGTGGTACCGGCAGATGGGTTTCACGAACGTCTACGCCGTCGCCGGCGGCACGACCGCGTGGGCGGCGGCCGGGCGGCCACTCGTTGCGGGCGACGATGAGCCGATCGAGCCGGTCGTCGCCGAGGCCCAGGCGAGCGTGCGACTCTCGACGAGCGAGCTAGCGGCGCGGTTGACTTCGGACCGGCCACCGGCCGTGCTCTACGTCGAAACCAGCGACCGGTTCGCCGCCGGCCACGTCCCCGGCGCGCGGTGGATTCCACGCGGCTGGCTCGAGCTACGCGTAGCGGAGGTCGCCAAGGACCCGGATCTGCCGATCGTGGTCACCGACGACAACGGCGACGATGCCGTGCTCGCCGCGGCGACGCTCGGCGAGATGGGCTACCGTGACGTGAGCGCACTGGCCGGCGGCACCGCGGCGTGGCGAGAGGAAGGGCGGCCGCTGGAGCTAGGCTTGACCGGCGTGCTGCGCCCACCCGACGACGTCGTGCCCGCCGGCCCGGATCGCAGCTACGCCGACATGATCAACTACTTGCGCTGGGAAGAACGGCTAGGCCAGAAGTACGCCTAGCGGACCGCGGCCGCAGGCGACGATTCGGGTCGAGCGTAGCTGACGGTCAGGATCTCCCACAGGTGACCGTCGGCGTCCTCCCAGTAGAGGTTCTTCCCGCCCAGGCGCGCGTTGATCCGCATGTCGTTGGCGCCGCGCGGGGAGCTCCGGTAGGCGATCCCTCGGGCCTGGATGCGGCCGAGGATCGCGTCGAACCGTTCGTCGTCGACGCGGAAGCAGTAGTGGTGGCGCTCGAACCCTTCGCGATCGGCAAAGTCGACGGTCAGCGCGTCGTTGACGTAGACCGGCGCGAAGTTGCCCTGCGATTCCGCCCAGGGGACGTCGAGCAGCTCGGCGAGGAACCGGGCGCCCTCGACGCGGTTACGCGACGGAACGATCAAATGGTCGAGCTGGATTGTCATGGCTTCCCTCCCGCTGGGCGTCGGCTCACGAGCCGCCGATCGCCGCCGCTCCGGCCGCCGCACATTCGTGGTCCTGTTCACCGGTGCCGCCGCCGCAGCCGATCGCTCCGATGCACTTGCCGTCCTTCTTGATCGGCACGGCGCCGATGCTCGGCAGGATCTCGCCACGTAGCGCCGCCGGCACCGCGGCCCAGAACGCCGAGCCCTTCTGCGCCATCTCGCCGAGCTCGCTCGTCGGACGGCGGAAGTTGGCCGCCGCCATCGCCTTGGCGTGCGACGTCACGGTGCTGAAGAACCCCGCGCCGTCGCCCCGCATCACGAGGACGGTCCGCCCGGACTCGTCGACGACGGATGCCGTCATCACGGTGCCGAGCGCCTTGGCCTTGGCGAGCGCGGCCTTGGCCGCGCGCTCCGCCATGTCGAGCGTCAATTCGATCATCGCTGTGCCTCCCCGTACACGATTGACACCTTCATGACGGTGTAGCATACGCCGGTGACTGCTCCGCGGCACGTCGTCGTCTGCGGGGCCGGCGTCATCGGCGCGTCGGTCGCCTACTTCCTCGCCCGCCGCGGCGTCGCCGTCACCGTCGTGGAGCGCTCGGCGGTGGCCTGCGCGGCCTCGGGAAAGTCCGGCGGGTTCCTGGCCCTCGACTGGTGCGACGACTCTCCGCTCGGTCCCCTGGCGCGGGCGAGCTTCGCGCTCCACGCCGAGCTGGCGCGGGAGCTCGGCTCGGACTATGGCTACCGCCGCATGGAGACATTCATGCTGGCCGCGCGCGAGCGTGGCACTCCGACCGGGGGGCATCGCGTCGCGGCACCGCGCTGGCTCGACGGGCCCGGCGTGGTCACGGCCGCTCTCGGTTCCACCGAGACGACCGCACAGGTGCACCCCGCCCATTTCACGGCGGCCCTGATCGCCGCCGCACAGACCCGCGGCTGCGCGCTGCGCATCGGCGTCGTCGAGGAGGTGAGCCAGCGTGACGGCACGGCCCGCGGCGTCAGGGTCGATGGCGAGACACTCGATGCCGACGCGGTCGTCCTGGC
>Ga0070706_100005974_pt1 | contig 11518 bp, 10 predicted proteins | sample KBSK5501metaG_FD_65476 | JGI IMG/M metagenome (GOLD analysis project Ga0070706, IMG submission 65476) | Corn, switchgrass and miscanthus rhizosphere microbial communities from Kellogg Biological Station, Michigan, USA - KBS K5-50-1 metaG | ecosystem: Host-associated > Plants > Roots >...
CGAAGGCGGCTGGCGGGTCGCCAAGCAACCCGACGGCGCGCTGACCTTCATCCCGCCGCCGCCCGGCTGGCGCCCCGGCACCATCTACCGCCGCGGCAAGCCCCTGCCCGAGACCAGCCCGCACCAAGACGCGGCGTAGTGATCCCGCGCGCGCGGTCCGCGCCGGGTCCGCTAACGACCCTTGCGCAGGAAGGCCCGCAGGCGGTCGAGCGGCCAGGTGTTGATGACGTCGTCGGCGGTCAGCCAGCCGCGCTGGGCGACCCCCACGCCGTAGCGCGGGTAGCCGAGCTGGACGGTCGAGTGCGCGTCGCTGTCGACCGCGAACCGGACGCCCGCCTCCTTCGCGCGGCGGACGTGCTCGGCGGGGAGGTCGAGCCGGTGCGGCGAGCCGTTGATCTCCAGGGCCGTCCCGGTCCTCGCGCAGGCGGCGAACACCTCGTCCAGGTCCACGTCCACGGGCGCCCGGCGGCCGATGGCCCTGGTCAGCGGGTGGCCGATGATGTTGACGTACGGGTTCTCGCAGGAGCGGACGAACCGCCGCGTCATCTCCTGCCTCGGCAGCCCGAAGTGGGAGTGCACCGACGCCACGCACATGTCGAACCCGGCCAGGAACCCGGCGGGCCAGTCCACCGAGCCGTCCGGCCCGATGTTGAGCTCCGAGCCGTGCAGCAGGGTCATGCCCGCGGACTCGCCGAGCCTGCGCACCTGCTCGCGCTGGGCGACCATCTTCTCGTCGGTCATCCGGTGCATGACCAGGTCGGGCGCGTGATCGGTGATCGCGTAGTACTCATAGCCGCGGGCGGCGGCCGTGGTCACCATGTCCTCCAGCGAGGACACGCCGTCGGTGAGGTCGGTGTGCGTGTGCAGGTCACCCCGGAGGTCGTCGAGGCCGACCAGGTCGGGCAAATCGCCGCGCTGCGCCGCCTCGACCTCGCCGGTGTCCTCCCGCAGGGTCGGCGGCACCCAGCTCATGCCCAGCGCCTGGTAGATCTCCTCTTCGGTCTCGGACGCGAGCAGCTCGCCTGTCTCGGTGCGGAACAGGCCGTATTCGGAGAGCCTGAGGCCCCGGCGGACCGCGATCTCGCGGACCCGCACGTTGTGCGCTTGCGACCCGGTGAAGTACTGCAGCGCGGCACCCCACGAGCTGGCCGGCACGACCCGCAGGTCCGCCTGCAGCCCGCGCTGCGTGCGCACCGACGTCTTGGTGGGTCCGCTCCCGATCACCTCCGCCACGCCGGGGAGGGCGGTGAACGCCGCCATCAGCCGCGCCGCGGCGTCCGGCTCGGCCAACGTGACCCGCAGGGTCGCGGCACGGGGCCCAGCCGGGCCAGTCGGCCGCGCCGCGGCACCCGGGTCGGCCGGGCCAGTCGGCCGCGCCGTGGCACCCGGGTCGGCCGGGCCAGTCGGCCGCGCCGCGGCACCCGGGTCGGCCGGGCCGGTGGTCGGGCCGCCTGGCTCATCTGCCACCGCGGCGAGGATGTCGACGTCGCCGGCCGTCTCGCGCATCCGCCGCAGCGATCCGGCGTACGTGCAGCGCAGGCAGCCGGGGACGGCCCGGAGCGCCGCGACCATCTCCTCGGCGGCCTCCAGGCCGACGCTCAGCAGCACCCGCTCGCGCGACTGGCGCATGAGCTCGATGCCGTGCAGGATCCGCTCCTCGCTCCTGGCGCCGAATCCCTTGAGGTCGCGCAGTCGCCCGGCTTTGACCGCCTCTTCGAGCTCGCTCACCGAGCCGATGCCCAGCTCGGCGTGCAGCCGCAGGGCGCGGACCGGCCCGAGGGCGGGAATGGCGGTCATCTCGAGGACCCCCGCTGGTATGCCCGCCCGCAGCTCCTCGAGGACCTTGATGCTGCCGGTCGCGAGGTACTCGGCGACCTTGTCCGCGATCGACTTGCCGACGCCCGGGATCTGCCGCACCTCGCCGGGGGCCAGCGTCGAGACGTCCGCGGAGTAGCCCCTGATCGCGCGCGCGGCCCGCTCGTAGACGCGGGCCTTGAAGGCGTCGCCGCCGGTGATCGAGATGAGCTCGGCGTACTCGGCCAGCAGCGTGGCGACCTCATCGTTGGGACGTGGCATGCCAGCATTGTCCCCTGGCAGGCCGGCCGGGGAGCGCGCGCGGCCAAGGCGGGCGCCGTCAGTGGCCGGGGGCCGTTATTTTTTCCCGAACGTACGCTCCAGCACCATTCGCGCCGCGTGAAAGCCGCACATCCCGTGCACGCCGGGCCCGGGCGGCGTGGCGGCGGAGCAGAGGTAGATCGCGGGATTGGGGGTGGCGTAGGGAACTCGGCTCAGTACCGGCCTGGCCAGCGCCTGCAGGCCGGCGAAGCTGCCGCAGCCGATGTCGCCGCCCACGTAGTTGGCGTCGCGCGCCTCGATGTCCGCCGGCCCGGCCACCCGGCGGGCGAGCACGAGGTCGCGGAAGCCGGGGGCGAACCGGTCGAGCTGTCGTTCGATGGTCTCCGTCGCGTCCCCGGGCCACCGGCTGGGCACGTGCCCGTAGACCCACAGCACGTGCCCGCCCGCGGGCGCGCGGGAGGCGTCGGCGACCGACGGCTGCGCCACGATCAGGAACGGCGGATCGGGCGCGGCGCCGTTGCTCGCGGCCCGCACCGCCGCCGCGATGTCGTCGTACCCGGGGCCCAGGTGCACGGTGCCGGCCCGGCGGGCCGCGGGCGCCGTCCACGGCATCGGGCCGGCCAGCGCGTAGTCGATCTTGAAGACCCCCGGGCCGTACCGGTACCGGGTGAGCCGGCTGACGTACCGCGGCGGGAGCCGGGGGCCCGCGATCCGGGCGAGCGCGGCCGGCGACGTGTCGAACAGCACGACGCGTCCGTTCGGTATATCGGAAAGGCTACGGACGGTCACGCCCGTTACGATCTCGCCGCCCAGCTCGGTCAGGTGGGCTGCCAGCGCGTCGGAGATCGCCTGCGATCCGCCGGCCGCGACCGGCCAGCCGACCTCGTGACCGGCCACGGCCAGCAGCAGCGCCACCGCGGAGGTCACCGGCGACGTGAGCGGCACCATGGCGTGGGCCGCCAGGCCGGCCAGCAGCGCGCGGACCGCGCGGCCGCGGACGACCGTGCCGGCCAGGGCCGCGGCGGGCAGCGCCGAGCGCAACCCGAACCTGGCCAGCAGCAGCGGGTGCGCGGGCAGGCCGGCCAGCTGCGGGCCCAGCACGACGCCGGCGAGCTGATCCCAGTGACCGCGGAACGGCTCGACGAGCCGCCGGTAGCCGCGGCCGTCCTCGCCGAGGCTGGCCGCGGTCAGCCGCACCGAGCGGTCCAGCACCGCGGCCGAGCCGTCCGGGAACGGGTGCGCGAGCGGCACCGGCGGGTGCAGCCAGCGCAGGCCGTGCCGGGCCAGCGGCAGCCGGGTCAGCACCGGCGAGCCGGCCCCGAACGGGTGCACCGCGGAGCACGGATCGTGCCAGAAGCCCGGCAGCGTCAGCTGCTCGGTGCGCGCGCCGCCGCCGACCGTGCCGGCCGCCTCGAGCACGCGCACCGACAGTCCCTGGGCGGCCAGCGTGACGGCCGCGGTCAGGCCGTTCGGCCCGGCGCCGACAACGACCGCGTCCGGCCTCGCCATGCCACCCGAGGCTAGTACGTGCTGCGGCGCGCCCTGCCCGTCCAGGTGGGCACGGGGGTGCCGGCGCCCGGCGAGGCTGAGCCTCAGGCGGGCGCTGCGGCCGGCGCGGCCGGCCAGGGCAGGCCGTCGGCGGACGCCTCGCACACGGCGTGCAGCGGCGTGACGCTGGCAAAGCCGGCCGCGAGGACGGCGGAGTCCGATCCGGGCTCGGGCTCCCCCGGCGAGCCGGACATCTTGACCTCAAGGTAGCCCTGGTCGGGCGCCGCGACCGACAGCTGGACGGCGCCGAACGTGGCGAGGCGGGCGCGGCGGATGCCGCCCAGCCGCTCCGGCGGGAGATTGGGGACGTTGACGTTGAGCAGGATTCCGCCCGCCACGTCCGGCAGGACCTGGATCACCTCGGTGGCGACCAGCGCACCTGTGGACCATTCGAGATGATCGGCGGCGTGGCGCGCGTCCAGCGAGAACGCGGCGGCCGTGACTCCCTGAGCGGCGGCGGTCAGCGCGGCGCCGACGGTGCCCGAGTGCAGCACCACCTGCCCGGTGTTGGGCCCGCGGTTGATCCCGGACAGCACGAACCGCGGCCGGAAGCCGAACCCACCGCGGACCGCGGTGAACGTGATGAAGGCCGGCGTGGCCCACACGGCGTAGGCCGGGATCGCCGCGGCCGCGCCGGGCAGTTCCCTGCGCTCGATCTTGACCCGGCTGCCGTCCCGCAGCGCGGTCATCGCCGCCCCGCTGCCGGAGGCCTCGGTCGCGGGGGCGGCGACCAGCACGTCGAGCCCGGCCTCGGCGGCGGCCGCCGCCAGCCGCCAGAGTCCTTCGCCGTCGATGCCGTCGTCGTTGGTCACGAGCACGCGCGGCCGCCAGGGCTCAGCCACGGGCCGCCACCTCGTCGAGGCGGCGCCGGAGGGTGGCGACGCTGTAGCGCCGCCGCGACAGCCCGGCCCACGGATCGTCGGTGGCGGCCAGCCGGCCGGGGACGGTGCGGAGGCTGAAGGCGGCCGGGTCCAGCGCGGGGTCGCCGACATCGTCCCAGTGCAGCGGCGTGGCGACGCCCGCGCCGGGGCGGGCCCGGACCGCGTACGGCGCGACCACCGTCTGCGCGTAGGCGTCGCGCATCACGTCCAGGTACAGCCGGTCGCCGCGCTTTTCCCTGCGCTGCTCGGTCGTCAGCGCGTCCGGGTGCCTGGCCGCGAGAACCGCGGCGGCGGCGCTGGCGAACGCCCTGACCTCCTCGAAGCCTTCCCGTCGGCTCAGCGGGACGTGCACGTGCAGGCCCCTGCCGCCGGTGGTCTTGACGAAGGGCGCGACGCCGAGCTCATCGGACAGCAGGGACTTCAGCCACAGCGCGGCCTGCCTGGCCGCCGGGAACCCGCCGGCGGCGGGCGGGTCGAGGTCGAACACGAGCTGATCGGGGTGGTCGATCCGGTCGGTGCGGCTGAGGAACACGTGCAGCTCGATGCACGCCTGGTTCGCCAGGTAGACCAGCGTGGCCGGCTTGTCGCAGATCACGTGCTGCAGCGTGCCGCCCTGCTTCTTGACCTCGGTGCGGGTGATCCAGTCCGGGAAGTAACGAGGGACGTTCTTCTGCACGATGCGGGGGCCGGTGATCCCGTCCGGGTAGCGATCCATCGTCACCGGCCGGTCCCGGAGGTACGGCAGCATCCGGCCGGCGACGGCCCGGTAGTACTCGACGACGTCGCCCTTGGTGAGGTGATCGGCGGGATAGAAGATCTTGCCGGTGTTGGACAGGTCGACGGTGATCCCGCCCACCGTCACCCGGGCCGCGGTCCGCCCCCGGTCGGTCACGCGGTTTCCCGCACCACGTCGGACGGCCGCTTGTCCCGGCGCAGGCCCTGGAACCTCGGGTGCCGGAGCAGGCCGTCGGTGGTCCACTCGCTGAACCCGATCTGCCCGACGAGGCGCGGCTCGACCCAGTGCACCCCCGAGCGGGGCAGCTTGCCCCGCTGGAACGGCGGATCCGCGCGCTCCAGGCGGGCGAGCTCGCCGTACAGCGAGTGCAGCGTCTGCTCGTCGAAGCCGGTGCCCACCTTGCCGGCGTAGGTCAGCCGTCCGTCGGCGTCGTAGTAGCCGAGGAGCAGCGCGCCGAAGCCCGAGCGCGTGCCGCGCGGATCGGTGTACCCGCCGATGACGAACTCCTGGCCGGCCACGCACTTGAACTTCAGCCAGTCCCGCTGCCTGCCTGCCCGGTAGGGAGCGTCCGCCCGCTTGGCGATGATCCCTTCCCAGCCGTCCAGGCAGGCCTGCTTCCAGTACGCCACGCCGTCACCGGTGCGGCACTCGGTGAACCGCAGCGGGCCGGCGAACGACAGCCCGCGCAGCAGCTCCTTCCGCTCGAGCAGCGGGCGCTCCCGGACGTCAGCGCCGCCGGAGAACATGATGTCGAACACGTAGTAGTAGACGGGGATGCGGGCGCGCAGCTCCGGCGACGGGTGGCCGACGTGGATGCGCTGCTGCAGCAGCGAGAAGCTCGTCTCGTCCCGGTCGAAGCTGACCACCTCGCCGTCCACGACGAAACCGGTGGCCGCCTGGCCTTCCAGCGCCTCGACGAGCTCGGGGTAGGAGGCGTTGGCCGACTTCTGGTTACGGGTCATCAGCCGCACGCCGTCGTCGCCGGCGAAGGCCAGGCAGCGCTCGCCGTCGAGCTTGCGCTCGTACAGCCAGCCCGGATCGGCGAATCGTTCCTCGGTGAGGGTGGCCAGCTCCGGCTCTACCCAGTCGGGCAGGCGCGTCGGCTTGGCTGTCTTTCCCGGCACCCGGTCATTCTCCCTCGGCGGGATCATCGCCGACGATGAGCCCCCGCCGTGCGCAGAAGTCCGGTGCACCCAGATTAGAGCCGCTGGTCGCGGGTAGGCACCGCTGACCGAATACGACTCGCGTCGAAAGGGGGCGTCGTGGCGACCGCCAAGCAGAAGGAAGCTGCCCGGCGCAACATCGCCAAGGCCCTGCAGGCGCAGAGAAGCTCAAGGACGCCGTCAAGAAGTGACCCGGTTGCCTGGCATCGTGTGGGGACTCTGGTGGCAACGGTGCGGGGGGCAACTGTAACGGGCAGCCATGCTCGTGCCTCCGCAAGCGAGGAGGGACTGAATTGACGGCGCTAGCGGATCCCGGGCCCGTTGAAGGCCGGCTGCGAGAGATCCAGTCGCTGACAGACGTGGCTCTGTCCAGCCTGGATGATCGTGATTTCCTGGCCGAGCTCCTGGACCGGGTCAAGGGCATCTTGCAGGCCGACACCGCCGCAGTGCTGCTGCTGGACTTCGCGGCCGGGCAGCTGATCGCCACCGCGGCTGCTGGGCTGGAAGAGGAAGTGCTGCAGGGGGTGCGGATCCCTGTGGGCCGGGGGTTCGCGGGACGGATCGCCGCCGAGCACAAGCCAGTAATCCTCGACCACGTGGATCACACCACGGTGCTCAACCCGATCCTGTGGGAAAAAGGGATCCGGTCCATGATGGGCGTACCGCTGGCGGTCAGCGGCCGGGTGATCGGCGTGCTGCACGTCGGCTCGCTGACCCCGCGCGAATTCACCGGCGCCGATGTCGAGCTGCTGCAGCTGGCCGCCGACCGGGCCGCCGCCGTGGTGCAGTCCATTAACACCCGGGCGGATCGGGTCGCGGCGGCTGCACTGCAGCACAGCCTCCTCCCGTCCGCGCTGCCGAACGTCGCCGGGCTGGAGCTGGCCGCCCGGTACATTCCGGGCAGCGGTGCGGTGGGCGGGGACTGGTATGACGTGTTCAGGCTGCCCTCGCGTGAGTTGTGCGTGGTGATGGGCGATGTGGCCGGGTCGGGCCTGCCCGCGGCCGTGATCATGGGCCGGATGCGCAGCGCGCTGCGCGCCTACGCGCTGGAAACCAACGATCCGGCCGAGGTGCTGTGCCGGCTGGACGCCAAGATGCAACATTTCGAGCCCGGCGCGCTGGCCACCGTGCTGTACGCGATCATCGAACCGGCGCTGGACCGGATGCACGTGTGCATGGCCGGGCATTTTCCCCCGGTCATCGCCCGACTCGGGCAGCCTGCCGAACTGGCTGACGTCCCGCTGGGCGTGATGATCGGCATCGCCCCAGGTGAGCGTCGGCAGGCAGGCACTGTGAAGATTCCGCCCGGCACGCTGCTCTGCTTTTACACCGACGGACTGATCGAGCGCCCCGACCAGCCGATCGACGACCGCCTGAGCCGGCTCTGCCACGCGGTCGCGGCCCAGCCGGCGGAGGCTGCCTGCGCTGCCGTGATGGCAGCCATGGCGGGCAGCCAGTCCGTCCGCGACGACACCGCTCTGCTCATGCTCTGGCGGCAGCCACCGGCCCTCCCGAAGCCGTGACTTGCCGGGCCGCACGTTTCCCATGACGCTGGCCCGCGGCCCTGCCCGTAGCCCAGCGCGAAGCCGTTCGGCGCATACGGGCACAAACGGCAGCGCACAGCCAAGCCCGGTGCCTTTCCGGGGAGCCCGGCAAATAATGTGGCTGCCCGCGCGCATGACGAGGGCGGCGCGAGGTAGCGACACCTTAATGATGCTGGCAGTGCACACCCCAGGCGGGTAGCAGGCGGGTAGCAGGCGGTTTCTGTGGATGAACGCACCCAGGCGGGATCATCCGGGCTGCGGCATGTGGCCATGCCGTACCGGGCTGCCAGTGAGTTGGCGGCGGGTGTAGCCAGTTTCGTCCAAGCCGCCGCGCGGGCGGGGGGCGCAGTGCTGATCGCAGCCGCCAGGGCGAATCTGGGATTCTTGCGGGAACGGCTCCATGCCGCCGACGGCCAGGTGGCCTGGGCTGACATCAGCAGCGCCGGCCTCAATCCGGCCCGGCTGACCGCACTGCTCCGCCAGTTGGCTGCCGGGGCGCCAGGGCGCGGGCTGTGGTGTGTGCACGAGGCCGCCTGGCCCGCCCGGTCCGCCGAGGAGCTGCAGGAGGTATTCCGGCATGAGGCGCTGCTCAACCTGGCGCTGGCCGATGCCCAGGCCAGCATCCTTTGCCCCTACGACACGCGGCTGGGCGGGGTGGTGATCGCCTGCGCCGAGGAGACGCACCCCGCCGTGATCCGCGGGTCGCGGCGCGAGCCCAGTTCCTCGTTCACCGGCTCGATTCCCGCGCAGTGCGATCTGCCGCTGGACCCTCCCCCAGCAGATGCGCAGGTGCTGGAGTACCGCGATGACCTGGCCGGTGTCCGCCGCTTCGCCACCGCGCGGGCGCGTCTGGCGGGCCTGGCGCCAGAGCGGACGGCCGACTTGGTCAGCGCTGTCTCCGAGCTGGCCGCCAACACCTTGTCCCACACCACTGGCCCGGGGACCTTGACCATGTGGAGAACCGGCGGCGAGGTCGTCTGCCAGGCCGAGGACACCGGGCAGATCACCGATGTGCTGGCCGGGACGGCGCGGCGTGATCCAGCCGCCCTAGGTGGTGGCCGTGGCCTGTGGCTGGTGCATCAGCTGTGCGACCTGGCCCAGATCCGGACCGGACCAGGTGGCACCACAATCCGGGTGCACATGCACCTAGACCAGCGCCGGGAGACCGCCCCTCCAGGTAGCGCCCAGGTCGGGTCGCGGGTCGCTGGCCGTCCTGGCTGTCGTGCTGGAACTGGCCGCCGGGGTCGGATTGGCTTACCTGGCGGGCTGGTCCGAAGTCATCCCTTGCGTTGGGGCTCTGTGCCGTGCGGCATGGCGCTGTTCTGGGCCGCGGACGCCTTCGCCGCCTGGGCTGGCTCGCAGCATTCGGCTTCGAGATGAACGCGGCCGCGCTGTTCGTGGGCTTCGCGACCGGGATGGTGTTCACCCGCCGCACGGGGCCACTGGCCGGCGCCGGCGTCCTGGCCCTGGTGCTTCCGGTGACCATCTGGGTCAGCGGCGCGCCGTTTGCGGCCGCGGTGGTTGGGATCTTCGCCTACCGGATGCTGGCCCTGCTGATGCCGATGCCTGTCTCGATCGCCGCTCTGCCCACACTGCGGGCAATGGGCGAGCGTCCGGCATCGCAGGCAGCGCCCGTCACGGAAAGCACGAATGAGCCCGCGCTGCAACATCGCAGCACGCCCGTGGATGCCGCCGGCCAGCGAATCGCTACGAGAGCTCCGGGCCGGCGCATGACCGCCGGCATGGTACTGGCCACGTGCTAGATTCCCGCGCGGTGGGCCCGGCCGGACGGGTGGCGGAGATCTTCTTTTAGCCTGATGAGGCTGTGGGCGGTCACGCCCGCCGCCAACCTGGTGCCGGCTGGCTGATTATCGGCCTGATCATGGCCGGGTTCCCGCGGCTCGATCGCGCTGCCGTGCGAGGCGGGGCGGACTGCGCGGAGCTGGGGATCTGGGCCTGCACACCGGAATATCACCCTACGGCTACCTGATCTGGGCCGAGAGCGCCGGATGGGCGGCGCCCGGCAACACCATCGGCGGCCTGGTCACGCTGCTGCGGCTGCTCCAGGTGCCGCACCGGGTCCGCGGCGACCGCGCGGCGCGGCAGCCGACGTTACCCCGCGCGCACTGCGACCGGGCGCCGGAAGTCACATGTTTAATTCCGTGGGTGCGGGCACCACTCCGGATCAGGAACACGTCCCCCTTTCCGGAGATGAGGACGATGACGACGGCAGCCCCGCCGCTGACTGCACTTCGCGACGGTCGGCTTGACCAGCTCGACGACCTCGGGTTGCTCCAGGTGATGCGGTCCTGGCCGGCCGACGGCGCGCTCCGCGCGGCGGCGTGTGACGTCCTGGTGGGCCGGTACAGGAAGCTGGTGCGGTCGTGCGTCCGCCGCTACCTGGACAGCCCCGAGCCCGCGGAAGACCTGATGCAGGTCGGTTACGTTGGCCTGCTCAAGGCGATCAACAACTTCGACCCAACGGTGGGCACCAGCCTGTCCGCCTACGCGCACCCGTGCATCACCGGCGAGATCAAGCGGCACTTCCGGGACAAGCGGTGGCAGGTGCACGTCAGGCGGGCCGCTCAGGAGCTACTGCTGGAGGCCCGCGGGGCCGTCGAGGAGCTCACCCAGCAGATCGGCCGGGACCCCACGGACGCCGAGCTCGCCCGTTACCTGGGGGTTACCGAGGACGAGCTGCTCGAGGCCAGGCGCGCGGACGTGGTGTTTCACGTCTACTCACTGGACGCGCCGCTGTCGGAGCGAGACGACAGCGGCGAACTCGCCGACGTGCTCGGCGCGGAGGACCCCGACGTGGAGCACGCCCTCGACATGGAGGCCGTGACCGCCCACTGGAAGGAATTGCCGCCCCGAGATCAGCGCATTCTGCTGCTGCGCTTCTACGGGAACCTGACCCAGGCGGAGATCGGCGAGCGGCTCGGCATCTCGCAGATGCACGTCTCCCGGCTACTGGCCCGCGCTCTCGGCTATCTGCGCCGGTGCCTTGTCGGATCGGAAGAGCAAGAGGTGCAACCATGAAAGCTGCCACCGGGCTGACCGTGTTCGCGATTGGCGCGATCCTGACGTTCGCGGTCACCACGAACACTTCGGTCTTCAACCTGCACATCGCCGGCGTGGTGATCATGCTGACCGGGCTGGTTGGCCTGCTCATCCCCCGGCGGACCTATTCCTCGCTCAGCCGGCGGCTGGTCCAGCGGCGCACCCGCACCTGGCCAAACGGCCAGGTCGTGGAAACCAAGGAGACCAGCTACCCGCCCTACGTGATGACCAACCTGGGCGCCGCGGCGGAGCAGGCGGGGCTGCCGACCGTGCCGAGCATCCCGCCGGATCCCCGTCCTCAGTCGGTCCGGCTCCAAGGGGACGACTGAGCGGCTAGAACCGGGGACAGGGGACGACCATGAAGAGCGCCACCGGTCTTACGCTGGTCGCGATCGGCGCGATCCTGACGTTCGCGGTCACCACGAACACTTCGGTCTTCAACCTGCACATCGCCGGCGTGGTGATCATGCTGACCGGGCTGGTTGGCCTGCTCATCCCCCGGCGGACCTA
>Ga0070706_100005976_pt1 | contig 11513 bp, 9 predicted proteins | sample KBSK5501metaG_FD_65476 | JGI IMG/M metagenome (GOLD analysis project Ga0070706, IMG submission 65476) | Corn, switchgrass and miscanthus rhizosphere microbial communities from Kellogg Biological Station, Michigan, USA - KBS K5-50-1 metaG | ecosystem: Host-associated > Plants > Roots >...
GTGCCTGACGTGACGTACGAGGCGGTGAACCGGTTGAGGGTGATGCTGAACGGCTGCAGGTCCGCCGCCGAGACCGCACGCCCGGGATGGAACTCATCCAGCGCGGTCACCGTGTTGGCGAAGGAGTCTCCCTCGACCAGGAGCCGGTTTGCCTTGTAGCCCAACAGCCCGCCGAGGGCCACCGCGCCGAGGATCGCCAGCAGCGCGAGGTGGAAGAGCAGGTTGCCGGCCTCCCTGCGGTAGCCCTTCTCGGCCGACAGCCAGCCGTCCCCGGTGCGCAACCGGAACCTGCGGGACGCCAGCAGCGCGGCCGCCGCCTCGAGGGCGTCCCCGGGCGCCAGCCTGGTCTCATACCTCGCCGAGTGCGGCAGCCGGGCCAGGTTGCGGGGGGCGGGCGGTGGCAGCGCCCGGGCCGAGCGCGCCAGCCGGAAGGTCCGCGGCACCACGCATCCGGCGAGAGAGAGGAAGAGCAGCAGGTAGATGGCAGCGAACCAGGGCGCGGCGAACACGTTGAACAGGGACAGCCGGGCCAGCAGCGGCGCGAGTGAAGGATGGGCGACGTAGTACTGCTGTACCGACTGCGGGTCGATCCCCTGCTGCGGCAGCACCGACCCTGGCACGCTCGCCACCGCGAGCAGGAACAGCAGCACGAGCGCAGTGCGCATGGACGTGAGCTGACGCCATCCCCACCGCAACCACCCCATGGCCCCGAACGGACCGGGCCCGGCCGCTCCCGTCCGCCCGTCCGGAGTCGTGGCAGGCTGGCCGGGCCGCTGCGCCGCGGGCCCATCCGGCTGCTTCGCCCCTGGAGGGACGCGCAGTCCGGTCATCGGGTCACCACCCGCGGTCGCTGTGTCAATGGGCTTCCGGTCATCAGGGCACTGCTATTCCAGGGAGGTTATCCAGGCACGGGGGTACAGGGTTTCGTCATGAGGGCTCCGCTGCGGCCTGCGTGATCAGGGCCTTGAGGCCGTTATAGGAGGCTTCGCCGATCACCCGCCCGGTGATCCGGCCGCTGCGCGATATCACCAGTGTGGTCGGGACCCCGGCCGGCGGCACGGTGCTGCGGAAATCGAGGGCGATCTGATCGCCGGGGTCGTTGAGGCTGGGGTATTGGATGCCGAAGTCGCGCATGTACGCTTCGGCGCTGGCCGGGCTGTCCCTGATGTCCACGCCGAGGAACTGCACGCTCGAAGGGGCGAACTTGCGGGCCAGCTGGGCCAGGGCCGGGGCTTCCGCGCGGCAGGGCGTACACCACGAGCCCCAGAAGTTCATGACCACCACACGCCCGTGGTAGGCGGTCAGGCTGAGCTTCGCCCCGCTCAGCGCCACCCCGGTGACGGCGGGCGCCACCGGCCCGGTGCCCGCCTTGAACACCGTTGTCCCGGTGCTTCCGGCCACGAAGCTCTGGCTGTTGCTGGCCGGTGTGTTCTGCGCGCTGCCCGTGCAGCCTGCCGCCGCCATCGCGGCGGCTGCGGCCATCACCACGACGGTAGCTGCCCGCCGGGGACCCGGCCTGCCGCGAGCCAGGTGGGCCCGGAGTCGCCCGGCCCATCCCGGTGAATGTGCCATTGCACCGGTTATCACCGGTGCAATGGCGCGTTCACGGAGGTCGGTGCGGGACACGGAAGCAATCTCCTACAGGCAGTAGTCGCGCCCCATTGTGCCGGACCCAGCTAACCGACCCGACAGCGGGGCAGCCTTTGCCGTGCTCCCGGGGATGCCTCTGACGATGGTCTCCGCGTGCTTGCCGTCCGTCGCGCCGACCAGCCCAGCACGCCGCTAACCGTCACGAATCCGGGTTCTCGCCGGTCAGAACAGTAGCGGGCCCAGGTCCATGACGGTTCCGGGTTGATACGCGGGCCGCGGAGGCGGCCGGGCTACGCCCCGCTTACCTGCGGGTCGCTGCGGCCGGCTGGCTCGGCGTAGCTGACGCCGGTGATGGCATCACCGCTGTAGGTGAAGCTGGTCACGCTGGCCAGGGCGCACTGGCGGCGCGCCGGATGATGCCAGAGCTGCTTGCCTTCCGCGGCCCGGCGGGCGATCCAGATGGACAGCTGATGGCTGACGCAGACCGCCTCGTGGCCGCGCACGGCGCGGACGGCCTCAGCCATGACGTCACGCATGCGGGCGGCGATGCTCGCGTACGGCTCGCCCCACGAAGGACGGAAGGGGTTGTACAGATACCGCCACTGGGCCGGGTTGCGCAGCGCCTTGGACAGCGCCCCGGATGTGGTCCCCTCGAAATGGTTCCAGGGCTCGATCAGCCGCTCGTCTATGGACACATCGAGGCCGAACTGGGCGGACAGCGGAGCGGCGGTCTCCACGGCCCGTTCCAGCGGGGAAGACAGCAGCGCCACCACGTCCCGGCCGGCCAGGAAGCCCGCCGCCGCCTTGGCCATCAGGCGGCCATCCTCGGAGAGATGGAAGCCCGGGAGGCGGCCGTAGAGAACTCCCTGCGGGTTGGCCACCTCGCCGTGCCGGAGCAGGTGGACGACGGTGGTGCTGGCCATGGGAGAACCCTCTGCGGAACCCTCCCCGGTGTTAGTCATCGCCCGCACAGCCTACCGGGCTTCTTCCTGGCGTCGCCGCGGGCCGGTCCGCCGGCTCCATCCGGGCGGCGGCCGGCGAGGTAGCCTGGTCGCAGCGCGTGGTTGCGCCTAGGGTTCCGCGCCTCGCTCGCTCCCGGCGACCACAATCAGGGCGGGGCGGCCTGGACCGAGCGGCGCCAGGCGCCCGCGACAGCGGCAAGGCTGCCGCTGGCGGGAGCCCACACCTCACGGGACAGAAACCTCGAGGGCTCTGTCTGTCGTGCCCGTGAGGGCCCGAGCCTGGAGCCGCTCCCTGAACGCCACCGCCCTCGCCCTGATCTTCGTAGCGGCCATCGCGCATGCCAGCTGGAACCTGTTCAGTAAGCAGGCGTCCACGGCCGGGGCCGCCTGCTTCATCTGGCTGATGTCCAGCGTGGCCACCGTGGCGTACCTGCCGGTCGTCATCGTGAGCGTGATCGCGAGCCCGGCCCGGCTTACCGCGCTGGCCTGGGTCTTCATGGCCGGATCGGGCCTGCTCCAGGCGGGCTATTTCCTGTTCCTGCAAACCGGCTACAAACTGGGGGACCTGTCGCTGGTCTACCCGATCGGGCGCGGCACCGGCGCCCTGCTGGCCGCCCTAGCCGGGATCATCCTGCTCGGCGAGCATCCTGGCCCGGCCGGGGTCGCCGGAATCCTGTTCATAGTGGCCGGCCTGATCATCCTCGGCATCCCCACGGCCGCGCGTCCCACGGAGGCAGCCACGCGGGGCGCAAGGGCAGCCGCGGGTCGCGCCGTCGCAGGCACCAGCAAAGCAGCCACCGGCGAGCCGGCCCCCAGCAAACCAGGCACCACCAAGGCGGTCATGTTCGCCCTGGTCACTGGCGCGTTTATCGCGACGTACACGCTGTGGGACAAGTACGCGGTGAGCACGCTCAAGGTCCCGCCCCTGGTCCAGGGATACGCGTCACTGCCCGGAATGGCGCTGGTGCTCACCCCGTTCGCGCTGCGCGACAGGGCCCGCACGGCCCGGGTATGGGCCGCCTACCGGCGCCAGGTTCTTGGCGCTGCCGTGCTTGCGCCGCTCGCCTACATCCTGGTGCTGACCGCGCTGAGCTTCACCGCGGTCAGCGCGGTCGCGCCGGCCCGCGAGGTCAGCGTGCTCATCGGCGTCCTGCTTGGCCGCAGGCTGCTCGGCGAGAGCGGCCTGGCCCGCCGCCTCGGCGCCGCGGCGGCGATCGCCGCCGGGATCGTCTGCATCGCGGTGGGTTAGCCCTCGCCCCGCTTTCATGATCTCGGTTGATCCCTGGGTGGCCAGTAATCCTTTCCGCGAAACGCCTCCCGGAGATCGCGGAGCCGAAACACGATGGCCGATCCGGTGGCGCGGGCACGTTTCCGCGGAAACGTGGCGGCCGATCCGGTGGCGGCGGGCGCCCGGTCAGCCGAGCGCCCGGGTCAGCCGAGCGCCGGGTCAGCCGAGCGCGACCGCCGCGGCGTCGGCAGCGCCGGGCAGCGCCCCGGCGATCCGCTCCACCGCCTCGTCATCGTGGGCCCCGGAGACGAACCAGGCCTCAAAGGGCGAAGGCGGCAGGTAGACGCCGCCCTCCAGCATCGCGTGGAAGAACGCGGCGTACGCGACGCCGGACTGGCCGCGGGCCTCCCCGAAGTCGCGCACCGCCCGGTCATTGCCGAGGAACACGGAGAAGAGGCTGCCCGCCTGCTGCAGCCGGAAGGGCACCCCGCTCGCGGTCAGCGCGTCGGCCGCCAGCTTGGCGACGGTGGCGGCGACCTCGTCAAGCCGGGAGTACACCTCCGGGGTGCATGCCCGCAGCGTCGCCAGCCCCGCCGCGGTGGCGAGAGGGTTGCCTGAGAGGGTGCCCGCCTGGTACACCGGGCCGGTCGGGGTCAGCCTGTCCATGATCTCTGCGCGGCCGCCGAACGCCGCCGCTGGCAGCCCGCCCCCCATGACCTTCCCGAACGTCGTCAGATCGCCGGCCACGCCTTCCCGGCCATACCAGCCGGAGTGGGTGACCCGGAATCCGGTCAGCACCTCATCCATGACCAGCAACGCGCCGTGCTCATGGCAGAGTTCGGCGAGCATCTCGTTGAAGCCGCCGGCCGGCGGCACCACTCCCATGTTGGCCGGGCATGCCTCCGTGATCACGCAGGCGATGCGGGTGCCATGGTCCACGAAGGCCTGGCGGACCGCCAGGGCGTCGTTGTACGGGAGCACGACCGTGTCTGCCGCGGACGCTCCGGTGACCCCAGGTGAGTCCGGGAGCGCGAAGGTAGCCACCCCGGACCCGGCGGCGGCGAGCAGCGCGTCCACATGGCCGTGGTAGCAGCCAGCGAACTTCACCACGATCCGCCGGCCAGTGAATGCCCGGGCCAGCCGCACGGCCGACATCGTCGCCTCGGTGCCGGAGTTGACCAGGCGAACCTTCTCCACGGGGGTCCTGGCCACGATCTCCTCGGCCAGTTCCACCTCGCCGGGGGTGGCGGTGCCGAACGACGTTCCCCGGGCGGCGGCTTGCGTCACTGCCTCCGTCACCTCGGGGTGGGCGTGCCCCAGGATCATCGGCCCCCACGAGCAGACCAGGTCAACGTAGCTCCGGCCGTCCACGTCGGTGAGGTAGGGGCCACGGCCCGAGGCCATGAACACCGGAACCCCGCCCACCGCACCGAAGGCGCGCACCGGGGAGTTGACCCCACCGGGTATGACGACGCAGGCACGGCTGAAAAACTCCCCTGATCGGGGCACCCCCGTCACCCGTTCACCTCGTCGCAGGCGTCGGCCAGGAACTCCAGCACGCGCACTGGGTCAGGCAGCGGGTGCTGGTGGCCCGGCGGGAGGAGCCAGCGGGCCCCGGCGATGGCGTCCCTGGACGGCGGGGCCAGCACATAGCTGTTCCGGCAGTGCCAGCGGAGGCTCTCCACCTGGGCCACATTCTCCGGCTCGCAGTCCAGCTGACAGGACCACCATTCGCCCTCGTCGTAAGGAGCGCCACGGGTGGTGACGAAAAAGAGCGTCCGGCCGCCGACGCCAGCCGCGACAGGCCCGGGCCTCATCCCGGACCGCCTCATCATGCCGAGTGCCGCGTTGCCCGCCGCGGCCGGCACGTCCAGGACGTCGAATACCCGCCCGGTGGCGAGGATCACGTTGGCGTCCGGCCGTTCTAGCCAGTAGCGCCCGGCCTCGTCTGGATCGGAGGTCGCCTCGATCTGCCAGGCAGCCGAGATCGGATGTGCACCAGGGGCCGGGCAGCCCACCCGGTCGCAAGAGCAGGCGCGGCCAGTGCCCCGGCCGCGCAATGACGCGGTGGGCCGGAAGGACCTGCTACGTGACGCGGCGGAAGCACCAGCACCGGCACCCATCGAGTGGGCTCCCGCGCATACCGGCCAGCCCATGGCCGCGTACTTGACGGCCGCAGCGGCCAGCCGCCCTGCGTCCCTGCGTCGGCTCCGACGCAGCACCGGTGCGACCATCTGCTCCTCTCCCACCAACGACCCTCTCCTGACCGATGATGCCCGCTGACGCCCCCGGCCCGCAGGCCACCCCGCAGGTGAGGCCGACACGATGCACAACGGTTACGGTCAGGTGACCCTTGTTACCACAGCGATGCGCACAGTGTGCGCAAAGGCACCTGCACGTGCGGACGCCTTCAGCCGAGGCACCGGGCGGCCTCAGACGCCCAGTAGGTGAGGATGATGCTCGCGCCAGCCCGGCGGATCGCGGTGAGAGTCTCCATGATCACCCTGTCCCGGTCGAGCCAGCCGTTGGCCGCCGCGGCCTCGACCATCGCGTACTCCCCGCTGACCTGGTAGGCGGCCACCGGCACCGGCACGGCAGCAGCGACCTGGCAGACGATGTCCAGATAGGGCAGGGCGGGCTTTACCATCACGATGTCAGCGCCCTCCGCCACATCTAGAAGCACCTCCCGCAACGCATCCCCGGCCTGCGGATCCTGCTGGTAGGACGCCCTGTCACCGAACCGGGGGGCGCACTCGGCCGCGTCCCGGAACGGGCCATAGAAGGCCGACGCGTACTTCGCCGAGTACGCGCATATGGCGACGCCGGTGTGGCCACTGCCGTCGAGGGCCGCGCGGATCGCGGCGACCTGCCCGTCCATCATGCCGCTTGGCGCGACCATGTGAGCGCCGGCCGACGCCTGGGCGACCGCGATCGCGCCGTACCGCTCCAAAGTGGCGTCGTTGTCCACCTCACCGGACTCGGTGAGCAGCCCGCAGTGTCCGTGATCGGTGTATTCGTCCAGGCACAGGTCCGCCATGAGCACCGTGGCGCCGCCCACTTCGGCGGACAGGTCGGCCAGGGCCAGCGCGAGAATCCCCGCCGGGTCGTCGGCCGCCGAGCCGCGGGTGTCCTTGACCGTCGGGACGCCGAAAAGTATGAGCCCGCCGACGCCCGCGTCCACCGCATCAGTAGCCGCCTTACGCAGGCTGTCCCTGGTGTGCTGGACCACGCCCGGCATGGAGGCCACCGGCTGCGGCTCGCTGATCCCCTCCTTGACGAAGAGCGGCAGCACCAGGTCGGAAGGCTGGACGCTGGTCTGGGCGACAAGGCGCCGCATGGCGGCGGTGCGACGTAGCCTGCGCGGCCGTGACGCGGGGTACTCAGCGGTCACTGCGGCTCCCAGGGGGTTCATATCCGGCGGCTCATCTCAAACGGCGCCGCGCGCCGCGCCGGCGCTCGCTTGGCTTTCGCACGGGCTCGCCCGCCGCGACCGCCGCGTCGCGGATGGCTGCCCCGTATTCGGCGAGCGCATCGACCAGCGCTGTGGCCGAGGGCTTCGGCGCGGTCACGTCCACTCGCAGCCCGAACTCCGCGGCGGTCCGCGCGGTCTGCGGCCCGATCACGGCGATCACCGTGACCGCGTGTGGCTTCCCGGCGATGCCGATCAGGTTGCGCACCGTGGATGACGAGGTGAAGAGGACCGCGTCGAATCCGCCGCCCTTGATCGCCTCGCGGATCGGTGCGGGCGGTGGCGCGGCCCGGACGGTGCGGTACGCGGTCACATCCTCGGCCTCCCAGCCGAGGTCGGTGAGCCGGGCGATCAGCGTCTCGGTCGCGATGTCGGCCCTGGGCAGCAGCACCCGGTTGATCGGGTCGAGCACATCGTCATAGGGCGGCCAGACAGCGGCCAGACCCTCGCCCGACTGCTCTCCCTCGGGGATCAGGTCGGGCTTGATGCCGAACTCACGCAGGGCGCCTGCTGTCTGCTCGCCGACCGCGGCGACCTTGACACCGGCGAACGCGCGGGCGTCCAGCCCGTACTCCTCGAGTTTCTCGCGCACCGCGCGGACCGCGTTGACCGAGGTGAAGGCGACCCATTGGTAGCGCCCGGTGACCAGGCCCTTGACCGCTCGCTCCATCTGCTGCGGGGTGCGCGGCGGCTCGACGGCGATCGTCGGCACCTCTTCGGGCACCGCACCGTGTGCCTGCAGCCGCTCCGAGACCGAGGCCGCCTGCTCCTTGGTCCGGGGCACCAGCACCCGCCAGCCGAACAGCGGCTTCGTCTCGAACCAGGAGAGATCATGGTGCGCGGCGGCGGCCTCGCCCACCACGCCGACCGCGGGCCCCTGCTCCATGAGCAGGCTGACCCCAGCGGCCTTGAGATCCGCCGACACCGACCCGAGCGCGCAGGCCACGGTCAGCTGATCGGTGGTGGTGCCATTCCAGGTGATGGTGAACGGCGTGCTATCCGGCCAGCCGACGGCCAATAGCAGCTTGGCGATGTCGACCGGGCCGGCCTCCACGCCGAGGATCACCAGGCTGCCTGACGGATGGACGTCCGCCGACAGCCGGCTGACGTCGGACGCGTGGATGATCCGCACGTCGCCACCCGCGTCGGAGGTCAGCGGGATGCCCGCATAGGCGGGCACGGCGGTCGCCGCCGGCACACCAGGCACAACCTCGAACCGTGCCCCCGCCTTTGTGCACATCGCGACGTCACTGGCGGCCTGGCCGAAAATGAATGGATCGCCCTCGTACAGCCTGACCACCAACTGGCCCGCCTTCGCCGCTCGCGCCAGCATCCGCGGGTCCTGCTCCGGGCTGGTGGAATCCGAGACCACCGCCTCGGCGCCCAGCAAGTAGCTGAACCGGTCGGTCAGCTCCGGGGGCCCCACCACCAGGTCTGCCTGAGCGAGCAGCTCGGCGGCGCGCACCGTCAGCAGCCCTTCACTCCCGGGCCCCGCGCCCACGAAGGCAACGAGCCCGGACTTCACCGCTCCGGGCCCGCTGGTCTTCCCGGGCACCTGAGCCGCCCCGGGGGTCTGCACCGCTGCTGGCTTCTTCGTTGTCGATCCGAGACTCACCGTGTATCGTCCCCGCTGCTCATGTCTTCCGAAAGCATCGGCATGTACCTCCCTGCGCCTCGGCGCAGGAGTTCCGCTGCTACCTCACCGCCAAGGCGGTCTGCCTCAGCCGCGGGGGCGCCAGCGCTCACCCGCACGGCCGGTCCCCCGTTGGCTCCCGCGACAACCGCTGTCAGCTGCAGCATCTCCGTTCCGGCAGCATACGCGCCCACCGGGGCGCTGCACCCAGCCTGAAGCGCTGCGAGCAGGCTGCGTTCCGCGGTGACGGCCGCACGGCTCGCCGGATCGTCCACGCAGGACAACAGATCCACCAGGCCCGGGTCCCGATCCAGGCACTCCACGGCGAGCGCTCCTTGCCCGGGCGCTGGGATCATCTCGTCGAGCTCGAAGACCTGGGTGACCGCGTCGAGGCGGCCGATCCGGGCCAGCCCGGCGTAGGCCAGCAGGACGGCGTCGAGTTCGCCGGAGGCAACTTTGCCCAGGCGGGTTCCGGCGTTTCCGCGGACCGGAATGGGGTGCACGTCGGGGCGAAGCAACAGCAACTGCGCCGCGCGGCGTGGTGAGCCGGTGCCGATCCGCGCGCCAGGTGGCAGGTCGGCCAGCTTGGCGCCATCCCGCCCCACAAGCGCGTCCCTCGGGTCCTCGCGGGACGGGACCGCGGCGAGCACGATGCCGGGCATCGGGCCGACGGGCAGGTCCTTCAGCGAGTGAACGGCGAAGTCGACCTCGCCGGCCAGGAGGCTCTCCCGCAGGGCGCTCACGAAGACCCCGGTGCCCCCGATCTGCGTCAGTTCCGCCCGGGTGACATCACCGAACGTGCTCAGTCCGACCAGCTCGATGCTGGCTGCGGTCCGCTCGGTGACGAGGCTGGCCACCCGGCCCGATTGGGCCAGGGCCATCGGGCTCTTGCGGGTGCCGAGCCGGAGCGTACGGGTGCTCACCGGCCTGCCCCCGCCCCGTCCGGGGAATCGGCCGCCGGGCCGTCCCGCCCGGCCGGCCGCACGGGGCCGGCGTCCGGCGGGCCGTCCTGCCCGGCCGGCCGAACCAGGCCGACGTCCGCGCGGGTCACCGCTTCGATCGCGGCGGGGTCCAGGTCAAACAGGACCCGCAGTGCGTCTTCGTAGGAATCACCGCCCGGCGATCCAGCCAGTTCCTTGACCCGCACGGTCGGCGAGTGCAGCAGCTTGTCCACCACCCTGCGCATGGCCCGGGCGACCTCGCTGTGTGTGCGGGCGTCGACCGTGTTCAGCCGCCCGGCCAGCCGGGCGAGTTCGGCGTCCACGACCTCAGCGGCCTTGGCCCGCAGAGCCACCACGGTCGGGGCCACCCGGGCGGCGTGCTCGGCCGACACCCTCGCCTCGAACTCCTCGGCGACGATCGCCCGCACCGCCGCTACGTCGTCGCGGTGGGTGATCTGCCCGCTCAGCCCGGAGTCGGCTGCCTCGCCAAGCGTCGCCAGGCTGATAAGGCTGACGCCGGGGAGCTGGCCCGCGGCCTCTTCCACGTCGTGGGGCAGCGCCAGGTCGAGCAGGACCAGCGGGCGCCAGGCGCTCTTTGCCATATCCCGGTCCCGGGACGGCGCAGCGCGCAGCCGCAGCGCTCGGGCGATGTCGTCCGCGCTGATGACCAGCCCGGCAGCACCGGTACAGGAGATCACCAGGTCGGCGTCGGCCAGGGCGCTGGTCAGATCCTCAAGGTCGGCGGTGGTTCCGGAGACCGCGGCGGCCAGCCGCCGCGCCCGGTCCGGGGTGCGGTTGGCCACGACGATGCGGACCGCGCCCATCCGGGCCGCCGTAGTGACGGCCAGCGAGCTCATCGAGCCGGCTCCGACCACGAGCACGGAGCGGCCGCGCAGCGGGCTCGCCAGGTCTCCGGCCGGCCCGGCTCCGGCCGGCCCGGCTCCGGCCGGCCCGGCTCCGGTCGATCCGGCCGGAGTTGTCAGGTGCGCCGCGGCGAGCCGGATCCCGACGCCCACGACGTTGGCGCCCGCGCGGTCGATGCCGGTCTCTGTGTGCGCCCTCTTCGCCGTGCGAAGGGCCAGGGCACCTAGGTCGCCGAGGATACGGCTGAGCGTGCCCTGTTCACGCGCGAAGCCAAGCGACTGACGGACCTGGCCGAGGATCTGGCTCTCGCCTATCACCATCGACTCCAGCCCGCAGGTCACCGCCAGCAGGTGCTGCACGGCACGGTCCTCGTAGTGCACATACAGGTGCGGGGTGAGCTCGCTGAGCGGGAGCCCGGAATGCCGGGCCAGCAGTTCTGAGATCGACGCGACGCCGCCGTGGAACTTGTCCACCTCGGCGTAGACCTCGACCCGGTTGCAGGTGGACACGACGAAGGCGCCGGCGACGCTCCCCGCCTGGGAGACGTCGCGCAGGAGCTTCGTGAGGGCGTCGCCGCCGACCACGGCCCGCTCCAGCGTGGCGACCGGCGCACTCTTGTGGCTGAGCCCAACCACCAGCACGCTCATGCGGTGTCTCCCGCTCGCCTGCGGGGCGCTTTCAGGCGCCGCCTTCCCTCGTCGCTCGTGCTCTGCTTCCTATGCGCCTCCGGGGCGCTTAGCGCGCTGCCTTCCCTCGTCGCTCGTCGCTCGTTCCTCGTTCCTCGCTCCTCAGTCCAGGCAGCGCCGCGCCCCTTCGGCGCGTCAAT
>Ga0070706_100005977_pt1 | contig 11511 bp, 8 predicted proteins | sample KBSK5501metaG_FD_65476 | JGI IMG/M metagenome (GOLD analysis project Ga0070706, IMG submission 65476) | Corn, switchgrass and miscanthus rhizosphere microbial communities from Kellogg Biological Station, Michigan, USA - KBS K5-50-1 metaG | ecosystem: Host-associated > Plants > Roots >...
GGGATCACCGGCCGCCGTCGAAGCGCAGCGAGAGCTGGAGCGCGAGGTTCGGATCGAGCGTGTCGAGGGCCTTCTGCTGCTCGCGGGCTCCGGCACGGTCGCCGGCGGCGAGAAGCGCGAGGGCGAGGTTGAAGCGGGCGGGCGCGTGAGCCGGCTCGAGCCGGAGGACGCTGCGGAAGGCCTCGATCGCTTCTGCATCCTGGCCCAGGTCCACGCGAGCGAGGCCGAGGTTGAAGTGAGCGGCCGTGAGGCCGGGCTGGAGGCGGATCGCGCGCTGGTACGCCTCGGCGGCGTCGCGAGGCCGGCCCTGCTTCGCGTACGCGCGGCCGAGGTCGTACTGCGCGCCGGCATCGGCCGCGCTCAGCGTGGCGGCCTTCTCGAGGGACTCGACCGCCTCCGTCCAGCGCTCGAGGTTCCCGTAGGTTGCTCCGAGACCCCGGAGAGCGTCGGCGTCGTCGGGTCGAAGCCGGACGGCCCGGCGATACGCGTCGAGCGCCTTTCCATAGCGGCCGAGGCGCGCGTCGGTCCCGCCCAGGTGGTACCAGGCGGCGGCGTAATCGGGCTTGAGCGCGGCCGCCTGCTCCAGGGCGGGTGCGGCCTCCCCGAGCCGGCCCGCCCTCTCGAGGGCGAGGCCGAGGTTGTAATGGGCCTCGGCCTGCCGGGGACGGAGGCGGACCGCCTCGCGCAGCGCTTCGACCGCGGCCTCGTGCCGTCCGAGACCGCTGTAGGCGACGCCGAGGCCGAGATACGCGGAAGAGAATCCGGGGTCGAGGCGCAATGCCTCCCGGAAGGCGGCGACGGCTTCATCGTAGTGCGCGCTCCGGCACAGCCCCCAGCCGCGCCTGGTCTGCTCCTCCACCGAGGCCGCGGGCGGTGCCGCCGCCGCCGCCACGCCCGCCACGAACAGCGCCCCTACGATCACCCGCACGCGCATCACGGTCACGGCCGGGGGCGCGCGGACGGGAGCGAGTCCTGCCGCCACGACGCGTCGTCGACGGGCTCGGAGCCGAGCCGGCGGAACGCCTCGGCCTCGCGCTCGGCCTTCTCCGTCTGGCCGCGCAGGCGATACGCCCGCGAGAGCTGATAGTGCGCGCCCTTCAAGGCGGGCTGCGTGTCGACGCTCTTCTCGAGGTGCGCGATCGCCTCGTCGACCTTCCCCTCGCGGAGGAGGATCTTGCCGAGCTGGTAGTGCGCCCCCGCGTGGCGCGGATCGATGGCCAGCAGGCGTCGATACGAAGCGATGGCCTTCTCGCGGTCCTGACGCAGCGCGTAGACCGTCCCCAGCGAGAACAGGGCGTCGGCATGTGACGGGTCGAGCTCGAGGGCCTTCTCGAAATAGCCGATCGCCTTTTCGACCTCTCCGAGCCTCCGCAGGCTCTCGCCGAGCAGGAACCACGTCGAGGCGTTCCGGGGTTGCCGCTCGAGCGCGGCCAGGAGCGCCCGGACCGCCTCGCCGTTCTTTCCCAGGCTCATGAGGGCCCACCCCAGGTTGATGCGGGCGTCGGCGCTCCGGGGGTCGAGCCTCACGGACTCGGCCAGCTCGCGGGCGGCGTCGGGAATGCGGCCGGCCTCGAGGTACGCGAGGCCGAGGTAGTAGCGGAACCCGGCGTCGGCCGGCGCGAGGCGCGCCGCGCGCTCCAGCTCGGCCATGGCTCTCGGCGCGTCCTTCATCAGGCTGTAGGTGATCCCGAGCAGGTAGTGACCCTGGGGAGCGTCGGGCTCTTGCTGGATCGCGCGCTCCAGGTGCTCGACGGCCTGCGGGAACAGTCCCTGGGCCGAATACATCTGGCCGAGCGCGAGGTGAGCGCGGGCGTCGAGGCGGTCGGCCGGTGGCTCCGCGCGGGCGACGAGCGCGGTCGCGAGGACGAACAACGGCGCGGCCCGGAGGTGGCTCAACGCGGCCTCCGGCCGGCGCCCGCCGTCGTCGGCCCTCTCCGCGACACGATGCCCTTGCCTTCCTCGATCCCGAGTATCTGGTCCGCGGCCACGTCCGTGAAGCGCTCGGTCGCCCCGCCGGGCCATCGGACCTGGAGGGTCGGCACGACCGCGAGCGACCCGAGGCCGAAGTGCGCCCGGAGATCGCTCTGGGAAAGATAGCTGCCCCCGCCGTGGACCTCTTGCATCAGGGTCGTGGACCCGGCGCGGACCGTGACGCGGGCGCCGATCGCGTCGCGGTTGCCGCGGGCCCCGGTGAGCTTCACGGTGAGCCAGTGGTTGCCGGTCTCGCTTTCGTTGTGCAGCAGGACGGCTCGGTCGTTGACGGCGGAGATCACGACGTCGACCCGGCCGTCGTCGTCGTAGTCGCCGAAGGCGGCGCCCCGCCCGACCCACCGCGCGGCGAGCGCCTCGCCCGCCCGTCGCGTGACGTCGGCGAAGGTACCGTCGCCCTTGTTGCGGAAGACGAGGCTCTGCTCGGCGTAGGTCTCGTCGAGCTGCTGGCGATCGACCTCCGGGTAGACGTGGCCGTTCACGAAGAACAGGTCCTTGTTCCCGTCGTTGTCGAAGTCCGCGAAGCCCGTGCCCCACCCGAGGGAGCGCATCGTGCCCTCGCCGATCCCCGACGGCCACGTGGTCTCGAGGAACGTCCCGTTCCCCTGGTTGAGGTAGAGCGAATGCGGCTCGCCATAGAAGTTCGTGACGGCGAGATCGAGCTTCCCGTCGTTGTCGTAGTCGCCGAAGTCGACGCCCATCCCCGCCCGCTCGCGGCCGTCCTCGTCGAAGGCGACGCCGGCGGCGAAGGCGACCTCGGTGAACGTGCCGTTGCGGTTGTTGTGGTAGAGCAGGTTCGGGTGCGCGTCGTTCGCCACGAACAGGTCCGGCCACCCGTCGTCGTCGTAGTCGCCCCACACGACCCCGAGGCCGCGGTAACGCTCGCGGTCCAGCTCCCCGGCGCGCACGGTGACGTCGGTGAACGTCCCGTCGCCGTTGTTGTGGAAGAGCACGTCGCGCGCGCCCGCGAGGCCACGGGGACCGCACATCACGGGGAAGCCGTGGTAGAAGCAGTTCTTCTGCGCTCCCGGCCGGGGGGCGGTCTTCAGGTCGAAGTCGACGTAGCGGGCCACGTAGAGATCGAGGCGGCCGTCGTTGTCGTAATCGGCGAAGGCCGCGCTCGTCGACCAGCCGCCGGCGGCGACGCCGGCGGCATCCGTCACGTCGGCGAAGGTCCCGTCGCCCTGGTTGCGCAGGAGCACGTTCCGGCCGAAGAAGGTCAGATAGACGTCGGGCCAGCCGTCGTTGTCGTAGTCGCCGACGGCGACGCCCTGTCCCCAGCCGCTGAGCCCGATGCGGGCGGCGTCGGTCACGTCGGTGAAGGTCCCGTCGCCGTTGTTCCGGTAGAGCGCGCAGCGGGGACTCTTGCCGTCCGGAAAGCCAGCGAGCGTCGTCCCGTTGGCGAACAGCACGTCGAGCTTTCCGTCCCGGTCGTAGTCGAGGAAGGCGACTCCCGTGCCGGTGGTCTCGAGGATGTACGTGCTCGCGTCCTTGTCGCCGTAGGTGGTGCGGAAGGCGAGGCCGGCGGCGGCGGAACGGTCCACGAAGACGATCGGCCCGGACGCGGCCAGAGCACCGGCCAGGCACAGCAGGGACAGCGCCGAAATACGGACCCCGGGGGGAATCAATGGACTCCCCCCGGGTCTATCACGCCCGGTCTAGAACGTCCACCGCGCGCCCAGACGAAGCACACGCGGGCCCAGGATGTCGGTGGGGTTGCCGGTGGCGGATCCGGTGTTGGGGTTCAGGTTGGTGATGATGTTCGCGTTGAACGCGTTGAAGAGGTCGGCGTCGACTTCGACGCGGTGCCGCTTGTTGATGTTGAAGAACTTTCCCAGCCGGAGGTCGAGGTACCGGATCGTGTCGAAGTGCCGGGCGTCGCGCGGCTCGGCGAAGAACGAGATCGGCCCCTGGTTGAACGACACCCCGTTGATGTCGCTCGACAGGCTCACGATCCGGCCCCAGGGCGTCCCGCTCTGGATCTTGAACACCGCGGCCACGGTCACGTCGATCTTGGGGATGTCGTAGCCCGCGCTCATCTTCAATTGATGCCGCCGGTTGTAGAAGGTGGGTCCGCTCGTGTTGTTGATCTTGGCGTTGGGATCCTGGAAGGCGTTGGCCCCCGACCCGAATCCGATGCCGCCGGCCCCTTCCTCCTCGCCGCCGAACGGGGTCCCGACGCTGACGGACGTGCTGCTCAGGTCGTCGTGGGACAACGCGTACGTCACCAGCCCCTGCCAGCGGTTGGAGTAGCGCTTCTGCAGCGTGATCTCGAGGCCCTTGAAGCTGCTCTTGAAGTCGGACGGGTTGGTCTCGAGCCGTTTGTTCCGGCCCGCGAACTCGGGCTTCTGGTTGAATACGGTGACCCGCTTGTCGTCGGCGGTCCCGGTGATCCCATCGGACCCCGGGTCGATCCCGATGGTCGGGTCGTAGCCGGTCGAGTTCTGCGGGATCCCGATCTCGGCGATCGCGATCAGGTCGCGGCCCCGGCGGAAGACGCCGTCGACGCTGAGCTTGATGCTCGCGGGCAGCTCGAAGTCGAGACCGGCGGTGAGCTCGTCCGTGCGCGGCCGCTTCAGTTTGGGGTCGACCGTGTTGATGTTCCCGCCGAAGGCGAAGAGCAGGTCGCCTTCCTCTCCCTTCTGGAATTTCCGGTCGCCGTTGCGGTCGATCCAGTTGTAGCCCTTGCCGGCCAGGCCGAGCGGGTTGGGCACGTCGATCATGCCCCCGCCGATCTGGTGGTGGTATCTCGCGTAGCCGGCCTTGAGGGCGGCCTTGTGGTTCCCGAAGAGGTCGTACACCAGCCCGAGCCGGGGCGCCAGGTTGTTCCACTTGATGACGTCCTGCCGGGGCGTGCTCTGGGCGGCCGAGAAGGGACCCGCGGCCTTGCTCTGGGGAGGCAGGAACCCGTCCGAGTGCTCGAAGCGGAGGCCGAGGTTGATGGCGAGCCGGTCCTTCGTGATGTTGTCCTGGGCGAACAGCACCGACCCCGTGAACTCGTCGATCCCCGGGACCGGCGTGTTGTACTCGGTCACGGTCGATGGCTCGCCGTTGAACGTCTGGAGGTTGATTCCGTCGAGGGCGTCGAGGTTCAAGCTGGAGTACCCGCGGTAGAACTCGTAGCCCGCCTTGAAGGAGTGGTCGGCGCCGGCCAGGCGTCCCTTGAAGTACGAGAAGGTCCCGTTCAGCGACAGCCGCGTCCGGTGCTGGGGGGGGGCGTAGGCGAAGCTGGCCGCTCCCGTCTGGTCGCCGGTCGTCAGCTCGACGTTGTTGGGCTGGGTGACGCCCGGTTGCAGGAAGAGCGGGAAGCTGACGTCGGAGAAGCTCACGCGGACGTCGAAGAGCGCGTTGGTCGAGATCTGCGAGTTGTAGTGCGCCTGGTAGATCGAGAACACGTCGTCCTCGACCCACGTGCTGTCGGGCTGGACCTGGGCCCCCGCGTTCCGGTTCGGCTTCCAGTAGGTCTGGCGCGTCCACAGCGCATCGAGGCGGTTGTTGGGGTTGAACTGATAGCTGAGGTTGACGAGGCCCGAGCGGAGATCGGTGTTCTCGGTCTTCGGAGTGCACGGCGAGGTGCCGGTCTTGGTCACGCACGGCTGTCCCGAGGCGGAAAAGTACCCCTCCTTGAAGAAATTCGGGACGTTGCGGTGGATCCTCCAGTCGCGCCAGGACGTGTAGAAGCGCAGCTTGTCCTTGATCAGCGGACCGCCGAGCTGGACCGTGCCGTCGGAGAAGAGGTCGACGCCTCCCCCGGAGCCGATGCCCTTGTCCTTCAGCGCCTGCGTGACGTTGTTGCTGACCAGCTTGTGGTTCTCGAAGTAATAGGCCAGGCCGCCGTGGAAGGCGTCGGTGCCGCGCTTGGCCACGAAGTTGTAGTAGACGCCCGGCGTGCCGACCTCGGCCGGGTGCTGGGCGGTCGAGATGTTGACCTCCTCGAAGCTGTCGTAGTCGTAGTAGAAGCCGGCGGCGCCGGTGGCGGCGGGGTCGGTGACGTTCACGCCGTTCATGGCGTACGTGTTCTGGTGCCACGTGCTGCCGTGGGTCGAGAAGACGGCCTGCAGGCCCCCCTGGCTGCCGCCCACGTCCTCGCGGTCCACCACGACCTGGGGCGCCAGGTTCTGGAGGATGGCCCAGACGTCCCGCGCGGTCGGGATCCCCTGGAGGGCGTTGACGTCGAGGTTGGTGGCGACGTTCGTCTGGGTGACGTCGACGAGGGGGGCACCGGCCACGTCCACCGTCTCGCTGAGGCTGCCCACCTCCAGGGTGGCGTCGACGTTGAGGGTGGTCGCGAGGCTCACCGGGATGTTGCTGCGGGTGAGCTTGCGGAAGCCCGTGAGCTCGAAGGCCAGCGCGTAGGTTCCGGGGGGAAGGGCCGTGAAGCGATAGGTGCCTTCCTGGTCCGTCATCGTCGTGCGCGGAGTGATGAGGACGGGACTGGTCAGCGTCACGGTCACGCCGGGCGTGCGCGCGCCCGTATGGTCGGTGACCTTGCCCGTCAGGTTGCCGGTCTGCAGGGACTGGGCGAGCGCAGCCGGGGTGAGAGCCGTCAACAGCAAGAGAGTTGCGATCCACCTCATTGAAATGGCCTCCACAAGAGTGAGAGTGCCTCCCGGAAAGGCAGGGCGGAAGAGCTGCTCATGAGCCGCCGGCGGCGGCTCGCGACACGGTGACCGCACACGTCCCTCCATGCATGAGGGCATCCATCATCCGGCGGCTGCTGTCGTCGAGGTGCCGCTCGACGGCGGCGCGCGCTCCCTCCGGATCCCGCCGCTCGATCGCGTCCACGACGGCGTCGTGCTCTCCGCTCGCCGACTTCTGGAGCGGCGCGTAGTCCACGCCGAGGGCGATGATCCGCGTCACCTGGTCGAGGCAGTGCCGGACCAGGTCCGCGATGATCGCGTTCCGGCTCGCCTGAGCCACCGCGAGGTGGAACGCGGCGTTCGCCTCGGTGGCCTTGCGGAAGCCGGGCGCGTCTCCGGCGACGTACTCGAAGGCGGCCAGCTTCCGCAGGCGGGCGATCGACGACGCGTCGGCGAACTCCGCGGCGCGCGCGGCCGCCGCGCCTTCGAGGAGCCGGCGGACCTCGAAGACGTTCCGGATCAGGGTGACCGTGATGGGCGTGACGACATAGCCCCGGCCGGGGACGCGCTCGACGTAGCCTTCTTCGATCAGCCGCGAGAGCGCTTCGCGGACGGGCGTCCGGCTGGTGTGGAGCTGGCGGGCCAGCTCGGCCTCGCACAGCGGCGCGCCGGGCGCACAGACCCCGTGCACGATGCGGTGCTTGATCTCGACGTAGACCTGTTCGCGTCGGCTCGCCTGGATACCCTTCGTGTACGAGCAGTATACGCCGCCCGTCAAGATGCGACAGCGGTTTCAAAGCCACTCAATAAATTGAACTTAGCTGATGCCGGGTTCGTCAGTGCGGGGCTTGCAGATGCTCGTCGAAGAAGCGCTCGACGCGCCTCCAGGCATCCCGCAGGACGTGGTCGCGGTGGAAGTAGTGGTACTCGCCGGGGTAGACCATGAAGTCCACGTCCTTGCCGGCGCGGAGGGCCGCATCGACCACGCGCAACGATTCGACGAAGGGTACGTTGACGTCCGCCGTCCCGTGCAGCACGAGCAGGGGACGGACGATCTTGTCGACGAAGTGGATCGGCGAGGTGCGGCGATACAGCTCGGCATTCTCCTCCGGCCGGCCCATGCGCCCGCGGATCCACGGCCCGTCCGGATCGTGGTACCAGTCCGCCCAGTCGTCGACCCCCGCGACGTCGATCGCGCAGGCGAACAGCTCCGGCGTGACCGTGAGCGCCTGCAGGGCCATGAAGCCACCGTAGCTCAGGCCCCAGACACCCACGCGCGTGGTGTCCACGTAGCCCAGCCCTTTCATGTAGTCGACGCCGGCGGCGATGTCCCGATAATCCGCGCCGCCCAGGTCGCGGTAGTGCCCCTGGCGCCAGGCCTTGCCGTAGCCGATGCTGCCCCGGTAGTCCACCGACAGCACGACGTAGCCACGCTGAAGCAGGTACTGGTGGACGCTGTAGTAGACGGCGTAGTCGCGCCGCACGTGCCAGCCGTCGAAGTTCTGCGTGATGCCGTCGCCGTGCACCCACACGATCGCCGGATGCTTCCGCGTGCGGTCGAGCCCGGGCGGGACGAAGAGATAGGCCGGCACCTTCTTGCCGTCGGGCGCGTCGTAGCGGACGAAGCGCGGCTCGACGAGCGTGGCCCGGTCGATGCTCGCCGGGAGCGGGTCGCCCAAACGCCGCGGCGTCGCGGCCGGCTTCGCCTCCACCACCCGCAGATCGGCGGGAGTCCGCGGGTCCGTGTGCTGGTAGAGGAGGAGACGGCCGTCCGGCGACCAGCCGGCGCCGACGTTGGTGCCGCGGCCCGCGGTCACGGTTTCGAGCCGCGCCGGAGCGGCGCCGTCGCCGATCTCCGCCACGACGAGCTGACGCGCGCCGGGGTTGTCTCCCTCGTTCGTGTCGAAGGCGATCCGCCGGCCGTCGGGCGACCAGGCGGGCCGGCTCACCTCGAACGCGCCGCGGGTCACCGGGCGTGGCTCGCCGCCCGCGGACGGAACCACGTAGAGGTGGTCCCAGCCGTCCCGGTCGCTGAGGAAGGCGACGAAGCGGCCGTCGGGCGACGGCACCGGCTCCGCGCCGAGGAACTCCATGCTCCAGAAGAGCGGGTCCTCGTCGCGGGAGAGGACGCGGGCCGCGCCGGTCGCGGCGTCGGCGACGACCACCTCGCGGGCCTTGAGGTCGGCGCTCACGCGCTGCAACGTGAGGCGGGAGCCGTCCAGCCAGCGCGGGGCCGTTTCGGTCCCGTCGGTCCGGGCGACGTCCACGACCGGGCCACCGTCGGCGGGCACCGTCCCCACGTGGACGGCGTAGCCTTCGCGGTAGAGGAACGCGATCTTCCCGCCCACGTAGTCCGGCACGTCCTGCTTCGCCGTCCACGATTCGACGCTGAAGGCGATCCGGCGGTCGTCGGGCGACCAGGCCGGTCCGCTCTCGTTCGCCGGTGTCTGCGTCAGCCGCGTCTCCCCGCCGTCGGCGAGGCGGCGGACCCAGAGGTCACCCTCGCGGGCGAAGGCCACGCGCGTGCCGTCGTGGCTCGGCGTGACGTCGCTCTCGGCCTCCGGCGTCGTCCAGACCCGCTGCGGCGGCTCCGAGCCGGTCGCCGCGATGCGCCACAGATCGCCCTCGCGCTCGAAGTAGACGGAGCGCGAGTCGCCGCTCCAGAAGAGACCGGCGACGAGGCCGGAGGTGTGGGAGGTGAGGGCGCGGGGCTCTCCCTGGCGGCTTCCGACCACGTACACGTTCTGCACGCCCGCCCGATCCCACACAAAGGCCACCTGCTCTCCGTCGGGCGACCACGCCGCCTGGGAAGGGTGCTTGATGTCGAGGAGGGCGTCGATCGTCGGCCGGCCGCGCCCGGTGGCCGGCGGTGCGGCCAGGGCAACGGAGCCCGCGGTCACGGCGAGGAGTGCCACGCACATTTGACGCATCGCGTTCCTCCAGTGGGCGGATGATAGCGGAAGGGCTCGCGCTCGCGTTACACTCACGCGCACCGTCGAGCCATGATCCGCCCCCTCCTCGCCGCGCTCGTCCTCCTCCGGGTCACCCCCGCGGCGCTCGCCGCCGACGATTCGGCGGCGCTGGAGAAGACGGTCCACGCCCGGCTCGACGCGCTCGACGCGAAGAGCACGCTCTACGCGAGGCACCTGGCGACGGGACGGGAGATCGCGGTCCGCGCCGACGAGCCGATGAACACGGTCAGCGTCATCAAGATTCCGATCATGGTGCTCGCGTACCGCGACGCGGAGGCGGGAAGGCTGAACCTCGACGAGCGGCACGTCATCGCTCCGGACGAGATGCGTCGGGGCACCGGCATCCTCCAATCGTTCGCGGTGGGGCTCAATCCGACGTGGCGCGACCTCGTCACCCAGATGATCATCACCAGCGACAACACCGCCACCGACCTCCTGATCGCGAGGCTGGGCCTGGAGCGGGTGAACCAGATGCTGGACGCGCTCCGGTACAAGGAGACCCGCCTCCGGATGACGATCGGCCAGCTCTTCCGCGGGGTCTGGGAGCAGCTCGATCCGAGGAACGCGTCGCTGAGCGACCGCCAGGTCTTCGAGCGGGGCTTCCCGGACGACGCGGCGGCGCCGTCGCGCGACCTCGTCTATGTGGGCGATCCGTCGAAGTGGTTCGGCCGCACCACCGCCCGCGAGATGTCGCGGATGCTCGAGCAGCTCCAGAAAGGTGAGCTGGCCGGACCGGCTTCGACCGACGAGATGATCCGGGTCCTGAAGCGGCAGCTCTACTTCTCGCGCCTGCCGCAGCGCATCCGCTTCCGCGCGAGCGTGGGGCACAAGACGGGAGATTGGCCGCCGATCATCGGCAACGACGTCGGCATCCTCTACTCCGACGCGGGACCCATCGTCGTGTCCGTCTTCACGAACCAGAACCGCGGCAGCTTCTTCGACCTGGAGGCGGCCATCGGCAAGGTCGCCGAGGACATCCTCGACGCGTGGGGCCGATGAGAGTCCACCTCGTCGACGGGACGTACGAGCTGTTCCGGGCGCATTACGGCGCGCCGCCGGCCACCGCCATCGACGGAACGGCCGCCGGCGCCAGCCGCGGCCTGCTGCGGACGCTGCTGGCGCTCCTGGCCTCGCCGGGCGTCACGCACGTCGCCTGCGCCTTCGATCACGTCATCGAGTCCTTCCGCAACGGCCTTTACGACGGCTACAAGACGAGCGAGGGCGTTCCTCCGGAGCTGCTGGCCCAGTTCCCGCTCGCCGAGCGCCTCACGCGCGCGCTGGGAATCGTGGTGTGGCCCATGGTGGATCTGGAGGCCGACGATGCCCTCGCCACCGCCGCGAAGCGCTGGTCCGGAGCGGACGGGGTCGAGCAGGTCGTCATCTGCTCGCCCGACAAGGACCTGGCCCAGTGCGTGGAGGGCACGCGCGTGGTGTGCCTCGACCGCCGGCAGCGGAAGCTGCTCGACGAGGCGGGCGTGCGCGCGAAGTTCGGCGTCGCGCCGACCTCCCTCCCGGACTGGCTGGCCCTCGTGGGAGACGGCGCGGACGGCTATCCGGGCCTGCCGCGATGGGGCGCGAAGTCGGCGAGCGCGGTGCTGGGCCGATACGCGCGCCTCGAAGCGATCCCGGAGCTCGAGCGCGAATGGGACGTGTCCGTGCGGGGCGCGGCCGCGCTCGGCGAGAGCCTGCGCGCGCATCGGGAGGAGGCGGCGCTCTTCCGCCGGCTGGCCACGCTGCGCACGGACGCGGACCTGCCGGAATCGCTCGACGACATGCGCTGGCGCGGCGCGCGGCGGGGGGAGCTCGAAGACGTCTGCCATCTGATCGGCGAGGCCGAGGTCGTGCCCCGGATGCCCGCCTGGCGTCGGGCGTGAAGGCGGCCCCATGCGGGCGTTGAGGCCGCGCCCGGCCGCGCTGCTCGCCGCGGCCGCCGTCGCCGCGGCGGTCGGGGCGGCCCTGCCCGCCGCGCA
>Ga0070706_100005978_pt1 | contig 11511 bp, 9 predicted proteins | sample KBSK5501metaG_FD_65476 | JGI IMG/M metagenome (GOLD analysis project Ga0070706, IMG submission 65476) | Corn, switchgrass and miscanthus rhizosphere microbial communities from Kellogg Biological Station, Michigan, USA - KBS K5-50-1 metaG | ecosystem: Host-associated > Plants > Roots >...
ATCGTGCACCGCGATATCAAGCCGGGCAACGTGATGCTGAACCGGCACGGCGAGATCAAGGTGATGGACTTCGGCATCGCCCGCGCCGTCGCCGACACTCAGGCCACGATGACACAGACCGCGCAGGTGATCGGGACCGCGCAGTACCTGTCGCCGGAGCAGGCACGCGGAGAGCGAGTCGACTCGCGGTCCGACTTGTACTCGGTCGGCTGCCTGCTGTACGAACTCCTGACTGGCAGGCCGCCGTTCATGGGCGATTCGCCGGTCGCGATCGCGTATCAGCACGTCAGGGAGGCTCCTGTCCCGCCGTCCCGGATTGATCCCGAGTTGCCTGCCTGGGCCGATGCCATCGTGCTCAAGGCCATGGAGAAGGACCCTGGTGCGCGGTACCAGTCCGCGGCCGAAATGCGCAGTGACATCCAGCGCGCGCTATCTGGCTTTCCGGTGGCGGCAGCCCTCCCGGCGACGTCCGCGTACGCTTCGCCGGGGGCCGGCACGAGGCGGATGGACCCGCTCGGCCAGACCCAGCTCCAGCGGCAGACCGGCTCCATTCCGCCCTACCAGTATGGTCCGGAGGAGGCTGGCCTGCGGCAACGCCGCAAGCGCCCGGTCTGGCCCTGGGTGGCTGCCGTGCTCGCGCTGGCGGTCATCGGCGGTGCGATCGCGGCCTATCAGCTGGTCAGCAGCTCTGGAAGCACGATCGCTGTGCCGAGCAACCTGCAGGGCATGAAACTAGCCAAGGCCGAGAGCGCGGTACGGCACGCCGGGCTGAAGCCCAAGCCGGTATCGCACGAGTCGGTGACCGGGCCCTACAACCAGGTGACCACCACAAATCCCGCCGGCGGCACCAAGGTCCCCAAGGGGACTCAGGTCACACTCAACTACAACGTCAAGGCCGGTCCGCAGATTCTGCCCGACGTGTCGGGCATGACGGCGGCTGATGCCATCGCCAAGCTGCATGACGCCGGCTGGCAGGACGTCACCACCAATCCGTCCCTCGTGGCAAGCCTGAAGATCAAAAAGGGCTCCGTGGTGAGCACCGACCCGTCAGCGGGCAAGACCATCCCGCTAACGACGCCGATCTCGCTCAATGTCTCCGGCGGCGGCGTAGCCATGCCGCCGCTAGCAGGCGTGACGGCAGCCGACGCCCGATATCGGCTGACTCAGCTGGGGCTTGTCCCCCAGGTCTTCCGTCAGCCCGGGCCGCCGGGCACGATACCTGGCACGGTCTGGAGGAGCTCCCCGAGCCGCGGCAAGGCGGTGCTCCCGGGCGCTACCGTGGCCATCTACGTGGAACCGGGCTCAACCTCCTCGCCGAGCCCGCCGACCTCGTCGTCGCCGAGCCCGAGTCCGGGTTCAAGCAGCCCTTCGCCGGGTTCCAGTTCGCCGCCGGCGGCCCGGTTGCACTGAGTGTGCTGTCCAGCGGCTTCGTGAGCCAGGACCCAGTACCTGGGGACGGACTACGCTTACGATCAAGGTCGCGCGCTCGCCGCGCGGCAGGATTCGACCAGGAGAAACCATCGTGCCCAAGTCCCGTGTCAGGAAGAAAGCGGTCTATACCCCGCCGCCGCGTTCGACTAAGGCCCGGGTGAGCCCGCCGTGGCTGGTGCCGACCATGCTCGGCTGCCTGATAGTCGGCCTGGCGTGGATCGCGACCTTCTATGTCAGCGGCCAGAAATTGCCGGTCGAGGCGATCCAGCAGTGGAACCTGGTCGTCGGTTTTGCTCTGATCGTTTCCGGTGTCATGCTCGCTACCAGGTGGCGGTAGCCCGGTTTCGGTCCTAGGGCAGGCCGACGACCGCGTTCGCCAGTTGGTGGTCCCTGACCACGACCCCGATTACCAGCAGCGCGACCATGCCTGCTGTGGCGGCGATCTGCGTGAGAGTCCGGTTGTTCCTGGGAGCATAGGCGTAGGCCGCGGTGAGCGCGCTCCCGGCGATCAGGCCGCCCACGTGCGCCTGCCACGCTATGCCGGAGACCGTGAAGCTGATCAGCAGGTTGACGGCGATCAGGACGATCACCATCCTGGCGTCCAGGTGCAGCCGCCTGGACAGCACGAACCAGGCTCCGAACAGCCCGAAGATGGCACCCGACGCGCCGAGCCCGACCGCCGTGGGACGCGCTATCAGGTAGAAGAGCACGGAGCCGCCGAGCGCGCTGACCAGGTACACAGCCAGGAATCGTGCCCTGCCAAGCAGGCGCTCGATGGCCGGCCCGACGACGATCAGCGCCCACATGTTGAACGCGATGTGGAAGATTCCGAAGCCGCCGCCCGGCGGCTCGTGCAGGAACGCGCTGGTCAGCAAGCGATAGAACTGACCGTCAGCGACTCCTATCGTCGGGCCGAACTTGCCGACCATCGCGCCGTGGCTGATCAGGGCGCTGGAGTTGATCAGCTCCCCCAGGTAGGCGAGCACGTTGATGGCCACAAGCACCCAGGTCACGACCGGCTGGTTCGCCACCTTCCCGCCGAAGGGCGCAGTGGCGCGCCTGACGCCCTGGTTGCCTTCCCTGATGCACTCGACGCACTGCTGGCCGACGGCCGCTGATCGCAGGCAGTCAGGACAGGCCGGGCGACCGCACCGCACGCACGAGACGTAGGTCTCGCGGCCGGGGTGCCGGAAGCAAGTCGGGGCTGACGCCGAGACGCCGAACTCGGGGCTTGGGCCCTGGGGGCCAGGCGGCTCTGGGGTGCCCGGGGGTATGGCCATCGCTCTAGCTACCAGATCCCGGACTGCCAGACGCCGCTTCGCCGTCGCGATGGATCGCCACGGACTCAAGGACGACGGCGTCAACCGGCCGGTCGTTCCTGCCGGTCGGCACCTTGCTGATCGCCTCGACGACGTCGCTGCCCGAGATCACTTCGCCGAAGATCGTGTGCCTACCGTTGAGGTGCGGGGTCGGCACGGTGGTGATGAAGAACTGCGAGCCGTTCGTCCCGGGGCCCGCGTTGGCCATCGCGAGCAGATACGGCCGGTCGAACCTCAGGTCCGGGTGGATCTCGTCGGCGAACTTGTAGCCGGGACCGCCGGTACCGGTGCCGAGCGGATCGCCGCCCTGGATCATGAACTGAGGGATCACCCGGTGGAAGATGGTTCCGTCGTAAAGCTTCGCCGCGCCCGTCTTGCTGGTTCTGGGGTCGGTCCACTCCCGGCCACCCTGCGCCAGTTCGACGAAGTTCCGTACCGTCTTGGGCGCGTGATCAGGGAAAAGCCGGACGACGACCGTCCCGCGGTTGGTCCGCAGCGTCGCGGTTAGGGCGTTGGTCATACCGAAATCCTGCCATGCCCGGGGTAGTGCCCTGGCACGCACGCCTGGCACGAAGAGTCGCCTGGGTCCGCGTCGGCAGATGCGCGGCCTTAGGTCATGATCGCGGCATCGCGCGGTTGACAGTGCACGAGCGGGGAAGTTCACGGTGAAGATTACTCACGGGGGAGGGATCAGTGTCTGTTATGTCCAGAAAGCACGCCACCATGCCGGCGGCCGACATGCAGTGGCGGGCCAGGAAGATCGCCGCGCAGGCGTCGAAACTAGCGGACCGGGCCGCTCCCGTGACGAAGCGCGCGACCAAGACCGCCAGACAGCGTGCCGGCACCGCCGCGACATGGGCCAAACCGCACGTCGGCAGGGCCCGGGCATGGATGGCCGTCAGGGCAGCCCGCGGCAGCATCTCGATGCAGGAGACCGTCGCTCCCAGGGTCTCCACCATGCTGGCGGTGGCCGCCAGGAACCTCGACCCGCCAAGGCGGCAGTCCCGCCGATGGCCGAAGGCTCTGGCCGGAATGGCACTGCTCACCGCCGGGGCCGTCGCCGCGGCCACTATGGCGATCCGCAAGAACGCGCGGATTGTTCGCTCGATGCCCACGCCGCCGATGCCCTCGGAAACCTCCTCGAAGACCGCGGCTGAGCCGCAGCCTGGCGCACTCAACCCGAAGGCCGGGGCCGGGCGCACAAGGAGAGAAGCCGAGGTCAACGGCCTCTCCCGCACCCGCTGACTGAACTGATTAGCCAGGCGCTGACGGCTACAGAGAGAGGTTTCCGTCGGCGGTGTGTCGGCGGATTCGGGCAGAATCGAACTTGTGCTTCTGTCTGAGATCGTCTCCACGTCGGCCGGCGTAGCGGGCACGCCGGGCCGACGGGCGAAGATTGACCAGATTGCCGGGCTGCTGGCCAGCGTCCCGGTCGATGAAGTTCCGATCGCGGTCGCGTTCCTATCGGGCGACCTTACCCAGCGGCAGATAGGCGTCGGGTACGCGGCGCTGATGGGCCTGCCTGACTCCGCCGCGCGCGCCTGGTCCGCCGCGGCTGCGGGTTCGGCCGAGGGAGCAGGTGGAGAAGCCTCGGCTGAGGCCGCGCTGGCCGACGCTGTGGCGGCTGAAGAGGCGCACACGACGCCGGCCAGCCAGGCGTCACTCACGCTGACCGAGACGGACGCCGCCTTCGAGCAGATCGGGGCGCTGACCGGCCCAGGGTCGCAAGGCAAGCGGCGCGAATTGCTGGCCGGCCTAATGGGGCGGGCAACCGAGGACGAGCGACAGTTCCTAATCCGGCTGGTTGGCGGCGACTTGCGGCAGGGCGCGCTCGAAGGGGTGATGACCGATGCAGTGGCCAAGGCAGCGGGCGTCGCGGCGGCCGAGGTCAGGCGAGCACACCAGCTGCGCGGGTCGCTGGCCGAGGTCGCCAGGGCGGCGCTGGCCGCCGCGCCGGGCGGCGAGCACGATGTGGCTACCGCCCTGCGCGGATTCACGCTGCGCGTTGGTCAGCCGGTGCGGCCGATGCTCGCCGCGTCCGCCCCGAGCCTGGACGCAGCGCTAGCCAAGATCACGCCCGCCGCTCTGGAATGGAAGATCGACGGGATCCGGATCCAGATCCACCGTGACGGCGAGCGCGTGCGGGTGTTCAGCAGGACACTCGACGACATCACCGACCGGGTTCCCGAAATAGTCGCCATGGCCAGAACGCTAGCGGTCAGCTCCGCCGTGATCGACGGCGAGGCGGTCGCGCTGCGCGCGGACGGCCGGCCGCACCCGTTCCAGGTGACGTCGGCGCGGGCCGCCAGTCAGTCGGCCCCCGCGGCACGCCCAGCCCGCGGCGCGCAGCGTGCAACCGTGCCGCTGACCGCCTTCCTGTTCGACTTGCTGCACGTGGATGGCCAGGACCTAATCGACCAGCCGGCGAACGATCGGTTCGAGCGGCTTGCCGAGATCGCGCCGACCGAGGCGCTCATCCCGCACCTGGTCACCTCCGATCCCGCGCAAGCCGCCGAGTTCTTCGCCGACGCGATCGCCCGCGGCCACGAGGGCGTAGTGGTGAAGTCGGTTGGCTCGCCGTACGGAGCCGGCCGCCGCGGCAGCGACTGGATCAAGGTCAAGCCGCGCACCACTCTCGACCTGGTCATCCTGGCCGCCGAGTGGGGCCACGGCCGGCGGACCGGCTGGCTGTCAAACCTTCACCTGGGTGCCCGCGATCCGGAGACTGGCGGGTTCGTCATGCTCGGTAAGACATTCAAGGGGCTTACCGACGCCATGCTGACCTGGCAGACCGAACGGCTACTCAGCCTGTCCGCCGGCGCCGACGCGGCGTCGGCGCGGCCGTACGGCGTCGTGCGCGTGCGTCCCGAACTAGTCGCCGAGATCGCGTTCGATGGCGTCCAGGCCAGCCGCCGCTACCCGGGCGGAGTGACGCTGCGATTCGCTCGCGTCCTGCGATACCGCGAGGACAAGACCGCCGCCGAGGCCGACACGATCGACACCGTCCGCTCGCTCTGGCCGCACACCGACGACGACGGCTAGCCGCGGTCGATCTGCAGGCAGCCCTGCATGAGGCGTGTCTTGCGGCCGCCAACCGAAGAATGTGCGCCATGCCATGATCTGTCCATGCGGATGCTGTGGCTTGACGACGACGGCAGGTGGCACACCAAGCTCCGCGGCAGGCACGTGCTATCCGACCCCAGGCTCAACAGGGGCACAGCTTTCAGTTATGTGGAGCGGCATGCGCTCGGAGTTACCGGGCTTGTACCGCCCGCTCACGTGACTCTCGACCAGCAGGTGGCCCGGGTCTACGCGCAATACCAGCGCCAGCCCGATGACCTGGCGAAGAACGTGCTGCTGACCGAGATTCACGACCGAAATGAGGTGCTCTTCTACCGCCTATTGATCAGTCACCTGCCGGAGATGCTGCCCGTCGTGTACACGCCGACGATCAGCCAGGCGATCAAGAGCTACAGCCATGAGTACCGCAGGCCGCGAGGCGTCTACCTGTCCGTCGATCATCCCGACCTGATCGAGGAGTCGCTTCGCGCGACCGGCCTTGAGGGTCCCGACCTCGACCTGATCGTGGCCACTGACGCGGGCGCCATCCTGGGGATCGGCGACTGGGGTGTCGGCGGCATGCGTATCGCGGTCGGTAAGCTCGCCGTCTACACGGCCGCGGGCGGCATCGACCCTGACCGGTCCGTGGCCGTCATGCTCGACGTGGGTACCGACCGGCAGAGCCTGCTTGATGATCCGCTGTATATGGGCAATCGGCATCCGCGCGTGTCGGCGGCCGAGTACGACAGGTTCCTGGATTCGTTCGTCGACGCGGCAAGCAAGTTGTTTCCGCACGCGATGCTGCACTGGGAGGACATCGGCCTGAGCAACGCCAGGCGGCTGCTAGACCGCTACCGGGACAAGCTTCTGACCTTCAATGACGATATCCAGGGGACGGGAGCGGTCAACCTCGCCGCCGTGCTCGCCGCGGTGCGTGCCACCGGCACCAGCCTGCCCGACCACCGGATCGTCATCTACGGAGCGGGAACTGCCGGCACCGGGATAGCTGATCAGCTGCGCGCGCAGATGCTGGCCGACGGACTGTCGGAGGCAGCGGCCGGGGCCAGGTTCTGGGCCCTGGACAAGCAAGGGCTGATTACAGCGGACATGGACGACCTCAGCGCCGCGCAGCGGCGCTGCGCCAGGGACCCGGCCGAAGTCGCTGGCTGGCGGGGGGACAGCGAACTCGGCGGCATAGGCCTGGCCGAGGTGGTCGCCCGGGTCCATCCGACCATCCTGATCGGCACGTCGACCAGATCGGGCGCATTCAGCGAGGAGATCATCCGCGAGATGGCAGCGCACGTTGCGCGTCCGGTGATCCTGCCGATGTCTAATCCGACCGAGCTGGCCGAGGCGCGCCCTGCAGACCTGGTCAACTGGAGCGCTGGCCAGGCGCTCGTCGCGACCGGAAGCCCGTTCGGGCCGGTCGACTATGACGGCATCACCTACGAGATCGGCCAGGCCAACAACGCCCTCGTGTTCCCTGGGATCGGGCTCGGCGTGATCGCGTCGCGCGCCTCGCGGGTGACCGACGGAATGCTCTCGGCAGCAGCCCACGCGGTCGCGGGGCTGACCGACACGTCGGCTCGCGGCGCGTGTCTGCTACCGCCGGTCGAGAAGCTGCGCGAGACTTCCGTCGCCGTGGCCGCCGCCGTAGCCCGGGCGGCGTTCGATGAGGGCGTAGCCCGGACCGTTGTCGAGGGCGACCTGACCACCCAGGTGATCAAGCTGATGTGGCAGCCGACCTACCGCCAGATCATTCCCGAATGACTGATATGAGTCTCGCTAGGCCGCACGAATATCCCTTTGGGGATCGGGCTGCCGCACGGTTATCCTCGGCCAGGCTGAGTATCAGTGAGGTGGGGAGTCGCGTGGGCCATGTCGAGGTGGCGCATCTGTCCCACGCGCTTCCGGACGGGCGCGTGCTGCTCGACGACGTCTCGTTCAGGGCCGGAGAAGGCAGCACCGTCGCGCTGATCGGCCCGAACGGCGCGGGCAAGACCACGCTGATGCGCCTAATCGCCGGCGACCTGACGCCGCAAGCGGGGTGGGTGATGCAGAGCGGCGGCCTCGGCGTCATGCGCCAGTTCATCGGCGGCATCAGGGACGAGACCACAGTCCGTGACCTGCTGCTGTCGATCGCATCGCAGCGGGTCAGGGACGCTGCCGCGAGGCTCGATGCGGCCGAGCTCGTGATGATGGAGCGCGACGACGAGCCTGCCCAGATGCGTTACGCCGCCGCGCTAGCGGAGTGGGGCGACGCTGGCGGCTACGACTACGAAGTTCACTGGGACGCCTGCACCGTGGCAGCGCTCGGCATACCGTTCGACCGGTGCCAGTGGCGCGAGGTCGGCACGCTGTCCGGCGGCGAGCAGAAGCGGCTGGTACTCGAGTCGCTATTGCGGAGCGGCAACGAGGTCCTGCTGCTCGACGAGCCGGACAACTACCTGGATGTGCCGGGCAAGCTTTGGCTCGAGGAGCAGCTGTCGGCCACGTCGAAGACCGTCCTGCTAGTCAGCCACGACCGGGAGCTGCTCGACGCGTGCGCAGAACGGATCATCACCGTCGAGGACGGCCACGTCTGGACTCACGGCGGGGGCTTCGCTACCTATGCCGAGGCGAGGCGGGACAGAAACGAACGGCTCGACGAGTTGCGCAGGCGATGGGACGAAGAGCACGAAAAGCTCAAGGAGCTGGTGCGGACACTGCGCCAGAAGGCGTCCTATAACGACGGAATGGCGTCGCGTTACCAGGCGGCCGTGACCAGACTGACGAAGTTCGAGGAAGCAGGACCGCCTGAAGAATCGCCCCGCGAGCAGAACGTGCGGATGCGCCTGCGCGGCGGCCGGACCGGCAAGCGCGCCGTCATCTGCGAGGATCTCGAGCTGACCGGGCTCATGAAGCCGTTCGACCTCGAGGTCTGGTATGGCGAGCGGGTCGCTGTGATCGGTTCGAATGGCTCAGGGAAGTCGCACTTCCTGCGTCTGCTCGAGGGCGAGAACGTTTCGCATTCCGGCGTTTGCCGGCTGGGCGCCCGGGTCGTGCCTGGGATCTTCGCCCAGACGCACGCCCGGCCGGATCTGGCTGGGCGGACGCCGCTCGAGATCCTGATGACCGAGCACGCGCTGCTTATCAACGAGGCGATGTCGGCGCTTGCAAGGTACGAGCTGCAGTCGTGCGCACGGCAGCCTTTCGCGAGCCTGTCCGGCGGGCAGCAGGCGCGGCTGCAGATCCTGCTGCTTGAGCTGGCCGGATCGACGTTGCTGCTGCTGGACGAGCCGACGGACAACCTGGACCTGGCCAGCGCCGAGGCGCTGCAGGAGGGACTGGAAGGCTACTCGGGAACTGTGCTGGCGGTCACGCACGACCGCTGGTTCGCCAAGTCCTTCGACCGGTTCCTCGTGTTCGGCGAGTCGGGCGACGTGTACGAGTCACCCGCGCCGGTATGGGACTCCGGGCGTGTGGACCGCAAAAGGTGAGCTGGCCGGCTTGCTAGGCTTACTCGAACCTGGCTGATGGTCGGCTGACGGATGAGAACCGGTAAGGAAGCACACAGTGAAGAAGCTGATCGTCCTGGTCGTGCTGGCACTCGGCCTGGCTGCCGTGTGGCGCAAGGTCCAGGCGGACCGGGCTGAACTCGACCTCTGGACCGAGGCGACGACCGCGGACGAGTAGCTGGACCGAGGCGCGTCTGCGGTGCGTCTGGCCGGCTGCGCCGGGTCGCCTCGGCCGGACGTGGATGTGCCCGGACGCCAAGATCGCGCGGCGTGAGCGAGCCGCCCGACACGATAGTCTGTCGGCGGGACCCGTGCCGGAGCGCTAAGTACGCGGTACCTGATGCGCCATCCGGAGACCGGCGTCGGCGGGACGTCGGCGCGGTTCGGCGGCCCGGAGACTGCTCGGGGTAACCTGCCGCACGCCGCTATCCCAAGGGGCTATAGCTCAGCTGGAAGAGCACCTGCTTTGCAAGCAGGGGGTCGCGAGTTCGAGTCTCGCTAGCTCCACCAGGCAAAACACTGTCGTACCAGTCCGACGACAGCCCTCCTGTAGCCAGTTTCTGTAGCAGCGGGTCAGTTCTCCGGTTGGTTGAAATGGCCGTGCAGCCGGGTTAGCGCGTCGAGCTTGGCCTCGTCGAGGGGTTAATGGCGGAGTCGGGTATTCCACAGCTGCCCGAATACCTCGCCTGGGCGCCGAAGCCCAGCCACGCGACCCCTTCTCTTCCTCGATGCGCTTAAACGGAGCCCTCCGACCGCCTCCGCCCTTCCAGCGGACGGATTCAGCCCGGCGCGTGCGTGCGGCCAGTAGCCTCGGACCGTCAGCGTGTTTCCGGTGTGTCCGAAACGACCGGCGTTATCCTGCCGCTATGAGTACGCCGCCCCTTTCTGCAAACGATGTACGAGCGGCGGCCGAAGCCCATCGGGAGCTTGGTCCCGAGTATGGCGATGCGGTCGTCGACACGTTCCTGGAGAAGGTCGAAGCCCGGCTTGATGCCCGCATGGAGGCGCGTCTGGCCGAGTTGACGCAGTCGCGTAATCGGGTGGTGGCAAGGCTGAGTACCGACCAGCGCCTCAGCTTGGTGAATGGCATGGCGATTGGTGGCGGAGTTGTCGGCTTCCTGCTCAGCCTCTTGGGCGAGATCGCCACAGCCCCGTGGGCTCACACCGCCCGGATGATCTGGGCGGCGATCCTTCTCGCATCTATCTGCTCCTGCCTCGCCGGGCTGACCCGAATGTTCCGTGACCGGCGCTAAGTTGCCCGGGCATTCGTCTGGACCAGCCAGCGCCTGGCCTCCTCACAATTTCGGACCGAGGATGATCCCCCGGGGCAGACAACTGGATGGCGTGTCGGTACACCTGGCAGACAAGTCGATCGACGCGTGATCACGCAGCGCACCCTTCCGGAGCGCTGCCACCACCGCTTCTAAGGCTGGCACGGGCAGACAGTTGTGGGTGAGCCGGTACAACACGAAGGGCGGCGCCTACGTGAGCGCGCTCGCCGTGAGCCCGGACGGCACGACCGTGTACGTGACCGGCTCTGGCCGGGTCTCGGGCAGGCAGGACGAGTTCGCGGTCATCGCCTACGCTGCCGCGACCGGCAAGCAGCGCTGGCTGCACTGTTACACCAAGGTGAAGCCCGGCTCCGCCCCGGTGGACGGGCGGCCGGTGGACCTGGACCTCGGCCCGAACGCGCTGCTGGTGGGTAAGGCCGACAAGCCGGTCGAGCTCGCTCTCCGGCGCGATGGAACGGACCGGCGTGCTGTCGTTGTTCCGCTGGCCAGCGAGCACGCGGTCCGATACTACGATCTGGTCGCCCGGCAGCGGGCCGCCGTCCGCGAGGCCTCCGGCGGGCGGCTCGGCTACCTGCACATCCCGGACATGATGGCGGCGGGCTGGGCGGAGTTCCACCGGGACCTGTACACCGAGTTCCCGCACGACGGGCTGATCGTGGATTTGCGAGACGCACAAGGCGGCCACACCTCGCAGCTCGTGGTCGAGAAGCTCGCTCGGCGCGTCATCGGCTGGTACGAGTCCCGATACGAGGAGCCGTCGAGCTACCCGTTCGAGGCACCGCGCGGGCCGATCGTAGCGATCACGGACGAGTACGCGATGTCCTGCGGCGACATCGTGGTCCAGGCGCTGAAGTCCTACGGCATCGCGACCGTGGTCGGCACCCGTACCTGGGGCGGCGTGATCGGCTGTTA
>Ga0070706_100005979_pt1 | contig 11508 bp, 21 predicted proteins | sample KBSK5501metaG_FD_65476 | JGI IMG/M metagenome (GOLD analysis project Ga0070706, IMG submission 65476) | Corn, switchgrass and miscanthus rhizosphere microbial communities from Kellogg Biological Station, Michigan, USA - KBS K5-50-1 metaG | ecosystem: Host-associated > Plants > Roots >...
GCCGCGTCCTTCTGCCCGAGCCGCGTCTCGATGATGCCGAGCACCGTCGAGTCGGCCACGAGCCGGCCCGCCTTCACGTCCTCCTGAGCGGCGAGCCCGAGGCGCGTCCCCTCGGCGATCGCCTGGCGCAGGATCTCGCCCGTCGAGATCAAAGGCACCCGAAGCGACTCCGCGAGGCGCTTCCCGTGCGTCCCCTTCCCGCTCCCCGGGGGGCCGAGGAGCACCAGCCTCATCGGCGGCCCCGCATGCGTCCCGTCGAAACGAAGCCCTCGTAGTGCCGCATGATCAGGTGCGATTCGATCTGCTGCAGCGTGTCGAGCGCGACGCCGACCACGATCAGGACGCTCGTCCCGCCGAAGTAGAACGGCACGTTGAAGCGCCGGATCAGGAGATCGGGCAGCACCGCGATCAGCGCCAGGAAGATGGCCCCCGGCAACGTGATGCGCGACAGGATCCGATCGATGTACTCGGAGGTCTTCCGCCCCGGCCGGATGCCCGGGATGAAGCCGCCGTATTTCTTCATGTTGTCCGCCATGTCCGTCGGATTCAGGACGATGGCCGTATAGAAATAGGTGAAGAAGATGATCGTCAGCGAATAGACGACGACGTAGACCCACGTCCCGTGCGCGAACCACCCGGCCACCGCCTGGATCGCGGCCGAGCCGTGGAAGTAGAGCGCCAGGGTGCTCGGCAGCATGATCAAGGACTGCGCGAAGATGATCGGGATCACGCCCGCCGTGTTCACGCGGAGCGGGATGTGCGTGCTCTGCCCGCCGTACATCTTCCGGCCCACGACGCGCTTCGCGTACTGGACCGGTATCTTCCGCTGCGCCTGCGTCATGGCCACGACCGACGCGATGACCGCCACGAAGACGATCGCCATCAGGACGGCCACGACCGGCGAGAGCGTGCCCACGCGAAGCGCCCGGACCGTGTTGATGATGTCGGCCGGGAATCGGGCCACGATCCCGATGAAGATGATCAGCGAGATCCCGTTTCCGATGCCCCGCTCGGTGATCTGCTCGCCCAGCCACATGATGAGGATGGTCCCCGCGGTCTGCGTGATCATCGTCATCAGGCGGAAGCCCATCCCCGGATCCGGCACGACCGGCATTCCGGAGCTTCCCATCGACTCGAGGAAGCGCGCGAACGCGAACGACTGCGCCGCCGCCAGGGCCACGGTGCCGACCCGCGTGTACTGCGTGATCTTCTTCCGTCCCTCTTCGCCTTCCTTCTGCAGCTTCTCGAAGTACGGAACGACCGCCCCGAGGAGCTGCATGATGATCGAGACCGAGATGTACGGCATGATCCCGAGCGCGAACACCGTCGCCTTCGCAAACGAGCCGCCGACGAAGAGATCGTAGAGGCCGAAGAGCGAGTTGGTCTGGTGCGAGAACGCCGCGACCAGAGCCTCGCTGTTCACGCCCGGCGTCGGGACGTGCCCGCCCAGCCGGTAGACGACCAGGAGCGCGATCGTGAAGAGAACCCGCCGCTTCAGCTCCGGGACGCGGAATATGTTCTGGAGTTTCTCGATCATTCGTTCGGCTTAGACCGTTCCTTCTTCACGCCGCGCGGCCGGTGCGTCCGCACTTCCGGCAGGGTGACCGTGCCGCCCGCCGCCTCGATCTTCTGGCGCGCCGACGTCGAGATCCGGTCCACCGACACCTGGAGCGCCACCGTGACGTCGCCCGAGCCGAGGATCTTCACCGGAAGATCGCTCCGGTCGATCAGGCGCTTCGCCTTCAGGGTCTCGCGATTGACGGCCTCGCCCGCCGAAAAGCGCGTGAGCGAGACGACGTTCACGACCTGGTGCGGCACCCGCTGCGTGTTCGTGAAGCCGCGCTTCGGCAGACGCCGCTGGATCGGCATCTGGCCGCCCTCGAACCAGCGGGGCGAGTTGCCGCTCTTCCGCGCGCGCTGTCCCTTGTGGCCGCGACCCGACGTGCCGCCGAGTCCCGACGCCGTGCCGAGACCGCGGCGCTTCCGTTCCCGCATGGCGCCGGCCGCCGGCCGGAGCGTGCCGACGCGAAGCGACCGCGCGGGCGCCTGCACCTCGGCCGTGGCCGGCGATGCGGCGGACCGCGGAGCTGCCGCGCTGCGCCCGCGCGAGGACGAGGGCGCGCTCTTTCGGCCACGAGACGCCGAAGCGGCGCGCGCACCCGAAGGCTTCCGAGGCGCCGAGTTCCGGCCGCCGGCCGCGGGCTTCCGCCCGGACGACGCGGACTTCCGACCGCCCGATGCCGGCTTCTTCTTCGCCGGGGTCATGAGGCCTTCCGCTTCGTCGCCGCGCCCGTCAGGGACTCGACGCGAACCAGGTAGTCCACGCTGACGACCATGCCGCGGATCTGCGGCGTGTCCTCGTGGATCACCGAGTGGTGCGGGCGCCTCAGTCCGAGCGCCTCGAGCGTCCGCTTGTGCTTCTTCAGGCAGCGGATCTTGCTTTTGATTTGCGTGATCTTAATTTGTGCCATGAGCGTCACTCGGTCCCTTGCGTCGAATTCCCAGAAGCTCGTCCACCGTCTTCCCGCGCATCGCGGCCACTTCGCTGGCGCGACGCAGGGACTGAAGCCCGTTCACCGTGGCCTTGACCACGTTGTGCGGGTTTCCGGAGCCGAGCGATTTCGTGAGCACGTCCTGAATGCCGGCCGCCTCGAGCACGGCGCGAATCGCGCCGCCCGCGATGACACCCGTGCCGGCGGTCGCCGGCTTCAACAGCACCTCGGCCGCGCCGAAGTGCCCGATCACTTCATGAGGAATCGTGGTGCGGATCATCGGCACCTCGAACATCCGCTTCTTCGCCGACTCGCCCGCCTTCCGGATCGCGTCGGAGACTTCGTTCGCCTTCCCCAGTCCCACGCCCACCTTGCCCTTGCCGTCTCCGACCGCGACGATCGAATTGAAGCTGAACCGGCGTCCGCCCTTCACGACCTTGGCGACGCGGTTCACGTGGATGACGCGCTCGATGAACTCGGAATCGGTCTGTTGCGGGCCGCGGCCGCGCATTCCTGGATGGGCCATTCGTTCTCCTAGAAGTTCAGGCCGCCCTCACGGGCGCCGTCCGCGATCGCCTTGACTCGGCCGTGGTAGAGGTAACCGCTCCGGTCGAAGCAGACCCGTTCGATCCCCTTTTCCTTGGCCTTCGCGGCGAGCTGCTTTCCAACCGCCTTGCTGGCGCCGATCTTCCCCTTGGCCGACGCGAGCCCCGACTTGACGTCCTTGTCCAAGGACGAGACGGTCAGGATCGTGCGCCCGGCGAGATCGTCCACCAACTGGGCGTAGATGTGGTTCAGGCTCCGGAACACCGAAAGGCGCGGCCGTTCGGCCGTGCCCGTCACCTTGCGGCGAATCCGCATGTGCCGGCGCTTCCGTCCCAAGAGTCTCGGTTTTGCTTTCCCCTTCATCGCTCGATTCCGTTCTCGGTAAGCGAGGCCGGCTTACGCCGACTTCCCGCCGGCGGCCTTGCCCGCCTTGCGGCGGATGTACTCACCCGCGTACTTGATGCCCTTGCCCTTGTAGGGTTCGGGCGGCCGGTAGCCGCGGATGTTCGCCGCGACCTGACCCACCAGTTCCTTGTTCGAGCCGCTGATCGACAGCTTGGTCGGGCTCTCCACCGTGATCGAGATGCCCGCCGGCGCCTCGTACTCGATCGGGTGGCTGTAGCCCAGCTGCAGCGTCAGCTTCTTGCCGGACAGCTGGGCGCGGTACCCCGTGCCCGTGATCTCGAGCGACTTCGAGAAGCCGGTCGTCACGCCCGCGACCATGTTCGCGAGGATCGCGCGCGTCGTGCCGTGCATCGCGAGCGCCTGCTTCCCGCCGCCCACCTGGGTGACGACGACTTCCTGCGGCTCCACGGCCACTTCGACGCCGTGGCCCATCGTGAACGCGAGTTCCCCCTTGGGACCCTTCACGCGCACGGCGCGGCCGTCGCGGGTCACGGTGACCCCGGACGGAATGGGAATCGGCTTCTTACCTACTCGAGACGGCATGGTCGGCTCCTACCAGATCTTGCAGAGGTATTCGCCGCCGAGCCCCTCTTCGCGCGCTTCGAGATCGGTCATGATCCCGGATGGCGTGGAGATGAACGCGGCGCCGAGGCCACCCTGCACCTTGGGAATCTGATGACGGCGGACGTAGACGCGGCGTCCCGGCTTGCTCACCCGCTGCAGGCCCTGGATCACCGAGCGCTCCTTCGCGTCGTACTTCAAATAGATGCGAAGGATGCCCTGCCGCTTGTCGTCCATCGTCTTGTAGTTGTTGATGAACTTCTCGCGCAAGAGAACGCGCACCAGCTCCGCCTTCATCTTCGAGGACGGGACGTCCACCTTCTTGTGCTTCGCCTTGCAGGCGTTGCGGATGCATGTGAGCAGGTCCGCAATCGGATCGCTAACGGACATAGTCTCCCTTCGCCGCTACGGGGTATCGCCGAGTCACAGGACTTACCAGCTCGCCTTCACCACTCCGGGGATCTGACCCATCAGGGCCAGCTCACGGAAGCAGATCCGGCAGACGCCGAAGTCCCGCAGAAACGCTCGGGGACGGCCGCAACGGTGGCAGCGGTTGTACTTACGGACTTTGAACTTCGGCTCCCGCTTCCACTTCTCGATGATGGACTTCTTGGCCAAAACGAACTCCTCCGGCGCTTCGGCGCCGCTACCGCTGACGGAAGGGCATGTTCATGAGCCGCAAGAGCTCCTGCCCTTCTTCATCCGTCTTCGCGGACGTGACGAACGTGATATCCATCCCCCGGACCTTGTCGATGCGGTCGTAGTTGATCTCCGGGAAGATGATCTGCTCGGTCACCCCGAGCGAGTAATTGCCCTGCCCGTCGAACGAGCGCATCGGAACGCCGCGAAAGTCGCGGATTCGCGGGAGCGCCACGTTCACGAGCCGGTCGTAGAATTCGTACATGCGCGCGCCGCGCAGGGTCACCATGCAACCGATCGGCTGGCCCTCGCGCAGCTTGAAATTCGCGATCGACTTCTTGGCCTTCCGGATCGACGGCCGTTGTCCGGTGATCGTGGCCATTTCCATGGCCGCGGTGTCCAGCGCCTTGATGTTCGCCAACGCGTCGCCCACGCCCATGTTCACCACGATCTTCTTCAGACGCGGCGCCTGCATCGGATTCCCGTACGAGAACCGCTTCATCAGCTCGGGAAGCACGGCCTTCTCGTAGTGCTCCTTGAGCCGGGGAACGCGCGAAGGCGCCTGGACCTCGCCGACCAGCGAGTCCATGGTCGCGCCGGCTTCCTTGCCCTTCCCCTTGCCCTTCTTCTCGGACTTGGGTTTGCCGGCGCCTTCCGCCTTGGGCTTGGCTCCGCCCTCGGGCTTCGGCTTGGCTTCCTTCTTCTCTTTTTTTTCTTTCTCGTCGGCCATCAACGCACTCTCGGAATGGATTCACCGCACCGCGCGCAGTAGCGCTCGCGCTTCCCGTCGGCCCCCGGCTTCACGGTCACCCGCACGCCGGTCTGGCACTTCGCACAAAGGTGCATCACGTTCGACATCCGGACCGGGGCCTCGCGCTCGAGGATCCCGCCCTGGCGGCCGGTGCCGCGCGCCTTGGTGTGGCGCTTCACGAAGTTGACCTTCTCGACGATCACGCGTTCCTTCTCGCGCTCCACCTTGAGGATCTTCCCCGACTTGCCCCGGTCGTCGCCCGCGATGACCACCACTTGATCGTTCTTTCGAAAGTTCGGCATGGTTTCCCTCAAATCACTTCCGGAGCCAAGGACACGATCTTCATGAACTCGCGCTCCCGAAGCTCCCGCGCCACGGGGCCGAAGATGCGGGTCCCCTTGGGCTCTTTCTGGTCGTCGATGAGCACGGCGGCATTCTGGTCGAACCGGATGTACGAGCCGTCCTTGCGTCGGACTTCCTTCACGGTCCGGATCAAAACCGCCTTGTGCACTTCACCCTTCTTCACGCCGGCGCCGGGGATCGCGTCCTGAATCGACACGACGATGACGTCGCCCAGCATGCCGTAGCGTTTCCGCGTGCCGCCCAGGACCTTCACCACCCGCGCGACGCGCGCGCCGGAGTTGTCCGAGATGGCGATGATGCTGCGTGGCTGAACCATGGTTTCTCCCCGTTCCCCCTCGTCCTCAGCGCTCCGCGCGCCGGACGAAATCGAGGAGCCGCCAGCGCTTCTGCTTGCTCAAGGGGCGCGTCTCCATGAAGCGGATCACGTCGCCCACCTTGCACTCGTCCTTCTCGTCGTGGACCTTGAACCGGCTCCGCCGGCGGACGTACTTGCCGTACTCCGGGTGCTTCACCAGCATCTCGATCGTGACGACCACCGTCTTCTGCATGGCGTCGCTCACGACCGTTCCGGTCATGACCTTCCGCCTGCCGCGGGATTCGGCCTTCTCTTGGATCACGCTTTGGCCTCTCCGTGACCGGCGAGCTTGCGAATGCCCTTCCGGTGCTCCGTCAAAATGGTATTGAGCCGCGCGATGTCGCGCCGGCGCTCGCGCAGAAGGAGCGGATTCGTCGCCTGCCGCACCATGTTCCGGAAGCGCAGGTTGAAAATCTCCTCCTTCAGTTCCCCGATCTTCGTGAGGATCTCGTCTTCGTTCATCTCACGGATCTTCTCTGCTTTCAGATCGCGCATCTCAGCTCCCCGGGCGGTCGTGCCGCTCGACGAACTTCGTCTTGATCGGCAGCTTGCTCGCTCCAAGTTTCATCGCCTCTTTGGCGAGCTTGGTCTCGATGCCTTCCAGCTCGAACAGGATCCGGCCCGGCTTGACGACCGCCACCCAGAATTCCGGCGACCCCTTGCCCTTGCCCATGCGGGTCTCGGCGGGCTTCACCGTGACCGGCTTGTCCGGAAAGATCCGGATCCACATCTTCCCGCCGCGCTTGATGTAGCGCGTGATCGCGACGCGCGCCGCCTCGATCTGGCGATTCGTGATCCACGCCGCTTCCATGGCCTGCAGGCCGTATTCGCCGAATGCCACGGTCGCGCCGGTGTAGGCCTTGCCCTTGCGGCGGCCGCGCATCTGCTTCCTGTGCTTGACGCGCTTCGGTACGAGCATTCCCGCGCCCCGTTAGGAGGTCCGGCCCGACTGGCCGGCGGCCGTTTCCGCCGCGACCTTCGGATCCAGGATCTCGCCCTTGAAGATCCACACCTTCACGCCGACCGCCCCGTAGATGGTCCGGGCGGTGGAGCGCGCGAAATCGATGTCGGCCCGCAGCGTGTGAAGCGGCACGCGCCCGTCGCGGTAGGACTCGGTGCGAGCCATTTCCGCGCCGCCGAGGCGTCCCGAGCACACGATGCGCACGCCGCCGGCGCCCGCCCGCATGGTCGAGGCGATCGCCTTCTTCATGGCGCGGCGGAACGAGACGCGCTGCTCCAACTGCCGCGCGACGTGCTCGCCCACCAGCGTGGCGTCCGTGTCGGGCTTCTTCACCTCGTCGATGTTGATGAAGATCTCCTTCTTCGACGTCAGGTGCTGCAGCTCGTCACGGAGCTGATCCACCTGCTGCCCGCGGCGGCCGATGACCAGGCCGGGCCGCGCCGTGGAGATGTTGATCGTCACCTTCGAGGCCGTGCGCGAAATGATGATGCGCGACACGCCCGCCTGCGAGAGCCGCTTCTTCAAGTAGCGGCGGATGACGATGTCTTCCTTCAACAGGGCCGGGTAGTCCTTGCGCGCGAACCAGCGCGAATCCCACGTCCGGACGATGCCGAGCCTCATTCCGATCGGATTTGTTTTCTGCCCCACGGGTTACGCCTCCTTCGACTTCGACTTGGCCGCGGTCTTCTTCTTCGCGGCCGGCTTTGCGGCGCGGGCGGCCGGCTTGGCCTCCGCGACCGGCGGAGCCGCTGCCTTGGCCGGAGCGCGCCGCGGACGGCGCGGCGACACGGCCTCCTCGACCGGGGCATCGCCTTCGACGATGACCAGGATGTGGCACGTGCGCTTGAGGAGCGGCGTCGCGCGGCCTTGCGCCCGCGGGAGGAACCGCTTCATCGTCGGTCCCGCCTGGGCGACCGCCTCCTTCACGTGCATGTGCTCGACGTTGATCTTTCCTTCCATCGCCACGGCGTTCGCCACGGCCGACTTCACGACCTTGCCGATGATCTTGGCGACGTGCTTCGGAGTGAAATCGAGGATCTCGGTGACCTGGTCGACCCGCTTGCCGCGAATCAACTGAAGCACCTGGTCCGCCTTCCTCGGCGTCACCCGCACGTACCGCGCTATCGCTCTTGCTTCCATGTCGTCGTCGTTTCTCGGCTCGGGATGCGGATGCGGGCGGCTACTTCGCCGGCGCCCCGGGACCCGCCGCCTTCTCCACGTGCGATCCGTGACCGCGGAAGATCCGCGTGGCCGCGAACTCGCCCAGTTTGTGTCCGACCATGTTTTCCGTGATGTAGACCGGAATGAACTTGTTGCCGTTGTGGACCGCCAGCGTGTGGCCCACGAACTCGGGCGAGATCGTCGAACGGCGCGCCCACGTCTTCGTCACGCGGCGCTCGTTGATCTTGTTCATCGCCTCGATCTTCTTCAAAAGCTTCGCGTCGACGAACGGGCCCTTCTTTACCGAACGGCTCATGGTTCTCGCTTACTCCTTCGTCTTTAGCCGTGCTTCCGACGGCGCAGAATGAGGCTGTCGGAGAGCTTGGTCTTGCGCGTCTTCTTGCCCTTGGCGAGCTGCCCCCAGGGCGAACACGGGTGCCGGCCGCCGGAGGACTTGCCTTCGCCGCCGCCCATCGGATGGTCGACCGGATTCATCGCCACGCCGCGGACGTTGGGACGGCGCCCCAGCCACCGGGACTTTCCCGCCTTGCCGATCACGATGTTCTGGTGGTCCTCGTTTCCGACCTGGCCGATCGTGCAGTAGGACCGGAGCGGCACCTTCCGCATCTCGCTCGACGGCAGGCGCAGGACCGCGTGATCGCCTTCCTTCGCCATGAGCTGGCAGAACGTGCCGGCGCCGCGAGCGATCTGGCCGCCCTTGCCGGGCACGAGCTCCACGTTGTAGATGAACGTTCCGAGCGGAACCGCCGCGATCTCCATGGCGTTCCCCGGCTTCACCTCGGCGTCGTTCCCCGCGGAGACCGTGACGCCGACCTGGAGCGCCTGCGGCGCGATGATGTAGCGCTTTTCGCCGTCCGCGTAGTGGAGGAGCGCGATGCGCGCGTTCCGGTTCGGGTCGTATTCGATGTGCGCCACCTTCGCGGGGATGCCGCGCTTGTCGCGCTTGAAGTCGATGATGCGGTAGAGCCGCTTGTGCCCGCCGCCGCGCTGCCACGAGGACGTGTGTCCCGTGTTGGCGCGACCGCCCCACTTCTGGAGGTGCTCGGTCAGCCCCTTCTCGGGGCGCGACCGCGTGACCTCGTCGAACGTGGCGACCGTGCGGAACCGCTGCGTCGGCGTCAGGGGTCTGAATTTGCGTAGCGCCATGGCCTATACCTGCTCGAAGAGTTCGATCGATTGGCCCTTCTTCAGGGTCACGACCGCCTTCTTCCAATCGGGACGGTGTCCCGCGTACCGGCCCATGCGCTTGGGCTTGCCGTGCACGCGGAGGGTTCGGACCGTGTCCACCTTCACGTTGAAGATCGACTCGACCGCTTTCTTGATCTGGATCTTGTTCGCGTCGCGGGCCACCTCGAAGAGGAACCCGTTCTGTCCTTCGCGGAGCCTCGTCCCCTTCTCGGTGACGAGGGCACGGCGAACGACGGCGCGCGGTTCGCGGTTCATGCGACCCTCCCGGCGTCGAGGCGTTCCGTCAGACTCTTGAGCCCGCCCTCGGTGAGGACGAGGCATTCGCAATTCATGAGCGCGTAGGGATGCAGGTCGCTCGACTCGGTCGTCTTGACCTTCGCGATGTTTCGCGCCGACTTGAGCATGGTGTCTCCGGTCCGGTCGAACACCCAGAGCACCTTCTTGCCGGAGAGTCCGACCTTCGCGATCAGTTCGGCCACGGGCTTCGTCTTGGGCTCCGTCAGGGGCGGAGCGTCCAGGATCACCACGCCGCCTTCGCGCGCGCGCACCGTGAGGGCGCCGATCAGCGCGTTCCGCCGGGCCTTCTGGTTCATTCGCGCCGTGTAGTCGCGCGGCTGCGGCCCGAAGGCCACGCCGCCGCCCGGCCAGAGGGGCGACGTGTTGGAGCCGGCACGCGCGCGGCCGGTCCCCTTCTGCTTCCACGGCTTCCGACCGCCGCCGCTCACCGCGGCGCGGTTCTTCGAAGCGGCCGTGCCCTGACGCTGATTCTGGAGGTAGATCTTCACGGCCTCCCAGATCAGGTGCTCGTTCACCTCGCCGTCGAAGATCGCGGCGGGCAGATCGACCGCGCCGAGTTCCTTGCCGTCGGTTCCGAATTTGCGAGCGCTCGCCATGTCGCTATCCGATCTTTCGAATGAGCACGGTGCCGTTCGGCGCGCCGGGCACGGAGCCGCGCACCCAGATCAGGTGCTGCTCGGCATCGACGCCGACCACGTGCAGGTTCTTGACGGTGACGCGTTCCCCGCCCATGCGGCCGGGAAGGCGCTTGCCCTTGATGACGCGGCTCGGATAGGCCGACGCGCCGATCGAACCGGGCTGCTTGTGGGTCACGCAGCCGTGCGTCTCGCGGCCGCCCTTGAAATGGTACCGCCTCACGACGCCCGCGAAACCGCGGCCCTTGGAGACGCCCACGACGTCCACCTTGGCGCCCGCCTCGAAGAGCGAGACGTCCAGTTGCTGCCCGGGCTGGTACGCCGCCGTGTCGTCCATGCGGATCTCGCGCAGCGTGCGGATGCCCGCGAGGCCGCCGTGCTTCTTCAGATGTCCGCGGATCGGGCGCGTGATGCGCTTCTCGCGGCGGGTGCCGAAGCCGATCTGCACCGCGGCGTAGCCGTCCTTTTCGGGCGTCTTCACCTGCGCGACCGTGCACGGACCGCACTGGAGGAGCGTCACGGGCACGACCCGTCCCTGGTCGTCGAACACCTGCGACATTCCGACTTTCTTCGCGAGCAATGCGATCATGGCGTCGTCCCGGTTAGATCTTGATTTCAATGTCGACGCCCGCGGGCAGGTCGAGCTTCTGCAGCGCGTCGACCGTCTGCGGCGTCGGCTTCACGATATCGATGAGCCGTTTGTGAACGCGGATCTCGAACTGCTCCCGCGACTTCTTGTCCACGTGCGGCGAACGAAGCACGGTGTACACGGTCCGTTGCGTCGGCAGCGGAATCGGTCCCGCGGTACGCGCCCCGGTCCGCTTCGCCGTCGCCACGATCTCGCCGGCGGACTTGTCCAGGATCGCATGGTCGTAGGACCGGAGGCGGATGCGGATGCGTTGTCCCTGTGCGGTAGCGGCCATCGCTTACGCCACGATCTCGGTCACGACACCGGCGCCGACGGTGCGGCCGCCCTCGCGAATCGCGAACCGAAGCTCCTTCTCCATCGCGATCGGCGTGATCAGCTCGATCGCGAGATCCACGTTGTCTCCCGGCATCACCATCTCCCGACCCTCCGGAAGCGTCGCCACTCCCGTCACGTCCGTCGTCCGGAAGTAGAACTGCGGCCGGTA
>Ga0070706_100005980_pt1 | contig 11507 bp, 13 predicted proteins | sample KBSK5501metaG_FD_65476 | JGI IMG/M metagenome (GOLD analysis project Ga0070706, IMG submission 65476) | Corn, switchgrass and miscanthus rhizosphere microbial communities from Kellogg Biological Station, Michigan, USA - KBS K5-50-1 metaG | ecosystem: Host-associated > Plants > Roots >...
AACATTCCACAACATTCTACTCGTTACTCCCAACGAGGGCCTTACACGACAACACCTCGAGGAATTTGCGCAGAGTGGCATCGCCGCCATACCACTCACTGAAGCAGGGCAGCAGGACCGACCATCGCTTGATTTGATCAAGGTGGTAGATATTCACAAACTGGTTGAGCAAGCCAGCGGTGGCGGAGTCAGCATCCCCTTGGAGAGTCTAGGTAGCGATAACCTTGTCTTTGTAGACGAAGGCCATAAAGGTACTGGGAGTGAAGCGCAAACATGGAAGAATCGGCAGAAAGCCCTGAGTGAAAATGGCTTTCTGGTTGAATACAGCGCCACTTTCGCACAGGCAATCGAGGCCGCCGGAGCCAACGCACAGGCAAATCTCTATTCAGAGTACGGAAAAGCCATTCTCTTCGACTATTCTTATCGCCACTTCTACAATGATGGATATGGTAAAGACTTTCGCGTGTTGAATTTGGAACAAGGGCGTGAGGGGCATGCCCATGCCCTTCTGATGGGCGGCCTCTTAATTTTCTTCCAACAAATGGACCTTTACCAGTTCAATCGCAATACCTTTCGACCATACAACATAGAGGCCCCCCTCTGGGTTTTTATTGGCTCCAGCGTGAACGCTGTTTTTACAGAGCAGCGCCAAAAGCAGAGCGATGTTGCCACTGTCGTGGACTTTTTACGCCACACCTTAGAGGATTCGGAATGGGCGGTGGGCGCCATTCGAGACATCCTAAGCGGAAAGAGCGGCTTTTCAGACCCGCAGACCGGAGATGATCTCTTCGCTTCACACTTCTCCGATGATCTCCTCTATCAGCATCCACGGGAACTCTATGAGAGGATGATAAGGCGAATATTTCACGGGCGTGGTTCGCTGGAGGTGATAGAGTTGAAGAACTCCGATGGTGAATTGGGCCTGCGCGTTTCCATGCCACAAGGAAGCGAGCATCCATACTTTGGCGTAATCAGCATTGGCGATTTGCCAGCCTTTAAGAAACACTTGCATGAGCGATTGGGAATTATTGTCAAGGAAGACAATTTCACCCCTTCCCTCTTTGAGGAGATTGATCATCCCGACTCTGCTATCAACGTTTTGATTGGAGCCAAAAAGTTTATCGAGGGCTGGAGTTCCTGGCGTGTCTCCACCATGGGCCTATTGAATATTGGAAAAGGGGAAGGCTCTCAGGTCATTCAACTCTTTGGAAGAGGTGTGCGCCTGAAAGGTAAGGGCTTTTGCTTACGTCGTTCCTCTTCACTCCCAGAGGAAGGCCCGCATCCGAGTGGAGTGGCATACTTAGAAACCCTCTACATCTTTGGCTGGAATGCTGACTATGTGCAGAGGTTTCACGAGAATATTCAGCGTGAGAAGGTGACAGCCCAACTATCCGCACCAGTCGCATTCATGGAGCCTTGGCCTGCTCTACCTATCCCGCTGAAGCGAAGGATGTTCGATGTCCAGCAAGAAACTTGGATCTTAGATGAGCACGGACCCGATGTAACACTCGATCTAACCCCCAAACTGGGGGTACTTACGGGAATGGTATCCAGCCAGGCCCGAACTGAGGCCACTTCCGTTGACTTCCGTGGAGTCATGCTGGACTTTGTGGATCTTACGGCTCTTTATCGAGAACTCGTGGCATATAAGCAGCGGAAAGGCTATGGCAACCTTTACATTCTCCCTACGAAACTTGCGGATATTCTAAATGTCCACTGTAGGGTGCAGCTTCCGGTTGAAGATAAAGGTGACCCGCAACGTGTCCAAGAAGCGGCTTTGGCATTGCTCCGCACCTACGTAGACAGCTTTGTAGCACGCAAGGAGCGAGAGGCAGAATCAAAGCAATTAGAGGTAGAACTGCTCCAGAAGGAGCATCCAAATGTCATCACTCACTACACCTTGAGTATTTCCGATGATGATCTGTTCCGGCAGATCAAGACCCTTCTCGCTCACACTGATCAATGGTTAGCACGTGGGCAGCGTCCGCTACCTCGCATCTACTTTGATCGCCATCTCTACAATCCGCTTCTACACCAATCGACGAGCATAAGTATGAAAGTAAGCCCTCCAGGATTGAATCCTGGAGAGGCTCAGTTTGTAGAAGACCTACGCAGGTTCTGGGCAGATCGACATCATCTTCCTCCCTATAAAGGATGGGAATTGTACGTACTACGCAATAGACCAAGCGTTGGAGTTGGGTTCTTTCGTCGGAGCGGATTCTACCCAGACTTTATCATTTGGATCAAGGAGATAGTTAGCGGCCGATTCCATATCATTTTCGCAGAACCTCACGGAATGCATCACGAGGGCTTACACGGAGGAAATCTAGATAAGATTGAGGCACTCAAAGCCCTGAATACAATCAATAAGACTGAGGAATTCCAGGAGGCCAATATCACCCTGGATGGCTACATTATCACCCAATCGCCGCGAGAAAGTATTCCCGGAGCCGAGGACTTAAGCTGGGATACGTTGCAGAAGGAGTATAAGTTACTAGAGCAGGATCCGGAGGGGAATTACCTGGACATACTCCTGAGGATGCCTTGAGTTCTAATCGCGCCACCACTTTTTGTAAATGTCGTGTTTCGAATATGCAACCCCGGTTTAAGAGCCCGATGAGATTACTGAGTATCGGGCTATCTATTAGAACGGAAGTTGCAGCTGATTGTGGCTACTCGATGGAGGTGCGTCAATATTGAAGAGGCCAAATACTTGTGTACCACGACGCATTGCCTCACACTCTACCTCCCATCTACGGCCACTACGCAATGGGATCGGAGCCAGCGCATGCAAGATTTTATCACTGTTTGCCTCATACGCCTCAAATATGAGGTGGCCCTTTGGAATGAGGGTTCCGCTGCTAACAGCGTACTTCATGCTAGCTGAGCTAACTGCAGTTTCGACGCTTAGCACCATACTAGAGCCGACCTGATTGAACAGTGATGGTTGATTCACATGAGGGCTTGGAACCATCCTACACACGACAGCAATACAGCGATGTTTCGCGCACAGCGCCAGTTGTACGCAGGTCGCGGATGCGGACACCTCATCAACCCTGCTCAAATCCCTCACCAGTGAGATAGAAAAACCAGTTGCATTTATGGCGGCAAGCATGGTAGCACGAGGGATGACAAACTCGGCAGCTCCGAGATTGCACAGTCGTTCGATGATACGGCGAAGATCCTCATCGGAACTGTACTGATCGTGCAGGATGGAAAGCAGCTCGTCATTTATCTTGATCAGGTGATGGACTATCTCATGATAGAGGGTGAAGCGTTGCCTCGCCTGCACACTGGCAGTTGGATTTACCACAATAGTACCCGAGAAAGCGGCTCCCTCGCGGCCCGCACCTAGCTTGTTGGCGACAACCGAGATTCCTAGTGCCTGAGCTAGCTCATACGGGTTCGCCCACTCAGCGTATCGGCGCTTTATGTCGTTAATTTGACTCATCACCATGGTTTCGAGTTCAGATTCGAGCACGTACAACAACAAAGCTCATCCCTCCTCTACACTTTCATCCTGCTTGGAAAGGTATGGCTTCATGAGCAACTTCAAATAGAGGTACAGCTCTTGCCATTCCTCTTCCGTTCGCGGTCTTTCGCCCCGTAACTCAATGCGGTTGAGGTCTTGCGCTATTTCCTCGTTGATCACACCTTTCTCTACTAAAGTAAGCAGTCCTGGCGCTAAACTTTCCCTTGATTGCGTTCCCCATCCATCCACGCCCGCTAACAAATCCACCATCGATACTTTGTAGAAGGCGGCAAGTCGTTCAAGCGTTTCCAGGGACGGATTCGTTCTGCCACGTTCCAAATCAGAGAGGTAGGACACCGATAGCTTGGTGACATCAGCTATTTGAAGCAGTGTCACGCCGCGTTGTCGCCGGGTTTCCCTGAGCCGGTCTTTCAGTTTCATGACCATTACCCCATTGTAATCAGTATCCAATTACGTCTATAACGTAAAAATCTCTTGACATACGTTTTCAGACCTAGTATAGTGCTTCGTAGACATCGTAATACAGAAGGTATTACGATGTCAACAGAATAATTTTGTAAGGAGAAGTTGATGACTTCACACAATTCTACCCTTCATGATCTTCATGAAGAGGTTGAGCACCAGGACAGTTCAATTGTCACGATCACCGTCGACAACAAGCAAAGGGAGATCCACCGCGGATATCAGTCAGTGGCTGAGATCAAGCAAGTGGGTGAGGTACCTGCCGCATTTGACCTGGATGAGGTCGTTGATAGCAAGCTCATTCCACTGCCTGATGACGGGTTTGTCACGATTAAAGGCGGGGAAGTCTTCCTCAGCCATCCGAAGAGCGGCAGATCCTCGTAGCTGATGAAGGTGGTGACTGGCTATGAATGTTCCTACTGAACAGATCGAGGAGCTGAAACAGCTTTTCCCAGGAGTGCGACGTTGTGATGAAGGGGGCTATGCATACTTCCTTTTACCGGACTTGCCGCTACCGACCGGATGCACACCGAGCAAAACGGATGTGTTGCTGTGTCCGATGCAACGAGATGGCTACCCCTCACGACTCTTTTTCGCACAGGTGGTGCAATCCCCAGTAAGCCGAAACTGGAACACCGCGTGTCGCATCCTCGAGCGCAATTGGCATGTATTCTCTTGGATCGTTGATCAGCCTGGCCTTCGACTAGCACAGATGGTGACGGCACACCTGGAGGCACTACAATGAGGGTGAGAATGCGCATGACCAGGGCGTTGTATCATAGCGTCCTGGCTGACTTGTCTCGTCCGCATCTCTTCGCCAAAGAGCGAGTGGGATTTTTGTTTGCTCGGCTCGGCACCGCCGCAAACAGCCTCCACCTCGTCTTTCCCGTAGACTACGCGCCGGTTCCAGACGAACAGTATATCAAGGCAGCTAATCTCGGCATCGGAGCCGAGATTAGCTCGGCATCCATCCGGCTAGCCATGCAGAGAACTATGGACACCGGCGAGGGAGCACTTCACGTGCATATGCACGAGCACTCTGGCCGTCCTCGGTTTAGCCGGATTGATTCGAGAGAGCTTCCTCTCCTGGTAACTTCATTTCAGTATGCTTGCCCTGGAGCCGCACATGGTGGGCTGCTCCTGAGCAAAGACGATGCAATAGCTTTGCTCTGGTTGCCTGGGCAGGCGGATCCCATACCTGCAGAGCGGATATCTATCGTCGGCTACCCACTGGGTTTCTATGGGAGGCAGTAGTTATGTCTGTTGATCGGTACTCTCGGCAGTCGTTCCTCGGCAAGCATGCGGAAGCTCTTATCCGCACCTGTGTGGTTGGGGCAGTTGGGCTGGGCGGTGGTGGCTCCCATATCACACAGCAAATGGCCCATATCGGGTTTCTTCATTATATTCTCTACGATAGCGATGTCGTTGAGGAACCTAATCTTAACCGCCACGTAGGAGCCACAAAGGCAGACGCAACCGACAACACGCCAAAGATTGAGGTGGCACGTCGAATGATACTTGGGCTCCAGCTAGAAGCTTCTATCGAGGCTTACCAGTCGAGATGGCAAGACCATCCATACTCCCTTCGAGGGTGTGATGTGATCTTTGGCTGCGTGGATGGCCTCGCGGAACGCCGTGAATTAGAGGCATGCGCCCGCCGCTACTTGATTCCGTACATCGACATTGGGATCGACGTACATCAAGTCGGCACTGAACCGCCCGTTATGGCTGGACAAGTGATTCTCTCGATGCCTGGAGGGCCCTGCCTAACCTGCCTGGGCCTCCTGACAGAAGACGAACTATCAAAGGAAACTGCACGATATGGTTCAGCTGGTCCTCGACCGCAGGTGGTGTGGGCAAATGGCGTATTGGCATCAACGGCGGTCGGCGTGGCCGTCGATCTTCTCACCGACTGGACAAGAGGATTGCGCCAATCGGTGTATCTCTGCTATTACGGCAACCAGGCGATCCTTCAGCCGCATATTCGGTTGGAATACCTTGGCACAGAAGTATGTCCCCACTACCCTCCTGGGCAGGTGGGCGACCCGCTTTTCAAGGCCTTGTAGGCAAAGCGGAACTGTTCATTTCCTAAAAGGAGAGAAGATGCCCAAGATAGATTCGCTCACAGTACGTCTCAAGGAGCAACTTCTAGTCATCGAAAATCAAATGTTGGAATTGCTCGATGCCTCGACAATTGAACAGTTTCAAGCTGACGATCCATTCGACGAAGACCCTGTCGTATTCATTGGGCCTCGGCATTACTGGGCTGAGACTGATGAAAGCCAGAAACGCCTACAGCTCAAGCTGCGCCGCTCCTACTTCTTCTGGTTCGAGCAATTTCAACTTCTCTTCTGTGAAAGTTCGCAAGAACTACAGAAGCAAATTGCTACTACCCACACCGCCATAACGGATTTGATCGAGCAGAAGAGTGGATGGAGTACTCCATCCACCGTAGAAGAGGCCAAGCTAGTTCTCAAAGAGAAGATCCAGACATATGGTCAACTTCTCCAGTTGCTTGAAGCTCCTGATCAAGCCAAGCCTGTCCTTGTACCGGATACAAACGCTCTCATTACGTGCCCCGATGTATCTCACTATGCAACGGCAGTAGGGCAAGCAGAGTATGCAGTAGTTATCATCCCAACGGTCCTCGCTGAACTTGACAAGCTCAAGCGGGATCATAGAGACATAGATTTCCGCAAGAAGGTAGACTCGGTTATCAGGCGACTTAAAGGACTCCGCCAGCAGGGAAGTATGCTCCAAGGCGTGACTATCAATAAGACAGTGACGGTAAGAATGATAGCTCCAGAGCCAAATTTCAGTGAGACCCTTAGCTGGCTCGACCCCACGAACAACGATGATCGTATCATCGCTACTGTCCTAGAACTCCAACGAGAGGAGCCATCAAATACCGTTGTCCTGGTAACATCTGATATCAATCTCCAGAACAAGGCAGAGATGGCAAATATACCGTATGTCGAACCGCCAGCGCCCTAATGCACAAAGACAGGAGGTAATACCATTTCGCAATGGACAATGTTATTACGTTCGTCCAGGAGAGGATGATCTGCTGTTAGCCAGGGCCTATACGTTCTCTGACCAAAGTCAGAGCCAATATGCAGCACTCCTTTTCACAATGTGAAACTACCATCGATACCCAGAATGTTTTAAAGAACGGTGACCTTGTAGAGAGGACATTTTTATTCAGCACGTACAGTGACGAATCGAAGACACGCGATGATCCTCGGGAAGATCGTCAAATCTAACTCTCATATCGACTACATCTGTCAAATTTATGGCCTATATGAAGTTGATGTAGTACCGAGTCCGGTAGACTATGCCTTCGGCAGCCTTGTACAGATGGCTATCCACTCTAAGCAAAGGGATAGGCTTCAAGGAAAACTCAACCTCACCCTCGTAACCAATCATACGTCTACAACTTCTGTAGTCGGCGTCATCTACGATACCATTCTGCTTAACCCTGCCTTTGGTTCAGTAGGACCACATCTTTCGAATGAGACACAAGTGGAACTCTTCTCTCCTGATTACTTCTCTGAAAAAGCAGTGCTAACCTACATATTGGTACTGGGGATGATGGAGCGAGAGATAACACCGAGTGGCGAACTGGAGACTCTCTCGATAATGCACGGTGTGCCGCTGTTATCGCTGGACTTAGGCAGCGAGGTTGAAACAATGACTGATGAGGAGGTGCGTGCGTTCCATTTCTTCAGTGATCAAGGAGCAGCTGGCAATCAGACTCCATATCTGCATCTGGGGTACCTTCCCCATATTATTGCTCAACGTAATAGCCTGCTGCCAATGGTTATCCTGCGGATCATCGACCAATTGGAATACCTTTTTCCCCAAAATCTTTCGCTCCTCTCAATTGTGAAGCGCAACTTTGCCTGGCGACTGAAGGTGGAGCCTACTGGCTGAGATGCGCCAGCTTGAAGCATGCGGGCAGTAACAACTGTAGAAAAACATACGTCGGTGTTTCTGGCAGAGGCGACGAATCAACCACGACATAAATATATCTCTCCGAGCAACACCGCCCGGCTGATCTGCCTGCTACCGCTAGATTCGCAGTCTCCCTCTATTGAAAGAGCCGCCACATAGCAAGCTCATGATCATGCTGGCGCAGTCGCTCCATCGCCCCTTCTAATGAGCGCATCTCTGTCAACTCATAGAACAGAAAGATGGGCACGAACATACTCGCGTATCCAAAAGGCGCTCCTTCGGGACCAATATAGGCTGTGCATCCGTGGTCGAGAAAGCTGCGTGCAAGCTCTGGCGTTCCCGTCTCGCAACCCAGGCTGATAACGACGCGCCCAGGAAGGTTCACGAAGGTACTGAGATCTTCGGGAGTCAGCGCATCATTGAAGCGCTCGGTTGCGGCGATCTCCTCGGCCAGGGATGGCAAGAGCAGTTTGTTATGATCGCCATGCATCGCCAGGATAACGTAAGGAGCCGTACATTCCTCGCCACTCAGCACGTTGACAACATGTTGTGCTCGTCCAATGGGGAATAAGGTGACTTTGATACCAAAGTCCTCGAGAGCGCTGCGGATCGTCGCGCCCTGCGTATCCGCTTCAAGGAGATCAACGCTGGTCCAGGAGGACGCCCCCTTCGCGACGGTTCGTATCATGGATGGTCTCACGGTTTGCCAATATGGAGCTTCAAAAGACGCCTTGCGCGCCGCATTAAGCGCAGCCCGTCTTGCTGCTGTCTGTGCGAGAAAGTTCTGAAATGCAGGTGAAAGAGCGAGCTTTTCACACTCTTGCAATCCTTCAAGTTCAGTCAGAAGCGTATCAGGGATCGGTGTCAGCTTGGTTGTCATCTCTTTTTTCTCCCTGGGCTCATTCTACCAGATCACGCTAAAGGGCAGGATCTGTTGGAGATGATAGAGCCCAGATTCTATCAAACGTTTACTCGTGGTCGTAGACTTTTTCGTCACATGATGGTAGTCAAAAGTAGCCCGATGAAAGACGTAGATCGTAAGAGATCAAGCAGTTATAGCATTTAGTAAGGGGGTGGAGCGCGGGCATGATCAAACACGCCAGGTAATACTGGCGAGCAGAAAGGTAATGCGCATTTAATTGAAGCGAGAGAATCGATTAACCAGCTTGTTTGGAGCTGCTTTGTACAGATGTGTCAAGTGTGAACGTTCAATGGTGTTCCTTACTACAAACATGATGAAACGTTTTGCACTATCTGCAAAAAATGTAGCATAGCCTTCCGTCGCTCATCAACATACGCTGATACGTCGCTGACAGTGGTATGACTCAAAAAAGAACCTACGGGATATCCTTGCCCGGCTGGGCGGGAAAGCGCACTCGCTTCGCAATCTCATGTTCATCCCATCCTTTAGGACTTCTGTCCACAAGTTAATGGAGTAGGACTCCATATCCCAAAACGGCACGGGCGTCGTGGAAGTGTCGAGGGGAGGAGCAACAATTTCTTGCGTCGATTACTCTTCCTGCCAGATGTTGAAGCCCAGATTGCTCAGTCGAATTGACATTGCTTGAGTGCTTACCTGGAACTTACTGGCAAGATCGGTGAGCATCTCTTCGTCACCGAAGTCAAGAGGTTTTTTCTGAATCTCAGTGTGCAGAAGTGTGGCAGGCATTAGCAGAGCAGCTGCGAACCGGTTGGCCTCCCTTTCGCGTCGATCCTCACCTGTAGAAGACTGCGCATCACGTCGATAGACGATGTAATGAGTATCAATGAAGAGAGCAGAGGGGTCGTCGCTTAGGTGCAAAACGTAGTGGCCTATTTCGTGCGCGATCGTGAACCGCTGTCGTACAAGAGCTTGCGTCTCGTTGTAGCCTATAACACCATGCCCTTTCTCAACAACCAGCAGGCCGGAAACATTTTCGCCTAGTGGGACTGCTTCTGTTCGCAGGGTCAGACGATGTGCCACCAGTTCCACTGCTACAGGAATACGAAACATTCCTGTCTGACGAAGAATATCTTCAGCACGTGCATCGATCTGTGAAAATGTGAGCATGTTACCTCTCTAGTTTTCCGTTCTAGCTTTGACTTTACTAACAAACCCGGTCAACAACCGCCGCGTTTCTGGATCGCCGTTTGCTGCGGTCTCAATTTGATTGATTGTCCGCTCGTCGAGCTTGATTGGGGCTTGTGTTTCAAGCAATTCGTCGCGTTGAGGAATAAGAAGCGAGAGTTCAGTACCTAAAATCCCAGCAATTTGCCAGAGGACATGCAGAGGTGTGCGCTGTCGTCCTGCTTCTATATTTACGATAGAGGCGCGGCTAACGCCAAGCCGAGTGGCGAGTTGAGCTTGACTGAGTTTAGGTCTCGATTGCTCTCTCACGTGTCGTATCTTTTCTCCTACGGCTTGGTAGAGAAACTCATCATCGGACATCTTACCCATCTTAACAAGTATTATAAACTATGTGACACGGATATGTCAAGCGTAGTAAACATGCTTTCTACACAAACATGTTTATGTACGCTACGGCTTGACATCATGTCTGTCCGTATGAGAGAATGGAAGGAGATAGATATAGATGACGGCGCAGCATATCTGCGTCATTAACGGCCTGCCCGGCATAAGGGCGAAAGGTTTCGATATGGAAAATCAGGTGGTGTCAGGGAGCGGGGAAATTCCTCCTGGAATTGATTTGGCGGACATTTTGGAGTTCGCCGCGCGCGGTGAAGAAGTTCCTCATGCCAGGGAATACCGGGTTCGCATCGACGATGAAAAAGTCACAGTTGACACGGCACACCCAACAGGCGAAATGCTTCTCAGCAAGGTCGGAAAACGGACATGCTCCTTTGAGCTTATCGAGGAGTTTGTGCATCACGAGAACTGCGTTGTCGAGCCGGACGAAACAGTCAACTTGCATAAATATGGCCTCAAAGGATTTATCACCGCCCATAAAGAGATCGTAACCATCTTCATCAACGGCGATCCTTATCAAATCGAGCGCGGTGAGCGTACTGTGGCAGAAATCCTCTCAAAGGTCGGCCAGACACCGGAGGGATACATCCTGCTGGAAGAGAAGAATGGCCCACCCATGCCACTGCCGCCTGATCTTCCTGTCACTATCTGCGGCTGTGAAGTTTTCCACACGCAGGTACAGTCAGGGGGATCGTCCTAGCATGGCGTACCCGAAAGAAGAGACTGAGGAACTCAAGAGTTACTGCGCTAAACTGAGTTTACTCTCAGAAGCTGGCGTGGATTTTCTGCATATGGAGGGGCTTCGTCTCCCGGCTGGATGCGAGCCCCCCGTTTGTGACGGACTGCTCTGTCCAGTGCCGAAAGACGGCTATTCTTCCCGGCTTTTCCTATCCACGCAGGTTAAATCCCCCTATACCCGCAACTGGAATGTGAGTAACGTTCGGATAGGGGAAAAAAACTGGTTTGCGTTCTCGTGGAGGGTAGAACTTACAAACCTAACCCTGGTTCAGCTGCTGGTCGCTCACCTGACAGGATTCACGAAGGAAAAATGACAGAAATCAAACTTACTGGCATACTATACGCCGAAATTACCCGCGACTTGACGCGCCCGCATCCTTTTGCGGCGGAGCG
>Ga0070706_100005982_pt1 | contig 11504 bp, 12 predicted proteins | sample KBSK5501metaG_FD_65476 | JGI IMG/M metagenome (GOLD analysis project Ga0070706, IMG submission 65476) | Corn, switchgrass and miscanthus rhizosphere microbial communities from Kellogg Biological Station, Michigan, USA - KBS K5-50-1 metaG | ecosystem: Host-associated > Plants > Roots >...
CTTCACTGCGCCGCCTTCCCTCGTCGCTCGTTCCTCGCTCCTCAGTCCAGGCGACACCGCGCCCCTCCGGCTCGCTCGTATCTGCCATGAGATCAACCATTAGTAGCATATTAGTTACTATACGTGACTGATCCAAGGCGGCCGCACGGTCATCCGGGCGCGGCACCCCGGTCAGCCAGCCGCATTTGCCCCGGTCAGGCGGGCAGAACGAGCACCTTGCCGACCACGCCGGCCTCCGCTGCCTGGTGAGCGGCAACGATATCGTTCAGCGGGAAGCGGTGTTGCGGCAGTTCAGTGAGCGCCCCCGCGGAAAGGGCGGCCGTGACGTCGGCGACCGCCTGGTCAAGAGCGGGCCCGGGAACCCGGTACAGCAGCACGAACCGCAGCACCACGTTGGCGGACATGCAGGCGCGCACCGGCAGGACCGGATCGGCTGGCGCGGCGGCATAGGTGACGATCACGGTATCCGGCCGGGACACGGCCAGATCGAGTTGCAGGTTGGCGCCGAGATCCACCTCGACGACCCGATCAACGTGCTCGGTGACCGACCGGATCTGGCTGGCCGCGTCGGGCTCGGAGTAGATGACCACATGACCGGCGCCCGCCTCCTGGGCCAGCTTCGCCTTGGCCGGGCCGCTGGCGGTGGCGATGACCTGGGCCGCACCGGCCCAGACGGCGAGCTCGATGGCGAAGTGCCCGACCGCCCCGGCACCACCCGCGACAAGCACCGTCTGCCCGGTCACCGGCCCATCGGCGAACAGGCAGCGGTGCGCCGTCACGGCCGGAACCCCGAGGCTGGCCCCGAGTTCGAAGGAGATGCCGTCCGGCAGCGGAACCGCCTGGCGCTCGGGTACCACCGCCCACTCGGCGGCTGTCCCCCAGCGGCGGCCAGCCGCGGCGAGCCAGACCCATACCCGCTGCCCGATGCGACCCTGATCCACGCCCGGGCCGACGGCGTCGATCACCCCAGCGCCATCGTGGTGGGGAATCTGGAAGCCGTCGATGGGGCGCGGAGTGGACCCGGCCCGGGACTTGTAGTCCGTCGGGTTGACCGCCGAGACGTGCACTGTTACCCGGACCTCGCCAGGTCCCGGCTCGGGCCGATCTATCTCCACGACCCGCAGCACCTCGGAGGCGGGGCCGTAATGGTCGTAGACGGCGGCTTTCATTCCTCGCGCCTCCCGCGTTCTCCGGCTCCTGGTCCTAGGTCGATCCTCTCACCGCTTCCCGGCGCCTGGCATCGGGCTAGCTCGCGTCCCGTGGAGGGAGCGACAGCCCTAGTACGCCACGGTAATCCGGCGGCGGATCGCATTGCCCTTCTCAAGCTCGTCCATGACGCGCGTTCGCCTGTCATCGTGACACGGGCGGGGCGAGCTGCGCGCAGCTCGCCCCGCCCGTGATGGTCAGCCGAGAGGCCGGCCCGTCGTGCGCCTCAGCCTCGCCGCAGCTCAGGCCTTGAGAACCGCCTCGATCTCCAGGTGGATGGTGATCTTGTCGGCCACGACCGCGCCGCCGTTCTGCATCGGCGCGCTGAAGTTGACGTTGAACTCGCGCCGGTTGATCTCGGTGGTGGCGGTGAAGCCCGCCCGGGTGCCGCCGTAGGGGTCCGGCCCGAAGCCGTTGAGCTCAAGCTTGAGGGGCACCTGCTTGGTCACGCCCTTGAGGCTGAGTTCGCCGTCCACGACGTAGTTGTCGCCGTCGACGCGGACGCCCGTGGAGCGGTAGGTCATGGTGGGGTACGTCTCCACCTCGAAGAAGTCGGCCGACCGGATGTGGTCGTCACGCTGCTCGGCACCGGTCTCGATGGAGGCGAGATCGATCTCGGCGGTCACCGATGAGTCCAGCGGGTTCTCGCCGGTGACGAGCTCACCGGAGAACGTCTTGAACTTGCCGCGGACCTTGCTGACCATCATGTGCCGGACCGCGAAGCCGACCTCGGAGTGGATTGGGTCGATCGTCCAGGTACCGGCTACGTAGCCGGGGACGGTGGTGGTGGTTCCTGCACTAGTCGTCATGGTGATACTCCCGTCGTTCATATTTGAGTTCTCAACGACTGCTGTCGCCCAGCCTAACATGGTCAAGCGCTCAACTATTCCGGGTATCCTGTAAACGTGAACACATCCGGGCCGAGGTGGCTGAGCGCCGAGGAGCAGGCCGCCTGGCGTGCCTTCCTCGGCGCCTGCCAGGAGCTCTTCGGCGCCGTGGAGGCACAGCTGCAGCACGAGGAGGGAATGCCGCACACCTACTACGAGATCCTGGTGCGGCTCTCCGAGACGCCGGGCCGCTCGCTGCGCATGAGCCAGCTGGCTGAGGCGTCGGCCTCCAGCAAGAGCCGGGTGTCGCACGCCGTCGCGCGGCTGGAGGAGCGCGGCTGGGTCCGCCGGCTGAACTGCCCGACCGACCGCCGCGGCCAGATCGCCGAGCTCACCGAGGACGGCTACGCGGCGCTCAGCACGGCCGCCCCCGGCCATGTCGAGCAGGTCCGCCGTTCGCTGTTCGACGCGCTCACCCCCGAGCAGGTCAGCCAGCTGGCCGCGATCAGCACCGCGATCCTGGCCGCCGGGGACCCGCACCGGCGCGCCGAGTGCGAAGACGCCGAAGCGCTGGCCGGCATGCCAGTGGACTGACGCCGGCCAGCAGGACGGCGGCCGGGGCCCAGGATGGGCTGGGACCGGGAGCGTCGGGACGGCCGTTAGGATCACCGGTCATGGAACAGCGCATCTTGGGCAGGACCGGCAGGCCGGTCTCGGTGATCGGGCTGGGCACCTGGCAGCTGGGGGCCGACTGGGGCCAGGTGGATGAGAAGGACGCGCTGGCCGTGCTGGATGCGGCCGTGGAGTCCGGGGTCACCCTCCTCGACACCGCCGATGTCTACGGTGACGGCCGCAGCGAGCGGCTCATCAGCCAGTTCCTGGCCGCCAATCCCGGCCTGCCGGTCACGGTCGCGACCAAGATGGGCCGGCGGGTCGTGCAGGACCCGGCGCTGTACACGCTGGAGAACTTCCGTGATTGGACCAGCCGTTCCCGGGCCAACCTCGGCGTGGACACGCTCGACCTGGTCCAGTTGCACTGCCCGCCGACCGCGGTGTACTCCACCGACGCTGTCTACGACGCACTGGACACGCTGGTCGCCGAGCAGCGCATCGCCGCCTACGGGGTCAGCGTCGAGACCTGCGATGAGGCGCTGACCGCGATCGCCCGGCCGGGAACGGCCAGCGTGCAGATCATCCTCAACGCGTTCCGGCGCAAGCCGCTTGAGGCGGTGCTGCCCGCGGCGCAAGCCGCGGGGGTCGCGATCATCGCCCGGGTACCGCTGGCCTCGGGCCTGCTGTCCGGCAAGTACTCCCACACGTCCACATTCGGGGCCGACGACCACCGTTCCTACAACCGGCACGGTGAGGCGTTCGATGTCGGCGAGACGTTCTCCGGCGTGGACTACGACACCGGGGTGGACGCGGCACGGGAGTTCGCCGCGATCGTGCCGGCCGGAGGGAGCACCGCACAGGCCGCGCTCCGCTGGATCATCCAGCAGCCCGGCGTCACCACGGTGATCCCGGGAGCGCGCAGCCCGGATCAGGCACGGCAGAATGCCGCCGCCGCCGGGCTGCCGCCGCTGAGCGACGGCGAGCTTGGCGCGATCGAGGACCTGTATGACCGGCGCATCCGCGCCCTCGTGCACGACCGCTGGTAACCCCGGCTCCCCACCACTGATAACCCGGGCTCCCGGCAACGGGCTGGCGGCCAGCAGCGACACGCCGCTGCTCAGACAGGGTGAGGACGGCCGTACCCTGATCATCAGGGGGAGGACACGGCCGCCGGCGACAAGACCATCGGGGGTATGCACCGGGCGGGCCGTGTCCGCGGGGGGAAACATGATCGGCCGGAAGACCGGGCTTGCCATCTTCGTGCTACTTCTGTTCGCCGGGGGCCTGTTCGCGGTGCACGCGATCCGGTCCACCGATACCGCGGCCCCGTATGACGGAGCCGGCGCGGTGGGCGCGCTGCTCATCCTGGACCACGGCAAAGTCACCACGAGGCCGCCCTTCTGCACGGCCAGCGTGGTGCACAGCCCGGCCGGGAACCTGCTCCTCACGGCGGCGCACTGCCTGGGCCGCGTCCCGGTCAGCGTGATGGCCTTCGTCCCTGACTACCAGGGCGGCAAGGGCCCCTTCCGGTACGGGCTGTGGCGGGTAACCCGGCAGACCTTCCCCGCGCACTGGTTCCCGGACGGCAACATCCGCAGGGACTTCGCCTTCCTCACCGTACGCGGCGACGTGCAGGCGAAGGCGGGCGCTGAGACCCTTGGCACCAGTTCGCCGGCCCCCGCGTCGGTCCAGGTGATCGGCTACACATTGGACGGGCATCCCGTCACCTGCACCGAGTCGCCCACGACGATCGTGGCGGCCGGGCAGCGGCAGCTCAAATTCACCTGTAAGGGGTACGTGTCGACGGCCAGCGGCGCGCCTTTCCTGGTCAACGTCAGCGCCAAGACCGGCAACGGCACCGTCGTCGGGGTGGTCGGCGGCTATCAGCAGGGCGGGGATTCGCCCTCGATCTCGTATTCCACCGAGTTCGGTGCGACCATCAAGACCGTGTACAACGCGCTTACCAGGAAGGGCTGAACGCCCCTCAGGACCGTTCGGCCTGGTCGGCCAAGTGATCCGCCATCAGCGCGGCGATCGCGGCGGGGCCGGTGCCGGGCTCGCCACGCAGCCCTTCCAGCGCTCCGGCCTGGTCCTCGGCGGCGCGGTTCTGGCTCAGCTTGTGCTTCGCCTCCACCGTGTCGATAGCGAGTTCGACGCCGACGATCGCCCGCAACTGGCCGTTGACGTACTCGGGCGGGGCGTCCGTCACGGCCCACGGCCGCGGCCGTGATCCCTCGTGGCGGCGGGTGAGCCGGGTCACCACGTCGCGCAGCCATTCCGGGTCGCGGTGCACAGTGATCGGGCCGGTGAAGTGCACCGAGACGTAGTTCCAGGTGGGCACCACCCGGCCGTGCCGGGCCGTGCTCGGATACCAGGACGGCGACACGTACGCCTGCGGCCCGTGCACGATGGCCAGGGCAATGGCGCCGGCTGGCACGGACTGCCACTGGGGGTTGGCCAGCGCCAGGTGCCCGAGCAGCCGCCCGTGCTCCCCCCCGGACCGGTCCCAGATCACCGGGATGAGGCTGGCCACCGGCTTGCTTCCGTCGAACGTGACCAGGTCGGCCGCGCCTACCGGATCGACGAAGGCTTCGACCTCCGCAGCGTCCTCAGCCGTGAAATGTCGTGGCAAATACACCCCCACGAGCCTACGCACTCCACCGAAGCCCCGTTACGCCCGGCGCGCGGCCGGGGGACTTCCATGCCGGGCGATCGGGAAGAGCCAGGCGGCTATCCTGGGGGCAACGCGCTGACGGAGACGAGTAGCCCGGGATCGCGCGAGCGGAGAGAGCCGCCGGAAGCTGAGAACGTGGCCTCGCGCCCTCGCGGTGAAGACCCTCCTGAGTGCGGGGAGAAACGGCCGCCGCCCGATAGCGACCTCATGCCCCGCCGGCCAGCCCCCGTCACCGGGCCGAACGAGGCCACTGCCGGCTCCCCGGCGGTGGCGAAAGTGCGGTGGCACCGCGAGTTACCCTTCTCGCCCGCACTCCCAAGGGATCGCGCATCCCGACGAGGAGTGTGATGATCTCTCGCATCATGGCGGCCGACCTGCCGTCGCACATCGGCGAGCCGGTGACGATCGCGGGCTGGCTGCACCGCAAGCGCCACCTCAAGTCTGTGACGTTCCTGATCATCCGGGACCGCACCGGTCTCGCCCAGGTCGTGTTGCCCCCTGACGACCCCGCCTCGGCCGGCGCGCCGCCCGAGGAAACCGTCATCGAAGTCAGCGGGACGGCCACCGCCAGCGCCCAGGCACCTGGCGGGGTCGAGATCACCGGGCCCGCCGTCACCGCGTTGTCCGGGCCCGCGGCGCCGCCACCTTTCGACCTGTACCGGCCCGCGGTCACGGCGGGCCTGCCCGCCATCCTGGATAACGCGCCCACCTCACTGCGGCACCCGCGGCTGCGTGCCCCGTTCGAGATCTCCGCGGCGAGCGTCGCCGGGTTCCGGGCGGCCCTGGACGCCCTCGGCTTCACCGAGATCCACACCCCGAAGATCGTCCAGTCCGCGACGGAGTCGGGCGCCACCGTGTTCGGCCTCGACTATTTCGGCGTGCCCGCCTACCTGTCCCAGTCCCCGCAGTTCTACAAGCAGGCCATGGTCGGCGTGTTCGAGCGGGTCTATGAGGTCGGGCCGGCCTTCCGGGCCGAACCGCACGACACGGCCCGGCACCTGGCCCAGTTCACCAGCCTGGACGCCGAACTCGGCTTCATCGCCGACCATCACGACGTGATGGCTGTCCTCCGCGACGCGATCGCCGGGATGCTCGCAGCAGTCCGCGCCCGCGCCCACTCCGCCGTGGGCCTGCTGGGTCTGGACCTGCCCGAGGTCCCCGCGCGGATCCCGGAGATCGGATTTACCGAGGCACAGGAGCTCATCGCCAAGCAGACACAGCGGGACCCACGGGGCGAGCCTGACCTCGCTCCGGAGGATGAGCGCTGGCTCTGCGCCTGGGCGCTGGCCACTCACCGCAGCGAGTTCCTGTATGTCACCGGCTACCCGATGGCCAAACGCCCCTTCTATACGCATCCCGACCCGGCGCGGCCGGCCTTCTCGAACGGATTCGACCTGCTGTTCCGCGGGCTGGAACTGGTTACGGGCGGACAGCGGCTGCACAGGCACGCCGACTACCTGACGGCCCTCGCCCAGCGCGGCGAGGACCCCGCGCCCTACGCCAGCTATCTCGACGTGTTCGCCCACGGGATGCCACCACACGGCGGATTCGCCATCGGCCTGGAACGCTGGACCGCCAGGCTCACCGGCGCCGCCAACATCCGGGAGGTCACCCTGTTCCCCCGCGACCTGCACCGGCTCAGCCCATGACGGCGCCATGAACGGTGTAATGAAACAATGAGCCACCGAGACCGTGATGGGGACGCCGCGTGGCCAGAACCGCCGAGGAGATCGCCCGATGCCTGACGGCTTCTTCATCCGGCCGATGCGCGCCTCCGACGCCGGCGCCGTGCTGGCCATCTACCAGGCCGGGCTCGACGTCGGCAATGCCAGCTTCGAGACGCGGGCCCCGTCCTGGGAGGCATTCGACGCCGCGAAACTGCCCGCGCACCGGCTCGTCGCCGCGGCGGACGGCACCGGCGAGCTGCTGGGCTGGGTCGCCGTCTCTCCCGTGTCAGGCCGGTCCGTCTACGCCGGCCGGGTCGAGCACTCCGTCTTCGTGGCCGCCGAGGCCCGCCGCCGCGGAGTCGGCGCGGCCCTGCTCCAGGCGCTGATCGAGTCGACCGAGGCGGCCGGCGTGTGGACCATCGAATCCGGCATCTTCCCCGAGAACACGGCCAGCCTGGGGCTGCACCAGCAGGCCGGGTTCCGCGTGGTCGGCATCCGCGAGCGGCCGGGCTGCCACTACGGCCGCTGGCGGGACGTGGTCCTCGTAGAACGGCGCAGCCCGGTCGCAGGCACCAGCTAAGCGGATCGGCTGACCAGCGCAGGCCCGCCCGACCGGACCGGCCAGAGGCAGGGCTCCGGTGGCGTACGGTCGGATCGTGACGCAGCAGCCTGCCTGGCCCGACTCCGGCTTGCTCAGCAGCGTCACCGCCGAGCTGGCCGCCATGCCGCCGCTGGTCTTCCCCGGAGAATGTGACCTGCTGCGGCAGCGCCTGGCGGCCGTGGCACGCGGTGAGGCGTTCGTGCTCCAGGGCGGCGACTGCGCGGAGACATTCGCCGGGGCGACCTCCACAGCGGTGCGGGCGAAGCTGGAAACCCTGCTCCAGATGGCCGTGGTGCTCACCTACGCGGCCAGCGTCCCCGTCGTCAAGATCGGCCGGATGGCGGGGCAGTTCGCCAAGCCCCGGTCACGGCCGACCGAGGTCCGCAACGGCGTCGAACTGCCGGCCTACCGCGGCGACGCCATCAACGGTTTCGACTTCACCGCGCAGTCGCGCACACCCGACCCGGCCCGGCTGCTGCGCGCCTACCACAGTGCGGCGGTCATCATGAACCTGTGCCGTGCCTTCGCCGCCAGCGGCGACGCCGGCCTCAGCCGGGTGCATGCCTGGAACCAGGACTTCGTCCGGGCGAGCCCCGCAGGCCAGCGTTACGAGATGCTGGCCGGTGAGATCGACCGTGCGCTGGCCTTCATGCGAGCCTGTGGGACCGACCCGGAGGAGTTGCGTTCGGTCGAATTGTTCTCAAGCCATGAGGCGCTGCTCCTGGACTACGAGCGGGCACTGACCCGGGATGCTACGGGGACCGGCCTGGCCTACGACCTGTCCGCGCACTTCCTGTGGATCGGGGAGCGGACCCGCGCGATCGACGGCCCGCACGTGGAATTCGCCGCCGCCGTGCACAATCCGCTCGGGGTCAAGCTGGGCCCGCAGGCAACGCCGGCGGATGTCCTGGCGCTGATCGGCCGGCTCAACCCGGACGGCGAGCCCGGGCGGCTCACCTTCATCACCCGGATGGGCGCGGGCCGCGTCCGCGAGGCGCTGCCCCCACTGATCCGGGCGGCCGCCGAGGCCGGCGCGCCGGTGGCGTGGGTCTGCGACCCGATGCACGGCAACACGTTCGAGGCACCGGGCGGCTACAAGACCCGCCGGCTCCGCGACGTGCTGGACGAGGTGCAGGGGTTCTTCGAGGTCCACCGCGGCCTCGGCACCCATCCCGGCGGCATCCACATCGAGTTCACCGGGGACAACGTGACCGAGTGTGTGGGCGGCAGCCACGAACTGGCCGAAGGCGACCTGCATCAGCGCTACGAGACCGCCTGCGACCCGCGGCTCAACCGCAGCCAGTCGCTCGATCTCGCCTTCACGGTCGCCGAAAGCTACCGGCGTTCATGATCACGGAACATTCGCGTCACAGGCGGCCGCGAATGTTCCGTGATCATGAACCCGGCGGGATGGGGCGGGGGCAGGGGCCGGGAGGGTTAGGTGGCCGCCAGGGCCTGGTCGAAGTCGGCCCACAGGTCGTCGGGGTGCTCCAGGCCCGCTGACACGCGGATGCTCCCCTCGCCGATACCGGCCGCGCGCAGCCCCGCAGCGTCCATCTGCCGATGAGACGTGGAGGCCGGGTGCATGACGAGGGTCTCGGCGCCACCGAGGGACGGGGCCAGCGCGGCCAGCCGCAGCCGGCTGACGAACTCCAGGCCCGCCTCCCGCCCGCCAGCCAGGTCGAACGCCAGCATCCCGCCGAACCCAGAAAGAATCCGCCGCGCCACGTCATGATCCGGATGATCCCTGAGACCAGGCCACTGCACCGCTGCGACCATCGGATGGGCCGCCAGCCGGCCGGCCAGGTAGGCGGCGTTCTCGCAGTGCCGGGGCATCCTCAGGGCCAGCGTCTTCAGCCCGCGGATGGTCAGCCAGGAGGCGAACGGGTCGGCCGCGACGCCCAGATCGACCGTGTGCTTCCACAGGACGCGGTGCAGGTCCGCGTTTTCGAAGACGACCAGGCCGAGCGTGACGTCGTCGTGGCCGCCGAGGTACTTCGTGGCGGAGTGGATGACGATGTCGGCGCCGTGCTCGATCGGCCTGCACAGCACCGGGGAGGCGAAGGTGTTGTCGACCACGCTGGTCAGCCCGGCGGCGCGAGCGGCCGCCAGCAGGCTGGGCAGGTCGCTGACGGCGACGGTGGGGTTGGCGATGGTTTCCAGGTAGAGCAGCCGGGACCGCGGGCGCACGGCGGCGGTGACTTCCGCCGGATCGCGGCCAGAGACATGGCTGACCTCGATCCCGTGCCGTGCGGCCAGGTCCGCGAGCACGGCGAAAGTGCCGCCGTACAGGCAGCGCTGGGCGATCACGTGATCGCCGGGACGAAGCAGGCCGAGCAGCACCGCATTGATGGCGCCCATGCCGGAACTGGTCGCTATCGCTTCCGCGCCGCCTTCCAGGCTCGCGACCGCGTCTTCCAGGGCCTGGGTGGTCGGGTTCCGGTAACGGGTGTAGGCGTGCCCGCCACCGGGATCGTTCAGGGCCTCGGCGCAGGCCGCCGGGTCATCGAAGGAGAACGTCGAGGTCTGGTAGATCGGCACGCTGACCGGGCGTGAACCGTTCAGGTCCGGCGCGGAGACGTGGATGGCGCGGGTTTCGAGGTGCAGGGTCATGACCCTGACTCTGCCTGGTGACCAGACGGGCAGGAATGCTGGGGGTCCCGCGACGGGAATCCCGGTATGACCGGACTCACGGCGTTGTTCCGTTTTGCCGTCACGGCCCTCGCCGGGTGGCAGGTCCGCGCGGTGTTCCCCGGCGACCTGATCAACAGCGCCTGGGGCTCCGGCTCGCAGGTCAGCGGCGACACGCTGGTCCTGGATCGGTCCTACCCGCCGACGATTCCCGCGGGAGCCACCCAGTCGATGGACTTCACCGCCCAGGGCAACACGACCAGCCCGGCCACCTGCACACTCAACGGCGCGCCCTGCGGCTGACAGGCCGTCGGCGGTGCCGCCGGCTTTCGTCATGAGCAGGGCCGGATGTTGGAGCGTTTTGTCGGCAAGATCGTCATTGTGCTTGCTACCTTTGCCCTGCCGGCCTTCGGGCCGCCGGGAGCGAGGGGTACAGATGATCACGGGGTCTTGGGGCGTTCCTGCGAACCGGAGCGGATGGTCCGGCAATGGGTAGCAGGCTGCTGGCCGGGGCCAGCCGATGGCTGGGCCCGCTAGCCAGGTACCGGAAATACGGCGCAATCGGGAACGGCGGCGTCCTGCTCCTCGCGGGCGGGGCCGGCCTCCTGCTCCTGGCAGGCGGAGCCGTGGTCTTCCTGCCCCACCAGACGGGGCACCCCCCACGTGCCCTAGCGGACGACTGCGGCCTGGTGACCTGCACCGCGACGCTCCCTCCGGCCCCGGCGGCCGGCGGCGTGAGGCCCCATGCCTCGCCGACGGTGCAGCCGCGGAGCACGGCGAGCACCGTGGCGTCCAGCACGACCCCGGCACCGTCGCCTGGCAAGCAGGACACATCCGGGCCGCCCGCCCCCACGCGGGCCTCCTCCCCCTCGGTCGCCGCGCGAGTCCCCGGAGTCTCGGTCGCCGTGTCCTATGCCATCGACCACTGGTTCCAGGGCATCCAGGGCCAGTTCATGATCGTCAATCATGGCTCCGCCCCGGTGACCGGCTGGGAACTCGCCGTCGCCCTCCCCGGTGACGGGAACTTCCGGGTGTGGAACGCGCAAAGCCGCGTCAATGGCGACACTCTGATCATCAATGCGCCGCCCAACGCCCAGGCGCTGGCCCCGGGAGCCACCCAGCACGTCATGATCTTCGCCGATGGAAACAACACCAGCCCGGCGAGTTGCACCTTCGACGGTGCCTCGGTCTGCCAGGCGCAGCAGCCACAGCCGCAGCAGGACCACCACGAGCGTTGGGGCGCGCCCTAAGGCCGGGGCACCGGCAAGGCGCCCGGCGCAGGTAGG
>Ga0070706_100005983_pt1 | contig 11503 bp, 11 predicted proteins | sample KBSK5501metaG_FD_65476 | JGI IMG/M metagenome (GOLD analysis project Ga0070706, IMG submission 65476) | Corn, switchgrass and miscanthus rhizosphere microbial communities from Kellogg Biological Station, Michigan, USA - KBS K5-50-1 metaG | ecosystem: Host-associated > Plants > Roots >...
CGTTCCTCGAAACGCCGGATCAGCAGCATCAGCGCGAGCATCTCGACCTCGTCGCGTGGCTCGGGCCGCTGCATTGGAATTTACGCAGCGTGCGGCAACGTTGCTTGCGCACGCGAGACTTCAGCGCTCCGGCTGAAGCTGATGCAAGCCACAAATAGAAGCGTGAAGAAAAGATCGCTCAAGAGCGAATTGCGGAAAAACATCCAGGTGGGCGTCGCGCTGTATTCAGGAAGCCCGACCGTGAGCGCTTGAAACAGCCCCGCGAAATTTTTTGCGTAACCGGGATCGCTCAACCAGGAAAAAATGTTGGTGATCAAGTAAAAGATTGTCGATCCAACAATGGATGCCGGCAAAAGCGTTTTGAGCGACGCACGATTTTGCAGGAAAAGTCCGATGCAACCGATAAGCACGAGCGCGAGATAACGGCAAATAACGTGCGGATCGAGCAGCGCCGCTCCATAACGATAATTGAGGAATGCGTCCGAGACGAAGAGGGCGATCAACGGAACCGAGAATTTCAATCTTGGTGGAAAATAAACCGCGCCGCACAGTGCAATTGCCGCGAGCGGCGCGAAATTCGACAACCAGGCGGCTCCTGAATGAATTAAAAGCCCAGTCGTGATCCGATAGGCGACCGCCGAAAGGACGAGAAGAAGCGCGGGAATCATCGCAGAGAATTTATCCGTCCTGGGAGCCAGATGCAAAGCCCATTTGATGCATGCGCGCGTGCTGCTTGTCGACCTTGGGCGCAGCGAGCAGGAATCCGTGCAGATAAAGGTAAGTTACTTCTGCGCCGTGGACGCAATCATTTTGTTCAAACGCGCTTTGCGCCGATTCGCGGCGTTGCGGTGAATGATGCCCCGCTTGGCCGCCTTATCGATGGCCGAAACAAGCACGTGAATTTCCTGCGCGGCTGGCTTGGCCGCGCCCCGAACGCGTTTTTGCAATGTGCGTAAGCGCGTTCGCACGCTACGGTTGCGAAGCGAGCGCCCCGCGGATTGCCGAGCACGTTTGGCCGCCGATCGTGTATTAGCCATGGATCAAACTAGCGAAAATTCCGGGCGCAAACGCTCGCGGTAGGATTAAAATTGTCAAGCTGCCGATCTTGAACGGGATTCGCGCCCTGCGCTGGAAAGCCTAGGCGCCTCGGCCGCCCGAGACCCTCAGGCGCGCGGCGGCGTTCTTGCGTTCAACCGTCGTCCCCGGCTTTTCCGCGCCAGTGGAAACAAATGCGTTATTATCGTCTGTCGCCTGCACGGCCCCGGCAGCGACGGCGGCACGCCTCGGAGTTTTTGTAACTTTCGGCAAACGATCCGGAACGATTTCCACGAGCGCGCCGAGCGGAAGTTGATCGTAAAGCACCGTGACATCGCTCGATTTCATCCGGATACAACCGTAGCTGGCCGGCTGGCCGATCGTTTTTTCCTCCGGGGTGCCATGGATGTAAATGCACCGGCTAAAGGCATGGGCGTTTGAAGCCTCCAAGCCACGCAGCCAGATGATGCGGGTAATGACTGGATCGCGACCCGGCGCATTCGGTGCGAGAACTTCGCCGGTCCAATGGCGGCTGTGAAAGACCGCGCCGGCTGGAGCGCGGTCGCCAATTTTTTGCGCGACCTGTAAAAGTCCGAGTGGCGTGGTCATTGTTCCACAGGTATCGCCGAGACCAAACTTAGAAGTAGAAACAGGGTACGTTGCGACCTTGGCACCGTTTTGGACCAGCATCAGTTTTTGATCGCGTACGCTAATGATGACGCGATTGACGGGATCTGCCAGGAGACCGGCGCGAGCTGACGAAAGACAAAATAGGAGCGAAAAAGCAACAACGGGGGGACGAAACATTCGCGACCTAATACTCAGAATCTCCATTTTGTCACGCAGGAATTGCGGCCGGAGCGCGGGAGCCGCCAAGATTGAATTTCGGCCACCAAGGAGTAAGCGACGAGAGCGAGACATAGAAGAAGCCCCCTTGGAACATGAGCAGAAAAGGTACCGAGACGAATTGACGATGGACGATCGCGAAGCAAACGAAATAGCTAAAATAGATTGCGAAGGCCATTTCCGCGATGGGCAGCGCAGATTTTGTGGTGCGATATCTGCAAGATCGCCATCGCTGCGATCTATGCTGGATGCCGTACTTCGGTGTGCGCGTAAAATCGGATTTGTGATTGAAAACCGCCTCAAGGACAGCGCGTGCGTTGTTCAAGGAAAGACCGATGCCCAGCGCAAGCAAACATGGGAGCAAAAGCATCTGTTTTATCCAAGTGTGCGGGTGCAGTTCGCGTTGCGCGCAAATGTAAAAGACCGCGACCGAAACCGACGCCGTCAGAAAAATCGGGACGTCGATCAAAAACGTGCGTAGCCAGCCCGATTGCGGTCCGCCGGTGGATGGATGCAAAAGAACGCACAAACATGCCAACAAGAGATAGGCGAAATTCGACATCAGGTGACCGGTCGCTTCCGCTTTAATCGCGAACGGCAATTTGCTGCGCCAAATTGTCGGCAACAGTTTCTTGCACGTCTGAATGGAGCCTTTTGTCCAACGATGTTGCTGGGACTTAAAGCCGTTCATATCCACCGGGAGTTCTGCCGGCGTTACCACGTCTGGCAAGAAAATGAATTTCCATCCGGCGAGTTGCGCCCTGTAGCTTAGATCGAGGTCTTCGGTCAGGGTATCATATTGCCAGCCACCGGCTTCCTGGATACAGGAACGGCGCCAAAGACCCGCTGTCCCGTTGAAATTAAAGAAACGGCCGCTCCGGCTGCGTGCAGTTTGTTCCAGAAGCAGGTGGCCATCGAGGAACATGGCCTGGACGCGCGTGAGCAGCGAATAGCCACGATTCAAATGACCCCAGCGCGTTTGAATCATCCCCACTTTCGGATCAGAGAAAAAGTGAATGGTGCGCTTGAGCAAGTCTGGTCGGGGCACAAAATCAGCATCAAGGATGCAAACGAATTCGCCATCGGCGGACTCAAGGCCAACGGCTAAAGCACCCGCTTTAAACCCGGTGCGATCCACGCGCCGAATGAGCTGGACGTTAAAACCGCGACGCCGCAATTCATCTGTACACGAGGAAGTAATTTCGCACGTATCATCGGTGGAATCGTCAAGAACCTGTATTTGAAGAAGCTGCCTCGGATAATCGATCTCGCTTACTGAACGCAGAAGGCGTTCCACCACATAAATTTCGTTAAAGATTGGCAACTGCATTGTGACTTTGGGCAGTTGTTCAAACTGGCGGGCTGGCAACTGAGCGCGCTTCCTGTTTTTCAGAAAAAGGTAAATGATGAAATAACGATGGACTCCGTAAGCCGAGAGGCCGACGAGCACGGCGAGATAGCAGATCGTCCAAATCACGTAGCCGAGGCTTCCTTGCATAAGGTTCTTGGGAACTGCTGATAGTTAAGGCAGCACGGGCGCATGATGCCGCTTCCGTCGCAGGCGTCAAATCAAAAATGGCGAACTTGCCGGTGAGAAACGCCGGGAACAGCGACAAACACTTGCGTGCCAATCCTCTCGCAGATCAAAGCTGAGCCCCAGCGATTGGCGGAGCATTCCAAACAAGGCAAATACTCGCCGTGCGACCGCTGATTTCACACTGCAATTCGCCTCTTCGGCCGCTTATTATCGACGTTGCTATCGCCCGCCTTGTCTGCGTGCCGGCCCTTACCTTATCGGTTTCAATTGAATTAGCGCAGGAAAAATCGGTCGAGGATGAAAAGCACGAGCGCGACGAGCCCGGGGCCGAGGCCTACACGGCCTTATGTCCAAGCGCACGAAGTGAATATGGTGACTCGCCAGGTGGGGGGTGTCGAAAGCCGGCTTCAGCAGGGGGACGGCAAGGCAATTGCTGATATGGTATTTTTGCGGTCCAACGGAATGCGATTGCGATACCCATTTACGAAGCGCACGCGCTATCGGTTTGAGCGCTCCACCTTTGTTTTTGCGATACTTTTGGCGGGATGGATTCCGTCGATTCTGACGTTGGTCGTCTCTTACACAATCCTGACGAGGACATTGGAGTCGAAAATCTTGCGCGACCGGCAAACATTCGTGCAACTAATTGCACATCTGGTGGGCGACGATTTGAGCCGGACAAGTGGCATTATCGAGTATTACCAGACGCTGCCAGATGTGGCGAAGATCCTAGCGGCGCCCAGTCCGCAGATCGCGGCGCAGCAGTGGCTTGGTGCAACATTTTATTCGCATCCACGCATCGATGGAATGTTCATCACCGAATGGGACGGGCGCCTGATCGCGTCGATTCCCAATGATCCTGCGCTGATCGGAAAGGATTTTGCTTCGGATCTTTGGCGCGCAGAGGCGGCCGCGTCGGACGGAGCTTATGTTTCGGCGGTGCGGCCGCGTTTTTCCGACAAGCGCATGGCGACGGAGATCGTCAGCGCCGTGCGCGCTCCGGACAGAACGATTGTCGGTTACCTCGGGGTATCCGTGCTTGTGGAGAGAATTGGCCGCCGTCTATCCACAATTCAACTTGCCGACCAGTCTATCTGCCAGGTTCTCGACCAAAATGGGAATGCGCTCTTTGCAACCAATTTCAAACCGAACGCGGGAGCGACGGCAGGAGTAAGCGGACCTCTGCTGAAGGAGATCAGTCAGAGCAAGAGCGGCCACGTGGAGCGGGCTGGCAAGCTTTACTCTTTCAGCCCGGTCGAATCGACCGGTTGGGTAGCCGTGATCGAACAGCCCAGGGCCATTGCCTACAAACCAGTGCATGATTTGGTCGGACGAATGGCGGTTCTTGCCACCTGGTTAATGGGGCTGACAGGGATTTTTGCCTGGCTTGGCGGCCGATTTTATCGGCGCCAAACCGAGACCGCGCGGCGAATCGAGCGCGAAGTTATCTTCAATGAAAAAATTCTGGCGAACATGCCGATCGGCATCGCCTTTGTCGATCCAGCTTCGCGTCATTTTCTTCAAGCAAATCAAGCATTTGCCCAGATGGCACAGCGATTTGGAGGCTTGGCGGACGGGCGCGACGTCACGGAGGCGACATACGAGGATGTGAAAATTGCTCCGGCGGAAGCAATCGAGAAGGTCCTTTCTTTCGGAACACCATTTCAACTGATTGAGCAGTCGTTTAAAGACAAGGGGGGCATGACACATTTCGTCAACGTCAATCTTCTGCGGCTGCAAGGTTCAGAGCAGACGATCCAAGGGGTCCTTTACCTGGTGGAAGATAAAACGCGCGATGTGACGCTGCGCCATGAGCTCATCAATGCCAACGCGGCAAAGGATCAGTTTCTGGCGCTGCTGTCACACGAGCTGCGTAATCCCCTTTCGCCGGTCATCGCAATGGTGGGCGAACTCGAAGCGAGCACCCCTCAGTCTCCCCAAGTTCGCGAGGCACTGGAAGTGATCCGGCGAAATGTCGAACTGGAGGCGCGTTTGATCGATGACCTGCTCGATATCACACGAATCGCAAAAGGTAAGCTCCAGCTCAGCTTCGAAGTGGTCAACGCACACGAAATCCTGCGACGAGCTAACGAAATTTGCCAGGAGGAGATGAGCGCGAAGGGCCTCGAAGTGGAATTTCGAGTCGAGGCGCAGAGCGCGCATGTAGAAGGTGATCCCGCCCGGCTGCAACAGGTATTTTGGAACCTCATCAAGAACAGCGTCAAATTCACCCCGCCTAATGGGCGTATCACGCTCGCCACGCGCAACCCCACGCCAGGGGAAATTGAAATTAGCATTACCGACACCGGCATTGGGATCGACCAGGAAAAAATCGACAAAATTTTCAATGCATTCGAGCAGGGTCAAACGTCGATCACCCGCCGGTTTGGCGGACTTGGGCTTGGCCTTGCCATCTCAAAGGCACTGGTCGATGCGCACCGTGGAAGAATCCGGGTGGAAAGTCCCGGAAAAGAGAAAGGCGCCACATTTACAGTCAAGCTCAACACCGTCGCGGCACCTGCGGCCACCGAAGATGGCGCCGATGGGCGCCAGCCTGAAGATTCAGAAGAGAGGCACCCGATCCCACGACAGCACCGCGTTCTTGTGGTTGACGACCACCACGACACTTGCAGAGGAATGAAAATGATGCTCGAGCGACGCGGCTACCATATCACGGTGGCGCATTCAGCCGACCAGGCTGTGGAAAAGGCGCGAAATGAAGATTTCGATTTGCTTATCAGCGATATCGGACTGCCCGATCGCAGTGGTTACGAGCTGATGCGCGAACTGCGCGAGAGTAAAGGCCTGCGTGGTATCGCCCTTAGTGGCTTCGGCATGGAAAACGACGTAACGAGGGCGCATGCCGCCGGGTTTTCCGAACACTTAACGAAGCCGATTAACCTTGAACGCTTGGAGGAGGCAATCCGCCACTTGCTCGAACTCGAGGCAACTTCTTGCGGAAATGGCTGAAGGACATGCCGGCCGACGATTTACGCCTAGTGACCGTCGCGACTGCTCACGCGTTCACTTTCCCGCTCGGAAGCTTCCTTTAATTCTCGAGAAAGTTTTTCTACGCGCTGGCGCATAACCTTGCCAGCCTTAAATTTCACGGTGGCTCGCGGTGGAATTACAAAACTGCTACCCGGCTGGTTTGGATTTCGCCCAACTCGAGGCTTGGTTAACCGCGGCTGGAAGATGCCGAAGTTACGAAGCTCGACCGCCACGTTATTGGCCAGACTGTCCGTGATCTTATCCAGTGTGCGCTGCACGACATCGAAAACTTGATGTTGCACCATTCCTGTCTGGTTACTGATCGCCACCACAATGTCGCGTTTGGTAAGTTTTGCCATATCCATGAAATAATCGCTCCTCGCGATAAAATTGGCGGCAAAATTCAGTAAGGAAAGGAAATTTTTTCACCTGCCTAAACTCCTCGGAGGTAAGGCCCGAATCCGCTCCCCCCGCGCAAATCAGTGCGCGGGAGCTGTTCGCCGGGAAAACCGGCTGAAAAACCGATTCAAATGATAGCCAAACCACGTTTGCCCGGCTAATAGCTTGCGCTGTGTCTTTAACTGACCCTGCACAACCCCCAGTTTGGTGAATACTGCATTCCACTCCAGCTCGAGTCGACGAACCTCTTCGCTCGTAAACTCGCGAACGCCGCGCACGGAAACGCCGCGCTGCAATACATTCATGGCTCTTCCCGATAGTTCCTTAAGGACGTCCAGCTTACGAAAAACGTACTCGGTCTCCTGCAAAAGGTTCGCCCGAATCTCCGTGAACTGCCGCTCTTGCTCAGTTGAGATAATCGGTTTCGCTTTGTCGAGGCCGTATGTAATCAAATCGTGAAGCTTCTTCCAGTTCTCCGACTGCAGCGTGAGCAGACGGAGTTTTGTCTCCAACTCTTTGTCCCTCATGAGGGCGGCGATACAGTGAGGAGCTCCAAGGTCTCGTCCAGTTTTTGGAGATTGTCGATCAATAGATGCGCCCACGGACGGTTAACCGTTTGCGCCTGGCTGATGATCCCCTCCTCAAAATAAAACCTGCCTTGACGCCATCGGAAAATCTCCGCCACAGCCGATTCTCCCTCAAGCGAACCAAAAACGGCGTGACGCACGGAGCCGTATTGCAAATAAATCTCGCTGTTGCCACGGCTGGATTTGAATGTAAAACGCCCGCTTCGCTGGCTCAAACAACTCATTTGCAAAATTTCTGCAGCCGAAAATTGATTCAAGTTGCCGACAAGGGAGTGACACGGATCGATCCCCTCCGCTGGGGTGCATGAGCGAGCATCCAGAGAAGACACGAAATTCGCAAGCAGGCGGCGCAAATGCCAATCCGTCGCACGAACCGGAAGCACCTCAATCTTTTGTTGTTCGGCTGTCGAACTCACCTCCGCTCGATGGCGATATGGCAACAGGCATGCAATCCTTAGAGAGGGAAAATGCTGCCGCGCGTTGGTCGCCTGCTCGATCGAGCGTGCCGGCTCACTTTCGAGAATCAGAGCGTCGAAATTCTCGGCCAGAAGCGTACAGATCACTTCAGCAAGGGTTCTAACAATGCGGCTCTCCACATTCTCGAGCGCATCGAGAATCGCCAGCGCCCTATCCTGAAAGACCGGGTCCTCGTTCAAAATGAGCAGCCTGGTTTCCACAATCCCCAAAAAATCGTAAAAACGAGCAGAGCAAGAACCTTGCCCGAGGTCGAACAGCCCAAATCATTAATCTTCCCAAACTTGCCGTCGCGGGGCCGCCCTAAAGTGCGCTGGCGCAACAGCATGTGCGGTGCGAAAATGCACTTTCGCCAATTCCCGCAAAATTTCTGGGCCTTTCTCCGCCACCAGCTTTTCAGCGGTTGCCCTCACTTCCGGCGACACCCCCCGATCCAAACGCAGCCCAAGCGCTTTGCCTCGTCGATCCAGCCAGCCAATAAACGCTTCGCGCGCGAGAATTGACGCCGCCGCCACCGCGATGTCCGATTCTGCCTTTGTTCGTTGCTCGACCCTGATCTTGCGGCCGTGCCGCAAAAGCGATTGCTCGATAACGCGCGCATCCGCAAATTGGTCCGACAAAGCGCGCGGACAATCCGGCTTTTTCGCAAGCAAATTCTCGATCACGCGGGCGTGCCCCCACCCGAGCAACTTGTTCAAATTACCGAACTTTGTGTAAAGCTCGTTGTAGCGCGCGGGCCCAATCATCACCGTGTCGGCGAGGCCGCTCGTGGTTTTTCGAATAGTTTGGGCAAGCGTCCGGATGCGTGCATCGGACCCGATTCGCTTGCTGTCGTGCACTCCTGCATCGAGAAGTTTCCGCGCGATTCCAGGATCGACATATACGCCCCCAATCACCAGAGGGCCGAAGAAATCGCCCTTCCCGCTTTCATCAACGCCGAAGTGCGGCTCAAACATTTCCGGCGAATGCACCTCCTCGTATCCTAGTTTCGCTTCACCCAAAATTCTTGGCTCCAGCTCGAACTGCACGAACTCCTCGACGCCTTTGCCTTGCACAAGCAGCTTCGGGCCTTTTTCGTAGACCGCGACGTTCAGCTTGTTTTTCCGTGCAGAGAAAAGCGTGTACTGCTTCGGCCCAAACTCGAAGCCAAGGCCTTCCAGCAAAGCGCGCAGCTTGTTCGCCTGATCGGAGGTCAATAGTTGCGTGTAAGAATTCATGTCCGCAAAACAGAAACGTCCAACGCTGAACGCTCAATGTTCAACACTCAACTCTGAATTCGGAGTTGGACGTTGAGCGTTGAACGTCGGACGTTTGCCTCGGCTTTGATTCCAGCGAAACAGACCCGCCTTTTCCAACGCGCTCTTCTGCGCTGGTATGGCAAGCATGGGCGCAATCTGCCCTGGCGGCAGACGCGCGACCCGTACGCAATCCTCGTCTCCGAATTCATGCTCCAGCAAACTCAGGTAGCCACGGTTGTGCCGTATTATAATGAGTGGTTCGGGCGCTTTCCTGATTTCGCCGCGCTGGCGGGTGCCTCGGAATCCAGAGTGCTTCGCGCGTGGCAGGGACTCGGTTATTACGCACGTGCCCGAAATCTCCACACCACCGCGAAGATTGTCCTACATCGACACCATGGCCGCTTTCCAGAGTCGATCGACCAGATGCGCCAACTGCCGGGCATCGGAAAATATACTGCCCACGCGATTGCGACTTTCGCTTTCGATCAATCGGTCCCTGTTGTCGATGCAAACATCGCACGAGTCATCGCGCGCTTATTCGCTATGCGACAGCCAATTGATGCAGCTCCCGGGCGCGAGAAGCTTTGGCATTACGCGGTCAATCTTCTCCCAAAGAAGCAAGCAGCAGCTCATAATTCCGCGCTCATGGATCTGGGCGCGCTCCTCTGCACGGCACACGCGCCAAAATGCGGTATTTGTCCGGTAAAAAAATTCTGTCGCGCAAAAAATCCTGAGAATCTTCCGATCAAGCGAGCGCGGTCTGGAATAGAAAAATTAACCCAAAGCCATACCTTCGTGGTTAGGCAAAAGAAGGTTCTTCTCGAAAAGTCCCGAAAACGCTGGCCCGGCATGTGGATTCTGCCGCCGCTCAAGACGAGATCGACCATCAAGCGTCCACTTTACATGTCGATCTTTCCATTCACGAACCATCGCATCACGCTTAAAGTCTTTCCCCAACCTTCGCTCAAGATCGACAATCAGCGGCAGCGGTGGTTTTCACCGTGCGAATTGGAATCAATTCCAATTCCTTCTCCACATCGCCGCGCGATTGTCGATCTTCTCAGGGCAGCGCGAGTAACACCATTACACCGGCAGCGGTCGTAAGAACAGTGATCGGGATGCCGAAGCGCGCGTAATCCCAGAAGCTAACTTCCAAATGTTCACGCGCGGATTCGACAACGATCATGTTTGCCACCGAACCGATGATCGTGAGATTGCCGGCAAAAGTCGTGGCCAGAGCGAGCACTTTCCACATCAGCTCCGGCTCGGTGAAATGTGCAATCCATTTTCCGGCGACCAATACAAACGGCACATTGGAAAAGACATTTGAACCTGCCGCCGAGAACCACGCAAGGCTCCACGCCTGGATTGGCGCGCTTGACCCGAAGATCGGTTGCAGATGCCGATAAATCGCATCGGGTAGGCCGGTATCGCTCAGTCCATCGACAACGACAAATAGCGCCGCGAAAAATACGAGCAAATGCCAATCGACCAACTTGAGGACGTCATGCGTGTCGCGGCGGGCCAGCACCATCACGAGTGAAGCGCCCGCCAGCGCCGTCCACGCCAGATTCAATCCCGCAACGAAGCAGGCGAAGATGAGCACAAACACAACACAAACGATGGCAAACAAACTGCGGTCGAGCATCGTGAATGCGTGCGGTTCACGTTCAATCAGCGCCTCCCGTAAAATCTTTCGAAAACCGACTCGCAAGATTATGAAGTTAATCGCAAGTCCGATGATCGCCGCCGGCGCCAGCGTTCGCGAGAATTGCACGAACGGAATGTGTGAAAAATGTCCGATAATCATATTCTGCGGATTGCCTACGAGCGTGGCGACGCTTCCGATGTTCGCGCTTGTCGCGAGCGCGATGAGATACGGCAGCATCGGGAGTTTTCCGCGCCGAATCACCGCGATAACGAGCGGCGTTAACATCAAGCAGATGGTGTCGTTCACGAGCAATGCCGAGAGAATTCCTGACGTCAGCGTAAGATAAAGCAGCAGTCGCGACGGAGTGCGCGAGAACTCCAACACTGCATCCGCGGCCCATTCGAAAAAGTGGGCAAGATAAAGATAAGCTGAGATGATCATCATTGCGAGCAACAGCACAATCGTGTCGTAGTTGACCGCGAGATAGGCGCGCTCCGGCGTCATGACCCCGGTGGAAATCATCAGCACTGCGCCGAGCAAAGCGGCGGCGGGACGATTCAACGGCAGGATTTTGAGCTGCCGACCACTGATAAGAATGTAAGTGATCGCGAAAATCCCGCTTGCGACAAGTTCCCTCTCCCAGTGGTTCACACGCGTGCATAAGGGATGGCTCTTGGCTTTTCAACACCGCTCAACTCTTAATTCGGAGTTGGACGTTGGACGTTTGCGGCGGCTTGTAATCCCA
>Ga0070706_100005984_pt1 | contig 11501 bp, 10 predicted proteins | sample KBSK5501metaG_FD_65476 | JGI IMG/M metagenome (GOLD analysis project Ga0070706, IMG submission 65476) | Corn, switchgrass and miscanthus rhizosphere microbial communities from Kellogg Biological Station, Michigan, USA - KBS K5-50-1 metaG | ecosystem: Host-associated > Plants > Roots >...
CGCGTGCCAGATGTGGTTGCCGAAGCCGACGAAGCCGCCGTGCAGGCTGTTGACTCCGTTGTTGACGGGCAGCGTGTAGGTCGTGCCGTTGAGGGTGAACTTGCCGTTCGCGATGCGGTTGCCGTACCGGCCGATGGTCTCACCGAAGTAGGGTCCGCCGAAGTTCGGCGACGTCGGCGGCGGGCTGACGAAGTTCACGTAGTCGTTCAGGGTCGCGAAACCGAGCGCGATGTCAGCCAGGTGGCCGTGCCGGTCCGGGACGGTGATCGACTGGGTGATGGCGCCGTAGGTGAGGAGGCGGATCTGCATGCCGTGGCAGTTGGCCAGCGTGTACCGGAAGGTCTGCTCCGGCGTGCTGCTGTACGGGGTATCCGGCACGGGTGAGCCGAACGGTTCCACCGTAATCGTGGGGCTGCTGTTGCAGCTGGCGTTCGAGGACGATGCGAATGCGCTGGTCGTGGTGACCACCGCGGCACCGCCGACGGCGACCGCCACCATGGCGGCCAGGCCGATGGCGGCCGGCCCACGGAGACGTCGCTGTCTTCCGATCTCTCGCATATGCTGCGCTCCCTTCATGACAGGTTCCAACCAGAAGTGTGAGCGTTAACAAGAACAAAGTCACCCCTAGATGACCAAAATGTGACGCGATTTTAGGACGGTCCGGTGTCCGCGCCGCGCGAGTGCGTGTCCGCGGCGCGCGGGTGCGTGTCCGCGGCGCGCGGCTGACCTGCCTGATCAGGGACCAGGTACCCGGACGCGACGCCAACGGCACCGATCCCCTGCGCGAACAGGGGGTAATCGGCAGCTGAACTCAGCGCCGCGGCCCCGCGCGACGCACTTGCGCCGCTTTTGCGCGGCGAGGCGACGGGTCGCTAACGTGGTGACGGCGGGCCCGGGGGGTCCAAGTAGACAACGTGTCGGCCGGGGAAGGCGGACACGGCACCAACGGCCCCCCGGGTTCTCGCTTTTGTTCAGGTCTGCGGCGTTTCCGCTCAGGTCTGCGGCGTTTCCGCGGGAACGCGCATGCTGCCTTCGATGACCGCCTCGGCCACCCTGCGCATGGTGAGGCGGCGGTCCATCGAGGTCTTCTGGATCCAGCGGAAGGCTTCGGGCTCGGTCAGCCCGTGCTCGGTCTGGAGCAGGCCCTTGGCCCGGTCGAGCAGCTTGCGGACCTCGAGCCGCTCGCGCAGCGTGCCGATCTCGGTGTCCAGCGCGCGGATCTCGGCGAACCGGCTGACCGCCATCTCGATGGCCGGCACCAGGTCGGCCTTGGTGAACGGCTTGACCAGGTAGGCCATCGCGCCCGCGTCGCGAGCCCGCTCGACCAGTTCGCGCTGGGAGAAGGCGGTCAGGATGACCACGGGCGCGATCCGCTCCGCCGCGATCCGCTCCGCGGCTGAGATGCCGTCGAGGACCGGCATCTTGACGTCGAGGATGGCCAGGTCCGGGCGAAGCGTCGTGACATGCTCGACGGCGGACTCGCCGTCGCCTGCCTCGGCGACGACCGAATAGCCCTCCTCTTCCAGCATCTCCTTGAGGTCGAGGCGGATCAGTGCCTCGTCCTCGGCGATGACGACGCGCAACGGACTCTGACTCATGCACACGAGCCTACCGTGATCAGGTAGATTGTCGTCGTGCTGCTCCCCGCGCAGTGATGTGCGCCCCGGTACGCCAACAGGAAGAGCGTGCGGATTCAAAACCCGTAAAGTGTGGGTTCGACTCCCACCCGGGGCACCTGAATGCAATTCCGCTGCCTCAGGATTGTCGGTGCTGCCTGCCATACTGAGATTTATGTACAGCGCTGACGTACGTCGTCGCGCGGTGGCCCTCATGGAACGCGGGAATAGCCTGCGCAGCATCAGCCTCTCGACCGGAATCTCACGAGCGACGTTGCGTGACTGGCGCGAGCATCCGGAGATTAAGGTCAATCCGCATGCCGTCTGCGCTAGGTGCGCGGCCAGCCCGACCCTCCCAGAGCCGCAAACCGACTACGCGTATCTGTTCGGCCTCTACCTGGGAGATGGCTGCATAAGCCTGGCCGGCGCGCGAGACAAGAAGATGTGGAAGCTTCGCATCGCATGCGCGGACGCCTGGCCAGGGCTGCGAGAGGAGTGCGCGCGGGCGATGAGCACGGTCCGGCCGGCCAGCAAGGTCAGAACTCAGCAGCACCCTGGCTGCATCGAAGTGGTGAGCTGCTCCCGGCACTGGCCGTGCCTGTTCCCGCAGCACGGGCCGGGCCGGAAGCACATGCGCAAAATCGAGCTGCAGCCATGGCAGCGCGCCATTGTGATGGCACATCCCGGCCACTTTGCCCGCGGGCTATTCCACTCCGACGGCTATCGCGGGATTAACCGGGTACGGGCCCGTCTCGTGCACGGTGATCAATGGTACGAGTATCCGCGATATCTGTTCACGAACGAGTCCGGCGACATTCTCCGGCTGTGTGGGGAGGCGCTGGATCAACTGGGAGTGGTGTGGCGCTTCTCACGGCGCAACGCTATATCCGTGGCCCGGCGCGAGGCCGTGGCACGGCTCGACGAGTTCGTGGGGCCCAAGTACTGAGGGCGTATGGGCCGGCCCGCATCAGCTACGGCAGCGCTCGATTCGGCCGGGACCCGGCTGTCTTGAGGGGGCAACGGGGCGGGAGGGGGCTGAGGAGGGCGGTCAGGGGGTCTCGGGGCCCAGGTAGGGGATCAGGACGACGGTGATGTTGTCGGCGCCGCCTGCCTCGATCGCGAACTTCACCATGTCGGAGGCGGCGCCGAGGGGGTCGGTCAGTGCCTTGGGCAGGGCGAGCCCGGCGAGGTCCGCGGCCTCGGGCCGGTAGTTCCACAGCCCGTCGGAGCACAGGAGCAGGGTTCCGGCGCCGGGCGGCTCGAACCGCTCGACGTGCGGTGCGCGGTCGGGGTCGTCGGCCAGGTCCGCGGCGTCTCCGCCCAGCCAGCGGGTGAGCACGTGCGCGTGCGGCGAGGCCATCGCCGCGGACTCGGTAGCCAGGCCGGCCGCGACCATTCCGCCGGCCACCGAGTCGTCGCGGGTAAGCAGCCGGGACTCGGACGACGACTGGCCCAGCCAGTAGGCGCGGCTGTCACCCAGCCAGCACAAGGTCACCTCATAGCCGCTGGCCACGGCGGACACGAACGTGGTCGCCGACGTGTCGCCGCCTGGCCCCTGCAGGTCGGCCACGGACCTGCGGGCCGCGGCCACCGAGTCCAGCGAGGCCGCGGCCAGATCTCCGCCTGCGTGCACCGCGGCGACCAGCACGGGGAGCGCGGCCTGCGCGGCCGCGTATGACGCCTCGTCGGGACGGGCCGAGGATGAGACGCCGTCGCAGACCACGGCCACCACTGCCGGACCATCCGGCGCCTGCTCGGCGGCCAGGGCCATAGCGTCCTCGTTACGTTGATGCCGCAGGCCCCTGTCGCTGACGCCGGCGGCGGGACCGAGGTCGACCTCGTCGTGGTCTCGCGACGGCGGGTTGGTGATCATGTGCATACGTTAGTGCCTGCGATCGTCCCTCGTCGTACGCCGTTGCCCTACTGCCAGATCAGAATTTTCTAACCCGCGGTGCACGGTGATCGCGGTCCAGGCGCCCAGGTTGATGCGGTCGCCGTCGTGGAGGGGCACCTGGTCCCCGATCCCGATCTCGGAGCCGTTGACCAGCGTGCCATTGGCCGAGCCCGGGTCGAGTACGACCCAGTTGCTGTCCGGCGTCGCGATCAGGACCGCGTGCAGCCGGCTGATGCCCGGGTCGGCGGGCGGCCCGGTGAGGTCGATCTCCGGCGACAGGCCGCGTGATACGCTGCGCCGCCCGATCCGCATCTGGTTCCCGACGAGCTGAAAACGGCGTTCGGCGTAGTAGGACGGGAACTCCACCTCCGCGCCCTCCGGGCCGGTGAGCGCCTGCACGCGCTCGTAGTAGGCGCGGTCCGCGCCCACCACGGCGGTCCAGGTGGCCTGTGGGTACGGGAACGAGGACATCGATGGCGAGCCCGGGGAGGCTGGAGAGGCTGTGGAGGTCGGAGGGATGGTAGAGGCGGGAGGGGCTGGCGGGGGCGACTGGTAGGAAGACGGCTGGCTGGGCGTGTAAGCCGTGCCCGGGCTGGGCTGGCTCGGGGCGTAACCGGTACCGGGGCCGGGGCTGGGCTGGCTGGAGGGGTAGGCGGCAGTGCCGGGGACGGGCGGTGGGGGGCCGGACGAGGTGAACCGGGGGGCGCCGAAGTTGAAGCCGCAGGCCTCGCAGAACTGGCCGGTCCTGGGGGTGCCGCAGCGGGGGCAGGGCTCGGCGCCCGAGGCCGCGGGATCGGGCCAAGGGGGCGGAGCGCTGGCCGCCGACGATGAGCCGGTGGCAGGGCTGACCGGGGCGCTGGCGATGCGCATGCCGCAGACGTCGCAGAAGTCATCGCTCGCCGAGTCGTGCCCGTTGGGACAGAGCGCCATCGCCGCCTCCCTTCCCGCTCGCTATTTCTTCACCCGGACGGTTTTGGTCGACCGGGTGTCGAGGGCCATCTCGTCGGCGTCCTCGACCTTCTTCTTCAGCCGGACCGTGCCGGACTCCACATCCACCACGTCTACCACCTTGGCCAGCAGCTTGGCGGTGTCCTCGTTGCCCGACTGGTGGGCCAGCGCTACCGCCCGGCCGAGCTTGGCGGTGGCGGTCTCCTCGTCGCCCTGCTTGCGGGCCTCCAGCCCCTCCTGGATGGCCTCGGCGAGTTCGGCCTGCCCGGTGTAGTGCGCCACCCGCGGGTTGATCTTGGTGGAGAGCGCTTCGTCGTCGGTCCAGATCGCGCGGACCAGCCCCTGGCCGAGGACTTCCGCGCCGGCGACCAGGCTGATCCGCGCGGCCAGCATCTCCTGGCCGACGCCGGCCGGGTTGACCTCCACGCCGACGTGGTAGTCCCGGCTCTCCCCCGGTCCCCAGGCCCCGGTCGGGTAGTCCCCGGCCTGCGGGCCCGACTGGGTGCGCCTGGCGGTCAGGTCCTCGACCGCGGGCGCCACCTGCTTGACGAACTTGAGCGCAGCGGTCTGCGGCGTCCACACCCGCAGCGACACGTCGGCGACCTGCTTGCCCATCGCGTTCTCCATCATCGACGCGAAGTCGGCGGCCAGCCCGGCCGGGTCGGGCACGATGTCCACCGTGCCGAGCAGCGTGGTGGAGACCGTGCGCAGTTCCTTGACCTCCCAGTCGGTGCCCACGCCGCGGCAGTCGCAGCTGAACACGCCCTCGCACTGGCTGAGTTCGGCGGCAAGCTGTTCGGGCGTCTCGTGCTGGTTCTTGCCGTCGGTGAGCAGGATGGCGTGCCGCAGCTGGGCCGGGTAGCCTGCGAAGATCCGCCGGGACAGCCCCAGCCACTGGCCGATCGCGGTACCGCCGTTGGCGCGCAGCCCGGTCACCGCCTGCTTGGCCGCGGCCCGCGACGCCGGGCTCGCGACCGCCATGCTCCCGTCCGGAGGGAAGACCGGCCAGGCGGTGCTGGTCCCCGCGACGACCGCGAACCCCACGCCGTCACGGACCACGTCGATGGCGGCGGCGGTGGCGGCCCGCGCCTGGCTCATCTTGGTCGGCGGGTAATCCATCGATCCGGAGCAGTCGATGATGATGATCTCGGCGCTGCCCGCGCCTGCGCCCGGAGCCGCCACGGAGACGTCCGCCCCCGACGTCACGGTCACCACGGCGCTCACGTCGCGGCCCCCCTCGGGCAGGTACTGGTTCTGGTCGACGTCGACGGTGAAGCCGGAGTCGGTCATGGAGCCTCCTTGGTAACGGCGCGGGCCGGACGAGGGGGAACGGCACCAGCACGATGGTGATGTTGTCCATGCCGCCGGCGTCGAGGGCGAACTTCAGCAGCGCGTCGGCGGCGCTGGTCGGATCGTTGAACGCTTCCGGGAGGGCGATCCCGGCCAGGGCCGCCGCCTCGGGCCGGTAGTTCCACAGCCCGTCGGTACAGACGAGGATGACGCCGCGCCCGGGCGGCTCGAACCGGGCGATGTGCGGCACCGGCGTGACCACGTCGGCGCCGAGCCAGCGGGTGATCACGTGCGCCTGGGGGGAGGCCATGGCCTCGGCCTCGGTCATCTCGCCGTCCGCGACCAGCTCCTCGGCGAGCGAGTCGTCCCTGGTCAGACGCTGGGACTCGGACTCGGTGGCCAGCCAGTAGGCGCGGCTGTCGCCGAGCCAGCAGACCGTGACCGCGTCCGCGGCGACGATCACCGACACGTAGGTGGCCGACGGCGCGCGGGACGGCGAGCCCAGGATGGTCATCGCCTCGTGGGCCTGGCGCACCCCGGCCATGGACGCCTCGTCCGGGTCGTCGCCGCGGCGGATCGAGGTGAGCAGCATGCGCACCGCCGCCTGCGCCCCGGTCAGCGACGCGTCTTCGGGGTTCGGCGAAGACGACACCCCGTCGCAGACCACGGCGATCGCCACCGGGCCGTCCGGCGTCTCCGTGGTCGCCAGGGCCATCGCGTCCTCGTTGCGCGGATGACGCAAGCCGCGGTCGGTGATCCCGGCGAGGAGCTCGAGGTTGAGCTCGACGTGGTCGCGGCCGGACGGCACCTTGCGACCGCATGACTCGCAGTAGCCCTCCGCGCTGATCGCGCCGGGCGGGGCCGACTCGTCCAGGGAGCACACCGGGCACAGCGAGGTGTACCCGGGCGGCCCGGCGCTGCTGACGGGCGGGGCGAGCTCGGTCCCGCATGACTCGCAGAAGCTGTCCGCGGCGCCGACCTGGCTGCCGCAGGCCGGGCAGGTGACTCCGGTGTTGCCATCGTGCATCAGGCCATCATCCAGGGCACCGGCCGTCATGTCAGCGTCCGGGGCCGGATTGCGTTGGCCATGTCGACAAGTCACCGCGGTTGCACCCCCAGCACGGCCTGCTGGTAGCCGGCCACCGCGGCCTCGGCCGCGGCCAGGTCGCAGGGCGCCGTCCACAGGAGATCCCGAGCCCGCGCGTAGTGGTCGGACAGGCGGGAGTCTTCGACCGCGCCGAGCCGGGCGGCCTTGGCCTTGTAAGCGCCGAGCAGACCGCGTAGCTCGTCACGCTTCGCCATGGCCGCCACCACGGCCCGTTCGGCATCCTTGAAGCTAGTGGTCGCGGTGGCCAGCTCGCGGTCGAGCAGGTCCAGCTCGGACGCCAGGCGCGTCCACCGTCCTGCGGCCACCAGCGTGCCCAGGTCGGCCAGCCGGGCGGACAGGTCGGCCAGGTCGGCGGGGTGGGGCGGCAGCGCCCCGGCGGCGATCTTCTCGGCGGCCCGCTGCCACGCGGCGACCGCGTCGTCATGGGCCGAACGGGCGGTCGCAGCAGCCGTCGCGACGTCGGCGACGCGCTGGCTGGCTTCGTCCCTGAGCCGGACGAGTTCGTCGACGCGGCTCGCCGCGGCGGTCACCCGCTCCTGCAGGCGGTCCGCCCCCGAGGTATCCACTGTTCCGCCACCCCGCCCCGATGGACCGAGCCACAGGGCGAGCGGGTCGGAGTTCAGCGTGTCGCGCAGGCGGGCCAGCTTGCCCTGGGCGGCGGTCAGGTTGACGGTCAGCGCTTCGTCCCCGAGCGTGGCGGCCTGGGACGACACCCGGGACAGCTCGGCTCCGATGGTGTCCAGACGGCCTGCCACCTCGGTCCACACGTGCTCCGCGGCGGAGACCACTTCGGTCACCGACGTGAACGCGCCGCGCATCCGCGCCACCGCCGTGGCGATGGTCAGGTTCTCCCGCCCGGAGTCGGCCAGATCGCGGCCGGCCAGCGGGGCGGGGCCCGGGGCCAGCTGGACCGAGCGCCCGGCGAGCAGACTGCTGAGCGCGGCGAGCTCACGCTGGCCGAGGTGCCTGGCCGCCGCTTCCGCGGCCTGGTCGACCACGGCCGAGTAGGCTTCGTAGACCTGCCACAGGGTGGCCAGCGTGGCCGCGGTGGAGTCCCAGCGCCGCTTGGTGTCCCCGGTGAGTTCGGCCCCGGCGAGCAGTTGCTTGCCGAAGCTGGAGTCAAGTTCGAGCAGGTTGGCCTGGATCGCGTCGCGCTCGGCCACCGCTGCCTTGACCGCGGCTCCGGCCTGGTCTCTGGTCAGCATCGGCACAGTCATACCCGACCCGCCATGTCGCTCCCCGTCATCGGAACCGACGAACCATGACGTTTACTATTTTGCCCGCACTCCAAGGATCCTTTGCGTTTCATGACCAGGTCTTCGGGCGGATGGCATTGGCCATGTCGACCAGCTCGATCCGGCGGCCGCGGTCCGACGTCAGCCTCGCCAGCGCGCGGTAGCCGCGTTCCAGGCCGAAGCGCAGCGCGCGCTCGTTCGGCTCACAGCCGAGGATGAGGCCGTCGCCTGGGCCGTTTCGCCCCGAACCGATCGCCTGCCGCGAGCCGGGCGCCTGCCTGTGGGTAGGTGCCTGGCCGGAACCGCGTGCCTGGCCGGAACCGCGTGCCTGGCCGGGGACGGGGGGCGGCTCGTTGCTGGCCCAGTCGAGCGCGGCGCGCAGGATCTCCACGGTGAGCTGCTGGCGGCGTGCCTCATCCAGGCTCAGCCTGCCCAGCCTGCCGTCGGCCTGGCGCAGGTCATCGCCGGTCACCCCGGGTGACACCAGGATCCGGACCGCCGCGATCTGCGCCGCGGCGTGATGACTGGACGTCTCGGGGACCGCCGCGAGCGCAGCGATGGCGCCCGGCCGGTCGCCTGCCGCGAGGAGCACTCGTGCCAGGCCGAACGCGGCGCTGATGCAGGACCGGTCCACCGTCCAGACGAGCCGGAAGTACCGGCCGGCCGAAGCGGTGTCGCCGGCGGCTTCGGCCGCGAAGGCCAGCGCGAGCTTGGGCGCGAGCTCACCGGGCAGTTCGTCGTACACCGCGCTGAAGGCGCCGCCTGCGGTCGCGGCGCCGCCAGCCGCCGCCGATCTGCCCGCGGTACCCGCCGGGCCGGCGTCGTGGAGTGCGAGCCGGCGCAGTCCGTCGGTCCAGGCGATCCGCCAGTCGGACGGGTCCTCGGCGGCCAGGTCGGCCAGCGTGGTCCCGGCCCCGTCGTAGTCTCCGACGTCGAGCTGGGCGCGCGCCAGCGCCAGGCGCGTCTCGGCGGACGTGGCCACCTCGGCAGGCACGGCCGAGTCGCCGGCCAGGGCCCTGGACAGCGCGGCGGCCCGCTGGGCGGAATCGAGCCCGGCGAAGGTGGCCAGGTAACCGGCCGCGGGATCGGCCCGGTCCACCTGCGGCGTCGGCATGCCCGCGATGATCTCCGCGGCCCGCGGCGCGGCCAGCGTGGTGCCCGCGGCGCCGTCCCCGGTCCCGATCGCCTGGAGCTCCGGGCTGAACACCGTCGAGAATGCGGGCCTGGGCATGCCGTCGGCCACGGCGAGCACCTCGCGGAGCACGCCGGTCAGCTGCTCGGCCATCTCGCCTGCCGAGCCGAAGCGCCGCCGAGGATCGGCGTCGGTGGCCCGGCGCAGCAGCCGGGCGAACGACTCCTGCTGCTCCAGTAGCGGCACCCCGTCCGGCAGCGTGTACTTGTACTGGCCCTGGAAGCCCTTGAACTCGAAGGTGAGCACGGCCAGCGCCCGCGCGACCGTGAACAGGTCGGATGGGACAGAAGGCCCCTCGGCACTGATCTCCGGCGCCTGGTAGCCGACCGTCCCGTAGATCGGCCCCTCGCTGTCGATGCCGCGCACGCCACCCATGTCGATGAGCTTGAGCTGCTCCTCGGTCTGGATCACGTTGTCCGGCTTGAAGTCGCAGTACACCAGGCCGCGGTCATGCAGGTAACCCAGCGCGGGCAGCACCTCGATCGCGTACGCCAGCGCGTGCGAGACCGGCACCGAACCGCCGACGGCCCGCGCGTCCTGCAGGATCTGCTTGAGCGACTTGCCGCCCACGTACTCCATCACGATGTACCCGGCCGACTCCCCCGTCCGCCGGTCGGCGTGCTGGACGAAGTTGTAGATCCGCACGATGTTCGGGTGTTCCACCTGAGCCAGGAACTGGCGCTCGGCGACCGCGGCCGCCATGGCGTCCGCGTCGCCGGTGTTCAGCAGGCCCTTGAGCACGACCCAGCGGTCGCTGACGTTATGGTCACGGGCCAGGTAGATCCAGCCGAGACCGCCGAAGGCGAGGCAGCCGAGCACCTCGTACTGCCCGGCCACCACGTCGCCGGGATCGAGTTTGGGGCTGAACGAGAACCGGGTGCCGCAGTTGCGGCAGAACCCTTCGGTCATTCCGGGCCGACCGTCCCGGCCGCGCCCGACGGGCTGCTCGCAGCTGGCGCAGTAGCGCCTGCTCTCCGGCACCTGCGGGTCGGCGAGCACGGCGCTGGCCGGATCGCGGTAGGGCACCGGCGGGATCTCGACCAAGCCCGCGCCGAGCCGGCCCCGCGCCGAGCGGCCGCTGGTCCGGCGGGACCCTCGGGCGCCCGAGGTGCGGCGGCTGGCCCCGGACCCCGCCGAACCCGCCGACGCGGACCCGGCCGGGACGGAGACCGAGCCGGCCGGGACCGACGCGGAGCCGGCCGGGGAAGCCGGGGACGCGGCCAGGCCGCAGACGGTGCAGTACCCGTCCTCGATCGCTCCGCCACAGCTCGTGCACGTGCTCATCGTCCCCGTACTCCCCTCGTCAGTCCGCGTACTGTGCCTTCGGCGGCGGAACCGGAGTGCCGAGCCAGTGCTGGTAGATGTTGCGCCACTGGCCGTCCGTCCGCAGTTGCTCGAGGACCGCGTTCACGAAGCGGACGAACTCCGGGTGCTGCTTGGAGATCGCCAGGCCGTAGGGCTCGTCGGTGAGCGGCTTCCCGATCACCATGGTCCATGGGTCCTGCGCGGCGAGCCCGTCCAGGATCGAGTTGTCGGTAGAGATCGCGACCACGTCGCCCTGCTGGAGCAGCACCAGGCAGTCGGTCCAGTACGTCACGGGGACCGGGACGGCCCCTTCCTTGCGGATGACGGTGAGCGAGTCGGACCCGCTGGTCGCGCAGACCTTCTGGCCGTGCAGGCTGGCCAGGCTGGTCGCGTGGGAGCTCTTGAGGACCAGGACCTGCTGGGCCGCGTCGAAGTAGACGCTGGAGAAGTCGACCTTCTGCAGCCGGTCGCAGGTGATCGTCATCGTGTGCGCCACGATGTCCACCGTGCCCGACTCGACGTCGGGTATCCGCTGCGCATCGGAGATCGCCTTGAACACGACCTTGCTCGGGTCGCCGAAGATGGCCTTGGCCACCGCCCGGATCATGTCGATGTCGAAACCCTCGATCTGCCCGGTCAACGGGCTGAGGAAGCCGAAGTGGTAGGTGCTCTGGTCCACTCCGGCGATGAGGTAGCCGCGGGCGCGGATCTTCGCCATGAACGAGCCCGCGGTCACCTGGGGCGGGCCGGTCGGGCGCAGGCTGCTGGCGTGCGTATTGCACGAACTGGCGGCGGTCGCGTTCGCGTTCGCGGAGCGGGGAGCCCCGGCGGCCCGGGCCGCCCCGGTGACGGACGGCCGGCCGGGCGCGGCGGCCGCCGTCGCGGCCCCGAGGACGAGCGCGGACGTCGCGAG
>Ga0070706_100005986_pt1 | contig 11500 bp, 10 predicted proteins | sample KBSK5501metaG_FD_65476 | JGI IMG/M metagenome (GOLD analysis project Ga0070706, IMG submission 65476) | Corn, switchgrass and miscanthus rhizosphere microbial communities from Kellogg Biological Station, Michigan, USA - KBS K5-50-1 metaG | ecosystem: Host-associated > Plants > Roots >...
GGCTCGTCCGCGACGGCAGCACGGTCCTGATCGGCGGCTCCGGCGCGGGCCACGCGCTCCCCCAGCGCTTCATCGACGAGCTCGCTTCGGTCTTCGCCGCGGAAGGTCGGCCGCGTGACCTCACGACCGTCCGCATCGTCGGCATCGGTGACTTCGCCGACCGAGGCTTCTCGCAGCTCGGGTTGCCCGGGCTCATGCGTCGAACGATCGGCAGCAACATCGGCAATGAGCCGCGGCTCGGGGCCCTCGTCGAGGCGAACGAGATCGAGGCCTACTCGTTCCCGCAGGGCGTCCTGTCGCAGCTGATGCGCGAGATCGCCGCCGGGCGGCCGGGACTCGTCACCCACGTCGGGCTCGGCACGTACGTCGATCCGCGGCAGACCGGCGGCAAGCAGAACGCGCTCACGACCGAGGACCTGGTCGAAGTCGTGAACCTCCGCGGCCGGGAATGGCTCCTGTTCCACGCCTTCCCGATCGACGTGGCCGTCATCCGGGGAACAAGCGCCGATGAGGACGGCAACCTCACGATGGAGGGCGAGGCCGTCCAGGGCGAGATGCTGGCCATGGCGATGGCCGCGCGGAACAGCGACGGGATCGTCATCGCGCAGGTCCGGCAGCTCGCGACGCGCGGCAGCCTCCGGATGCGCGACGTGAAGGTCCCGGCCGCCCTCGTCGACCACGTCTTCCTGGACCCCGACCAGTGGCAGACCTACCTCACCCGGGACTCGCCGTACTACGCGGGCGCCCTCCGGCGGCCCGTTCGGCCGGAGCCGCCACTTCCGCTCGACGTGCGCAAGATCATCGCCCGGCGCTCCCTCCTCGAGTTCCCGCGCGGCGCGATCTGCAATCTCGGCTTCGGGATCAGCCAGCTCATCGGCCGGGTGGCCTGGGAGGAGGGCATCACCGACCAGCTCGTCCTCACCGTCGAGCAGGGGATCTTCGGCGGCGTGCCGGTGGCGGGCAACGAGGGTGGCGCCGGGTTCAACTACCAGGCGATGATCGACCAGCCCTACATGTTCGACTTCTACGACGGCGGCGGCCTCGACGTGGCGAGCCTGTCCTTCGCGGAGGTCGACGCCATGGGCAATGTCAATGTCCACGCGTTCGAAGGGCGCGTGCGCGGCCCGGGCGGCTTCCCGAACATCAGCGCGCGGACGCCGAAGATCAACTTCGTCGGAACCCTGACCGCGCGCGGCTTGCACATCGAGATCGGCGACGGCATCCGGATCGCGACCGAGGGCAGCCTCGGCAAGTTCGTTCCGAAGGTCCGCGAGATCTCGTTCAGCGGCAGGCTCGCGCGTGAGCGCGGCCAGCAGGTCCGCTACATCACGGAGCGGGCGGTCTTCGCCCTGGACGACGACGGCCTGGTCCTTGTCGAGGTCGCGCCCGGGATCGACGCGGAACGCGACGTCCTCGGCCGGATGGGATTCCGACCGCGGGTGGCGGACGACCTCCGGACGATGGACCGCCGCCTCTATGCGCCGGGACCCATGGGCCTGGCGACGGACTTCGGAGTCGCTTCGTGAGCGGTCTCGTCTCCCTGGAGCTCGGCCGGGTTGCCCACCTCGAGCTCGTCAATCCGCCACTGAACCTCGTGACCCGGGTGCTCCTCGACGAGCTCGCCGCGGCCCTGGCGACGCTCGCGTCCGCTGGCCCCGGCGACGTCCGCGCGGTCGTCGTCACGGGCAGTGGCGAGCGGGCGTTCTCCGCGGGCTCGGACGTCGGCGAGTTCGAGGCGCAGCGTGGGCCCGGCGGCCGGGAGCGGCACCAGCTGGAGGAGCGGGTGTCGACCAGCCTGGCCGGCCTGCCGATGCCGACGATCGCGGCGATCGAGGGCAACGCCCTGGGCGGCGGTCTCGAGCTCGCCCTGTGCTGCGACCTCCGGATCGCGTCGTCCCGAGCTCGGTTCGGGCTGCCGGAGGTTCGCCTCGCGGTGATACCGGGGAGCGGCGGGACGCAGCGCCTGCCTCGGGTCGTCGGTCCGGCTCGGGCCAAGGAGCTGATCCTGACCGGGCGAATCATCGACGCGACCGAGGCCGAGCGGATCGGGCTCGTCCACGAGGTCGTCCCACCCGGCGACGCCCGGGCCCGCGCCGACGCCATCGCCGACGAGATCGCCGCTCGCGGCCCCCTCGCGGTCCGCGAGACGAAGCGCCTGATCGACGCGGCCCTCGACGCGCCGCTCGAGGCCGGCCTGGCGGCGGAGCTCGAAGCGTCCGTTCGGATTTTCGCCAGCGACGATCTCGCCGAGGGCGCTCGCGCCTTCTTCGACAAGCGCGATCCGATTTTCCGCGGCCGCTGAGGCCACCTGCAGTGAGGAAGCCAGCACGTGTCTGAGATCGGCCGGTTCGGGGTCTTCCTGCCCTCGTACATCTGGGCGGGCGACGGACCAGAGCGGGCCCGCGGCATCCGCGCCTTCGCGCGGACGGTCGAGGACCTCGGCTTCGACTCGCTGTTCATGACGGACCATCTCTTGGCCGCGAAGCGGTTCTACTCGGTCTCGTTCCTCGAGCCCATCGCGGCCCTCGCCGTTGCGGCCGGCGTCACGGAGCGCGTCCGGCTCGGCACGTCGATCCTGATCCTGCCGCTCCGCAACCCGGTCCTCCTGGCGAAGGAGCTTGCCACCCTCCAGTTCCTGTCCGAGAACCGCGTGATCCTCGGCGCCGGGGTCGGCTGGAACGAGGCGGAATACGAGGCTGTGGGCGTCCACAAGTCCGAGCGTGGGAAGCGGAGCGACGAGATCCTCGACATCCTGATGCCGCTCCTGGAGGGCGAAACGGTCACCTACCGCGGCCGCTACTACTCGGTCGACGACCTCTTCATCGAGCCGATCGCCTCACGCCGTCCCGAGATCTGGATCGGTGGCGGCTCGCAACTCGCGGATCCGAAGTCGCCGGACCTGCCGCGTTTCGTCGAGTCGGTCAAGGCCCGCGTCCTCCGCTCGGACGGCTGGATCCCCCGTCCGACCTGCCCGCCGCAGGACATCGCCCGCGACTGGGTCGAGCTCCAGGCCTACTACCGCGAGCACGGCCGCGACCCGAGCGAGTGCGTGGTCGCGCACGAGAACTTCCTGCACCTGGTGCTGACGAACGATCCTGTCAAGGCGCGCGAGGAGCAGCACCGCGCGTTCCTGAAGGTGATGAGCGCCGAGCGCGGCGAGGGGTACCTGGAGTCGGTCTACCTGTTCGGGACGCCCGACGAGGTGATCGAATCGCTGCAGCGCCGCGTCGACGCCGGCGTCGAGTATTTCGTCCTGCACACGATGACGCCGGACCCGGCCCAGCTCCGGGACTGGGTTGACGAGATCATTCCGAACGTCCGATTTCCCGTCACGGCCGGACCGGTCCGACGGATGGCGCCCGCGGCCCGATGACGCAGCGCGTCGCCCTGATCGGCAATCCGCTCCGGCGACGCCATTCGCAGGTGATGCACGACGCGGCCTTCGCGGCGGCCGGAATCGACGCCCGATACGAGCTGCTGGAGCTCGAGCCCGACGCGGTCGAGGCCGCAGTGAACGAGGCGCGCGAGCCCGACTGGCTCGGCCTCCAGGTGACCGCCCCCTACAAGCGCCTGGTCGCCGGGCTCTGCGACGAGGTCGAGGCCGATGCGGCGACGATCGGGGCGGTCAACAGCGTCGCGCGGTCCTCGGCCGGACAGCTCGTGGGCTTCAACACCGATGCGCCCGGGTTCCGTGCCGGGGTCGAGCTCGCGATGGGCCGCCCGCTGGCGGACGCGGCCGTCGTCGTCGCTGGAGCCGGCGGCGCGGCCCATGCGGTCGTCTTCGCCTGCCTCGCTGCTGGCGCCAGGCGGGTGACGGTCGGCAACCGGACCTTGTCGTCTGCGGTGGCGCTCGCGGAACGATTCGACGGCGTCGGGGCTCGGGCGATCATGCCGGTCGCCCTGGAGTCGCCCGCGTTCGCCCTCGCTCTCGGCTCGGCGGATCTCGCGGTCAACGCAACCACCGTCGGGATGCTCGAGAGCGGGATGACGATCGCCGTCGAGCGGCTCCCCGAGGGCGCGACGGTGTTCGATCTCGTCTACGTGCCGCCCGAGACGCCGCTGCTCCGCGCCGCGCGAGATCGCGGTCTCCGGGCGGCGAACGGCTCCGAGATGCTGATCCAGCAGGCCGCGATCGCGTTCGAGCGCTGGACCGGCGTCTCCGGCATGGCCGACGTGATGCGTGCCGCCGTCGCGCCGCTGCTGGCGGACGCGGGCGCCCGCGCCTGACCGAGGTGCGATTCGCGACGATCGTCGAGAACGGCCGCGCGTTCCCCGTGGTGGTCCGCGACGAGCGATTGCTGCCGATCGCGCTCGACGAGGTCGGGTTCGGCTCGATGCGGGCGATCGCCGCGAGCGGTCACGACGGGCTCGAACGCATCCGGGCGTGGGTCGAGCGCCAGCCGGAGGGGGCGTACCGCTCGCTCGATGGGGCCGAGCTCGGCCCGGCCGTGCCGGATCCCGGAGCGATCTACACGATCGGGCTCAACTACCGGGCGCCAGGCGAGCGGCCGAGCGCTCCGCCCGAGCGTCCCTTGGTCTACGCGAAGGCGCCGTCATCCGTGGCCGGGCACGGCGCGGTGCTGAGGTGGGACCGGTCCCTGACGGCCAACGTGGATCCCGAGGCGGAGCTCGGCGTGGTGATCGGCGAAGCGGCGGCGAACGTCGCCGCCGAGAACGCGACGCGCCATGTCTTCGGCTACACCTGCGTCAACGACGTCTCGTCGCGCGACTCATGGCTCGACGGCGACCAATGGTTGCTCGGCAAGTCCCTGCCCGGCTTCTGTCCGGTGGGCCCGTGGGTGGTGACGCGCGACGAGATCGAGCCCGAAGCGTTGCGGATCGGCTGCATCCTCAACGGCGTGTCGATCCAGGACGGCAACACGGCGCAGATCCGGACACCGATCCCCGAGCTCATCGCCTACGTCAGTCGTCACGTGCCGCTGCGTCCGGGCGACCTGATCGCGACGGGCACGCCGGGACGACTTGGCGGGCCGATCGGTGAGGACCGGCACCTCGAGCCCGGCGACGTCGTGTCGGTCTGGATCGAGGGCATCGGCGAGCTCACCACGACCATCGCCTGACCTGCGCGCAAGGAGGATCCCGTGAAACCGCCGACCGTGTTCCTGGGCGAGATGACGAACCTCGAGGTCGAGGCCTTCCTGAAGGATCACCAGACGGTGATCGTTCCGACCGGCTCGACCGAGCAGCACGGGCCGCACGGGCCGCTCCTGACCGATGTGCTGGTCCCGGAGGAAGTCGCCCGGCGCGCCGCCCCCCGGGTGGGCGCCCTCGTGGCGCCACCGATCAACTACGCCCTCTCCTACCCGCACGTCGGCTTCACGGGCGTGGTCAACCTGCGGATCCCGACGTTCATGGCCGTGATCGAGGACCTGTGCGCCTCGCTCGCGGCGGCCGGGTTCACCCGGATCGTCTTCCTCAACGGCCACTACGACAACACGTACGCGATCGCCTACGCCTGCGCGACCGCGGCCGAGCGGATGCCCGCCGGCGTGCACGCGTTCCCGATCAACTACTGGGACGGACTGACGCCTGCCGAGGCGGCCGAGTTCTTCGGCGGCGAGGCGGGTCTCCACGCGAACCGGGGCGAGACGTCGGCCGTGCTCGCGATCAATCCGGCGCTCGTCGACATGGATCGGGCGAACGCCGAGCTCCCGCCATTGCCCGAGGTGACAAGCCCGGCTCCGGTCCATACGGCGTTCTTCTTCTCGTCACCCGGCTCGGTCCATCGCGCGACCCGCTCCGGGACCTGGGGCGACGCGCGCGAGTCCAGCGCGGAGTTCGGGGAGCGTTACCTCGAGGTCGTGACGGAGGGGACGATCCGGATGCTCGACGACATCGAGCGGACCTTCGCAGCCATGCCGGCCCGGTGATTCGGAACGGTCGACCTCGTCAGTCGACCGCGAACCACGCGCCGGCGTGCATGACGCGGCGGACCCGAAGCTCGTCGTCGAGCTCGACGAAATCGGCTCGCTGGCCGGCGGCGATCCGGCCACGATCGGTCATCCCGAGCATCGCCAGCGGGTTCCGGCTCGCCGCCGCCGCCGCGAACGGCAGGGAGCAGCCCGAGTCGACGAGGTTGCCGACGGCGGTGTCGAGCGCGATCACGGAGCCGGCGAGCGTCGTCGTCCCGACGAGCGTGACGCGCTGCCCGACGACCTCCACCTCTAGGCCGCCGATGGTCGCCCGGCCGTCGCCGATGCCCGCCAGCGAGATCGCGTCGCTCACGAGCATCAGACGGCCGTCCGACTTCGTGCGGGTGATGATCGGCCAGAGCGACGGGTCGACGTGCACCCCGTCGGCGATCAGCTCGACATAGACCGCGTCGTCGCCGAGCGCGGCGACCGCCAGGCCGGGGGCGCGGTGATCCACGCCGCTCATCGCATTGAAGAGATGGGTCGTCGAGGTCGCCCCGGCGGCATACCCCGCCCGGGCCTGCTCGAAGCTCGCCGCGGAGTGGCCGAGCGAGGTCACCACCCCTCGTCCGCGAAGCCACGCGATCAGCTCGACTGCCCCCGGCAGCTCGGGAGCGATCGTCGTCAGCCGCAGGCCCTCGACGAGCGGCTCGAAATCCGCCTCGCGGACGTCGGACGGGACACGGAGCGAGGCCGGGTCGTGGGCGCCACGACGGGCCGGCGAGAGGAACGGTCCTTCCAGGTTGAACCCGAGCGGTTCCGCCCCGTCCGCTCGAGCGACCGGCATCCACGCTCGGACATCGTCCGCGAACCGACGGAGGACCGCCAGCGGGGCCGTGACCGCCGTCGGCAGGAAGGACGTGACGCCTCGCCGGAGGAGGTGTCCGGCCATCCCGTCGAGCGCCTCGGGACCGCCCATCGCGTCGTGGCCACCGCCTCCATGGACGTGCACGTCCACGAAACCAGGCGCGATGAACGGAGCGCCCATCGTTGCCCCGCGATCGCCGGACGGCTCACGGAGCTGGACGCCGACGATCACGCCGTCCTCGACCGTGATCCGACCCGCCGTCACCCGATCCTCGAGCACCAGCCGGCCATCGATGACGACCGCGGCGCTCGTCACGCGTCGGTCCCTGCGGGCCTCACGTCCCGGGCCTCGACCTCGAACTGCACGTCGAGGGCGTACCGGTCGGCCGGATAGACGGATTCGGTCGCCTCGATCCGCGTCCCGTGCGTATCCATGATCACGCGGCGCTCGACGAGCAGTGGGCCGCCCGGCCGGGTCCCCAGCAGGCGCGCCTCCTCGGCCGTCGCCGCCGCCGCGGCGATCGTGGCCGTCCCGCGGGCCAGCTCGAATCCAGCCCGGCGCAGCGTTTCGTGCAAGGAGCCGTGGACGAGGTCGGCGCTCATGACGGCGTCCCCGCACGCGCCGATCAGGATCGCCGACTCGAGCGCGACGGGCTCGCCGTCCGCCTGGCGCAGCCGGCGCAGGTGGACGACCGGCTGGCGCAACGGAACGCCCAGGCTCGCGGCCTCCGAGGCCGAGGACGGACGAATCACCCGCGTGAGGACGCGCGAGCTCGGCACCCGACCCGCCCGGAGCATCTCCTGGGTGAAGGTCATCAGGCGGTTCGCGCGCCGATGCGACGGAGGCTCAGCGACGAAGCTGCCGCGGCCCGGTTCGCGCCGGATCAGGCCGTCCTCGGCCAGCCGCTGCATCGCGTTGCGGGCGGTCATCCGGCTGACGCCGAACTCGGCGCAGAGGTCGGCGTCGGAGGGCAGCCGTTCGCCCGGCCGCAGCGCCGAGATCCGCTCGCGCAGGGCCTGCTCGATCTGGCGGTACTGGGGCTGGTAGCTCGTCTCGATCATCGCGTTGCCGCGGACACGCCGGCGGCCGCCGATGCCGTCCGCTCGGCCATCTCGGCGCCATGCACGGCGGCCCCGATTGCCCCCGCCCACGTCCCGAGCTCGGCCGTCACGATCTCGACGGCGTCGAGCGAGGTCGTGAACACGCGCCGTCGAAGCTCGGCTTCAATCTGACCCAGGAACAGGTCGGCCGACGCGGCGATGCCGCCCCCGATGACGACCTTGTCGGGCGAGATGACCGTGATCATGCTGGCGATCCCGATCCCGAGATAGCGGCCGACCTGGGCCAGGCCCTCGATCGCCCGGGCGTCGCCCGCCCGGGCTCGCTCGACCGCTTCCTCGGCGGTCGCCGCCCCGCAGGCCGCCGCGATCTGGTCGGCCCGGGCGAACGCCTCGAGGCAGCCGCGGTTCCCGCAGTGACACCACGGCCCATCGGGCTCGATCGTCTGGTGCCCGAGCTCGCCGGCGGTCCCGTCGTGCCCCTGGTGGATACGGCCGTCGATCGCGATGACGCCACCAACACCCGTGCCGAGGGTGAAGCCGATCATCGACGACGCTCCCCGCCCCGCCCCCAGGCGGAGCTCGGCGAGTCCGAACGCTCGCGCGTCGTTGATCAGGAACGCCGGCAGCCCCAGGGCCGCCCCGATCGGGCTCGCGACTGGCTTCCCGGCCCACGCCCCGGGGATGTTGACGAGGAACCGCGTGGTGCCGGCGGCCGGATCGTAGAGCCCCGGCACGCCGATCCCGACCGAGGTCACCCCGGGATGGCGCCCGACCGCCTCGAGGCCCACCGTCGCAAGGCGCCCGACGACGGCGTCCGGTCCGTCCGCGGCCGGCGTCGGGACCTGGTCACGGCCGAGCACCGACCAACCGGCACCGTCCTGCTCCGCGACCACCCACTTGATGTTCGTGCCGCCGAGGTCGAGACCGAGATGGCGGCTCACGGGTGGACGGTCGCTCGCCTCCATCACGCCTCGCCGGTCACCCGCGTGTAGGCGGCCGCCACCGCGACGATGATCGCCCCGAAGAGGACCTGGCGAACGGCTTCGGGAAAGCCGAGCGACGAGAGGAGCGACTCGACGACCGTGAGGATCAGGGCGCCGACGATCGTCCCGACGAACCCGCCCCGGCCGCCGAGGATCGAGGTCCCACCGATGACCGCCGCCGCGACCGAGGGCAGGACCGCGGTGTCGACGAGGGTCACGCTGGCGACGTTCGTGAGCCCCGAATACAGGAACCCGGCGATCGCGGCGAGCAGCGCCGAGATGACGTAGAGCACGATCAGGATCTGCCAGGACCGGGCGCCCGACAGTCGCGCCGCGACCGGGTTGTCGCCGATCGCGTAGAGCAGCCGACCGTAGCCCGTCCGGCGGAGCCCGAGCAGGATCAGCGCCGCCACCGGCACGAAGACGACGAGGTTGTAGGGGATGACGTCGAAGGCGAGACCCGAACCAAGCGTCCGGATCTCCTTCGCGACGCCCAGCCCGCTCGTGACCGTCTGGATCTGCCAGACGTTGGCAAGGCCCAGCACGACGAGGCTCACGCCGAGCGTCATGATCAAGGGGTGGACCCGGAAGACGCCGACGCCGATCCCGGTGACCAGCCCCGCGATCGCCGCCGCGATCAGGGCGACCACGATGCCCGTCGGCGTCCCTGGAGCGTTCAGCATCGTCGCGACGACGAACCCGGACATCGAGGCGACCGCGCCGACGGAGAGGTCGATGCCGCCCGTGAGCATCGTCAGGGTCTGACAACCGGCGAGGATCGCGAGTGGCACCGACGCCCGGACGATGACCGCGGCCCAACCCGGTGTGACGACGCCGGGCCGCACGAGCTCGGAAACCACGACGAGCAAGGCGAGCAGGCCCAGCAACGGGATGACGGGCCGGTCGCGAAACAGGCGTTGCCAAGCGCCTGCCGTCAGCCACGTGTTGGTTCGGGTGGCCGCCGTCATGCCCGTGCTCGGCGGATCTGGACGAGGGTGCCGATCATCACGACGCCGATGAGGATGATCCCCTGGGCGACGGTTGCGAGGTCGGTGTTGATGCTCAGGAACGTCATGTCGGTCCGCATCAGCTGGAGGATGACGACGGCGACGATCGGCCCGACGATGCCGCCGCGACCGCCGGCGAGGCTGACCCCGCCGAGGACGACCGCGGCGACGCTCAGCAGCGTGTAGGGGCCAGGCACGGGACTCCCGATCCCCGTGCTCGCGGTCAGCGAGAGGCCGGCGAGCGCCGAGAAGAGCCCGGTCAGGGCGTAGGCGAAGACCTTCGTCCGGCCGACCGGCACGCCGCTTCGGAACGCCGCGAGCTGGTTGCTGCCGATCGCGTAGATCGACAACCCGACCCGGGAGCGCCGCACGGGGATCCAGATGATGGCGACGACGACGATCAGGGCGATCAGCGCCTTGGGGATCCACTCGTTGCCCAGCGGACCGACGACCAGGTCCCGCAGCCACTTCGCCGACCCGCCCCCAGGCCGCTCGAGCACGAGGAGTGCGAAGCCGGCCCAGACGAACGACATCGCGAGCGTGACGACGATGTCCGGGACCCGGGTGAGCACGACGAGGCCACCGTTGATCGTCCCGAGCACGACCCCGAGCGCGAGCACGCCGAGCACGACCGCCACGGAGACCGAGTCGGACTGGCCCATCATGAGCCTGGCCGAGATGACGCTCGTGAGCGCCATCATCGAGCCGACCGAAAGGTCGATCCCGCCGCCGATGACGACCACCGCCTGCGCGACGGCGGCGAGCGCCAGGGGCAGGACGGAGGTGGCGAGGAACTGGATGCCCGCCGACCCGTACGTCGGCTGGATCGCCTTCGTGAAGACCAGGAGCAGCACGAAGAAGCCGACCAGGCCCATCGTCCAGGCGTTTCTCCGGACCCACGACGCGAGGGCGTCTCGCGGCCGCGGGCCGGCCACCTCGACGGGCATCGACGCGGCGCTCAAGCCCCGGACTCCGGGTGGGAGGGCTCAACCGCGGCGACGGCCGGGGATTCGGCGGCCGCCGGCTCGGACTCGGCGGCCGCCGGCTCGGACTCGGCGGCCGCCGGTTCGGACTCATTGGCTGCTGCGGCCGCCACGAGCTCAGGAATCACCGCGTCGGATCGCAAGTTGTAGGCGGCGCGCAGGAGGGACGCCTCGTCCGCGTCCGTGACGTCGATCTCCGCGGTGACCCGCCCGCCGAAGATCACGATCGCTCGATCGCAGACGAGCTGGATCTCCTTCAGCTCGGACGTGTAGAACAGGATCGCGGCTCCGGCGTCGGCCAGGTCGCGGAGCAGCCCGTAGATCTGGTTCTTCGTGCCGATGTCGATGCCCCGGGTCGGATCGAAGCAGAGCATCGTCCGCACCCCTGCGGCGACCCAGCGGGCGATCGTCACCTTCTGCTGGTTGCCGCCTGAGAGCCGGCGGACCTCCCGACCGGCACGAGCGTCGATCTGGAGCGTGGCAACAGCGGTGGCGACTTTCCGCCCTTCCGACGCGAGATCGAGGAGTCCCCAGTGGCCGACGGGAGTCGAGAAGGGAAGGGCGATGTTCTCTCGGACGGAGCGCTGCATCAGGAGCGCCTCGGCGCGGTCGGCGGCGACGTAGACGAGCCCGGCGCGGATCGAGTCGGCGGGATGGCGGAACGAGACCGGAGTGTCGTCGACGAGGAGCTCGCCGCCGCTCGGTCGGTCGGCTCCCGCGAGGAT
>Ga0070706_100005992_pt1 | contig 11492 bp, 11 predicted proteins | sample KBSK5501metaG_FD_65476 | JGI IMG/M metagenome (GOLD analysis project Ga0070706, IMG submission 65476) | Corn, switchgrass and miscanthus rhizosphere microbial communities from Kellogg Biological Station, Michigan, USA - KBS K5-50-1 metaG | ecosystem: Host-associated > Plants > Roots >...
GAGAGGATCCACACAGGCAGAAGCGTGTATCACCTAGACGAGAGAGCTCTGGCCCGCCTCGCTCCCGATCTGATTCTGACGCAGGAACTCTGCGCTGTGTGCGCGCCATCCTTTACTCTGGTGAAGCAGGCGGCCAAGCTGCTCGACGCGGAAGCGAAGATCGTCTCGCTGGAACCGCGCGGGCTCGGTGATGTGCTCGACAACATTCTGCTCGTCGGAGAGTTGACCCGGACGGCGGGGCGGGCGCAGGCGCTGGTCAACCGACTCCGCGTCCGGATCGAGGCGGTGGGGGCTCGGGCCATCACGGCCCGCCCCCGTGTCGTTTGCCTGGAGTGGATGGATCCTTTCTACGTTGGTGGGCACTGGGTGCCGGAGATGGTGGATACTGCTGGAGGCGTGGACGTCTTGGGACGCCGCGGCGAGCCATCGTACAGGGTTGAGTGGAATGAGGTGATCGAGGCTGCGCCGGATGTCTTGGTGCTGATGCCGTGCGGGTTCGATCTCACGCGGACCCGGGCCGAGGTGGGGGCGCTGACGGGGCGTCCAGGATGGAATGACATCCCGGCGGTGCGAGGGGGGCGAGTGTTCCTCACCGACGCGTCTGCGTATTTTAACCGGCCGGGCCCCCGGCTCGTGGACGGCCTCGAGATCCTTGCCACGGCAGTCCATCCTGAGACGCTCGCCTTCGAGGTTCCTCGAGAGTCCATCGAGAGGATGTCAGACGCTTAGGTTATTGGATGCGCCGTCGCAGAAGATCGGGCTGCATGATGACGATCCGGTGACCTTGCTGTTCGATCAGTCCCTGCTGGCGAAAGGCAGCGAGCGCCCGGTTCACGGTCTCGCGAGTGGCCCCAACGAGAGACGCGAGGTCCGCCTGGCTGAGCTCGAGGTCGATCTCCTGCCCACCCCCGTACCGGTCGGCGAGCTCGAGGAGACGGCGGGCGAGGCGTCCGAACACATCGAACAGCGCCAGACTCTCTGTGTCGTCGGTGGCGCGCCGCATCCTTGCGGTCAGGACTCGAATCACCGACGCCGCCAGGGGAGAGATGTCGAGCAGCCGGGCGAAGTCATCGGGATGTATCGCGTAGGCGACCACATCGTCGATCGCCGCGGCCGAGGCCGAGCGGGACCGGCCGTCGAGCAGCGCCAGCTCCCCGATGGTTTCCCCGGGCCCGCAGACGTTCAGGGTGACTTCGCGCCCGGACTCGCCGACCAAGTAGATGCGGACACGGCCTGAGGCGATAAGGTAGAGCGTGCGATCGGTACTCTCTCTATGGAAGATGATTGTTCCCTTCTGGAATACTCGGTGGACGCTCTTTGCGGCGAGTTCCCGTCGAACCTCGGCCGGGACCTCTCGGAAAAGTTCGGCTTTGGCAAGCAGGGTGTCAAGTTCGTCCGGCATAACGGCCCCCTTGGTGATAGGGACGCGAATCTCCTTTATCCGGAGGATCGTGGCAGTTTCTACTGCGGTGGAATGTATATTTCGTTGACGGCGCTGTAGGTGCCGCCGGGGTGGGGACCCCCGTTCAGGGTGAAGATCCGCCCTCCGACTTCGACTACGGCGAGCCCGTGCCGGGGCGTGGGCATGTCCGCGTGCGGGGTCCAGGTATCCGAGACAGGATCGTACGCCTCGTTTTCCGGGTACGTATCCGGTCTGCCGAGCTCGCCGCCCATGACGTATATCTTGCCCCTGACCGCGGCGGCCCCGATGCCGCTCCGGGGAGTCAGCATCGGCGCTCGTGTTTCCCATCGATTGCTCGCCGGATCGTAGACCTCGGCTGCGCCGATGTTGCCGCGAACGCGGGCGGCCCGGCCGCCGAAGACATAGAGCTTGCCGCTCTCCGCCACCGCGGCGATGTGATTCCGTGGCGTCGGCATCGGCCGGAGTCGCTGCCAGGTGTCCGTCCGTGGGTCGTAGACTTCGAGCGCTCCGGTGTCCGTGCCATTGGTGCCCCCGACCGCATAGATCCGGCCCCCCAGCGCCACCGCGGCCAGCGCGCCGCGCGCCGTCGGCATGGCCGGGCGTGCCCGCCACTCATTCTGCTCCGGATCGTACTCATAAACGGCGGCGATGCTGTGCCAGATTGAGAATCCCCGGGCCACGAAACCGCCGATCACATACAGCTTCCCGCCCAGGGTCGCCGCAGCCGGGTGATGCATCGATTGCGGCAGCCGGGCACGCAGGCGCCACCGGTCGCCTGCGGGATCATATTCCTCGACGGCGTCCGTTGGACCGGCGTTGGTCAGGCCGCCGACCACATAGATGCGCTCGCCGATCGGGGCGGCGGCGACTTCCGAGCGTGCCACGCCGGACGATGCCCGGCGCTCCCAGGTCCCCGGGTCGGAGGGAGCCGCTCCTACGGTCGCGGCGAGGGCCGATATGATCACAACAATGCAGATGAACGGTTGCACGGCGCTCACCGTCTTCGCAGACGCAGTCGAGAGGGGTGTTCGCGAATCTACTTGACGATGGGCGAAAAGGTCTCGAAGATCTGGCGCATGATGGGGAGGTCCCGCCGGACACGATCGGGATTGTTCATCGTCGTGCCCGTCAGGACATACGCCATGTGCGCCACCGTGAAGTAGGCCTGGACCTGATACAGCTCCCCCTGGTTCTTTGGCCTCCATGTATAGTACCGGTAGTACGCTTGGCGCCGGGCGATCGTTGCCGATCCCTCTTTCAGCACCGTGAAGTCGTTGAACACGGCTTCCATCTTAGGCTTGGCCAGTTGGGCATACGTCTCCGCTGAGATCGATTCCGGGATCCCCTCCACGACCACATTGACGTTGGGACGGAACTGCCCCGGAGGGGCGGGGCGGAAACCGATCACCGTTGAGGACCCGCTCTTGGTTTTCACGACCTGCCACTCAACCGGGAAGCTGATCTTGAACCGTCCATTCGGATCGGACGCCGCCTGCATGATCGCCGACGTGGCGACCGCGGGTGCAAGGACGGCGGTGAAGAGAAGGATCACGACGAGGAAGCGTGAGACGATGCGAGCGTCGCGCATGGCATTCCCCCATCGGAGAATTTTGCTGGAAGAATTCGGCTCGTTTGGGTAATGCCCACTCTGCGGCGGGGATAGACTCATCCAAGCGAAGAATCGCCGGGCCGCCGGGACGCTTTCGAGGGCATCCAAAAGGCAGCTCACGCGGCACCGGTCAGGGAGACCGTTTGCCCCAGGGCCCTCGCGTCAGCAACCTATAATGATGACGGTATGCGACCCGCGCCCGGCGTGCGTAGCGATTTCCTACCGGGGACCGATCAGGAAGGGACCCCTGCTGCCGTCAGTGATTCGAGTTCGGCGATCCGGCGGTCGAGATCGAACATCCGCCGGCGGTACTCAAGCTCCGCGATCACCGCGTCCTGCACGTAGCTGAGGATGGCCGCGTCCACCGGCTTCTGGCTCTTGTGCTCCCGTTCCCAAATGAAGTCGGTAAGCTTGTGCACGTAGTCCCGCAGATCCATGTTCCCCCTCCGTCCCGTTCGGGCTCTCAAATACCAAATATCGACATCTGCATGCGACCGGGGATTCTGCGTGAAGGTTCGAAAAGTGACGGAGGATCTCCTGCCGCATTCGCAAGAAGTTCACGCAATTTCGCCCAAGCGGCGCCGTCTCCCCCCGGAGGAATCCCTGGGATAAGGCGGAACAGTCCAACAAAGGGGACGGGGGGAGGAGTGAGTCACGTGCGCGCCGCCATCTTGCATGAGGTCGGAAAACCACTGGCAGTTGAGACGGTGGACCTCGAGAAGCCGCGGCCCGGCGAGGTCGCGGTGCGGATCGGGGCCACCGGTGTTTGCCACAGCGATCTCCACTACATCAAGGGGGATTTGCCGTTCCCTCTTCCGGTGGTCTTGGGGCATGAGGCTGCCGGCGTGGTGGATGCCGTGGGGCCCGAAGTGGACTCCGTCCGCCCGGGCGACCACGTGGTGATGTTATTCGCGCCGGCCTGCGCCCGCTGCCGGTATTGCGACGCCGGGCGGCCGCACCTGTGCGAATTGCGGTCCCGGGTCCGGGGCAAGATGCCCGACGGTTCTACCCGTCTTCAATGGAAAGGGCGGGAACTCCACCACTTCACCTGCGTGTCTTCGTGGGCGGAGATGGCGGTGGTCCCCGAGGCTGGTGTGCTGCGCATCAGCGAGGAGGTGCCGCTGACCGTGGCGGCGCTGCTGGGATGCGCGGTGACGACCGGGGTCGGTGCCGTGGTCAACACCGCTCGGGTGACGCCCGGTAGCAGTGTGGCGGTCTTCGGCGCGGGCGGGGTGGGCATTAATGTGGTACAGGGAGCTCGGATCGCGGGGGCTGCAACGATCATCGCCGTCGATCTGCTCGAGCACAGGCTGGAGGCCGCCCGGCGGTTTGGGGCGACACACACGATCAACGCTAACGAGGAGGATCCCGTGCGCGCGATTCAAAGCCTGACACGCGGCGGAGCCGACTATGCCTTCGAGGTGATCGGGCGCGCCGCCGTCGTCCGGCAGGCGGTGGAGTGCTTGGCCCGCGGCGGTGTCGCGGTCGCCGTCGGCATCCCACCGGCGCGGGAGGAGTACACGGTGGGCGGTCCCGCGTTCGTGCTCAACGAGAAGACCCTGCGCGCCTGTTTCTACGGATCGGCCCACCTCCGTGCCGACATCCCGCGCCTGCTGGAGTTATACTACGGCGAACGTCTGCTGCTGGATGAGCTGGTGACGGCCACCTATCCCTTGGATCGGGTCAACGACGCGGTGGCCGCGCTTGACCGAGGGGACGGGTTGCGCGGCCTCCTGGTGATGGGGTGAGGCGAGAGATGCGAAGCACCGTGTACTGGGTCGCAATCGGTCTGTGCCTGGTGACCTTCTCGTTGCCGGTCGGCGCCGGGCCCCGTGTGCCGGCCGGACCGGAGACGACGAAGGTGGCGCCCAACAGCGGCCACCGGCCCGGCCCGCCCGGTCCGCCGTCCACTCTCTTGATGGAGGTCTCCACCGGGCAGGTGCTTGAGTCCGCCGATCCCCACCGGCATCTTCCCCCGGCCAGTCTGGACAAGCTGATGACCTTTTATCTGACCCTAGACGCGCTGAGGAGCCACCGCCTGGCGCTCACCACCGAGGTGACGGTGAGCGAAACCGCGTGGCGCATCGGCCGGACCAAGGGCAGCAGCCGAATGTTCCTCAACGTGGGCGACACGGTGACGGTCGAGCAATTGCTGTACGGGCTGATGATCGCATCAGGCAACGATGCGGCTGAAGTGCTTGCCGAGGCGCTGGCCGGTTCGGGTGCCCAGTTCGTGGACGAGATGAACGCGACGGCCGCGCGTCTCGGGATGCATGATTCCCACTTCGTCACCTCGCATGGGCTCCCGAATCCGGGCGAGTACACGAGCGCCTGGGACATGGGATTGTTGGCCCGGCAGATCCTGGTGACGTTCCCGGAGGCGATCACCTACAGCAGCCCGCACTACGAGACCTATGCGGGAATCCGGCAGGCCAATTGGAACAACCTGGTATTCCGCGATCCCCGCGTGGATGGCCTCAAGACCGGGTTCACCAACGAGTCGGGCTTTCACATCGTGGCGAGCGGGCGGCGGGAAGGGTTGCGGTTGATCGCCGTCGTGATGGGGGCGCACAAACTCCAGGAACGGACCGGCATCGCCGAACAGTTGCTCAACCTAGGGTTCGCGCGGTACGTTCTGGTCACGATACCCTGGCAGCAGATCGTCCCGTCGGCCCTCACCGTGTACGGAGGGAACGCGCGCCAGCTCGGGCTCGAGACCCCGCGTGCTCTTGAGGTATTGCTTCCGAAGGGCGATCGCGCCCCGCTGACCATTTCCGAAGAGGTCAGCGTTGCTCCGGTCGCTCCGTTTCGGAAAGGCCAGCAGGTCGGCACCCTCACGATCCGGACCCCGACGGCCGTGCTGGTCACCTCACCGCTCTTGGCCACGACGAACGTTGATCGCGCTCGAATGTTCGCCCGCATCTGGGCGATGTTCCGATACTCGATTGGGGGAGTCTTCCACCACCGCACGGCCGTTTGGACCGGCGCGTTTACCCCTCCGCAGTAACACGAGACCGCGCCCGGCCGCGCAGGAGAGCGCACGAGCGATCCCGAAGTCAGTAATTCATGGAGGAGGAGTTTGAGGTCGAATCCCGCCTAGAACCGGCCGAGGAAGCATCCGAGGGTCCATCCGGGCGCCGGTTCATTACGGCGATCGCCGTCACCACGGCGGTGTTGGCCGTGTGCGCGGCGCTCAGCAGCCAACTCGCGGGTCGGGCGGCGCATCATTCCCTCGCGGACCTCAACGAGGCGGCGATCGCACAAAACCTGGCTTCGGATCAGTGGAACTTTTATCAAGCCAAGGGCATCAAGCGACACGTGTTCGAGACGCAGCGTGACGTGCTGCGGCTGCAACCCGGCCCGGCCGCGGCCCGACAGGTTTCGGCATACGAGAAAGAGATCAAGCGGTACGCTACCGAGCAGGAGCAGATCATGAAGGACGCCAAGGCTCGGGAGCACGAGCGAGACCAGGCCAAGGCGGGGGCCCAGCGGTTCGATGAGCGTTACCAGCGCTTGTCGCTGGCGGTGGCATCCTTTCAAATTGGAATCGTCGTCTCCTCCGTGGCCGCGATCATCAGGCGGCGCTCGCTCTGGTATCTCGGGCTCGCCGGCGGCGCGGTGGGTCTGTTTTTTCTCGTGCGAGATCTTGTTTCCGGTGCGGGGGGGCAGCCCGGCTGATGGCCGCCGCCGGGTCGACGGGGCCCCCGGAGGGGCGCGTGGGACTGCCCGAATGGAATGGGGAGGTGTGCTGTGGAAAATGACGGCCGCACGGTCGAGGGGGGGAGCACCGTGACCGTTTCCGAAGCGGCGCGGGACCGCCGTGCTTGGGCCGAACCATTGCTGGCGGGCGTCGTCGTTTCGCTGATCGCCGAGGCCAAGGACGCCGGATGGAGCGGACGGCTGGAGTACGTTGTGGAGATGTGCGTGCAAGAGATGACTTCGAGCCTCGGCATGACGCAGGAAGAGGTCATTCAGGCGGTCATGCAGTGGGCCGGAGAATTGGGTGAGGATCTGACCCGCCAGGACGTCGAGAAGGCGCTGCAGCCCTAACCACCCGTCGCAGGGACTGCCGGCTCGCCTACGGCACGTTCGCTGCGGGGCGGGCCGGAATTCCGAAGGCCCGCTCCGCGGTCTTCCAATAGATCTGTTCCAGGACGTCTTTGGGGAGATCGAGCCCGCGGATGTAAGGTGGGCCATCGCTGTCGGGGTCCGCGATGGGCGACGGGCAGACGAGGTCCGTTTCCCAGAACATCTGGTGAACCCAATAGCGCGTCGTGTACCGCACGGGGTCGGACTCCTTGAACACGACCTGATCGGTCCCAAAGCAGATCCGACCCGCCCACCGCTGGAAAAACTCCTGGGCCGCGTTTCGCTGCCGTCCCAATTCTCGGACGACCCACTTGGTTGCGCTGGTGTCGAGGTGGAGGTTCGGGTACTGCGTCAACAGATCGGCGAGGTGATCGAGGTGCTCGGGATCGCCCCCCATGTGCGCGGCGATGAATGGGATGGTGGGGAACTGCCGGAGGCGTGTCTCGAGCATCGGATATTGGTCGGCCTTTGTGCCATACTTGATGGGATCGTACTTTCGCGCGAACCACCTGTCTGGATCGGCGACGTGGACGAGGATGCCCAGTCCCTCTTCTGCGATCGCGTGGAACACCGGGTCGAGTCGGGGTGAGTCCAGGAGGAAGTCCAGGCGATCGCGGATCCTCGGGGCAAACCACAGCTTGATGAGCGGGGCCCCGCGCTCCCGAGCCCGGTGCACGGTCTCCACCGCCCGGTCCAGCAACGCGATCTGGTGTTTCGGTTCGTGCAGGATCGGCCTGACCGCCAGGACGACCTCCTGAGGGTACCGCGCCTGGATCCTCAGTCCTGCCTCGAGGGGAGCGAGCACCACCACCTTCGCGATCCCGTACCTGCGCGCCGCCTCGATGAGCTCGTGATTTGTGGCCGGCTCGGTGGCGTGGGTATGGACATCGACGATTGGACCTTGTACCTTGCGGGGCGGTGGGGATGCGAACCCGGTCGCGCGCGCGGCGTCAAGTGGTTGTCCGTGCACCGATCTCCTCCTTGCCGATCAGCCCCTGGCGTTCCGCAACGCCAAACGCCCAGAGACCCCCGAGGCTTCCCGGGGCAGGACTTTTCTCCAGCGAAACTGAACAACGCCCGCGCACGGTGCCTCCGGTCGTTCCCGCCTGCCGAGTATTATTGAAGGAGGATGGTCATGAGCACCACTGGGTCCTCAACCCGTGTGATGGTGGACACGAATCCGGCCGACGCCTCGGACGTCCTGGGCCATGTCCCCCAGCAGACCGCGAGCGACGTTGCGCGGGCCGTGGAACGGGCCCAAGAGATGTACCCGGCCTGGCGCGACACGCCCGCGCCGGCCAGGGGGCGGGTGCTGGCGCGGGCCGCGGAGCTGGCCCGCGCCCGCGTCGATGAACTCGCACGGCTGCTCACGAGAGAAGAAGGAAAGATCCTCAGCGAAGCGCGAGGCGAGATCCTGAGGGGGGTCAATCTCCTGGAGTGGTACTCGGGCGAAGGCTTCCGCATGGGGGGGAAGACCCGGCCCTCTGAGATGCCGACGACGGTCCTGTTTACCTTGCGCCAGCCCTTGGGGGTCGTGGCGATTATCACACCCTGGAATTTTCCTTGGGCCGAGCCGGTGTGGAAGGCTGCGCCGGCGCTCGTGGCCGGGAACACGGTCATCATCAAACCGGCGTCGCTGACGCCACTCGTCGCCCAGCGCTACGTCGAGATTCTCGAGGAGGCGGGTCTCCCGAAGGGCGTGCTCTCGCTGGCCGTGGGGCCGGGCCCCGAGGTCGGCGATGTGCTCGTCAACCATCCCATGGTCCGGGCGGTTTCTTTTACCGGATCGTGTGAGATCGGCAGCGGAGTGTACGCGCGCGCCGCCCGCCGACTGGCGAAGGTCTCGTGCGAAATGGGCGGCAAGAATGCGGTCGTGGTGATGCCCGATGCCGACCTGGACCTGACGGCGGCCGGGACCGCCCAAGGCGCATTTGGGAGCACCGGCCAGCGATGCACCGCCACCGGTCTCTGCGTGGTGCACAAGGACGTGAAGAACCGGCTCGTCGACGCGATCGTCGACCGGGCGCGGGCGACCCGGGTGGGGAACGGCCTGGAGGACGGCGTGGCCATGGGCCCGCTTGTGGATGCCAAGCAACTGGCGACGGTGATGGGATATATCGAGGCCGGGCGCCACGAAGGAGCGCGCCTGGCATGCGGCGGCCGGCGCCTCACCGAGGGGGAGTATGCTCGGGGGTTCTTCATCGAGCCGACGGTGTTCACCGACGTCGATCCCGGGTCCCGCATCGCTCAGGAAGAGATCTTCGGGCCCGTGCTTTCGGTGATCGAGGTCGGGTCGGTCGACGAGGCCCTCCGCGTGACAAACGGTCTCAGATACGGGCTGAGCGCCTCGATCTACGCCTCCGACGCGAACAGCATCATGCGGTTCGTCGATCGGGTCGAGGTCGGGATGGTCCATGTGAACTCGCCCACGGTGGGCGGCGAAGCGCAGATCCCGTTCGGCGGCATCAAGTGGAGCGGGGTCGGCGGACGGGAGATGGCGGAGGAAGGGCTGGAGTTCTTCACCGAGCTGAAGAGCGTATTCTGGGACTACACCGGCCGCGTCCGGCAAACGAACATCTACTAACCCGCGCGCATGCCCGACCTCGAGTCCAACGTCGACGCCGTCCTGGCGGCGGTCGACGAGGCGTACACGCTCGATCTGGCCTGCCGTCTCGTCCGAACCCCCAGCGTCTACCGGCCGCACGATCCGGAGGCAAACGAAACCGCGGTCGCCGCACTCGTGGCCGCCGAACTGCGGCACTTGGGGCTCGAGGTACACGTCGAGGACGCGGCGCCCGGCCGGCCCAACGTGATCGGGGATTGGATCGGGCGGGGCCCAGGCCCGCTGTTGATCGTCGAGGGGCACAGCGACGTGGTGACGGAGGGAGACGCCGCGGCATGGTCCGTGCCGCCCTTCGGGGCCATCGTCGCGGATGGACGCCTGTACGGCCGCGGCGCCGCGGATATGAAAGGCGGGGTCGCAGCAGCGATCGCCGCGGTCCGCGCGATCCGCGACGCCCGGGTCGGGTTGCCGGGACGGATCCGCGTCGCCGTGGTCGCGGATGAAGAAGGAATGATGGTCGGAATCAAGTCGTTCATCCGCAACGGATGGGCCAAAGATGCCTGCGGCGCGATCATCTGCGAGCCCGAAGCCAACGAGATGTGCCTCGTGCAGAAGGGGGCGTTGCGGGCCATCGCCAGGTTTCGGGGGAAGATGGCCCACGGGGCGATGCCGAGGAGCGGGATTAACCCGATTCCCGCGTCCGCGGCGTTCGTCCAGGGCCTCCTGGCCCTCGAGCGCCGGTACGTCATGCGGCATGGGGCCCACGGGCTGCTGGGCGAGCCCAGCGTGACCCCAACGGTCCTGCGGGCGGGGGACTTGGCGCAACTCAACGTGATCCAGGCCGAGGCCGTTGTCGGGGTCGATGTCCGGACCATTCCGGGGCAGGAGCATGCGGCGATCCGCGATGACCTGGGCGCCGCGGTCGCGGAGGCCGCGGCCGGCGTTCCCGGCTGCCTAGGGGAGCTCAACGTCGTTGAGGAGCGACCCTGGACCGAGACCCCCCCGGAGGCCGCCGTCGTGACCGCGGTGGAACGGGCGGTCCGGCGTGTCCGAGGCCGGCCGCCGCGCCGCAGGGGAGTCCCCGGCGCAACCGATGGGACATTTCTCCACGCCTGGGGTGGGGTGCCGATCGTCACGATCGGGCCCGGGGACGTAACCATTCCGCACCAGGTCGATGAATTCGTCAGGGTCGCCGACCTGGTCGAGGCCGCCCGAATCTTCGCGGCGGCCGCCTGTTACTGTCTCGGCTCGTCCATCTGATGCGCGAGCCGCTCATCGCCTGTGACGGCGTAGAGTTTGCGTACGCTGCGCAGGCCCCAACCGAGCGCGTGCTCCGCGGGGCCTCGCTCGCGGTCTATCCGGGTGAACACCTCGCGATCATCGGCCCCAACGGCTCCGGAAAATCCACGCTGGCCCGGCATTTCAACGGACTGCTCCGGCCCACCGCGGGCACCGTCCACGTGGGGGGGATGGACACGCGCGATCCGGCGCACACGCGCGCTATCCGCCGGACCGTGGGTATGGTGTTCCAGCATCCCGAGAGTCAGATGGTGGCGACCATCGTCGAAGAAGACGTGGCGTTCGGCCCCGAGAACCTCGGGGTGCCGCGGGCGGAATTGCGGCGTCGTGTGCGCGAGGCGCTGGACGTCGTCGGGATGTGGGGGGCCCGCGATCGGCCTCCGCATCTGCTCTCGGCCGGCCAGAAGCAGCGGGTCGCCATCGCCGGGGTGCTCGCGATGCAGCCGGCCTGTATCGTGCTGGACGAAGCGACGTCGATGCTCGATCCCCGCGGGCGCACCGAGGTGGCG
>Ga0070706_100005994_pt1 | contig 11490 bp, 7 predicted proteins | sample KBSK5501metaG_FD_65476 | JGI IMG/M metagenome (GOLD analysis project Ga0070706, IMG submission 65476) | Corn, switchgrass and miscanthus rhizosphere microbial communities from Kellogg Biological Station, Michigan, USA - KBS K5-50-1 metaG | ecosystem: Host-associated > Plants > Roots >...
CCCGCTCTTGGGTGTGTTCGCCGTATTCGGCGCGGCCTTGGCGCCACCCTTCACGCGATTGTCACGCGCAGCCGCCAGGTCGGCAGGCAAAGCGCCGCGTTGCTGAAGCTGTCGCAGCAGTTGTCCTGGCTGCGGATATTTTTCGTAAAGCTCCGCGGTGTTCATTCGCAGCGTTCCGAGGTTCTGCAACTTCGCTTCCATGGCTGAATCATCGATCCTCTCCGCGAAGAGCTGTTGCATGATGTAGTTATCGATGCCCATCGCCTTTACGCGTTCGACGTCGCCAGGGCGCGCGCCAAACCCGAGACGATTAAGCACGTGCAGGATGCGCTGATCTTCGCTGAGCTGCGCGGCCTTTTGGCCGCTGGCCGATTTCATGCTCTGGGCGCTAATGCCGGCCGCGAAAGAGCTGGCCAGCAAGACCCCAATCGACAACATCGCGGCTGTTCTTTGCGCCAGTGTGGGTCTAGCACCCTGACTTCGGCGAACGCGAAACACGATTCCATAGCAGTTTTTGCTCGTCATAACGTCAAATCCTCGGTGATTAATCGTAAAAAAGACTTTCCCAAACAACCCTCTCTCTGCTGCCGGTTTAGACGCGCGGGCGGGAAGCACGGTTGAGTAAATATTATTGAAGCGACCAAAACAGGGCAACGGCCCGCCGGGTCTAATTCGCTCCCGGACGATTCGCCGGTTGTGTTCGGCTAAGTGGACGCGGATAACTTACCTGGCTGGGATGACCCTGTTTGTCGACGGCGCGCACACCAAAGAAATAGTTGTCTTTTGACATGCCTCTCATCGTATAACTTGTCACCGTGCCCACCGGACGTGAGTTTGTCCACACTGGTGAAGTCGTGTCACGCCAGACAATCTCGTAGCCCGCGAGATCCGGTTCTTTATTCGCGTCCCACTTCAATTCTGAGTCATTAGATAGCCCGGTCGTCAGGCCAACATTCTTTGGGCGAGCCGGAGCGAGCGCCAGTTCGGCCAACGACGCAGCGTTCACGCGCGCGACATTGGCGATGTAGTTGAAGTCGTCGAACTGTGGCAAGTCGCCATACTCTACTCCGTTTTCAACGCGCACGTTCTGATGCTGATGATGATAATCCTCGTTCGCCTCAGTCAATCGAATGGCGGCGTATCCGCGCTCGAGGAACGGTTGATGATCGCCACCGCGCCCGTATCGATCGCGGCGATAGATCATCCATACTTTCATCGACGGCACATAGCGTTCACTCGTCTCTTTGATGAAGCGTGCAAGCTGGCGCGAAGGCGAATCGTTTTCGCCGCCGACGCTGCGACGGGTTATCGCTTCCTGCTGCGACTCGTTCGATGGCACGCCTTCGGAAAATACACGCACGGTGTGCGGATCATGCACCGCATTGCCGCCCAACGAACTTCCTATGATGTCATTGGTGAACATGGCCTCGATTTCCATGTTGTTCTTCTTTGCCTCTTCCGCGAAGTGAGTCGAACCTAGCAGTCCCTGCTCTTCACCGGCCACGGTCATGAAAACAATTGTTGCGTCGAATTGGTATTTCGCCATCACACGCACTATTTCCAGAACCGCCGACGTGCCGGAAGCGTCGTCGTTGGCCCCCGGCGCGTCGCACTTCGCGTCGATTGGACTGGTGCACATCGAATCGTAATGCCCGCTGACGACATACACTCGATTGACGGATTCAGGCTGAGTGCCTTTCAGCGTCGCTACGATGTTCGTCAGCATGGTGGGTTGCGGAACACGCGCAGCCTTCGGCTGTTCAAATGTCTGCTTTTCAACAGTCATTCGCCCGCCTGACTGCATCGCCGCCTTCTGAAATTCCGCGTAGAGCCAGTCACGCGCGGCGCCAATTCCACGATTCGGATCGTTCTGCTCGGAAAGTGTGTTGCGCGTGCCAAAGCTGACCAGTTTGCGAATGGTGCGCTCGATGTTGCGCGCGTCGATCTCGGAAACTATCTTTGCGATTTGGCGATCGCGTCGCGCGAGTACCGCGTTGTTCCTCGAGCGCCGGCGCACCTGGGCCACGGAAGGCGGAGCGAGCAGTGCTGCCAGGAAAAAAGCGGCGGCGCCAGCCAAAACAAAATGAGATTTCGAGTGATTCCCAGGCAGATGCATTGCCGCTCGTTCGTTAGGATGGACGAGACTCTACCAACACCCATCACAGGGCGCAACTGCTTCGACTCCAGCCGTCGATTCCTTATGTTTTGATATCTTGCTTGGAAGTCCGAGCTTCGGTTTCAGAAGGCGCGCGATAGACAGGCTCGAAGAACCGCGTCGTGTTTTCCGTGACGCTCGGCGCCTGCTGCAATCGCGCGGTAAGCGGCTGCTGAAGCTGAACCGCCGGGGCATTTGCCAGCGCCTTTGGCTGCTTCGATTTTGGTTGTGAAGTCGATGAGAGCGCCGCGTTAATAAGTCTTGATAGCTGCCGGACCAAAAAAATATCGACGGTGAGGATAATGATCATCCCAAGGAAAATTAGGGCTATCAGCGGATCGTTTCCGCGAAGGACAGGCGCCAAACTCAACGCGCCGCCAATCAACGTGCCGAACCCGCCGAGCGTAAGAATGGCCAGCGTCGCACCAAAAATCAGTGCAGGCTTAGTCAGGTTTACGACGACCGGCTCAGTCTGCGCTTCGATCGCGGCACTTAGATTGGCCCCGCAACGATTGCAGTACTTCAATTCGATCGTATATTCAATTCCGCAGGATGGACAGAACATGATTCGCGAATCGTGAATCGTAAATAGTGAATAGTCAACGTTTGAGCGCTATGTGGCGTTCTTCTGCCAACACAACAATACGACAAAAAGCGCCTTCCGGTTCGAAAACTTATTCACTTCTTACGATTTACGATTCACGATTCTCAGTGAATGCGGTAGGCCTTGCCTTTCCACACGACGATGATCTCACCGCTAAGGCGCTCGGCAATTGAGCGAATTCCGCCATCGAGAGCCGCGTATTCGTCCGTGCCGCGCGAGACATTCCTTATGGACATTGAAGATTTGAACTTAGTATCGACCCAGGCATTTCCCTGCCGGCGAAACTTGCGGCCACCAGCGGCGCGCGTTTCCGATACTTCTTCCGAACCCGCGCGGCCGGTAGCGGGTGCGGGCTGTTTACGCGCAGTTTCAACCCGGACTTCATTAGCGCCGCGACTCGTGGCTGACAAAGTGTTATCACGTTGTCTCTGTGGACCGCTCGCTTTTTGATCGGCCGGTTTGCCGAACCTCACGCTCGATTGACTATCAACAGCGCGGTTATCATCAGCACGGCGATCCTTGGACGTCTCGGCAGCTCGGGTTTGATCCAAGGCCTTAGATTTATCCGACGACGATTCGTCCTTCCGCCCGCCCAACGCGGCAATGCCGCCCACGTTTTGCTGCTCGCGTGTTTTCATCTGCGCGCGTTCGGCTTCGGCAGGCGGTGGTGGAGCGAAGGAGGGCAATGTCTGGGTATTAGAAGTTTCCGCAGTCCTATTGGCGGCGACCGCAGGTTTGCTCGGCGGTGGCTCTTTCTGCGCTTTGGGCGGAGGCGGAGCGTTTTCAGCGACCTTCGACTCGTCGCGTTTCAACTCAAAGTTTGAGGTTTGTGCTGGCTGAGAGGCTGACGGTGATCCCTTTGCTATCGCCGGCGCAATTTTGTCAGCCTCTGATCTCTCTTCCTGAGATTGCTTTACGACTTCCATTTGGCGCGGCGCTTCGTTCCCAGCAACCATCGTCGCTTCCCGCTGATGCCGCAACGCGAGAAAAGTCACGCCGGCAGCGGCAAACAGCACCAACGCAAACGCGGCGTAGCGCAATTTCCGCGGCGCGAAGAAGCCACTAAGTTTCTGCCGCCACGAACTCGTCCCAGTGTCCTGCGGATCGGCTACTGCAATCGCCGCGGTTGCGCCGGAGGCACTTATTAGTCCGGTGGCTATCCGGCGGCAGTCGTCACAATCCGACAAATGCGAGACATATCGAAAACGCGCAGCCGGCGGCAACCTGCCTTCCGCGAACGCATTCAGTTCGTCCGCATCGAGGTGTTCCGTAGCAACTGTATTCTTCGCACGTCGCGCGTAGCGCCGCATCAGAGCATCAATTTGTGTGTCGTTAGGTGTCACTTAATTCCTTAACAATCTAATCGCGGCGTCTCAACTGCCTGTTCGATGAACGACCGCGCCTCTCACAACTTGCGAAGTCGTCCCGATTGAATCGCAATGCCACGCCATCTATCAGCCTCCAGCCGGCGAACCTTGCAAAGTCGAATCGGCTGGCGAAGCGAGCAGCGGTTCGATTTCCATTTGCAAGTGGGCAGCGATTTCGGCCAGGGACCGCGCTGCTTCTGACTGCGTCCAGCCGTGGGTGTTCATCAAAATTCCTTCGACACTCTTGCGCACTTCTCCATGAAGGCGCGTAAGCCGGCGGCTTGCCGTGGCCTCATGAACACCCAGCACGGCGCCCGCTTCGCGCAGACGCAAGCCGTCGAAATAATAGAGTTTCATCAGCAAACGATCTTCCGGATTGAGATTCGCCAACGCCTGCGCCAAAGCGTTTTCAACGTCGATTGCAGCCAGGTCGTTCGTCAGCGTCTCCTCCGGATTCGGCGACGAATGAAAGACACTAAACGGCTGAGGCTCAGTATTGGAATCGCGCGCAAGTCGATCCAGGTCGGCATCTTCCTCAGTCTGGATCAGCCGCGCGTCGCGGCGATGCCGATCGATCGCCAGTTGACCAACCACTGCGCGCAGCCATCCGCCCAGCGATCCCGCGCCTGAATAATAGGAAAGCTTTCCCGCTGGCCGGCCGTCATCGCGAGCTCTTAGTCCGTGCAACTCGGCCCAGATGGATTGCGCCAGGTCTTCGGCCATCGCTTCATTCGAGCTGGCGGCACGTGCCGCGGAACGAACGGTCGCGCCATGACCTTCAAAGAGGTCATTCCATGCCCTTGCGTCTCCCCGCTCGCACGCACTTATCAGACAAAGATCGTCGGCGTGTAAGCTATCGAGGAAGGCATCAATCTCCGCCGAGGTAGCTGCGGGCACAGCCTTCAAAACGTACTTCTCGACGGCGCCGCGCAACCGGACGGACAGCTCTGATTCATTCACACCGCGAGGGTTCTCGGCGCGTGCCAGCAAGCGCTTTGCGCCTGCTACCATCACTTCATCGATTTCGGCCTGTGTTCGGCTCAAAGGGTACCCAATTAGGTCGGAAACTCGCTTATGCTATCACGATCCAGCAAATCGAATATCGACCATTTGATGAGGCTGCGAGCCTTTGGTTGCCGCATCGGTACGGAGCCGCCTGCGGTAGCGGGCGGGTTGAGGGCCGCAAGTTGGCAACTTGCGCTGCACGAAGAAATCGACAATCACAGGTCTAAAATCTAAAATCCTATGGTGCTTCGCGTCACTGAAATTTTTCGCTCGATTCAGGGAGAGTCAACACATGCCGGCAGGCCCTGCACCTTCGTGCGTCTGACCGGCTGCCCAATGCGGTGCGTCTGGTGCGACAGTGAGTACACCTTCAGCGGCGGCGAGCACATCTCGATCGACAACGTGATGCAGCAAGTGCAGGATTTCGGCTGCAAGCTCGTCGAAGTCACCGGCGGCGAACCTTTGGCGCAACGCCAGGCTTTCGAGCTGATTAGCAGACTCTGCGACGAGAGGTACGAAGTGCTGATTGAGACTGGCGGTTACATCTCGACCGAAGACGTCGATAAACGAGCTAAGATCATTCTCGACGTAAAGTGTCCGGGATCGGGCGAGGCGGAACGAAATCATTGGCCCAATCTTGACTTACTGCGTCGGGATATGGACGAAGTAAAGTTTGTGATTGCGGATCGCGCTGACTGGGACTTCGCCGTCACTATCATCAACAAACATGAGTTGCAGAATCGCACGAAGGCCATCCTGATCTCGCCGGCATGGGGCCAGGTCGACTTGAAAGAACTGGCGAACTGGATCGCGGAGAGCGGGCTGAATCTGCGGATGCAATTGCAGATGCACAAATACATTTGGGGGCCAGACTTGCACGGCGTGTAGCGCAAGCTCTTAATTTGCGCCTGAAGACATGGGAGGCGTCAACGAAACAATATTAGAAGAGCCGGCGCCTGAACTCGATGCATTTTTCCTGCCGCCGCCGTCATCTCTGGCCGTCTGCCTGGTCTCTGGCGGGATGGATTCATGCGTCACGGCGGCGATCGCAGGCGAAGAGAATGATGAACTTGCTTTCCTGCATGTCTCTTATGGCCAGCGCACCGAACGGCGCGAACGCCGCGCGTTCATTGAGCTGGCGGATCATTTTGGCGTTACCAGGCGGCTGGCAGTTTCCATTGAATATCTGAGACAAATCGGCGGCTCGTCGCTTACCGATCTCGACATTGCAGTTAGCGAAGCCGATCTTGCTTCGCGTGAGATTCCTACCAGTTACGTTCCTTTTCGCAATTCCCATCTGCTTTCCATCGCCACCAGCTGGGCGGAAGTAATCGACGCGCGGGCGATTTACATTGGCGCGATTGCCGAAGATTCTTCCGGATATCCCGACTGCCGGCCGGAGTTCTATGACGCATTTCAGCGCGCTATCCAGATCGGGACGAGGCCCGAAACGCAAATCCGGATCGTCACTCCCGTGATCCACATGCGGAAATCCGAGATTGTTCAGCGCGGTTTGGAACTGGCGGCGCCGCTGGAACTGACGTGGTCATGCTACCAGTCGGAAGACCGCGCTTGTGGCCGCTGCGATTCGTGCGCGCTGCGCCTGCGCGCATTCCGCGAGGCCGGCGTTCCGGATCCAATTCTCTATGCTTGACAGTGATGCCTGCGCTTATTAACGTAAGGTCGGTTCAGCACTACAACTTGTTGCAAGTCACTGGCATCTTAATGCTGGCCATCCCGACGATTACCACATATTTTGGAGGAATACCCAATGCGTCGTGCTTGTCTCTTCACCTCAATCGTTGCCACGGCCGTCTTAGTTTTTAGTGCGATTGCCGCTGTGGCCCAGACCGGCCAATTGCGTGGCAGCGTTAAGCTCGCAGGCGCCGATGGCCAGGCCGCACCTGTTGCAGGAGCAATCATTGATGTCTATCGCACGGACATCGGCGGAGAATTTCATACAAAAACTGACAAGAAAGGCGAGTGGGTTTTTGCCGGGCTGCCTTACGTGGGAACATATATCGTCGCTGTCAGCGCTCCAGGGGCACAGCCCAATGCGAAGAGCGGGGTCAAAGCCGGACGCGAGATTCCTATTGATGTAGTTCTTCTGCCGGGTAATGGCAAACGCTTGACTCTCGAAGAAGCCAAGGCTGCGACTGCCGCCGGCTCAAGCGGCACTGGCGGCAGCAGCGCTGGGGAAACCACGGCGGATAAAGCCAAGCGCGAAGAGCTGATTGCAAAGAACAAAGAGATCGAAGAGAAGAACAAGAAAGCCGAATCAATCAACCAAGTAGTCGGCGACGCGTTCAAAGCCGGTAACACTGCTCTGTCTGCGAAGAATTATGACGAGGCTATCAAGCAATACGACATTGGCCTCGCCGCCGATGCCGAGCAGGGTTCTTTGCTGACGAATAAATCGGTGGCCCTGAGAGCACGAGCCGTGGATCGATTCAACGCCGCGATTCAATCCAAGGACGAGGCTGCCAAAACCTCGGGCCTCGCATCCGCAAAGGCAGACTTCAAGGCTGCTGCCGACATTGCGAATAAAGCGGCTGAGATGGTGAAGAATGAACCGGCAAAGACAGACCCGGCGGAACAGAAGCAGCAGGCGATCAACAAGTATTTCGCCCTTGCTGCCAGGGCTGAAGCGATGCGCTTGTTCGTATCAAAGGTGGATTCCAGCCAGGCAGAGGCCGGCATCGCCGCATTTCAGGATTACATGGCAGTTGAAACCGATCCGGCGAAAAAATCAAAAGCGCAGCTTGATCTCGCCAACATGCTGCTGGATGCGGGCGCCGCCGATAAAGCATATGCCGAGTTCAAGAAGATTGTCGCGGCGAACCCGGACGATCCAGATGCGAATCTAGGCGCTGGTTTAGCGCTCTTCAGCAGTGGCGACAAGGCCAAGTTTCAAGAAGCGGCGAACTATTTGCAGCACTTCGTTGACAAAGCGCCTGATACGCACAAGTTCAAGAACGACGCCAAAGCAGTTCTGGCTGAATTGAAGAGCACCGAGAACGTCGTGCCGGAAAAGACTACGCCCGCGCGGCGCAAGCGACCTTAGTACGAACGACGAGTCCCATTAGGGACAGCATAGTTATAGCTTTGGGTTGTTTATTCTTCCTCCGGCGAGAGCGATGAAACCGTCGCTCTCACCGGAGAAAGTTTTTGTGCGGCAGTGATTCTTACGCCTCGCCCGATCGGAGAGGGGTAAGAAAGAGAGCTTTGCACGGCTAATCCCTCGCCTCTGTACACTCCCAGAGGGAGGGGAGCTATAAATTAAATATTTCGCCGCTACACGGCTTAGCCTCACTGGGCTCGTGACTTTGGGCAGCAACTCTCGCGCATTTTCTCAATGAAAATCGTGCGAACCGGCGCTTGCTATCTCGATTTGAAGAGGCTCAACGCGTTTTGCTTTTACTGAAACAACGTTGTCCTGATGCTGCAAGACACCGTCGATTAGCAGAAACGGATAGTCAACCAGCGCCAGCCGGTTTTTTTCGAAAAGCTGCGGCGTGATTATGATGTTCGCGATTCCCGTCTCGTCTTCCAAACTTAGAAACACAAAGCCTTTCGCTGTGCCAGGACGCTGGCGCACGATCACCCAGCCGGCAACCCGCACCGACATTCCATTCCGCATGCTTTTCAAATCAATCGAGCGCGCGACGTTCATCGTATCGAGCCGGGCGCGTTGATGAGCCATCGGATGACGGCCAATCGTCAATCCCGTGCCGCGCAAGTCCGTATTCAAACGTTCGTTGAGCGTCATTGGCGTAAGTGGTGAGCCGCCATTTCCTTCTTCAACTGATTCATATAGTGGACCTGCCGGGCGTGACACGCGCTCGACCTGCCACAGCGCATCGCGACGATTGGCAGACGGCTTGTCCCAAGTCCCATGTCCCATGCCCCATGTCTGTTTCGATTTTCCATCGACTTGAGACTTGAGACTTGAGACTTGAGACTCTGATGCTTGAATAAAATTCAACGCTCCCACCGCCGCCAATTTTCTCAGTTCATCTTTTCTCAATTCCGGCACGCGTCTGTGCAAATCATCAATGCTCGTAAACAAGCGCTTCACGCGTTCGCGCACAATCGCGTGGCCGGCTTCTTCGCGCAATCCTTTGACGCATCTCAGGCCGAGACGGAGACAGTGATCAGAGGCCGGGGGCCGGGGGTTAGGGGTTAAGTCCTGATCGACTGGAATGTTTCCCGTGCAATTGCACGTCTCCGTGTCACCGTGTCTCCGCGTCTCCCAGTCATTACCCTGACCCCTGACCCCTGACCCCTGACCCCTGTCTTCCTGTCCCCTGTCCCCCGTCCCCTGTCCACTGCTTTCCAACGTGCATTCCCAATTCGATCGCGTTACATCTATCGGCTTAACTTTTAATCCGTGTCGCTGCGCATCTTTAATAATCGTGAACGGTTGATAAAAACCCATCGGTTGATTGTTGAGCGTGGCCGCGGTGAACGCTGCCAGGTAATGACGCTTGAGATAAGCGCTCGCGTAGGCCAACAACGCGAAGCTGGCGGCGTGCGATTCCGGAAAGCCATAAAGAGCAAACGATGTGATTGATTGCACGATCTCGTCCTGTGCTTTGCCTGAGATGCCGTTGCGCTCCATCCCCCGCCGCAGCTTTACTTCGACTTCTTTCATGCGCGCTTCAGAACGTTTGAAGCCAAATGCGCGTCGAAGTTCCTCTGCTTCACCACCGCTGAAGCCTGCACAGATCATCGCCATTTTGAGTAACTGTTCCTGGAACAGAGGAACGCCGAGCGTGCGCTTTAAAACCGGCTCGAGCAAAGGATGCGGATACTTAATTGGCTCGCGTCCCTGCCGGCGTTTCAAATAAGGATGGACCATGTTGCCGACAATTGGGCCCGGTCGAATGATCGCGACTTGTACCACGATGTCATAAAACTTCTGCGGTCGCAGACGAGGGAGACATGACATTTGCGCGCGACTTTCGATTTGAAACATCCCGATGGTGTCAGCCTGCTGCAGCGCTGCGTAAACCGCCGGGTCATCCGCCGGCAGATGAGCCAGGTCAACTTCTTCGCCATAATCATCGCGAATGATTTGAATCGACTCTTCAATTACCGCCATCATTCCCAGGCCCAGCAAATCGACTTTGATAATGCCCAGGTCGGCACAGTCTTCTTTGTCCCATTGCACCACGACCCGACCGGGCATCGCCGCCGGCTCAAGCGGCACGACCGAATCAAGTTGTCCCTGACAAATCACCATGCCGCCGGAATGCTGACCCAAATGTCTTGGCAAATCCTGAACGGCCAGGTAAAGCTGGAAGAACTTTTTTATGCGCCGGTCGCGCAGATCGAGCCCAGCGTCTTTGAACTGGCGCTCAGTTGTATCTTTCGGATCCTTCCACTCCCATGTGTGAACCAGACTCGACAAGCGCCCAACCGTCTCTTCATCAAACCCCAGCACTTTGCCGACTTCACGCGCTGCCGAACGGCCGCGATAAGTAATCACGTTCGCGGTCATCGCCGCGCCGAGTTTGCCGTAGCGCTCGTAGACGTACTGAATCGCGCGTTCGCGCTGGTCGCCGCTGGGCAAATCGAGATCGATATCTGGCCATTCGCCACGCTCTTCAGAAAGAAAACGCTCGAATAACAGTTCCATACCCACCGGATCCACCGCTGTAATGCCAAGCGAATAACAAACTGCGCTGTTCGCTGCCGAGCCCCGTCCTTGCACCAGAATGCCATTGCGTTTGCAAAACTCAATGATGTCCCAAACGATCAGGAAGTAACCTTCGAGTTTCAGTTTTTCGATTAGAGCTAGCTCGTGTTCGATCTGTTTCTGCGCCTGCGCGAAAGTTAGCGAGCCGTTACGTCCGTAGCGGAGTTGCGCGCCTTCGTAAGTTCGCTGCCGCAAAAACGAGGTCATTGTCGCGCCCGGCGGCACGGGGTACTTAGGAAACTCATAACCAAGATCCCGCATAGTGAATTCCAGCCGCGATGAAAGCTCGACCGTATTAGCGATTGCTTCAGGCAAATCCGCGAACAGTTCTGTCATTTCTTTCGGAGATTTGGCGCATCGCTCCGAATTAATTGCCAGCAGCCGCCCCGCAGTTTCCAGCCTTACGTGATTGCGTATGCAAGTGAACACATCCGCTACTTGGCGCTGTGCGCGCGAGGCGTAGCTGACGCCGTTCGTCGCCAACAATGGCAGTTTCAATCTTCGCGCAATCTCGATTACCGACTGATTGCGTGCTTCTTCAGCACGATTGAAATGACGCTGCAACTCGGCGTAGACATTTCCTTTGCCGAAGATGTCGATCAGCCACTCCGTAGTTCTCTGCGGTGTCTTTGCGTTCTCTGCGTCTCTGCGGTGAATG
>Ga0070706_100005995_pt1 | contig 11490 bp, 13 predicted proteins | sample KBSK5501metaG_FD_65476 | JGI IMG/M metagenome (GOLD analysis project Ga0070706, IMG submission 65476) | Corn, switchgrass and miscanthus rhizosphere microbial communities from Kellogg Biological Station, Michigan, USA - KBS K5-50-1 metaG | ecosystem: Host-associated > Plants > Roots >...
GTGAAGATAGTAGTCGTAGCCCTTTTGAAAACTTGCTTCATCGCTATACGCTCGAAGATCAGCTTCCGAGAGCTGCTTAAACTGACTTTTCATATCCGCTCCAGTGTGGACTTTTGCCATCGGTGTTTCCTCCGTTCCATCTCTCTGCCATCTTATCAAAGTTGTTTACGTTCACCAACCTGTGTATCCTGGCCGCTCTCAGAATTTCACCGGGTATGTGTTTTCACTGCTGTGCGTTGGTCTCAATCACGTTATACATCGAATTACATGATGAGACAACCTCTGTATGGGTCTGAGGAAATCGTCGTCAGGTCAGTTAGCACCCGACCTCGTTGGGGAGACCACATTCCACATGAACATCATTCTATGGAGCATCGCACAATCCAGGTGCTGCTCCTCCAGATGGCTCTCTATCTATTGATTACAACGCCCGCACCTCAAATTTCATTCCAGCACGGATAGATGCTTCCTGGTCACTGGGCACTGGATGGTATAAAAAGTCACGTTCCTCTTCTCCTGAGATATCTTTCCTGGTGCTAGCACCTGGCAGAGCGTACCTGTTCTGAACGGCAGAGAGATGATATGGTATACATAGTCGAGAGTTGTCAGGAAGAAAGAGGGTCAAAGCAGGTGAGAGGTAAGCGAAAGAGAAACCATGGGCCAAGCGGCGGGGTCCAAGGAGTTGATCAAGTATACGATGAGGGGGCAACATTCAACCCTCATCTAAGAGCAGCATCCTGGAGGTAGTCGAGAACCAGATTCGTAACAGCAATCCTCCTGAAACGCGGCAGACGCTTGAGCGACTTCTGGCTGCAGGATACTCGCGGAAGCAGGCCATAGAGATGATTGGATCGGCGCTCTTCGAAAAAATCTGGGCCACTCTGCATGGCCACAAGCCGTACAATTGAAGTATCTACTAATTCTATTCCTTGATAAAGAGGTGTTGAGTCTCGTAAAGTCGTACCTATCTAATTTGTGTAAAGTCTCGTAAAGTCATCCTCCTTCCCGCGCTTAGACCAACTTGCTCTGATCTTGTTGCGGGAGAAGGCATCCTACCAGGGGTCACAATACTTTTTCCTTCCAAAATCCCCATTACACAAAAGTTGGATCTACTTTATGGCTCCGGGCTCGGTTTCGAGGAAGTAGCACTGCTCCCATCCGTATCAGGAGGGGGTGTACTTACTTGAGCAGAGAGAGCCGATGGAGCTTGCGCGTTGTTGCTTTGCAATGGTGAGGAAGGTGCAACGGTGGGCTGGGATGCACTAGTCGTGGGGTCTTCATCAATGATGGCCCCTTCTGCTTTGCAGTCTGCTAGCTGTTCTTTGCTCAGTCCCTTGACTCTTCGTAAGTCAGTTCCTAGCAAGGTTGCTAGCAAGAGGTCGCCTACCCCGCTCAAGTTTGCTCCGCTCAAGTTTGCCTTCGTGAGATTTGCAAGTGCGAGATCTGCACCAGTGAGTGTGGCTTTCGTAAGATTGGCCTTTGTAAGGTTGGCACTCGTAAGGTTTACCCCACTCAAGTCTGTATTGCTCAAGTCTGCCTCCATAAGGTTTGCGCTCCTAAGATCTGCACCAGTGAGTGTGACTTTCGTAAAGTTGGCACTTGTAAGGTCTGCAAAGCTCAGGTCTGCACCCATGAGGTTTGCCTCACTGAGATTTGCACTCGCAAGATTTTCTGCACCGCTAAGGTTTGCCTTTGTAAGGTTGGCACTCGTAAGGTTTACCCCACTCAAGTCTGTATTGCTCAAGTCTGCCTCCATAAGGTTTGCGCTCGTAAGGTCTACCCCACTCAAGTCAGCTACGCGAAAGTTTGCCTTCGTAAGGTTTGCATGGCAGAGCTTTGCTTTGGTAAGATTAACGATACTGAACTCAACTTCAGTGAGTGTAGCCTCAGTGAGTATTGCCTCAGTAAGGTTAATCATGAAGAGTTCTGTCTCACTCAAGTCAACCCCACTCAAGTCAGCTCCGACCAGCATTGCCCCTGTTAAATCTGTTTTAGTAAAGTCTTTCCCTCTAATATAGGTCCCGAAAACAGCCCCTTTGAGATGGGCATTGTTGAGAGTGGCGTGTTTGAGCTTGGTCCCTTTCAGGTCAGCACCTTCGAGATGGACTCTGCTGAGATCAGCATATTCGAGATTTGCCATACCAAGGTGAGCTTTCCGTAGCGAGGCATCAGGCATATACGCCCATTCCAGATCACAATAATCGAGAGGTCCATTATCTAATTGGATACATGAGGCATCGGGGCCACTTATTCTATAGGGTTGGTGCTTCTGTAACCACTTATGAGCAAGTGAATACGAAATGACGAATAGTTCAATAAGCGGCTGACTTAGAGTATCGAGAGGCTCAGCAGCATCAGGATTTACTGGATTTCTAGGTCGGCTTCGCAAGTTGGCAACAGCGAGATCAAATATTTGCTTATGGAAACGCTCGTAGTTTGGTTGTAGGAATGTACGAAGCATAATAGTGGCATTAACCCTTCTTCCCTCATTAGCATCTCCCAAGTCTGCAACGACCTGTTGAAAGTTTTCGTCGTCTCGCTTCTCTCGCTCAGTTCGTCGGTCTCTAAACCAACGAAAGAGAGCAATGATACCACCTACGAGAAGGGCAAGAGAAGTGATAAGTGTTGAACCAAAATTCCAGAAAAAGTTCTGCCAGGTATGCTGTTGCTGATCGACTTGTAGAGTGAGTTGCTCTTTCTTCAAGGCAGTCATGGTTGCATCTTCTGTCGGCGTCACCTGCACGGTGACCGTTCCTGGCCTAGCGAGTCCCGCTATCTCTTCATGTGTATCAGCCGCCGAATGCAATGATCGAACATCCCGGAAAGAGAACGCTCATTGCCTTCATGATACCATATCAAGCGGATCAATGAGCAAGCCTAGAGTCACACAAAACGGTCATGACCCCCCTGGGAAGGAGAGCATATGTGTTATCGAGGACAAACGACCACCTTTCAAGTACGCTTAGAGATCATGGAACAAGCTGCCAACGGTTTGAATGATACGCAAATTGCAACAGCTTTTGGTTGCTCCTTATGGACGGTACGAAAGTGGCGCCGACGCGCCCTTGAACAAGGACGAGTTGCCCTCGTCTCGCATATGGGGCGACCCGCCACCGGTCCGGTAAGTACTTTTCCAATCGAGTTGAAAGAAGCCATCCTGCATCTGCGCCAACATCATCCCGGCTGGGGGCCGGCTACACTTTTAGTGGCACTCAAGACGGATCCCTCCTGGCGAGATCAGCCTCTGCCGAGTCGAGCACAAATAGCCAGGCTCCTCAAACAAGCAGGTCTAACGCGCCGCTATCAACCACATCACGATCTGCTCCAACCGCCTCGAGTATCACTGAGCACTCCTCATCAAGAATGGCAAATGGATGCTCAGGGCATCATGCGGGTAGAAGGGGTGGGAAAGGTCATTTTGATCACGATTGTCGATGTGGTCAGCCGCCTGAAGGCCGAAAGTTATCCCAGCCTCGAAACGACCAATCCGGCTTTGCCGGACTACCAATTGACGTTACGCCGAGCGTTCCTCACGTATGGTTTACCTCAGGTTCTGACGCTCGATCACGGCACCGTCTTCTACGATAATACCACCCCGTCCCCATTTCCCACCAGACTACATCTCTGGTTGCTTGCGCTGAGCGTGCAAGTACGCTTTACGCGCAAGTTGTGCCCAACAGATCAGGCCATTATTGTGCGTACGCATCAGACCATGACGGCGCAGGCGCTCCTCGGACAAACATACCCGTCTCATGCTGCCTTGTGGGCTGGTCTGGATGCACGTCGAGAAGTCCTTAACCAGCACTTGCCCAGTCGGGCGCTCTCCTACAAATCTCCTTTGGAAGCTTATCCGCAAGCCATTCACTCGGGGCGCATGTATCGGCCTGAATGGGAAGAAGACTTGCTGTGCTTAGAGAATGTGTGGACGTATCTTCAACAGGGGAGGTGGTTCCGCAGTATTCGCACCAATGGGTTCTTTGACTTGGGAGGCTATTGCTACTACCTTGGGAAACACTTGGCCCGTCGCAGGGTGGCCATTCACTTTGATCCTGATCCTATCGCATTCATCTGTCAGCCTGAAGGAAGTGAAGGGCTCGTTCGGGTGCCAGCCCAGGGCTTGACCAAAGCGGAGCTGATGGGGGAACTGGCGACGATGCAGACCTTGCCCACCTATCAATTAGCCCTCCCCTTTTCGCCAGAGGCTTGGAGACAACTTGAGTATGCCAATAGCTTGGTCGGTACGACTTTGTGAGACTTTGCCGAAAACGGATGGGTACGACTTTACGAGACTCGACAGAGGGGTATCCGATGACTCGCATTCAATTTGGCTGGTCGCTGCCCAGCGGCCCACTTGAAGGTATGAGCCGGAATGCCTATATGGAGGGTGTGCAAAAGGGCATTTTGACTCATTCTGGTTTGTTGACCATTTACAACAGGAACGTCTCGTGTTGGTTTGCCGCCTCCGATCAGGCTGAAAAGAATAGATCTGTGAAGAACGTTGTGTGATTTGACAGTGAAAAATACAAAAGGAGATTTTATGCAAAGAGTCCATTCGAAAGACGGCACCGCCATTGCGTTCGATCAATCGGGTAAGGGATCGCCGATCATCCTGGTGGGCGGCGCGTTCACCGATCGATCGCAACCGACACTGGTGAAATTGGCTGCGCTGCTGGCACCGCACTTCACCGTGTTCAACTACGATCGCCGGGGGAGAGGCGATAGTAGTGACACAGCGCCGTATGCGGTCGAGCGCGAGGACGAAGATCTCGAAGCCCTCATCGCCGAAGCTGGTGGATCGGCTTTTGTGTGCGGTTTCTCCTCTGGTGCGGCCCTTGCCCTCGAGGCGGCGGCTCGCGGCCTCGCCATCACGAAGCTGGTGTTGTACGAGCCGCCGTTCATCGTCGACGACAGTCGTCCTCCACTGCCGGAGGATTTCGCGACGCAGCTCACCGAGTTGGTATCGTCGGGTCGCCGGGGCGACGCGGCCGAGCTCTTCATGACGAAGGCAGCGGAGGTTCCTGTCGAAGTCGTTGCCCAAATGCGAAACGCGCCATTTTGGCCTGGAGTGGAGGCTGTGGCGCACACGCTCATCTACGACACCACCATTATGGGAGACAACAACGCGTTGCCGATCGAACGGATCGCCTCCGTCGGGGTACCTACGCTCGTCATTGACGGTGGGGCGAGCCCTGCGTGGATGCGCCATGCCGCGCTAGCGGTTGCAGACGCCCTCCCCAAAGCGCAGCGCCGCACCCTGGAAGGTCAGACCCACGATGTCGCCCCGGACGCCCTCGCTCCCGTGTTGGAGGAGTTCTTCGCTGGTTGAAACGAATCCTTCCAGAAGCTCGCCGAAGACCTGGATAATTTGGAAAGGTGGCTCTGCATGGTCTCCATCATCCCAAGCCAGGCCACTGGGCAAGGCATCAGACCTTCGGCGCCGGCTGCTCGCCGCGGAAGATCGCGGCATGGCGCATGGCAAACTCGTCGAAGCGGGTCGCTCGCCATCCGAAAATCGTCTGGATGATCGGTGAAACCTGCGCCTCCTTGCCCTTGCGTCGCTCGGCAAAGAGTTCGGCCAGCGCATCGGCGGTGAATGGGGGCACTCCGGCGGCAAGCTGGGCTCTCCTTGCTTCTTCAGGAGCTACATTTACATAGCGAACCCTCTTTCCAGTGGCGGTGGAGAGCTTCTCTGCAACCTCTGCCATGCTGAGTGCATCGGGACCGGTGAGGGGATAGATTTTCCCCTCGTGCCCAGGGCTAGTCAGGACGGTGGCAGCGACCTCGGCGATGTCGCCGACGTCGATCGACGCGATCTTCGCATCCTCCATGGGCAGGAAGAAGGCCCCTCTGGCGACAATCGACGGCACCTGCCGAAAGTACGCGTGCATGAACTCGCCGGCGCGTAGGTGCGTGAATGCTATACCCGAGGCCTCCAGTCTCCGCTCAATCTCACCGTGCATCCGGGCGAATCGAAAGGGGGAGTCGAGTTCCGGCATGATTCCGGAAAGTTTGACGACGTGCTTGACGCCCGCTTTCCTGGCGGCTTCGATGAAGTTCGATTGCACCTCGAACATTGCGGGGTCTGAGGACGAGATGAGCATGGCGCGCTCCACTCCTGCCAGCGGTCCGCTGAGCGTCTCAGAGCGCGCCATGTCACCCACTACGATCTCAACCATCGGGAGGGAGGAAAGCCCCTCGGCTCTGGCAGCGCTGCGCACGAGGGCGCGTACGTGCACCCCCCTTGCCGAGAGGCGACGTACTAACTCGCTTCCGTTCAGTCCGGTGGCACCTGTCACGAGTATCATTTACTGTCTCCTTATATGCGTCTTCTGTTCGCGGTGTATAATACGCGCCTATACACATCTTGGCAAGTAGGGACAAAAATGATACCATAGACCAGGAAAACCAGTAAACAGACCATTGCCCCGTACAACCGGGGGACAGCTTGGAGAAATGAGATGAGTGGAGCACAAAAAGAGACCCCAGCGCGACCGCGATTTGCGTGTCCCGTCGACGGCTTTCAGCAGATGATCAATGGAAAATATAAACTCCGCATCCTCTGGGCGCTCAAGCTGGGACCCCGTCGCTACGGGGAGATTAAGAAAGGACTCTTACGCGACATCAGCGGGAGCCAGCAAATTGCGCCCCGCGTGCTCAGTCGCGAACTGAAGACTCTTGCGACCTTTGGTCTCATCAAGCGGACCGACCACCAGGTCGTGCCTCCAAAAGTGGAATACAGCTTGACGCCCATCGGCCAGAGCCTTCTGCCCATCATTGAACCGATGGTGGAGTGGGGAAGGCAGTATCTGGCCCGTGATGTTGACTTTCCAACCAACGAAGCGTAACTGCTATGCCGCCAGGAAGGTTGACTATATGCACGGGAAGAAAGATAAGATTGTCCCCTATACATTAGCTGAAGAAATGCATTCTGGCATAAAGGGTTCGAAAATGCTCGCGTTCGCGGGTGGCCATTTATTTTTTTCATGAAGGAACGCCAGCAGTTCCTTGATGCAATAGCAGAGTTCTTGGGCACATGAATGAAGCCCACAGCCCCATAAATAGTAAAGGAGAAATCATCATGACAAAGAGCACGAGCGAACACCCGCATGAAAGGAACAAGGACGCCAGGGGCAGCTACGCTTCTGTAAACGGTCTCACTCTGTACTACGAGATCCACGGCGCCGGAGAACCGCTGATCCTGCTGCATGGCGGCGTCGGCGCGATCCAAATGTTCGGCGAAGTGCTGCCGTTCCTCGCCCAGAACCGGCAGGTCGTCGCCGTCGATTTGCAAGCCCATGGGCGCACAGCCGACATCGATCGCCCGCTGAGCTTTGAGCTGATGGCCGACGATATCGCCGCCCTGATCAAGCATCTGGTGATCGAAGAAGCCGACGTCATGGGCTACTCTCTGGGCGGCGGCGTCCCCCTCAGGACCGCCATCCAGCACCCGGAAGTGGTGAGAAAGCTCGTTCTCGTCTCGACCCCCTTCAAGCGGGATGGATGGTATCCCGAGATTCTCGCGGGAATGGGGCAAATGGGTCCTCAGGTCGCGGAGCCGATGAAGCAGACCCCGATGTACCTACTCTATGCCAGCATCGCGCCGAAGCCGGAAGATTGGCCAGTGCTGCTCACCAAGCTCGGCGAGCTGCTCCGGCAGGACTATGACTGGTCCAAGGACGTGGCTGCGATCAAGGCGCCCACGCTGATTGTGGTGGAAGATGCCGACAGCGTCCGCACCGCGCATGCCGTGGCATTCTTCGAGCTGCTTGGCGGCGGCAAGGTCGATGCCGGTTGGGATGGGTCAGGAATGTCCAATGCCCGGCTCGCCATTCTGCCCGCCACGACACATTACAACATCTACTCGTCTCCTTGGCTGGCGGCTGTCGTCGTGCCGTTCCTCGACGCGCCCATGCCCGTGGCCGAGTGAGATGCGATGTGAGCCAACCTTGCGATCCGACAGAGTCAGGTGAAGGAGCAAGTCTATGCTGCAAAAGAGTAGTGCATTCAGCGTTTTTTCCGTAGACGACATCCAAATGGCGAAAGAGTTCCATAGCTGAATACTCGATCTGGAGGCAAAGCAGGATGTGTAGAAACATTCGGACGCTCTTCAACGTTGAACCGCCGGCCACGGCAAGAATGCGAAGGCCCGGTGCATGCTGGCTTTGTATGACTTTGTGACACAGGGCCAAATATGTGTGACAATAAGCACAGCTGACATTTTCCGCAAATATCTGGCATTAGCTCAAGTACAAACGAGCTTAGTGCTCATCCTTATTCCAACTACATCTGGCCATCTATTCCACAAATATTCAGGCTGATCGTACTTAATTCTCATAAATATTCCTTGCCCCGACGGCGTCCTGACGTATCGGCCTGGGCGTTGGCATCATAGATATCACCCGCGTCGGCTTGGTCTTCATACAATTTTGCCCGTCGGAGTAAGATGCGAGCCGCTTCTCCAGCATCATAAAGGAAGTTTTTGCTGGTTTCGGGATCATTCTCGATTTCAAAGAAACGCCAGGCTAACTCTCGAATAGTCTCTGGATGAGTGATGCGACCAGCGCGCACCGCATTGTAGGTGTCAATCAATGCCTCGTTTTTAGCTTCCTGAGATGCTGCGACAGATGGGGCTGCTGGTGCGGTTGCACGTGAGGGCTGTGGTGGGTACACCGGGACAGCAGATGCGGGAAAAACTGCAAGGCGATTGATCACTGCTTGGAGGTCTGGATAACTTATATTTTGAAAATGAGGAAGGAGAATGACTGGCACAGACGTTTGAGGAAGGTGAACTGCCTCCTCGTGTTCGCGTATCAGCAAATATTCAATCATTGCCTCTTGAAGATGAAGACCCTGTAAATCTTTTTCCTTCAAACGCTGTTGCAGGATACCTCGTGAGTCATCTATCTGCTTACGACGCGTTGTCTCATCCATCTGAGTCTGTGCTATCCCATACCAGCTAAGCTGAAAGCTTTTGTAGACGCGCTCTTGCTGCGTTTGCTTTAACGAGACAACCATGGAGCACTCCTCTCCTTAGAACAAATCAAAAACGAAGGATGTTCCTATTGTATGTTCATACCAAATCCAGTTAATCACTATTAAAACGACGAGGGTCTGAATTTTTCGGAGACAGGATTCCAGACTGGTCTCCGCAGGCTTTCATGGTGAACTACTTAGCAGGATTTTATATCAGGGGTACCTATGCTGGCTACGTAAAACATCTGTTCAGGAAAAAGGCTCACTGAGAACGATTATCTCTGTGTATTTGCGAGGTCTGTCTCACGACGTTCCCTGTTTTGCACTGAAACAATCATCCTAGTGATCGCTGCAGTGTCATAGTTGGTCTCGTTTCCCATCACGCAAATGCCATAGCCGAAGTGGGGATAGATGCGTAGTTCACTCCGGTACCCTGCTCCCCCGCCGAGATGGTAGCACGAGCGCATCTCGTCACTCCCGGCCAGGTGCCACCCCAGCCCCATTCTCTGAGACACAGCATGTCCTGTGGTCGAAAGCTCCTCGCCGCGATTGTTGCACTGCGGTGTCAGCATCTCGGCGATGGAGGAGGTTTCAAGAAGGCAGTGTCCCTTGAAAGTCCCACTATCCAGATAGGCCTGTATAAAATTACCGAGATCGGAAACCGACCCCAGAAGCCCTCCGTAGGGTGCGCCATCGATGAGGAAACGGTGAAACGCAGTGTACCCGTTGCGTGATGTGCCAAAGATGCGCCGATCCACCAGGAACCGTCCGAGTATGCCCATCATACTCCACGAGCGGACGTAGCCAGTGGCAACATCCAGATCCTGGAGATGATCATACGAGAAACCTGTCCGGTGCATGTCAAGCACCTCCAGGATATGCTGCTGGATGTAGTCCGTGTACCTCTGGCCTGAGATGCGCTCGATCACCTGGCCCAGGACCAGGTAGCCCAGGTTGGAGTAGGCATAGCGCGAACCCGGCTCGAAGGTCAGCCGATGGTATCTGGCAAGGAGGCGCTTCGTCAAGTCGTCGAGAGTGACCGCCGGTTCTGCGGCCAGATGGACCCAGGAGATAGGGATTGGATTGGCGATCCCTGATGAGTGACTGAGCAGGTGACGCACTGTGACCTCACGTCCCGAGGGATGATGCAACGGGAAGTCAGGGAGGTAGGCCCTGACTTCTCGGTTAATATCGACCAGACCACGTTCGCGCAGTTGCATCAGCGCGGTCGCGGTAAACAACTTGGTCATCGAGCAATACAGGTAGACCGTCTCGGCTGAGGCGTTCGTTCCTTGCTCCAGGTCGCTCCAACCATACCCACGTTCAACCACCGTGTCACCACCTCGAACTGCTGTCACGGCCAAACTTGGTGAAACACGGTGCTCCACGAATGCTCGCAGGCGTTGATCAAATTGCTGATCCTGCACCTGTTCCACGCTCTGTATCTTCTTCATGGCGAGTGCTTCTCTTTTCTGTCCTCCAACTTCCCAGGAGGACATCCAGTGCCTCGTGATAGGTACGGCGAATGGTGCGGACACCCTCACGACGAGTCGCGAGAGGGACGCCGTAGAAAATGGTCTTCAGGAGAAGTGCCACTGCCTCTGTTGAGAGGGAAGACGGCAGCTCTCCCGCGCGTACCGCCTGCTTTAGCAGCGCAGTAAACAACTCATCAATGGACTGTGGTTCGACATCTTCGGCACCTGGAAGGTCGGGAAATGCCAGGAGCCGCTCCGCACGAGTGAGCGAGGACGGGTGCGGCGGTTCAGTTGCATGGGCAATGTAGGCAATGATCTCGAACATCAGGCGCGGATACTGCTCCATCTCGCGCGCCGTGAAGTCGAACACGGTAATGATCGCATCGACCACCGTCCTTTGCGCTGCCACCGCACGACACAGCAGCGTGACGGGGATACTCCAAAGTTGCATGTAGTAGACGAGCACATCCTCTTTACTGGGAAAGTAATTGAAGAAGGTCGCGGGTGCCACCTGCGCCAGCTCGCAGATCTCACGAACTGAGATATCAGCGAGTGAGCGCTCCTTCATCAACTGCAAGGCCGTACCCAAGATCGCCAGGCGGACGCGCGCAAACTTCTTTTCACGCAGGGGAAGGTGCAGACCGTCTCCCTCTCCCGCGGTGGGGGCATTGAAATGGGTCAATGCCTCACTTAATAAGATTAGATTGTCATCTAAATTTATATTCATATATAAATATATAGCATACTCTAAAATAAAAGTCAAGACCTCAACCTATGAGGTAGAGCACGGCTTTCGCAGAATGCTTGAAGATGCGCTAGATGATTTTTCACTCCTTCGTCTGTGAAGAACGAGAGCTGCAAGAAAAATGAAGCAATCAAAAGCAAAACCGTCCGCTTTACGAACGGATGTAGCAAGTAGCCAATACACGGGTGTTCATTCAGTATGCCCGTGAAGACGGGCACTGCTGCATTTCCTGAACCAGGAGAAGCCTTGTTCCTACACGAGCGGTGGAGCCCCCGTCAGGCTGGTGACATCCGCGTG
>Ga0070706_100005996_pt1 | contig 11489 bp, 9 predicted proteins | sample KBSK5501metaG_FD_65476 | JGI IMG/M metagenome (GOLD analysis project Ga0070706, IMG submission 65476) | Corn, switchgrass and miscanthus rhizosphere microbial communities from Kellogg Biological Station, Michigan, USA - KBS K5-50-1 metaG | ecosystem: Host-associated > Plants > Roots >...
GAGTTGTTCTGTGGGTCCTCCTGCAGTACGACGTTGACCTGGCCACCGTGCGCCATCGAGGCATAGTCCACGGTCGGCAAAGTCCCGCCATAGCCCCCGATGTAGTGGAATACGACGAATACCGCGCCTCCGACCACCGCTACGAACGCAACGAGCAGGGTCGCGACGCGGGCTGGCACCGACACCAGTCACCACCTCGCTTCTCGCGGGCGTACTTGGCGCACGCTACTGGACCGGCCGAGGACTCCGGCCGGAGGCCTGTTACGCACATGATCTTCCGAGCAACCGTGGCCGGCAGCAACACCGCGGCGATTCAATGACGAAATTGTCATGATCATGGCAAGCTGACAGGTAATGGCGCCCGGCTCAGCGTTCGTCCGGATGACAGGCTGTGAACAGGCAGTTACCCAGATGCGACGATGCTGACACCCCTGAGCGCCGGCCAGCGGCCCTCCTTGCACCCAGATCGGCCGGATTGGGAGTATGGAGGTGGCGGAACTGCAATGGTTTGCGAAAAGCTGACGGGCCACGGCCACGGCGGGTTGACCGGACGCCAGCGGGCGATGGATTCTCGGGGAAGGAGCCGCGCTCGCGCCCCTGTCACCGGCCGGCCGGGCCGTCGGCACCCCCGGCGCGGGCACGGTGAAATGACGAGACTCGCATGACGACGACGGAGCAGGCTCCAGGCCAGGCCGGGCCGCGCATCCTGCTCGTGGAGGACGAGCCCAGGATCCGCGACTTCATCACGCGCGCGCTGGTCACGGCCGGCTACGAGGTGACCCCGGCCGGCTGCGGCACCGAGGGGCTACGGCTGGCCCGGGCCAGCGACTACGACCTGGTCATCCTGGACCTGATCATGCCGGACATCGACGGCCGTCTCGTGCTGGCCCAGGTGCTGCGGGAGCGGCGCGAGCAGGCCGTCCTGGTGCTGTCCTGCCTCGCCGACGTGACCACCAAGGTGGCCTGCCTGGAACTGGGCGCGCAGGACTACCTCACCAAGCCCTTCTCCCTGGCCGAACTGCTGGCCCGGGTGCGGGTCCGGTTGCGCGGGGAGCCGCACGCGGCCAACGAGGTGCTGCGGGCCGGGGACCTGATCCTGGACGTGGGCCGGCTGGAGGCCAACATCGGCCACGGGCCGGTGGCGCTCACCCGGCTGGAGTTCCTGCTGCTGCGGGAACTGATGGAGCACGCCGGCCAGTCGGTCGGCAAGGGCCAGTTGCTCGCCTCGGTCTGGGGCTACGACTTCGACCCCGGCTCCAACGTGGTGGACGTGTGTGTCCGCCGGCTCCGGTCAAAACTGGGCTTCGGCCTGATCAAGACGGTGCGCGGTGAGGGCTATCAGCTCGCATCGTGACAGCCGGCTCCCGCGGCATCCGGCCCACACGTGGCCGCCGCCGCGGCCGTGGCGCATGCGCTGGCCGCACCGCCCGCCCGGGCTGCGCTGGCCGCTGCACCGTCCGCGCGGGCTGGCCCGGGGGGCCGGGCCCCCGGAACCCCCCGATCGCTCAAGGCCCCGTTCCTCCGTTATCGGGCCCTGGCCCGGCTTCGCCTGGCCATTCGCCCGGGTGGACGTGGCCTGGGCGGCCTTCTCGGTGGCCAACCTCGCGGCGATCGTGATCTTCTCGCGCTGGGAGACGGTCCCCTTCCACTTCATCTGGATCAGCCTGACCCTGCTGTACGGGTTCCGGGTCTGGGCCGCCCGGCCGACCGCGTGGGTCCTCGCGGTGGTCGTGATCACTACCGGCGCCGCGATCGGCTGGGACGTCCACACCGGCGCCCAGACGGCCGACGAGCTGGACGAGGTCCCGCTGCTGGCGGCCATGTTCTGGATGATGGTCTGGCACGCGCAGCGCGGGCTGGCCGCCGGCAACGAACGGGACCTGGTCAGCGAGGAGAACGCCCGCCTGCTGGCCACCCAGCGGCGCTTCCTGCAGGACGCCTCGCACCAGCTCCGTACGCCCATCACGATCGCGCTCGGCCACGCCGAGCTGCTCGCGGGCGACCTGGCCGGGCACCCCGGGGCGCGGGACATCGAGGTGGTGGTGGGCGAGCTGACCAGGCTCCGGCGCCTCGGTGAGCGGCTGCTGATGATCGCCGCCTCCGAGGACCCGGATTTCCTGCGGCCCGAGCCGGTGGCGCTGGACCGGTTCACCGTGGAGTCGTTCCGCAAGTGGCTGCCCACCTCGGCGCGGCACTGGACGCTGGGCCGCCTGGACCCGGTGCTGATCACCGCCGACCGGGAACGGCTCGGCCTGGCCCTGGACGCGCTGCTGGAGAACGCCGTGCGGCATACCGCCGCGGGAGAGGACATCAAGCTGTCGGTGCTGCGCGATCACGACGGCCGGACCGCTCGTATGATCGTCACGGACAGCGGTGAAGGGATCGCGGCCGCCGAGCTTGACCGGATCTTCGACCGGTTCCGCTCAGGCTCCCAGCTCGGCGGTGCCCGGGGCACCGGACTCGGCCTCGCGCTGGTGCGGGCGGTGGCGCGCGCGCACGGCGGCGAGGTGCGGGTGCGCAGCGCCCCGGGCGCAGGCAGCGAGTTCGAGCTGGCGCTGCCGGTGCGCCGGGCGGCCGACGGCACGCCGGGCGCACCGGGCGGTACGCCCGTGGCCAGGCCCGCGCTGCAGGCCGGGGGCGCGATGGCCGCCGGGCGGAGGACCGTGGAGGAGCTGTGACGCCGACACCAGGTGGGCCGCCGGACCCGGGCACAGGGCCGGAACAAGGCGCGGCGACGGAACCGGCCGCGGTGCCCGATCCCGGCACGGTCCCAGGACCAGGCACGGCCCCGGCACCAGGCACGGCCCCGGCACCAGGCACGGCACCGGCCCCGGCATCGGCCGCTGCACCGGCCGGGCGCGGGCCGGCCGGGCGCGGGTGGCCCGGAGCGCTGCGCCGCCGGCCCGTGGCCGTGACCGCCGCGATCGCCGCTGCTGTCATCGTGGGGATCGCCGTGACCGGGGTCACGGTGGGCTCGGGCAGCGCCGCGCCGCACACCCTGGGCCGGGCCAAGAACTTCAGCCTCGGCGTGCTCGGCCAGCCGGGCCGGCGGATCTCGCTGCAGTCGATGGCGGGCCGCCCGGTCATCGTGAACTTCTTCGCGTCCTGGTGCGCGCCGTGCCAGCGGGAGACGCCGCTGATCGCGCGGTTCTACCGGGACAGCGGGGGCCGCCCGGCCATCATCGGCGTGGACGTGAACGACTCAGCGTCCGCCGCCATGAAGTTCATCCGCAAGAGCGGGGTGACCTACCCGGTGGTCGCCGACCCGGCGCCGATGACGGCCGCGGTCGCCTATAACCTGCCCGGGCTGCCCGCCACCTTCTTCCTGAACTCCCGCCACATCATCGTGAAGCGCGTCTACGGGCCGGTCACGCAGGCGGAGCTGAGCAGCGGTGCCCGGCTGACGGCCGGGCGGGCCGGGTGACGAGGCATCATGCAGACCCCGGCCCGCGCGGACCCGCCCTACGTCCCGATCCGCCGCGGCGCCTGGCCGGTCCGCCGGACCCCGCGCTGGCTGATCGCCGCCGTACTGGCGATCGTGGCCGTGAGCGTGCTGGTCGGGATCGCCGTGCACCCGTCGCGGTCGCAGCGCGCCACCGACCTGAACGGCTTCCTCGCCGACATGAAATACGACATCCAGTCATGCGCGGGCGGGGTGCGGGACTCCCTCACCGCGCTGCGCGCCATCGAGGCTGGCACCAGCCGCAGCGTCGGCACCGCGGTCGGCATCGCGACCTACGGGGCGCAGAACTGCTCCCCAGCGAACAACATGCAACTCGACGACCTGGTCGGATACCAGGTACACGAATCGCTGCACTCGTTCCGCCTGGACCGGGTGGTGAACGGCCTGGTGAACTGGGCCACCCCGGACGCGTGGCGGGTGCAGAACGACGTGGCCGCCGTGCTGCGCGCGCGGGGCGCGGCCCGCGCCGCCGCCGCCGCCACGCTGCAGAAGGACCTGCGAATCCTCGATAACCAGAGGGCCTATCTGGATCGGATCATGATGGCGGCCGTACGGGCGACGGGCGCCACGGGCCGCCCGCCACCGCTCCCGGGGTAACCGTCGAAACCAGACCAGGCCGTTTGCCCGGACGGGGCTGACCTGGCGGGCCAGGGCTCAGCGGAAGCCCAGGTCCTCCAGTGCGAGGTCGAACGCGGTTTCCCAGGTTGCCTGGGTGCGGGCCGCCCCGGGCCCCGGCGGTTTCACCCGGTCCAGCGCGGCCAGGGCACAGCGGACCATGTCCGCGGGCCGGGACGAGGCGACGGCGGCGCCCAGTTCCAGCTCGTGCTGGAGGTTGTCGCGCCCGTGGCCCTGCACCACGTCGAGCAGCAGCAGCGACCGGCCGACCGTGCGCGCCTCGGCGCAGGTGTCCCCGGAGCTGGTGATGACCAGGTCCGCGGCCGCCATGAGCGCCGGGATCTGCTCGGTGTAGCCGAACACGTGCAGCCGGGGCCGGTGCCGGGCGCTGGCTCGCAGCCGGGTCTCCAGCTTCGCGTTCCGCCCGGCGACGGCCAGCACGTGCACCCCGGCGTCGGCGAGTGCCGTGGCCGCGGCCGCGATCGGGCCGAGGCCCCAGGCACCGGACATGAGCAGGACGGCGCGCTCGTCCACGGGCAGCCCGAAGGTGGCCCGGGCCTGCTCCTGGTCCGGCGGGTCGTAGAACCCGGGCCGCATCGGCGACTCGACCACCCGGACCCGCGCCCTGGGCTGGTACCGGCGCACCGCGGCCTCCGCCACGGCCGAGGTGACCAGGTACAGGTCCACGTTCGGCTGCACCCACAGCCGATGCGGCGTGACGTCGCTGCACAGCACCACGTGGCTCATCCCGGGGTAGGCGTCGGCCAGCACGCTCACCGCGGACGCAGCGGTGGCGAACACCGAGATGGCGAGGTCGGCGGGGTGAGCGTCCAGGTAGTCCCGCAGCCGCGGCACCAGTTGCCGCCGGGCGCCGGCGTCGGCCAGCAGGGCCAGCCTGCTTCCCGGGCGCAGCGCGGCGAAGTGGAACGCGTCGAACAGCCCGGGGGTGGCCAGCATGGTACGGAACACCGCCTCCCCCGCGGAACCGCCCCGGGGGCCGAGCAGCCGCATGGCGTCCAGTGTGTCGGTGTCCCAGCCGCGCGCGGCCAGGGAGGCGGCACACGTGCTGGCGTGCATCTCGTGCCCGGCACCCAGCGAGCCGGACAACAGCAGCGCGCGCCGCCTCATGGCGTCCCCGCGGCCGGCTCCGGGGTGGCGCTCCCGATCTGGCCGAGCCAGTCCAGATAGCGCCGCACCCCCGCGGCGAACGGGGTCACCGGCGCCCAGTCGAGCAGTTCCTTGGCCGCCCGGTTGGACACGCTGACGCCCTGGTAATCGGCGTCGCGGGCAGGCGCGTAATGCACCGGAACATGCCGGATGAGCTGCTGTACCGTGTCCGCGATCTCGCGGACGGACACCGGCGTCCCGCCTTCGAGCGCCAGCACCTGTCCCGCCGCCGCCGGCGCGAGCGCGCGCACGTGCGCGTCGGCCAGGTCCTCCACGTACACGTAGTTGCGCTGCTGCTCACCGGTGCCCGCGATGGTGATCGGGCGCGACTCCAGCACCGCCTGGACGAACCGGGCGACGACCAGTTCCTCCCGCATCCGTGGGCCGTAGGGGATGCCGTAGCGCAGGATGGTGAACTCCTGGCCGTACATCTCCTTGTAGCTGTGCACCAGCAGTTCCGCGGCAAGCTTGGTGGACACGTAGACGTGCCCCGCGCTGCGCAGGTCGACCGCGAAATCCTCGGTCAGCTCGCCGGTCCCCCGGGCCGCCCCGTACACCCACACCGTGCTGGCCAGGATCACCCGGCCGCAGCGGTGCCGCCGTGCCGCCTCCAGCACCCGGGTGGTGCCCTCCACGTTGAGCCGGACCGCCCACACCGGGTCGGCCGCCACCTCGTTGACGTTGGACGCCCCGGCCAGATGGAACACCGCGGCGCAGCCCGCCACGGCCGCACCGAGCCCTGCCTCGTCGAACAGATCGACCTCGTGGTAGGTCGCGCCCGGGTTGCGCCACCGTGGCCGCACGTCGATGACACGCACGTCGTGGCCGGCCCCCGTGAGCCGGTCCACCACGTGCGAGCCGATGAAGCCGCCACCTCCAGTAACCGCTACCTGCACGGCCGCCCTTTCTCGCGTGCCTACCGGCCCGTCCCCACCAGCCGGCCCACTGAGCTGCCCGTCCCCCCGGGCAGCTGTTGCCGCCGGGCGCTAACCGCCCGGGAGGGTCTCGTGCACCGCGGCGATGGCGGTCAGCACCTCCTCGACCTCCGCATCGCTCATGTCCGAGTGAACCGGCAGACAGATGTGCCTGCGAGCGATCTCCTCCGCCACCGGAAGCGGTGGCCCAGCGTACTGCGCGAGCACCGGCTGCCGGTGCAGCGGCAGGTCGTACACCTCGCCGGAGAGCCGGACCCCGAACCGGCCGGACAGTTCCTGTTTGACCGCGGCCCGGTCGGCGCCGGGCGGCAGCAGCACAATGTATTTATAGACGTTGCCGCGGCTGCCGGGTGCCTCCGCCAGCGGGGTGAGCCCGCCCAGGCCGGCCAGTGCCTTGTCGTAGGCGGCGGCGACCTCGCGGCGGCGGGTGATGAACTCCTCCATCCGGCGCAGGTGCACCAGCCCGGTTACCGCGTGCAACTCGCTCATCCGCCAGGCCGAGCCCATACGCACGTGGTGGTTCGCGGTGAAGGCGCCCTTGCCCTGGTCACGGTAGATCTTCGCCTCCTGCGCCACGTGCTCGGAGGAAGTCACCAGCATCCCGCCCTCCCCGCTGGTCACCACCTTCGTGGGGTAGAAGGAGAACGCACCGCTCACCCCGAACGAGCCCGCGAACCGGCCGTCCAGCGTGGACCCGTGCGCGTGCGCGGCGTCCTCGATCAGCGCGATCCCGCGCTCGCCGCACAGCGCGCGCACCCCGGTGATGTCCGGGCTGATCATCCCGCCGATGTCGACGTGTACGACGGCGGCGGTGCCGGGGGTCAGCGCCGCCTCGGCGGTGGCCCGGCTGAGCGCGAGCGTGCCCAGTTCCACGTCGGCGAACACCGGGCGGGCGCCCGCCTGCAGCACGGCGGCGGCGGTGGCGTAGAAGGTGTTCGCGGGCAGCACCACGTCCCGCCCCGCTACGCCGGCCGCGTGGAGTGCGATGGTCAGGGCGGAGGTCCCGCTCGAGGTCGCCACAGCGTGCGGGGCGCCGTGCGCGGCGGCGAACGCCGCTTCGAAGCGCCCGGTGAACGGGCCCAGGGTCAGCGACCCGCTGGCCAGGATGTCGGCGACCGCGGCGGCTATCTCCGCCCGGTCCGCGGGAGGAAACACAACGCGTGCTGCTGGCACTCCCAACGCAGGCCCCTTGCTCGGTCTCGGTCAAAATGCCGGGGCCCGGCCGCCCCGCGTCTGGTCACCGTTCGCGCTTCGGGTATCGTCCCGACCTTGCCATCATTCCAGGAGAGCTACGCACGGGTGCGGGTCTTCCCTGGCGTGTCGCCGGGCCTGGACAATACCGCAGGCCAGAGTCTACGAGGCGGGTGTGACACGTGTTTATGGACGGCGGGGGCCCGCGGGCCGCCGTGCTCACCACGGCGGCGCTCGCGGCCGGCTGCGCCGTCGCGCACGCCGGCCCGGGCGTGACGGCGCTGCGACCGGTCCGGCGGCGCTTCTTTCCCCGGCTGTCCGGGCTGGGCCGGGCCGATCACGTGGCGGTCACGTTCGACGACGGCCCGGACCCGGCGTGGACCCCCGCGTTCCTCGAGACGCTGGCCACCTGGCAGGTGCGCGCCACGTTCTTCATGCTCGGCTCCATGGCCGCCCAGGCGCCCGGGGTGGCCGCGGAGGTCGCCGCGGCCGGGCACGAGGTCGCGGTGCACGGCTGGGCGCACCGGTACACGGTGCTGCGCGGCCCCCGTTGGGTGGCCGACGACCTGGCCCGGGCCAGGGACGCGGTCGCGGACGCGACCGGGGCGCAGCCGCGCTTCTACCGCCCGCCCTACGGCGTGCTGAGCGCCGGTGCGCTCGCCGCCGCGCGTCGGCTCGGCCTCACCCCGGTGCTGTGGACGTGCTGGGGCCGGGAATGGACGGCCGGCGCCACCCCGCGGTCGGTCTTCACGACGCTCACCCGGCACCTTGCCGGCGGTGCCACCGTCTTGCTGCACGATTCCGACTGCACCTCGCCGCCGGGCTCGGCCGCGGCGGCGCTGGGCGCTCTGCCGCTGCTGCTCGAAGAATGTGCCATACGCGGCCTCGCGGCCGGCCCGGTTGCCGGCCACGGCCTGGACCCGTGACCGGCCTCCCCGCATGCCCTGGTGGCGCGGCGGCACCGCGGCCGGGGGGCAGCGGGAACACCCCGGCCGCGCGAGGGCGTTGTTCCACGTGGCCGACGGCGGCGGCCGGCCGCCGGGAGGCGCCTTGCCCGGTGCCGGGCCGCCGGGCGGAAACCCTCAGCAGGCCTTCAGGTTCCGTCCAGGGACATGGTGCTTACTGGGAATTGCGCTTAGCCAGGGTCATGGGGGAAGTGCTGTGCCGGGGAGGACCACACGAAGCGGCTTAGGCTACTTCCGGGCAGAGGTGATGATGATGGCCGAAGGTCAGGGCAACGGGAGCGACTCGCCGGAGCGCGACGGCGCCTGGCAGCCGTTTCCCGGTGCGGGCGGCAGCCCGGGTGACGCCGCGCCGGAGGCGGGCACCGGCGCCGGGACGCCCGGGGCGGCCGATCCCGGGGCGGCCGATCCCGGCGCAGCCGATCCCGGCGCAGCCGATCCCGGCGCAGCCGATCCCGGCGCAGCCGATCCCGGGGCGCCCGAGGCGGCGGACCCCGGGGCGTCGTGGCTGCCCTTCCGCATGACCTCCCCGGCCGACGAGGACGCCCAGCCAGCCCCTGGCACCCCACCGCCCCCCAGCGCGCAGCCGGTCCCCGGGTCACAGCCGACCCCCTGGGCCCAGCCAACACAGCCGGTCCCCGGGGCCCAGCCGGCCACCGGCGCCCAGCCAACGCAGCCGGTCCCCGGGGCCCAGCCGGCCATCGGCGCCCAGCCAACCCAGCCGGTCGCCGGAGCCCAACAGACCACCGGCGCCCAGCCGTACCCCGTACCCGGCGCGCCGACGGGACCGGGGCAGCCCGGTTCCGGCCCGCAGCCGGGATCCAGGGAACCCGGCGCGCCCCCCGCCCCGGCCCAGCAGACCTGGCCCCTTGGCGAGGTGTCCTCGCCCTGGCAGACGCCGCCCGGCGGCCAGCCGTCCTGGGCCCCGCCGGCCCCGCAGCAGCCGTGGCAGGCCACAGGCACCCAGGGCGGGCAGCCCGGCCCCGGTGAGCCGCCGCCGGGCGCGCACCCGTCGCCCGGCGCACAGCCGCCCAGCGCGGGGCCGGCATACGGCGCACAGCCGCCCGGCGCACAGCCGGCCGGCGCGGGGCCGGCATACGGCGCACAGCCCCCCGGCACACAGCCGCCCGGCGCGGGGCCGGCATACGGCGCACAGCCCCCCGGCGCGGGGCCGGCATACGGCGCACAGCCCCCCGGCACACAGCCGCCCGGCGCGGGGCCGGCATACGGCGCACAGCCCCCCGGCACACAGCCGCCCGGCGCGGGGCCGGCATACGGCGCACAGCCCCCCGGCGCGGGGCCGGCATACGGCGCACAGCCGCCCGGCGCACAGCCGCCCTACGGCGCACCGCAGGGCGCGCAGCCCGGGTACGGCGTGCCCCCGCCCGGCTACGCCGGCGAGCCCGCGTACGGCACCCCGCCGTACGGCGGTCCGCCCGGCCACGGCGATCAGCCGCAGGCGAGCTGGCAGCCGCCCGCGGCGCCGCCGCTCCCCGGGCAACTGCCCGGCGCGGTACCGCCCGGCGGCGAGGGCCGCTGGGCGCCGCCGGGCTACGGCCAGCCGCCGGGACCCCGGCCCTCGCGCGGGCCGCTGAGCACGGCGCTGGTCTACCTGCTGGTCGCGGTGCTCGCGGCGGCGGTCGGCGCGGGCGCGGTGCTGGCGCTGCGCGGCTCGGGCGGGGCGGCTCCCCCTTCGGCCTCGCAGGCGAACGAGATCCCCAAGCCCAAATCGAACGCCGGCCCCGGCGCCGGCTCCGCCAACCTGAACGGTTCCGTGGCCCGCAAGGTCGAGCCCGGGGTGGTGGACATCACCTCCTACGTCCACTACCAGCGGGAGGTCTTCGAGGGCACCGGCATGGTGCTGTCCCCCAACGGCCTGGTGCTGACCAACAACCACGTCATCAAGGGGTCCACCCGGGTGGTCGTGCAAGTGGTCGCGACCGGGCACAAGTACAGTGCCCAGGTCGTGGGCACCGACAACGCCCAGGACGTCGCGCTGCTGCGGCTGAAGGGGGCGTCGGGGCTGAAGACCGTCCAGGTCGGTGACTCGAGCAAGGTCCGGCTCGGCGAGTTGGTCGTGGCGCTGGGCAACGCGGGCGGCACCGGCGGCCAGCCGACCGTGACCAGCGGGACCATCACGGACCTGAAGAAGACGATCACCGCCAGCGACGCGGGCTCGGGCACGTCCGAGCGGCTGACGAACATGTTCCAGACCAACGCCCCGATCGCCGAGGGCGACTCGGGCGGCCCGCTGGCCAACTCCGCCGGCCAGGTCATCGCCATGAACACCGCGGCGAACAGCCAGAGCCTCGGCGGTACCGGCACCACCCAGGGCTTCTCGATCCCGATCGACCGGGCGCTGTCCATCGCCCGGCAGATCGCCGCCGGTCACGGCAGCAGCACGATCCAGATCGGCCAGCCCGCGTTCATCGGCATCGCGATCGCCAGCGACCCGCACAGCAACGCGCCCAGCAGCGCTGGCAGCCCGAGGGCGCAGCTGAACCAGCTCCAGCAGATCGCCCAGGGCAACTTCCCCAACGGCATCAACTCCAGCGGCGGCTGCCTGATGAACGAGACGGCGAACCCGGTGCCGCAGAACATCGCGCCGGCCCGGTCGGGCACGCTGATCGCCGGGGTGTTCTGCAACGCCCCGGCGGCGGCCGCCGGGGCCGCGGCGGGTGACGTGATCACCGCCGTGAACGGCCACGCGGTGACCTCACCGGCCTCCCTGCGGATGCTGATGCGCCAGTACCGCCCGGGCAACACGGTCACGCTCACCTGGATCGGGCTCAACGGCAAGCAGCGGACCGGCTCGCTCAAGCTCGCCGCGGGGCCGGCCGCGTAGCGGGGCGCGCTCACCCGCGCTCGGCCGGCCAGCGGAAGGCCCCGCGACTTCGTCGCGGGGCCTTCCGGCTATCGGGGGTTCCGGGCGGTCGGGCCCGGGGGCTTGCCCTCGCGGATCCGGGGTGCTCCCCCCGGGGCTGGCACGGCTCACCCGGTCAGCCAGGCCTCCATCGTCGCCTCGCACTCGGCGATCTGCGCCACGGGCACGTGCTCGTCCGGGGAGTGGGCGAGCATCGGGTCGCCGGGGCCGTAGTTCAGCGCGGGCATGCCGAGCAGGGCGAACCTGGCCACGTCGGTCCAGCCGAACTTGGC
>Ga0070706_100005997_pt1 | contig 11485 bp, 12 predicted proteins | sample KBSK5501metaG_FD_65476 | JGI IMG/M metagenome (GOLD analysis project Ga0070706, IMG submission 65476) | Corn, switchgrass and miscanthus rhizosphere microbial communities from Kellogg Biological Station, Michigan, USA - KBS K5-50-1 metaG | ecosystem: Host-associated > Plants > Roots >...
CAGGTCCTCACATTTGGCCGTGACCTGCGGGAACGGATGCTGAGCGGAGGGCCGTCCACAGGTTAGTGGCGCCGCAGCCACAGGGTTATGGCCTGGTCTGCCTGGGTTCGTGGCGTGCTGCTGCCGGCCCGCGCTTCCAGCGGGGGTCGGCTTCGAGGGCGGCGGCGCCGAGGGCCTCAAGGCGGGCGAGCAGGTCGCGGAGCCGCCGGTCGTTGTCGATCCAGGCCTGGTAGTCCTCGCGCTGGGCGGGGCTGAGCCACCGGCACACGGTTTTTGCGGCGACTTTGCGGGTCCACTGCCAGTACGGGCCGTGCAGCTTCGGCGGGTCGGCGCGGCAGGCGCACCTGTCGCGGCCGCAGCGGGTGGACCGCTGGGTGATGGAGCCGGGCAGCACCATGCCGGTGGCGGCGATGGCGGCCAGCTCGGCGGCGATCTGGCGGGCCTGGTCCTGGTGGCTGGCGGCGACACGCACGGTCTCAGGGTGGCACGGGCCCGTGATCCGGGCCATGTCTTACTGTATATCTACAGTATGACCACGCTGGTCGGGGACGATGACACCGGCTATCTCGCGCGCTGGCAGCCGTCGTCGGTGCCGCCGCAGGCGGCGGCGTTCGCCCGGCAGGTCGTGGCCGCGTGCGGCCCGCTCGGCCGGGACCGGGCCAAGAACCTGCTGTGGGCGGCCGGCAAGCTCGCCGGGTACGGGACCGGGCTGGGGCTGGAGCCGGTGCCGCCGGTGCTGTTGCACCCGTCGGTGATCGAGCGGTTCACCGCGCACGCGCCGGGGCTGTCGGGGCCGGCCCGGCGGACGCTGCGCACCAACCTGCGGTTCATCGCGCGGCGCGTGGTGCCCGCGCTGGACCCGGCCGACATCCCGCTGCCCCGCGAGCGCGCGAAAGCCCCGTACACAGCCGCGGAGATCAGCGGGTTCCTCGCGCTGGCCGATGCGCAGCCGACCTTGGCGCGGCGGATGCGGGCGGCGGGCCTGGCCTGCCTGGGAGCCGGGGCCGGGCTGATCCGCGCCGACCTGCGTGGGGTGCGCGGCCGCGACATCCACGTCCGGTCCGGCGGCATCATCGTGACCGTGCGCGGCGGCCGCGCGCCGCGGGCGGTGCCGGTGCTGGCCCGCTACCACCAGCGGCTGCTGGCATCAGGGGAGTTCGCCGGGGAGCACCTGGTGACTGGCGGGACCGACCCGGCACGGCACAACATCACCAACCCGCTGACCCGGTCGCTGGCCGGCGGGTCCGGGCTGCCGGCGCTGGACACCTCCCGGCTGCGCGCCACCTGGCTGGCCGACCTCGCGCGGCTGATCGGCCTGCCGGCGTTCCTGCACGCCGCCGGGATCACCTGCTGCCAGCGGCTGGGCGACATCATCGCCAGCCTGGACCCCGGCGGCGAAGAACAGGCGGTCGCGCTGCTCGGCGGGCAGCGGTGAACAGCCCGCTGGCCGTACTCGAGGACATCATCGACACCTCCGGAATCGCGCCGGTGATCGAAGCGCTGCTCCCGCGCGGCGTCCGTCACCGCCAGCTGCCCGTCCGCACCTTACTGATCGGCATGATGCTCACCCTCGATGACGGCCGGCCCGCGCACCTGACCCGCGTGCGCCAGGCACTGACTGCCCTGCCCGCCCGGGACCAGGCACGGCTCGGGGTAACCGCCGGCTGGAAGACCGGGCCGCACCAGCTGACCTACCGGCAGACCGAGCACACCTTCCACCTGGTGGTGACCGCACTGAGCAAAACCGAGCCCGACGGCACTGCCTGCGGCGACTTGCAGGCCGCCTGCGATGCCCTGCTGGAAGCCAGCATCCCCGCCGCGCACAAGCACGCCAGCTCGGCGCTGGCCGCCGACTGGACAGACGCCGAGACCTGGTCCCGGCCTCCCCGGCACGGCACCACCAGCTGCGCCGACCCCGAGGCATCCTGGGGGCACCGCAACAGCAACCTGCCCGGGCCCAAGGGCGAGATGTTCGTCGGCTACTACCTCAGCGCAGTGACCATGGTGGCCGAAGAGAACGGCCCGGCCGTCGCCGAACTGGCCCGCCGGATGACCGTGTGCTCCTGTCACCTGGACCCGCCCCGGGCACTCGTCCCCGTCCTGCTGGCCATGGCCGCGGCCGGATCCCCGCTTGGCGACATCATCGATGACTCCGGCTACGCCCACCGCGATGCCGGCGCCTGGGCCATCCCGCTCCGCCACGCCGGCGCCCAGCTCGTCCAGGACCTGCACCCCCACGACCGCGGCCCCCGCGGCACCTGCCACGGCGCCATCATCGCCAACGGCAACCTCTACTGCCCGAACACCCCCCCGGCCCTGCTCCAGCTCGGCCCGCTGCCACCCGGCGCCGCGCCGGATGCCACCGCCAGCCACGACCAGCAGGCCGCCGAACTGGCCCGGCACAAGCTCGCACAGCACACCGCCGACGACGCTGACGGCTACCACCGCGTCATGTGCCCCGCAGCCGCCGGCAAGATCCGCTGCCCGCTCCGCCCGGACTCAATGCTGCTCAGCCGCGACCGGCCCGAGATCCTCACCCCGCCTGAGCACCCGCCCGCCTGCTGCACCCAGCAGACCATCACCGTCCCGCCCGGCATCGCCGCCAAGACCCGGCAAAAGCACGACTATCTATCGGCGGCCTGGCGGCGCTCCTACACCCGGCGCACCGCCTCCGAGCGAACGTTCCCGACCATCAAAGACCCCGCCACCACCAGCATCGCCCGCGGCTGGTGCCGCATCATGGGCCTCACCCCGCTCACCCTCTGGATCGCGTGCCTGCTCGCCGTCCGCAACCAGCGCATCCTCGCCGCCCACCAGGCCCGGGAAGACGACAGCGCCCGCCGCGCCGCCGCCGGGCTCCCGCCCCGCACCCGCCGCCGCAGGCGCACCACCCTCGCCCAGCTCGCCGGGCCATAACCACCCGGCACCGCCAGCCCCATCGCGGCCCCCAGCAGCCGCACAAGCCCGCCCGCCAGCACGGCCAGCGCGCGCCCACACCTGTCAGCCGGCCGCCGGCAACGCCTGCACGCTGAACCCAGACAGCCCGGCCAGCCCCAACCAAGATCACCGAGGCGGACAGCAGGATGTCAGACCCAAATGTGAGCATGGATGCTGGTGAAGTGTGAATACCTCATGGAGCCGGCGAGGGGAGTCGAACCCCTGACCTGCGGTTTACAAGACCGCCGCTCTGCCTACTGAGCTACACCGGCGTGGGGGCAGCCGCTATCGTAGCCGACTGGCTCAGCGGGCGGGCATGCCACGACGGCGGGCGGCCTCGTGCAGGGCGATCCCGGCCGCGACGCCCGCGTTGAGCGATTCGGCCGCGCTGATCGGGATCCGGACGAGCAGGTCGCAGCGCTCGGCGACCACCCGGGACAGGCCCTTGCCTTCCGAGCCGACGACCAGCACGAGCGGGCTCTCCGCGATCTCCATGTCGCTGATGTCGGTGCTGCCGTCCGCGGCGAGGCCGACGACGAACAGGCCGGCCTGCTGGTAGGCGGCCAGCGCGCGGGCCAGGTTGGGCGCCTGGGCGACCGGCAGCCTGGCGAGCGTGCCCGCCGACGCCTTCCACGCGCCCGCCGTCACGCCGGCGCTGCGCCGCGCCGGGATGAGCACGCCGTGCCCGCCGAACGCGGCTGCCGAGCGTCCGATGGCGCCCAGGTTTCGCGGGTCGGTGATGCCATCCAGCGCCACGATCAGCGGCGGCTGGCCGGCGTCAGCGGCCAGCGCGACGAGGTCGTCGGGGTGCGCGTAGGAATACGGCCGGACGCGCAGCGCCAGGCCCTGGTGCACCGCGCCCTGGGTCATCCTGTCCAGGTCGGCCTTGCCCGTCTCCAGCACCGGCAGGCCGGCGTCGGCGGCGAGCTTGACGGCGGCGCGGACGCGATCATCGGCGTCGGTCCGGTACGCCACGTACAGGGCCGTTCCCGGCACCCTCGCCTGAAGTGCCTCGAGCACCGCGTTGCGCCCGACCACCGTCTCCGGGCCATCGCCGCGCCGCGGGCCGCCGGCCTGGCCGCGGTCGGCGGCGGGCTGGCCGTCGGCACCGCCCGAACGGGAGGCCGCTGCCTGGCGCGCGGTCCGCTGCTGTGCCGGGTGGCCCGGCCGGAGTTGGGCTGGCGGCGTCGGGCCCTTGCCCTCGAGGCGGCGCTTGCCGTGACCGCCGGTGCCCGGGCGCGGCTTTCCCTTCTTGGTCACCCCGCCGCGGCCGGCCCGGCGCGGCGGGGATCCGGCGCCGCCGCGCCCGCCGCTCCCCGCTCCGCTCATCGCTTGAGTTCCCAGCGCGGCCCGGCCGGGGTGTCCTCGATGAGCACCCCGGCGGCGCGAAGGTCGTCCCTGATCGCGTCCGCGGCCCGGTAGTCCTTGCGCTCGCGGGCCGCCTGCCGCTGGGCCAGCGCGACGGCGACCAGCGCGTCGACGACCCCACGCAGGTCACCGTCGCGGCCAGCCCCGGTCCACTGCGCGGACAGCGGATCCAGTCCCAGCACCGAGAGCATGCCCCGCACCTGGGCCGACGACTCCGCGGTGCCCTCGCGGTCCCCGGCGGCGAGCGCGTTGTTGCCGTTCCGCACCTCGGCGTGCACGACAGCGAGCGCCTGCGGGACGCCGAGATCGTCGTCGAGCGCCTCGGCGAAGGCCGCCGGCAGGGCGGCGGACGCCGGCTGACCGCCACCCGGCGATCCCACCGCCTCGCCGCCCGCGGCACCGATCTCGGCGGCCCGGGTCACGAAACCCTCGATCCGCCGGTAGGCGGCCGCCGCTTCGGAAAGCGCGTCAGAGGAGAATTCAAGCGCCGAGCGATAATGCGCCGCGCCAAGGTAGTAACGCAGCTCGGCGGGCCGGACCTGGTCGAGCATCGTGCGGATGCTGAGCGAGTTGCCAAGGGACTTGCTCATCTTTTCCCCGGACACGCCGACCAGCCCGTTGTGCACCCAGTAGCGGGCGAATTCGTATCCCGCCGCGCGGGATTGCGCGATCTCGTTCTCGTGGTGCGGGAACACCAGATCCAGGCCGCCGCCGTGCACGTCGAAGCTTTCGCCGAGGTACTTGATGGCCATCGCCGAGCACTCGAGATGCCAGCCCGGCCGCCCCGCTCCCCAGGGCGTCTCCCAGGACGGCTCGCCCGGCCTCGCGGCCTTCCACAGGGCGAAGTCGCGCGCGTCCCGCTTGCCGGCGCCGCTGGAATCGTCGGCCGGGCGCATCTGCTCCAGCCGCTGCCCGGACAGCTCTCCGTAACCGGGATAGGAACGGACGTCGAAGTAGACGCTCCCCTCGGCCGGGTAGGCGTGACCGCGCTCGATCAGCCGCCGCATCATGGCGATCATCTCCGGCACGTGGCCGGTGGCCCGCGGCTCGACGTCCGGCGGCAGGCAGCCCAGGGTCTCGTAGGCGTACGTGAAGGCACGCGCGTTCCGCTCGGCGACGGCCCACCACGGCACGTCCTCCCGCTCCGCGACCTGGAGGATCTTGTCGTCGATATCGGTGACGTTGCGGCAGAACGTGACCTGCTCGCCGCTGGCCCGAAGCCACCGCACCAGGATGTCGAAGCTGACGCCGGACCGGAGATGACCGATGTGCGGCGGCGCCTGGACGGTGGCGCCGCATAGGTACAGGGACACCGTGCCAGGAATGACCGGACGGAACTCGCGAACCGTCCGGGTGGCGGTGTCATGTAGGCGCAGGTTCACCCTGCACAGGCTACGGGATCGGCACTACTGCCCGGCGCCCGTTGATCCAGCGCGGGAATTATCAGCACCCACCGCGCTCATGAGTGCGCAGCCCCTGGTCACCGGGCGTGTCGGTGTTTAGCCGGTTATGCACCGGCAGCGTAACCTTGGGGTGCCGCTCGAACATATTCCTCCCAGGAATGGTCCGTCTCAGTGAGCGAATACCGTCCCATGCTCGCCCGGCACGGATTCCGGCTGGCCCTGCTCGTCGTGGCGGTCGCCGGCGTGCTTGCCGCCGCGGCCGGCGTGTTCCTCCTTTCCTATCCGGGCACGCGCGATACGGCCGTGGCAGCGGGCGTCAGCGCGCCCCTGGCCAGGGTCTTCCCGGCGGTCATGGACGCGGTGGTCGTCGTGGCCGGCGCGGCGGCCGTGACGCTGCGTGGCGCGCTCCGCGGGTACGCGTGGCTGGTGCTGCTGCTCACCGCGGGCTCGGTCGCCGCGGCCGATGCCGCGCGTGCCATGTCGGTGACGGTGCCGAAGCGGCCGCTGGAGGCGACGGTCGCTATCGTCCCGTGGGCGGGGCTGCTCATCGGCCTCACCCTGCTGTACGCGATGGGGCGGCAGGGGTTGCCGCCGCGGCGGGCCGCGGCCGCGGGGTACGCCCCGGCGAACGGCGGCGCGCCCGCCATGCAACGGCCCAGCGCGCCGTCCGGCCGCCCGGCCGGCCCGGCCGCGGTGCCGCTCAGCGCCCTGCTGGACCACCGGCCTGCGAGGCCAGCCACCCTGACCGACCAGGCTGCAGCGTCCAAGCCGATCGCAGTGTCCAAGCCGACCGTCGTAACCGACCAGGCCATGGTGTCCATGCCGACCGCGGTGACCGAGCCGACCGGGGTGACCGAGCTGACCCCCGTGCCGGAACCGGCCGCCGCGCCGGGGCTGGCCGCCGTGTCAGAGCTTGACACGACATCGGGGCTGGCCGCCGTATCAGAGCCAGCAACCGTATCCGAGGTGGCAACCGTGTCCGAGGTGGCAACCGTGTCAGAGGTGGCCCCCGGGTCAGAGGTGGCCCCCGGGTCAGAGGTGGCCACCGGATCAGAGGTGGCCACCGGATCAGAGATGGCCGCTGCGCCGGAGCCTGCCGCCGTCGGCGAGCCAGATGCCGGGCCCGGGTCGGCGCTGCCCAGGCGCATCCCGCGCGATGACCCCAGCGACCCGGACGCGGGCCCGGCGGACCCGGCCGCTATCCCGGCGCCGGCCGGGGACCAGCCGCCCGGGGACTAGCCCCGGCAGACCAGCAGCGCGACCGCGATGGCCGCCACGCCCTCGCCTCGCCCGGTGAGGCCCAGCCCGTCGGTAGTGGTGGCGGACAGGCTCACCGGCGCCCCGTCCAGCGCCTCGGTGAGGACCTTCTCTGCCTCCTCGCGCCGCGGTGCGATCTTCGGTGAGTTGCCGATGACCTGGATGGACACGTTCCCGACCGCAAATCCGGCCGCGGCGACGAGCCGCGCCGTCTCGCGTAGCAGTGCCGGGCCGGACGCGCCTGCCCATTCCGGCCGGGCGGTGCCGAAATTCGCGCCAAGATCGCCGAGCCCGGCCGCGGAGAGCAGCGCGTCACACGCGGCGTGGGCGGCCACGTCCCCGTCGGAATGACCAGTCAGCCCGGCCTCGCCCGGCCAGAACAATCCGGCCAAGTTCAGCGGGCGCCCTTCGGCGAATGGATGGACGTCAGATCCCACGCCCACTCGCGGCAGCACGGGCTGCTCGCCGGGCATCGCTGCGCCTGGAGGCGCCGTCAGGAGACCAGGACCTCGTCGAGCAACGCCTCGGCCTTGTCCTCATTCGTCTTCTCGGCGAGCGCGAGCTCGCTCACCAGAATCTGCCGCGCCTTCGCCAGCATGCGCTTCTCGCCGGCCGAAAGCCCGCGCTCTTTGTCTCGTCGCCACAGATCCCTGACGACCTCGGCGACCTTGTTCACGTCACCGGATGCGAGCTTCTCTAGATTTGCCTTGTATCTGCGGGACCAGTTCGTTGGCTCTTCGGTATGGGGCGCGCGCAGCACCTCGAAGACCCGCTCGAGCCCCTCCTGCCCGACCACGTCCCTGACGCCTACCAGCTCAGCGTTGTCCGCCGGCACGCGCACCGTCAGGTCACCCTTGTCGACCTTGAGGACAAGGTAAGTTCTTTCCTCGCCCTTGATCGAGCGGCTCTCGACAGCTTCGATGCGAGCGGCCCCATGGTGGGGGTAGACGACCGTGTCGCCGACCTTGAAAGACATGTGGCAAGTACCCCTTCCGCAGAAACTTATGATACCACGCGCAGCGCGGACAAATAAAGCCTGCACCTGATTGAAAGGGCAGGTCAGCGGGCTAATTGGCGGCACAGGAAAGGCGGGCTCGTGCTATCTCGGCCGCCCGGGCGCCCGCATTGGCACCCCAGAAGCGGCCCTCGGCGGCGTCGCGCGGGAGGGCGATCGAGGGTCGGCGCGGACCGGTCAGGGCGGCCACCCACGATCTTCAGTATGCCCTGTAAGCCCTGTTTCTGCCGTGCATCCGGGGTTGCCTGGAGATCATCTGATACCCGTGGCAGCACCCGGTGACGGGCAGGCACATACTGGAGAGTAAGGCGCCGCTCGCGCGGAAGAGGGTGCGCGTGGACACAGGCAACGATCCCGGCCGGGACGAGTACGGGCTGCCTCCGGTCGACATCGAGATTCCCGACGATGCCCGGGATCTCGATCGCGACGTGCAGGCTTACTACCGGGAACTGCGGGCGCGCCGGCGGCACATGCGCTTCCGCCGGCTGACCGGCCCACTCACCCGGCACGGCATGGTCATGCCGTTGGTCGCCGCGTGCCTCGCGGGCACATTGCTGGTCGGCACCCTGCTCACCGTGCTGTCCGGCCGGCAGATCCCGCTGCTGCGCGAGCGGCCGTTCGGGACCGCGCCGGCCAACGCGGCAGCCGGGCCGACGCCGCCGGGCGCGCGACCGCGGAGCGCAGCACCGCGGAGCGCAGCATCGCAGCACACGGCGCCAGCCGCGATGATCCCGCACGGCCAGGCCGCGCCTCTGCCGGACGTCCCGGTGGCCATCGGCACCACGCACGTCCAGCTGCTCACCCTCGTCCCGGCCGTGCTGGCGTTGATCCCGGCAAGGTGCCACTGCGCCGGGATAGTAACGCCGCTGGCGGGGCAGGCAGCCACGGCCGGCGTCCGCTTCTACCTCGTGGGCGACGCCGCCACCGTGGCCGAGTTGCCCGCGCTCGCCCGCCAGGCGGGGCTCGGGCACCACCACGTGCTCGTCGTCAGCAGCAACGCCCTCGGCAGCGCCTACGACGCCAGCGGGCTGACCGTCATCCTCGCGAACCGCGGCGGCTTGGTGGGGGCAGGTGGCGTGGTGCGCTTCAACGTCGCGGGCAACCTGACGGCGGCCCAGCAGTTCACGGCCGGGCTGCACGCGCTGGCCCAGCGGCAGTAACGCGGCCACGGCCGGCCCGGCGAACTAGGGCGTGCCGCCGGCTTCGTGACCGAGCGCCCGGCGGGCCGGCGGCGGGTGCGATCGGCGTGGCCGCTACGCTGTGCGTCATTCCGGCTCCCGCCATGGAATCTGAGGAGATCACCCAGTGAGCCTTTCCCAACCTCAGGAGATCCACCCAGCTCGCCGCGATATACAGCGGGCGGTTGAAAAAGGCTCAGTGACCCTACGCCGCCGGGTGTCCACGCCGCTGCGCCGCCTGGCCGTCGCGGCCGCCGCGGCCGGCCTCGTTGCCGGGGCCACCGGCTGCGAGGCGGGCAACAACGCCCCGACGCTTGAGTTCCACCCGCAGAGCGAGGGCATCGATACCGTCGTCCACGGGATCGAGATCAGGGACGCCTTCGTGCTGGGGGCGCAGCTCGGCTCGTCGCTCAGGCCCGGCCAGTCCGCCGGGTTCTTCCTGGCCCTGTTCAACAACGGCCGCGGCGACACGCTGACGAGCGTGACCGCCCCCGGGACCGCGGCGTCGGCCGTACTGCCGCCCGGCGGGATCGTGCTGCGCAACTTCCAGCCGGTCTACCTGACCGGCCCGGTACCCAAGATCGTGCTGACCGGTCTCACCCGTTCGCTGGCCGACGGGGACACGATCAAGGTCACGCTGAACTTCCTGAACACCGGCAGCGTCTCCTTGACCGTCCCTGTGTTGCCGCGCGCGTACGACTACGCCACGTTCTCCCCCGCGCCCGCGCCCAGCCCGACGCCCACGGCAAGCGCGTCGGGCACGGCGAGCGCCGCCTCCGCCCGGCACGGCCGGCACGCCAAGGGGAAGCGAGCCCGGGCCGCCACGGCCTCACCCAGCGCGACGCCCTAGGACGCGGCTAGGCCGGGGCCGCGGCGGAGCCGGCCGACGACCGGCCGACGTCAGCCGGCCGGCTCGAACTTGTACCCGAGGCCGCGCACGGTGACGATGTGCCGTGGGCTGGCCGGATCGGCCTCGATCTTCGCCCGCAGCCGCTTGACGTGCACGTCGAGCGTCTTGGTGTCGCCCACGTAGTCGGCGCCCCAGACCCGGTCGATCAGCTGCATCCGGGTGAGCACCCGGCCCGCGTTGCGCAGCAGCACTTCGAGCAGCTCGAACTCCTTGAGCGGCAGCTGGATCTGCTGGCTCCGCGCGGTCACCACGTGCCTGTCGACGTCCATCCGGACGGGCCCGGACTCCAGGATCGACGCGGCCTGCTCGTCGGTCTCGCCGCGCCGACGGAGCACCGCGCGCATCCTGGCGACGAGCTCGCGGGACGAGAACGGCTTGGTGACGTAGTCGTCCGCGCCGAGCTCGAGCCCGACCACCTTGTCGATCTCGCTGTCCTTGGCCGTCAGCATGATCACCGGTACGTTCGACTTCTCCCGGAGCGTCCGGCAGACCTCGCTGCCGGGCAGCCCGGGCAGCATCAGGTCAAGGAGCACCAGGTCTGCGCCGCTGCGATCGAAGGACTCGAGCGCGTCGGGCCCGGTGGGGCACACCGCCACCTCGAAGCCCTCCTTGCGGAGCATGTAGGACAGGGCGTCGCTGAACGACTCCTCGTCCTCCACGACCAGCACGCGTGTCACTTAACTGCCTCCCTGGACGGTTGCGATACGGGTGGGGCCTGGCTAGCCGGAATGGTCGCTGGCTGGGGTCGCAGCGGGAGCCGCAGCGTGAACGTCGATCCCGCGCCCACCTTGCTCCAGACGGTCACGTTGCCCCCGTGCGCGGCCGTGACGTGCTTCACGATCGCGAGGCCGAGGCCGGTGCCGCCGGTGGCGCGGGACCTGGCCGGGTCGACCCGGTAGAACCGCTCGAAGATCCGCTCCCGGTCGCGCTCCGGAATCCCGATGCCCTGGTCGGCCACGCTGATCTCCACGGTGCGCTCAGACGCCCGCCTGGTGGTCAGCAGCACGCGGGTGTGCTCCGGGCTGTAGTCGACCGCGTTCTCGAGCAGGTTGCGCAGCGCGGTGACGAGCAGATCCTCGTCGCCTTCCACGACGAGGCCCTTGTGCGCGCTCACGACGAGGTCGATGCCGCGCGCGCCTGCCTTCATCCGGCAGCGGTCCAACGCCTCCGCGACGACCGCGTCCAGCTTGACCGGGACCGGGTCGGGCACCGGCTCGGCCGCCTGGATCCGGGACAGGGTGATCAGGTCCTTCACCAGGCTGGTGAGCCGCGACGCCTCGTACCGCATGCGGCCGGCGAACCGCCGAACCGCCTCCGGGTCGTCGGCGGCGTCCTCGACCGTCTCGGCCAGCAGCGCGAGGGCGCCCACCGGGGTCTTCAGCTCGTGGCTGACGTTGGCGACGAAGTCGCGCCGGAC